>Ga0308159_1000371_pt1 | contig 111843 bp, 113 predicted proteins | sample PhyCR1_FD_201040 | JGI IMG/M metagenome (GOLD analysis project Ga0308159, IMG submission 201040) | Phyllosphere microbial communities from UC Gill Tract Community Farm, Albany, California, United States - DLSLC.R1 | ecosystem: Host-associated > Plants > Phyllosphere > Unclassified | place...
AAATTTATTTAACATAAAGTTCATATTAATCTTACTTTGTGGGAAAAATGGCACGGTAGGGCCCTGTAATAACAGCACTTACGGGGACAACTGTACTTATCCACAGGGATGCATGGTATGGGTAATGGGTAATGGGTAATGGGTAATGGAAGATAATTGATGAATGATGATTGATCAATGATAAGTAATAGGCACTCATTCATAAGCTACCAGGCATGAGTACTGTATACGTTGAGTTGCCAGCTGATATTTACCATTGATAAATATTCAGCAGTAGTATTCGTATCTAATCAATATAGAAGCTCTATATATAATTATACTAATAAAGGGTAATAATTTGAGGTCATATTAAAGGAATATGTTGCAGAATCGTATAATGCATATTTAGGAATATCTGAAAATTAAAAGGTATGATCATAGAGTTACTCTCTCTTTATACATACTATCTTAATTAAAGAAATAACGGATAGATGATAAGACAGACATTAAATAAAAGATATCAGATTTCAGACGCAAGACGCCAGACATTAGATATAAGGTGAAGAACCAAGAAAATAATTATAATTCATAACCTATTATCCTTCAATCATCATTTATCAATTATCTTTTATTACTCATTACTAATTGCTCATTACTCATCAACTAGTCTACCTCATATTCCAGCTTTATGGTAATATTGGCTTCCTTTTCTTTGGAGGATGTATTGAACGTTCCGCCATAGGAATAATCCTCATTGGAATTAGGTGCTGTGATCTGAATGACACCGGTGGTTGCTTTTTTAAGGTGCCCAAGGCTGCTTCCGGAATTTTCTGCAATTTTTTCTGCACGCTCACGGGCATCCTTGGTTGCCGCGGCGATCATTTCCTGCTTAACGGTAGCCAGTTTTGTATAGAAATAAGAAGGTGAAGAAGAAGTGAACTCAATACCGCGGTTGATGATCTCCGTAATATTCCTTGACAGGTTTTCAATTTTTGCCACTTCCTTACTTTCAATAGATACTTTCTGGGTCAGGTTATAGCCGGAAAATTCTCCCTGGACATAATTTCCGTTGGCATCATTATAACTCCTGAACTGCTTCTGGATATCGACCGATGAAAATACGATCTCATTTTGTCTGATTCCTTTTGATATAAGATAATCGTTGATGACTTTCCGGTCAAGGGCGAGTTCATCATAAGCCGATTTTAAATCGACATTGTTTTTTGAAAAGCTTCCTGACCAGGTAATAAGGTCAGAAGTGAATTTTTTGGTGCCCAATCCTGTAACGGCAATGGTATTTTCAGACTTGTTACGGTTTTTTATAGCACTGCCTAAGATGGCTAAGCCTATAATAAAGCCTAATGCTGCAATGGCTATTGAGATACTACTTTTATTCATGTAATTTGTGATTGTACATTCGTATTGCAGCAATTTTTATTCCGTAATTGATTGATAAGGGATCTACTTACTGTTTCTTCTGCAGCCGCTCTATATATAAAGGAAGGGCTTCTTCTATCCTGAGGAGGACCCCGGATAAATTTCTGGCTTTAACATACGTACGTACCTGCGGCCTGACCAGGAATGAGAATTCGATAAATTCAGAAATTCTTTCCAGCGGTACTCCTGCCTTGGTAAAATAGTCGTCATCTACCCGGTTGCGAACCCATAGAATATGCTCCTGAAGGTCATCATACCGGTACTGCCGTTTCTGCCTTCTCGCTTTTCCGCTGATCAGATCATAGGCACCCTGTACATTCAGCTGCCCAAAAAGCATCGGTAATAAAACCTGTTTTACTTCCGCAGGCTTCTCCCTCATCTTTCCTACCGGCTGCGGCAGGCCTACTGCGTCCTGAACAATTTCACCTTTGTTGATCCTGGCTACGGCTCGAGAATCTTTAGACAGGTCTCCGCTCAGAGGCTGTACCTTTACTTCTTCAATTTCTTCCGGAAGTTTTTCCATAACGATGACCAGTTGCGAATTGGTTCCTTCCACAAGCACCCTTCTGGAAATCCTTTCATATCCTTTTTTCACAAACCTAAGTTCATTATTAGCTGAAGCCTGTACCGAAAATACGCCTTGTGAATTTGTTGCCGTCTTCTGATCTGTAGCCATATTGACCACCATAACATTGGCCAACACCCGATCATTATCATCCCTGATGGTTCCGGTAATGGTTGCCTGCTGGGAGTATATATTGACGGATACCATTAATGTAACCATTAGCATGAACCCGGTTAACAAACTTTTCATAGCCTATTTTGTGGTTTGAGGAGTACGGTACAATACAATTTTATTTAAAACAGCTCCTTTGAACCGGTTGATATCCGCTTCACTGCAATATCCGTATTTTAAAATATTCTTTCTTTCAAAACCGCTTTTCAGGACATAAAGCACGAAATGCTGGATCTGGGATTGTTCGAGTTTAAGGTCAGTGAAAAACTGTTCTCCCAAAGCGGTAATCAGATAATTCATCAGGTCGATATCATCCCATTTATCTTTGATCTTACCAATTGTAAATACACCTTTGGTTACAGGCTGTACGAATTCCCCGGGTCTCGGAGCAAGGATTCTCGGATCTGACTTTTTAGCCATATAGGCATCGATTTCACGCGTCAGCTGTTCAACTTTCTTCGGTTTGTTAAGGTTTTTGGAATCTATTTTCAGGTTGCCGGTCAGTCCCTGCTTTATCTCCACCTCCTGGATAAGTTCGGCCGCCCTTATGAGTGTGATATTAACCGGCGACTGGATATTGTCAGCAGTTATTCTTCTTGCAGTACGTTCATAGCCGGCCTTTATAAATCGTAATTCATCTCCCTGCCTTCCGGCTATCATAAAATGGCCGTCCCTGTTAGTCACTACTTTTTCATCTGTCCTGATGTTGATAACGGTAACATCAGGTATTTCAGCATGGTCTTCGGTAATGATTTTACCGAAAATATAATCCTGTGCATGGAAACTGATGAAAGAAAAGGTAAATAAAATAAATAGTAGTTTAATTTTCACGGATCATTGTTTGATAGCACAAAACTAAAATTATTTTCAGACTAAAAAATAAGTTTAACCAGCGTTAACGCGTTTTAGGATATTATTATTATTTCTGATGCCCGAAAGTGTTAAATAGGACTTGCTTATTGTTAATATTTTCCTTAAATTATAGCTAAATTGCCTGTTCAATTTTAATACATCACATGCAGAATTCATATACGGTTATTAATGCTTCCGCAGGGTCTGGAAAGACCTATGCACTGGTTCAGCGCCTTCTGATGATCTGCCTCCGGTATCCCTATCAGCATCAGTCAATCAGGAACATTCTGGCCCTTACGTTTACCAATAAGGCAGCCAATGAAATGAAGGAAAGGATCCTGACATGGCTCGGGAACTTCTCCTCTGAAAAGTTTGCAGACAATGCCGACCTGAAGAATATTCAGAAAGCTTTTGAAGAGGAAGGCTTAAAAATCACCATTGATGAACTTCACGTACGCTCTAAAAAACTGCTGGACTATGTCCTGCACAACTACTCCACTCTGAATATCGGAACCATTGACCGTTTTAATTCCAGGCTGGTAAGAAGTTTCTCTTATGAACTGGGATTAGCTAAAAATTTCAACCTTGAAATCGAGGCTGAGCCATTCCTGATTGAAGCCGTAGATAAAATGCTGGACCAGATCGGTGAGAATGAAGCAATCTCCAGCTCTTTCATGGATTATGTAGATTACAGCCTGGAAAACAATGAACGGATCAACCTTAACAAAAGCCTCTATGATTCTGCCAAGGAATTTGTTAAGGATATTCACTATGAACACCTGAAAAGTAATCAAAGCTTTGATGACAGCAGCTATGAAGACATCAAGAACAGGATCCGTAAAGAAATCGTGCTGAACAGGAAGCAGGCAGCAGATCTTGCTGCCCAGTCCATAGAACTTTTCCGGTCCAGGGATATTGATGTAGAAGATTTTGCCCAGGGAAAGAACGGGCTTGGAGGTTTTTTCGTCAAGGTGCTGGATTTTTACGAGCAGAAAAGGCCCGGATTCCCTTTTCCCACTACACAGGAAGACTCTGTTGTAAATAATTACAGAAAAGGAGCTTCTTCAAAATCCAAAAACAAGGAGGCGGATATCCTGGATATCCTGGATCAGTTGCTGGAAAACCGCATGAAGCTGATCCTGCTGTATATTGAGACCCAGAAAAAAGAGAAAATTCTTTCTGCCCTGCTGCCTCTGAAGGTTAACAAAGATATTCAGGATGAATTGAAAAAGATAGAAGAGGAAAATGACCTGGTACTGCTTTCAAAATTCAATATCCTGATCAATGAGAACCTGCGCAATGAGCCGTCAGCTTTTATTTATGAAAAGGTAGGATCACAGTTCCAGCATTATTTCTTTGATGAGTTCCAGGATACCTCGGAACTGCAATGGCAGAATTTCATTCCGTTACGGGATCACAGCATATCGACAGAGAATACCTCTTTTACACTGGTTGGAGACCCGAAACAAAGTATTTACCGTTTCCGGGGCGGGGAAAGCAAACTGATGCTGGACATCATCAACAAAAAAGAAAACTCACCACGTGAAGCAGACCTGATGGTGCTGAAAGACAACTGGCGGAGCGCAAAGAATATTGTAAAGTTCAATAATGAACTGTACCGTTTCCATTCTGAGATTTTAGAAGAAGAGCACCGCAATATTTTCGGTACGGATGCTGAACAGAATCCGAAATCGACCTTTGACGGAAGGGTAAAAGTCAATCTTATTGAGAACCTCACCAATGAGGATTTTTACAATGACACTTCGGAAAGGATGAGAAAGGACATTCAGGAATGCCTGGACAACGGCTTCCGGTTTTCAGACATCACAGTACTCTGCCGGGGCAATTTCGATATCTTCAGCTACTCGCAGAAGCTGGGCGGACTGAAGGTAAGGTACCGGGGACAGGAAACCAACGTCAAAACAATTTCTGAAAAAGGACTGACACTGGAGCTATCCAATACGTTAAAAGCCGTCATCGAGTTCCTGAAATGGGAATCCAATCCTAAAAACCGGCCTAACCTGATCATGATGATGTACCACCTCAACAGCCTGGGACGGATCCGGATGCCCGACTTTACCCTGGAGATGAAAGAAATCCTCGGCATAGAATCCCATGAGGAAGTGCTGGCTTTTCTCGAAGCTCATTACGGTATAAAACTGAAACAGGATCTCCTTCCCAGGTTCAACCTCTATAATTATATAGAATTTTACATCAATGAATTCTCTTTTGAGGACAGGGAAAAAGATTTCCTGCTGAATTTCCTGGAAATGCTGTTCAATTTCACCCAGAATGCAGGCGCCAGCATCAAAGAATTCCTGAAATACTGGGATGAGGAAGCTTCACAATACACGATTCAGGCATCAGAGAATATCGATGCGATCCAGATCATGACCATCCACAAAGCCAAAGGGCTGGAATTCCCGGTCGTTTTTATCCCGATGATGAATAAAAACCGCGATGCCGAATTCAGCAACTGGTTTGAAACGGGAACCCACGAATCATTAAAATCCGTAAACATCAACCAGTTCAGTAAAACGCTTGAAGTGTACGACGAGGAGATCCAGCATTTTAACCGCCAGAATTCTTATAAAAATTTCATAGACCGGCTCTGCCTTCAGTATGTGGCTACCACACGGCCTGTGGAACAATTATTTTTCTACATCCAGAAGGCCAACAAAACCTCCAACCATCTTGAGCTGCTCGAGTTCCTTCAAACTAAAAATAAGGATAACGCCGATGAATTTGACCTTTATGAGGTTAATCCTGAGATGCTGAAAAAGTATTCTACCGATAAAACTTCAGAATTCAGAACGAGGGATATCCCCAATTTAAAAAACATCAGCGAAAAAACTACATCCATCAGGATTGCCACACCTTCCAAAACCTATCAGGCGAGGAATGAAAAAGTAAAGATCGGGCTTTTCGCCCATGAGCTTCTGGCTAAGATCAATACCGAAAATGATATCGAGCAGGTATTGGAACGTTATCTCCTGGATGGACAGATCACATTAAATGAACGGGATACCATCCGTGAAAGGCTTCATGACATCATCCGTACCCATACAGAGTTTTTTGATGACCGGTGGGAAGTAATCAATGAAAAGGAAATTATGGTTTCTGAAAGAGGCGAAAGCAGGATATACCGCCCGGACAGGATCCTGAAAGGGCCTGACGGATACATCATCGTTGATTTCAAAACCGGTGAACCTTCAGAGAAAGACAAACACCAGATTGAAAATTATAAACGGGTGCTGGAACGATTAGGAAGAAAAGTGATTGATACGAGACTTGTATACCTATAATATACAGATAGGTTTCGCGGTCATATCATAATCTTAAGATAGGGTACTTTATAGACAACATAAAAAAAGACGAATCGTTTATGAACATTCGTCTTTTTATGTTTAACAGCAGAATAATCTGTCTTATGCTCCTGCATCAGGAGAAAATACCCGTTGGGCAAGTTCTTGATCAAAAAGGTATAAAGCCGAAGGGTTATCGCATACCATTCTGATCTTTGTTACCAGCTGTGAAGCGCTTGCTTCTTCCTCTACCTGCTCATTGATGAACCACTGCAGAAATGAAGTAGTGGCAAAGTCCCCTTCGTCATTTGCATTCTTAACGATATTGAATATGCTTTTGGTTACTCTCTTCTCATGCTCCAATGCCTTTTCGAAAATATCAGTGGCATTTTCAAATTCATGCGGCGGTTTTGGAATCTCACCGATTATGATTTCACCGCTTACATCATTAAGGTAATCAAACATTTTATCAGCATGCATAAGCTCTTCTTTGCTCTGTACCCTGAAATAGTTTGCGATCCCGTCAAGGTCCCTGGCAGAGAACCAGGCAGACATAGAAAGGTAATACTGGGCAGCGTACTGTTCGTGAGCAATTTGCTCATTAATTAAATTCGCGATTTTTTCACTAACCATAAGTATAAAAATTTATGCCTCAAAATTAAGGATTAATGTCCGGATTCAAAAGTTTAGGCTGAAATAATACAAAAAGGACGGAATAGATCCGTCCTCTTAACACACACTAAAAATCAAAAATTATAGAACAATCACTTCATATCCGGAGCCGGAGAGGCAACAGGTTTCCTCATCATTCTTCTGTCTTTCATAGCCATTCTTCTCTGCTCCATCTTTTCTTTTCTTTCCGCCTGCCACTGGTCATATTGCTGAGGCGTTAAAATTCTTTTCATATCTGCGTCCATCTGCGCCCTTCTTGCCTTCATATCTTCCATCCTGGCCTGGCGCATTTCTTTGTTTTTTTCGAAGTCTGCTTTCATGCCGGCCTTCTGTTTATCATGAAGAGCTTTGATCTGGGCTACCTGGCCTTCATTAAGCTTAAGGTCTTTCTGCATCTGAGCCAGGTGGTCCTGCTCTCTCTGCTGCATCTTCTCTCTCATCTCAGCTCTCTTGCCAGTTCTGTCCTGAGGGGTTACCTGTTGTGCCATGGCAACACTTCCCCAACCGATGAATGCTATTGCTAAAACTATTTTTTTCATTTCTAAATTATCAATTAATTGTTATACATCTTTTTGATTGTAAATAAAAAGAGAAGTTAAACACCATAATCCATAAAAAATGTTAAAATTTTTTATTTAAAAACCAATAACAAAAAAAAAGGACAGCTCATATAGAATCTGTCCTTCACACCACTTAAATATAATATATGAAATTATTTAATTTTTCACCAGCCCATTTCTGAAGCCTGATCCTCCCCTGCTTTCGTTTCCTCTGTTCTGAGGTCTGGGAGTGTTGTCATTTCCCGGCTGCCGGAATCCTCCGTTATTCCGGAATCCTTCATTTCTTCTCGGAGCTTCCTCTCTTCTCGGCTCACTGTTTCCTCTGAAGCCGCCGTTATTCCTGAATCCGTCATCTCTTTTCGGGGCTTCTTCCCTTCTCGGTTCGCTATTTCCTCTGAAACCACCATTATTCCTGAATCCGTCATCTCTTCTCGGTGCTTCTTCCCTTCTTGGCTCATTATTTCCACGGAAGCCGCTGTTGTTTCGTACCCCATTATTATCAGAATTCCTGAAACCGCCGGAATGGGTTCTTATTCCTGAATCTGAGTCTCCTCTGAATCCGTTATTCCTGGTCCTGACAATATTGATGGTAGGATTATCCTGACGGAACCTGTTACGGTCTACCCTAAAAATATTGATGTTCACATTCCTGTACCGCGGCATAGGCCTGTATCTCGGAACATAATAGGTCCTTCTGTAATTCTGGAAATAAGCTACCGGACTGTATCCGCGGTAATAATTATTCTGGAATACCACAAAAACCCTTGGTCCCATAATCCTTTCCAGTGCGTAGAAGCGGTCATAATACCATCTGTCCGGATTGTACCTGTAAAAGTTATTCCAGGCTGCAAAACTTCCGTACAGGTTATTCAGCTGTATGATCTGGTCTACCTGCCATGGCGAGAGCCTGTTCTGGCGGAAGAATACATTCCAGTTGATGTTCACCACACTGTTCCGGTAGTCATTATAATATCCCTGATAATAATCGTTCGGATAATAATCATTCGGATAGTTATAATAATAGTCATCAGGGAAATAATTTCTGTCATCATCATCACTGTAATATCCGCCGTCATTCTGGTAGTAACCATCGTTTCCCCACCCGTTATCCGGATATTGCTGGGCAGCCGTCAAAGCGGCCCATCCCAAAGCAAATCCCAAAAGTATTTTTTTCATTCTTATAGCTGGTATTGGTTATAAATAATCAGAATTTCTCATTCTATCTTTTGGATATGAATACAAAAAAGAAGTTAAATCTTACGATAAAACTTCTTTGAATTATTTATTAACGCATTGATAATCAAATGTTAATTTTACATTCTTCCGCTGTCTTTGACCCAAGAGGCTATTTTTTGATTGAATGCGGGTTTATTTTTCAGCTCCTCAATATTAAGGTGCATCCTGTACCTCCAGTAATGCGGAAATACAGCAGGATTATTGATCCTTTCCTGGTCCATATCCGGATTGACCAGCTCCGGATCCGTAGCCAGGAATTCCTGAATCGGGAATACCGCCAACATGGCATCCGTATACAGGTGCTGCTTCATAATCATTTCGGCCAGTTCCGGACTCAGTTCATCAGGAGCTTTTCCGTACTGCATCAGCTGCTGATTGAAATACTGCTGTGTAAGATCCGGGTTTTCTTTCCACCACTGCCTTAAAGTTGAGCTGTCATGGGAAGAGGCAGTCACTACATTCAGGTATCCTGCATTTTTAGGATTATAGAATGGTATATTGTCCGAAGGCATGCGCTGGACTTTCAGGGCTACGATCGCCAGTTCATCCATTACGGCAGGTACGCATTCCGGAACCAGGCCTAAATCTTCACCACAGATCAGCATTTTAGTGCTGTTAAGGATGACCGGAAGTTTTTCCATGGCTTTCTCAGCCCAAAGCCCATCCTGCCTTTTGAAGAAATAATCCTGATATAAGTCGTATATGGCTTTTTTCTCCCAGTCGGATAAATAATGGTATGAATCGGTAAGGTATACATTAAACCTTGGATGGTACACCGTTTCTCCTTCGCGGTCTTCTGTTAAAAACAGGACGTTGGCACACAGCGAAATCATAGGTTCTTCAATGGCAGTGTTCGGATTACTCCTGAAGAAGTCCGTTAATTTCCGCTGGGTATCGAATTCTTCTTTCAGAGTGTAAGTACCATCATCATTGCGGTCCACAAAATCCAATACTTTGCCGCTGTTTTCCCCAAAATAATTCCAGAGGATCTGATCATTAATGAATGGCTTACAGTAACGGTGATCAGAAAACGGAATATGCCTTGACCTGAATTCTTCTTCCGTTACGGGAACAGCAGGATAAAAATACCCTAAAATTCCCTGGGTAGCAGAGACCGGCATCCTCCAGATCCTGAAAAAACCGAGGATATGATCGATCCTCATGGCATCAAAATACTGTTCCAGTGCTTTGAACCTGTTTTTCCACCAGGTATAATCATCGGCTTTCATAGCTTCCCAGTTGTAGGTAGGAAACTCCCAGTTCTGGCCCAGTTCCGTAAACTGATCCGGCGGTGCACCGGCCTGGAAATCCATTCCGAACAGCTCAGGTTCGGTCCATGCTTCCACAGAATACCGGTAAATCCCGATCGGCAGGTCGCCTTTTATGGAAATCCCGAGGTTATGGATGTATTCAACGGCATCCTTAAGCTGATTGTGCAATTGGTACTGCACCCATGCATGGAGCATTACGGCATCATAATCTTTGCTTTTCGCAGTAAAAAACTGGGCAATTTTTCCGGCAATATATTTTTTATGGGTCTTCCAGTCGTTGAAGTTCGGGGTATGGTATTTATCCCTGAGCACACAGAAAGCAGCATAAGGGTTCAGCCAGCTTTCATTATCTTTCAGGAATTTCTTGAAGTTGCGGTCTTTATAGATTTTATCTTTATGAGTACTGAAAACCGCTTTCAGGAATTTCCATTTCCCGGCAATCATTTTTTCATAATCGATCAGCGGCAAATTGTTCAGGGCTTCCTTTTCAGATTCGTATTCAGCCATCAGTTCTTCCGGTAACGGAAAATCCAGGTTTTTCAATGAAATGTACTGCGGATGTAAAGCATATACGGAAACGGCAGCATACGGATAAGAGTCAGTCCAGGAATAATTGGCCGTCGTATCATTGATCGGCAGGATCTGGATGATGCCCAGATTGGTTTCCTGTGCCCAGTCCCCCAATTCCTTAATATCGGAAAACTCTCCGACCCCGAATCCGTTTTCAGTTCGTAAGGCAAATACAGGAACGGCAACGCCTGCATCGTGGTACATCTGGGAAAGCTTAAACTTGTAGTAGTGGTTCGCAACAATATACAGCGTATCCTTCATCCTGTTCTGAACTGTATACCGGTTGCCTCCGGATTCCATATCCACCATTTGCTGGGTTTTCCTGTCGTAGATACCGTATTTGAACTGGATCGGTTCGTCTTCCGGAATCTCAACAGCCGCTTCCCAAATTCCGTACTCCGTTTGTAACAAATGAATTGCCTTTTCAGGATTCCAGCTTCCCAAAGACGGCGTGCTGCCGAAGAGGACAATTTCCCAATCCGGATGATACAGCGGCGCTTCTATGCGGAAAAGATGGGTATGCTTCTTTAATACGGAAACCTTTTCAGGACGGAATTGGTTAAGCTTATGGTAAAGGATTTTATTATTGAGGTAATTTTCGGGAAAATTCTTATTGTTCCATTCATCGAAAATAACGAACTCTTTGTAATTATGAGAAAAAGCAAGCGTGTGGGGAACAAACTCTTCTCTTAGCATGCTACCGTTTTCATGCATGACGCGGTAATGGTAGGTAATGGATTTTGAAAAGTAGTCCACCTCGCATTTCCAGGAACCGTTGTCCCCGTAATACATGGTATGGTGCTGAGGTGCTGCATCCTGTTCATGAATGACCAGCTGCAGGTTTTCTCCGATTTTTGTATTGTAACCTACATTAAAATATAGTTTCATTTACATTTTTTTATAAAAATACGGTATAATCCTGAAAAATAAAATTTATTGAATATCAAATAATCATTAAAAAGCCTTTCCAGAATGCTGAAAAGGCTGTAACATATTGTGTTGACTGTTTAAATACTGCTATAGCAGAGAATAGCAATGCATGCCACATCTTTAATCGGTAACCAGAATTTTCCTGTTCAGGATTGCTTTCCCGCTTGAATCTGTGATGTTCACCAAATAAGATCCGCTGACCAGGTTTTTCAGGGATACTTTTTCATTCAGCAGGCCATCTTTAACGGAGAGGTTCTGCTTAAACAGATTTTTACCTGAAAGATCATAAATACTGACCGTAATATTTCCTTTTACCGCTTTATCACTGATGCTGACATTAATGAAATGTTCATCTACCCTGGTAGGGTAAATATCAGCATTAAAGGATGGCGACTGAACAGAAGAAGCCCTGTCATGAGCAAAATATTTACTGGCCAGATCATAAATATGAAGGTTCTGCTCCCCCGGAAGCTGCTTCGCCTGAAGATTGTCAAGGTCTACCTCATACAATCCGGCACCTTTTGCACTGGCAATGACTACTTTTCCTTTTAAGTTGACCGCAGCTCCGTTTACGGAATAATTTTCAGGCAATCCGCTGATTTTCCCCATGAACTTTGCTTTCATTTCACCGGTAATTATCCTGAATACATTTCCGGAAGTGGAAAAAACATAGAAATTACCGTCTGCATCGGCAATCATATCCCCTCCGAACCCTGTCTCGATCGTGGTAAACGAATTTTTGCCATTCCCGGAATCATCTTTAACAATTCCCAGGTCTGTTATGGCATACCGGCTTCCCTGTCTGCTGATTTTAAGAAACTGGGTTCCGGCATTGTTCATTGCATAGATATGGCCATCGTAACCGGCAGTCATTCTGGTGATATGGGAATTGATGTCGCAGGCAGTTACCCTTGCCACTTCATTTTCCACCAGGGTAATTTCTTTGGTTTTAGGATTGAGGATATAGATATTGGACGAAAACATAGGCATGTACACAAGGCTGTTACTGCCTGCATCATAAGCCAGCGCAGCCATTGTAGTAGCCTGGGCGTTGCCGTATGCATTTTTATCTTCCGCAACAGTGCTGCTCCTCGATTGGGAAAATACTTTTGATGTTGTCTCTGAAGTAAAAATCCTTTCTCCGGAAGTACCGCTTGCAGCATCTAAGGCACGGAAGTCACTAAAGGTAATGGAAGGGGTCTCTTTTCCGGCAAGTGCAAAAAAATCCTGCTGTGCAAAGGCACTGGTACTCATGAACAGCAGAAAAACAGGGAATAAATGTTTCTTCATAGTATTGAATTTAGATTCGTAAGTTATTTAGCATGCCTAAGTTACTCATTTTTAAGATTGAATCATTAAAAAATAGATGAAAATGGTATGATGCATCATTCGTAGGCTTTGGTTAGACTATAAGAAGACTTTGCTTCATTCCGGATATTCCAAATAAAAATCCCGCAGACATAATCTGCGGGACAATATAATGAGTAGTGATATTCTTAATTCAGGACATACGATGTCCCTTCTCGTCCGTCTTTCAGTTCAATGCCTTCGGCAAGGAGCTTATCCCTGATCTGATCGGAAAGTTCGAAGTTTTTTGCTTTCCTCGCCTGGTTCCTGAGCTCTATCAGTACTTTTAAGGTCTGATCCAGCTTTTCATTATTGTTTTCTTCGATATTCTGAAGTCCCAATACGTCGAATACAAAGGCATTCAATGTAGCTTTCAGGTCTTCCAGTTCTTCAGTTGAAATGGTTTCTTTGCCATCGTTGAGGGCGAAAATAAATTTTACCGCTTCAAAAAGGTGGGCAATAAGCACCGGTGAGTTGAAATCATCTGTCAGCGCATCATATGCCTTTCCTTTCCATTCTGAATAGTTAAATCCTGAAGTACCCTGATTACCTGTTTTTTCTTTTATATGCTCCCCGTTAATGATTTTAAGGGCTTCCATCAGCCTGATGAATCCTTTTTCACTGGCCGTCATGGCATCATTGGAGATATCCAGCACACTTCTGTAGTGGGCCTGCAGGAAGCAGAACCTTACGATCGACGGGTGGAATGGTTTTTCAAAGAAATCATTTTCTCCGGTAACCAGCTGCATCGGCAGGATATAATTCCCGGTGGATTTGCTCATCCTCTGGCTGTTCATGGTCAACATATTGGCATGCATCCAGTAATTTACCGGAGCAGCATCATTGCACGCCTTTCCCTGCGCGATTTCACATTCGTGATGCGGAAATTTAAGGTCCATGCCCCCTCCGTGGATATCAAAAGTCTCTCCAAGGTATTTGGTACTCATCGCAGTACATTCCAGGTGCCATCCGGGGAAACCTTCTCCCCAGGGAGAATTCCATCGCATGATGTGAGCCGGGGACGCTTTTTTCCAGAGGGCAAAATCCTGCGGGTTTTTCTTTTCTCCCTGGCCGTCCAGGTCGCGGGTATTAGCGAAGAGTTCTTCAATATTTCTTTTTGACAGTTCTCCATAGTTCAGGCCTCTCCTGTTATATTCCAATACATCGAAGTAGACAGAACCGTTGCTTTCATAGGCAAAGCCTCTTTCAATCAGCTTTTGGGTCAGTTCGATCTGTTCTACGATGTGGCCTGTAGCTGTCGGCTCGATATTGGGCGGCAGAAGGTTGAACATTTCTAAAACCTTATGAAAATCTACGGTATATTTCTGTACGATTTCCATAGGCTCCAGTTTTTCCAGGCGGGTTTGTTTTACAAACCTGTCGTTGTTGACATCGCCATCATCGGTCAGGTGGCCTGCATCAGTGATATTCCTTACATACCTGACTTTGTAGCCAAGGTGTTGCAGGCTCCTGTAAATAAAATCGAAGGAAAGGAAAGTCCTTACGTTTCCTAAATGCACATTGCTGTACACGGTGGGTCCGCAGACATACATTCCTACGTTTCCTTCCAAGATGGGCTTGAATATTTCTTTTTCGCCTGAAAGCGAGTTGTATATTTTTAGTTGCATGTGGTAAAATTGAACGATTTATGATTTAAAAATTTAAAGATGAGTCAAAATAATTTCAGCTACAACAAATAATGGTAGCTACAAAAATTTTGTCTGAAACTTTTTTAAATTTTATCATCTGTATCTGTTAATCTAATTTCGCATGGCTTCCCACATAATGCAGGAATTCCTGGCGGGTAATCGGGTTGGTTCTGAAAATCCCACTCAGTTCTGCCGTTATGGTAGAGCTTGCCGTATCTTTAATTCCCCTGCAATTTACGCAAAGATGTTTAGCATCTATGATACAGGCCACATCTTTTGTTCCCAAGGCTTCTTTTAAAGCATCTACGATCTGCATGGTAAGCCGTTCCTGAACCTGCGGCCTCTTGGCATAGTAATCCACAATCCTGTTAATTTTTGAAAGTCCGATTACTTCCCCGTTGGAAATATAAGCCACATGGGCCCTTCCTATAATGGGTAAAAAGTGGTGTTCGCAGAATGAATATACGGTAATATCTTTTTCAACCAGCATCTGGCGGTATTTGTATTTATTGGAAAAAGTGGAAATTCCCGGTTTGTTTTCCGGAAGGAGGCCACCGAAAATCTCATTCACATACATTTTAGCGACGCGCCGCGGGGAATCTTTCAGGGAATCATCGGTCATATCCAGCCCTAATGTTTCCATGATCTCTCCGAACAGATGGGTAATTTTTTCAATCTTCTCGTCTGGTGATTTGTCAAAAGCATCCTGTCTTATGGGCGTATGTTCTTTTCCTGTGAAAATATCATCATCGTTATCCGTAAAATCAACCATTTTTAAATATTTCCGACAAAAATACGGATAATATCTGTTCGCATATTTCGATTTAAACTAAAAAAAATATTATCTTAGAAGTTCACTCGTATAAAAAAATCATGATTATTGTTGAAGAGGTACAAAATGAAAACCAAAAGAGGGAATTCCTGGGATTTCCGGCCAGGCTTTATCAAAATGACAGCAATTATATCCGTCCTCTGGACAGAGACATTGAAGATATTTTTAACCCGGAAAAGAATAAATTTTTCAAAGACGGTTTATGTGCCCGTTTCCTCTTCAAAAATAAAAAGCACGAAACGGTAGGCAAGACGGCCGTTTTCATCAACCAGCAGTATCAGCAGAAACAGCCTACGGGAGGAATAGGCTTCTTCGACTGTATCAATGACCAGCAGACCGCCGATTTTATTTTCGATTATTGCAGGAACTGGCTGCAAGAACATGGTATGGAAGCCATGGATGGTCCGATTAACTTCGGCGAAAGGGATAAGTTCTGGGGCCTGCTTACCGAAGGTTTTATAGAACCTTTGTACGGAATGAACTACAATCAGCCCTACTACAAAACGCTGTTTGAGAATTACGGATTCAAAATCTATTTTGAGCAGCTCTGCTTTTCAAGGCCGGTTTTCGGAGAAGTTTCCAGGGTTTTCACCCTCATGCATACCAAACACAAGAGAAATCCTGCCATCTCTGCCCTGCCGATGAAAAAGAACAATCTGGAAAAATTTGCCAGGGATTTCACGGAAGTTTACAATAAAGCCTGGGCAGCCCACGGTGAAGGGAAACAGCTGGAAGAAGCTAAGGTCCTGAAGATGTTTAAGACCATGAAGCCTATCATCAACGAGCATATTTCGTGGTTTGTCTATGAAGGCGAAAAGCCCATTGCCATGTGGATGAATATCCCAGACCTTAACCAGTGGTTTAAATACCTCAACGGCAAATTCGGCCTATGGGAGAAGCTGAAATTCATGTGGGTGAAAAAATTCAGGAAAAACGAAAAGATGGTAGGCCTGGTTTTTGGTGTAGTGCCTGAGTGGCAGAAAAAAGGAATTGAGGGCTATATGATCTGGGAAGGAACACAACATCTGAGAAAGCATACCGACTTTAAGGTTACGGAGCTGCAGTGGATCGGTGATTTCAATCCTAAAATGATCAGGATCGCTGAAAACCTGGATACCACTGTCACAAGAAAACTGGCTACCTACCGGTATTTATTCGATAGGGAAAAAGAATTTGAACGTCATCCTGAACTCAATTAAAAAATATATTATGGAACTGATACTCTTATTGATTTTTTTACTGTTTTTTATCCTTTGTATTCCCGGTTTGGTCCTGCTTATTGCCTTTCTGGCAGCCAGAAGCAGGAAGAAAAAACAGCAGGCCCTGCTGGCTGAATTAGGTCCTCCGGAACATTATGCCCTGGTACGCTATAATATGGGCAATACCCAAAACCAGTTTTTCAAGATTAAGGCATTTCAGGGAAGCGGAGTGCTGTATCTGGACGGACGGGATATCAAATTCGTAGATACCCTGCATCAGAATCCCTACACTTTTCCCATGGACCAATCGTCAATTATCTGGGAGGACGTTAATCTGGTGAATGGCCTTCTCAAGTGGTTTTCAATCTCGGACGGCCAGCAAAAATATTTCTTCAACATAGAAAGTGGAATGTTTATTTTCAATACAGATCCTTCCAAGCCGACCACCAAGAGTGTCTTTGACACGCTGATCAGGCACCAGAATGATTACAAATCCCCTGAACTGCCGCTATAAAAATACAAGGCTCCGGATCATCTGATCTGGAGCCTTTTTATTTGATCCACTTTACAATTAAAACAATTCTGCGGCCACATTTTTAATGTTATCGCTTTTCCCCATTGAATAGAAATGCAGTACGGGAACACCATAGTTCAGCAGTTCCCTGCACTGGCTTATTGCCCATTCGATCCCGATTTGCTTTACTGCTTCATTGTTCTTTGCATTTTCCACTTCGGTAATCAGTTCTTCCGGCAGGTCTATTTTAAATACCTGTGGCAGGACTTTCAGGTGTTTTTTGGTAGCAATCGGTTTTATTCCCGGAATAATCGGAACAGTAATCCCCATTTCCCTGGCTTTGTTGACGAATTCGATGAATTTTTTATTGTCGAAAAACATCTGGGTAACAATATAATCGGCTCCCGCATCCACTTTCTGTTTCAGCCATTTAAGGTCGTAATTCATTGAAGGGGCTTCCATATGCTTTTCAGGATACCCGGCTACCCCGATGCAGAATTTATTATGCTCGTCACAGGCTTCATCGTCATGCAGGAATTTTCCTCTTCCGAGATCATTGATCTGATGTACCAGATCCATCGCGCTGGAATGTCCTCCTTTGGTAGGTTCAAAATACTGATGTCCCTTCATGGCATCGCCGCGTAAAGCCATAACATTATCAATTCCCAAGTACATACAGTCTACCAGGAGGTATTCTGTTTCTTCTTTGGTAAATCCTCCACACAGCAGATGAGGAACGGTATCAACATTATATTTATGCTGGATGGCTGCACAGATCCCTAAGGTTCCGGGACGCATCCTGGTGATCCTGCGCTCCATCAGGCCATTCCCTTTGTCGAGGTAAATGTATTCTTCGCGGGAAGTGGTGACATCAATAAAAGGAGGCTTGAATTCCATGAGCGGATCAATATTCCGGTACAGGTCCTCAATCCCGATTCCCTTTTGTGGCGGAACAACTTCAAGGGAGAACAGTGTTTTTCCGTTTGCATTTTTTATGTGGTCTGTGATCTTCATTTTAAATGGCGAGCAACATGCTGCAACTTTTAATTATATAGTTATCATGTGAGGTAACAATCTGTTTTAGAATTGTATACCATTTATTTAATTTTTACGGGCTTAATCTGCCAGATTAGGTGACAGCCATTTCCTGGCTTGCTGAAGGCTGCATCCTCTGCGTTTCGCATAATCCCTAAGCTGATCTTCAGTAATTTTCCCCAAACCGAAATATTTAGCATGCGGGCTTCCGAAATAATATCCTGAAACGGAAGCGGTGGGGAACATCGCCAGGCTTTCTGTCAGGTATACTCCGATCTGCTCTTCCACTTTTAAAATGTCCCAGATGGTATTTTTTTCCAAATGGTCAGGACAGGCAGGGTACCCCGGTGCAGGGCGTATCCCTTTATATTTTTCGGCGATCAGTTCTTCATTGCTTAGGGTTTCCTGATTGGCGTAGCCCCAGTATTCGGTCCTGACTTTTTTATGTAGAAATTCTGCGTACGCTTCTGCAAAACGGTCGGCGAGAGCTTTTACCATAATCGCATTGTAATCGTCGTTGGCTTTTTCATATTCTCCTGCCAATTCGTCGGTCCCGAAGCCTGTAGTCACACAAAAGGCCCCTACATAATCAGTTTTCCCGGTGCTCTGCGGCGCGATAAAATCACTCAGTGCCAGGTAATCCTTGCCTTTGGAACGCTGGGCCTGCTGCCTCAAGGTTAAGAATTTAGCCTGTTCTTTCCGGTTTTCATCAAAAATCAGGATATCATCCGTTTCATTGGCATTGGCTTTAAAGATTCCGAAAATGGCTTTTGCGATGAGCAGTTTTTCATCCAGAATCCTTTTCAGGATCACCTGTGCATCTTTAAAGAGTTCTGTAGCCTGAGTTCCTACTACCTCATCTTCCAGAATCGCCGGGTACTTTCCATGCAGGTCCCAGCTTCTGAAGAACGGTGACCAGTCTATAAAAGGCAGCAACTCACGTAAATCCTGATTTTCAAAAACCTGAATTCCCAATTGATTCGGAGTAAAAATCTCTTCATGCTCCCAATCGATCTTAAATTTATTTTCCCTGGCTTCTTCAATGGAAACATAGTCTTTATCTACCTGACGGTTCAGGAATTTCTCCCGGAAATCCGAGTAGTCATTTTTTAAATCTGCTATATATTCCTTGTTCCTGTCCCCCAGTAATGAGCTTACTACATTCACGGCCCGGGAAGCATCGTTTACGTGTACGACAGCATTTTTATATTTCAGGTCTATCTTTACGGCAGTATGTGCCTTTGAAGTGGTAGCCCCGCCGATCAATAATGGGAAATTAAGATTCTGGCGCTCCAGCTCAGAGGCAATATAAACCATTTCATCAAGGCTTGGCGTAATCAGGCCACTTAACCCGATCACATCCACCTGATGTTCAAGAGCAGCCTGGATAATTTTTTCTGCCGGAACCATCACGCCAAGATCTACAATCTCATAATTGTTGCAGCCTAATACTACGCTCACAATATTTTTTCCGATGTCGTGAACATCCCCCTTCACTGTTGCCATCAGGATTTTTCCGTTAGCCGGCTTCGTCCCGTCTTTTTCCGCTTCAATGTAAGGCTGTAAATAGGCAACCGCTTTTTTCATTACCCGCGCGGATTTCACTACCTGAGGCAAAAACATTTTCCCGCTTCCGAAAAGGTCTCCCACTACGCCCATCCCTGTCATCAGGTTGATTTCAATGACGTGCAGGGGCTTTGCCGCCTGTTGCCTTGCTTCTTCTACATCCTCTTCTATAAAGCGGTCGATTCCTTTTACCAGTGCATGGGTAATTCTTTCCTGCAGAGGATAATTCCGCCATTCTAAATCTTCGACTTTTTCCTTCTTTACTGATTTATGTTTTTCCGAATAATCCAGTAAGCGCTCAGTAGCATCCTCACGTTTATCCAGAATCACATCTTCTACCAGCTCAAGAAGTTCTTTATTGATCTCATCATATACTTCCAGCATCGCTGGATTTACAATTCCCATATTCATCCCTGCCTGAATAGCATGGTACAGGAATACGGAGTGCATGGCTTCTCTCACGGTATCATTTCCGCGGAATGAAAAGGAAACATTGCTGACACCTCCGCTTACCGATGCATAGGGAAGATTTTGGCGTACCCATCTTGTGGCTTCAATAAAATCGATGGCATTTCTGCGGTGCTCATCCATTCCGGTAGCCACCGGGAAGATATTCAGATCGAAAATAATATCCTCTGCCGGAAAATTCAACTGGTTGACAAGGAGATCATAGGATCGTTTTGAAATTTCTATCCTGCGTTCATAGGTGTCGGCCTGGCCTGCTTCATCAAATGCCATAACAATAACTGCCGCTCCGTATCTTTTGATGGCTTTTGCCTGTTTGATAAATTCCTCCTCACCTCCTTTCAGGCTGATGGAATTGACCACACATTTTCCCTGCGCCACCTGCAGGCCCGCTTCCAGGATTTCCCATTTTGACGAATCAACCATAATCGGGATCCGGGCAATATCCGGTTCGGAAGCTATTAAATTTAAAAATCTCACCATGGAGGCTTTGCCATCGATGAGCCCGTCATCAAAATTGACATCCAGGATCTGTGCCCCTCCTTCTACCTGATGCCTGGCAATATCCAGCGCTTCAGCAAATTTTTCTTCTTTTATTAATCGTAAGAATTTTTTTGAACCGGCAACATTGGTTCTTTCGCCAACGTTGATAAAATTACTTTCCGGTGTAATAATCAAAGGCTCAAGCCCTGATAATCTTAAATATTTCATTAATATATTATTCTTCTAAAATATAATATGCGTTATTCGCATTCTGCTTCAGCAAGTCTACATGCTTGCTCAGTGCAGTGGTAATCGGAAATCTTTTGTAAGCCAGACCGTGCTGTTTTGAAAAAGCTTCTATTTCTTCCGTGATTTCGTTATAGTACATATAACTGTAATTCGGGAACAGATGGTGGGCCACATGGAAGTTGAAGTTGCCCAGAACATTCCTGATGAACCAGTTGTTATTGGACAGGTCATTGGTCACTTCCAGCTGATGCCTCAGCCAGCTGAATGGCAGACCGTTCTTTTCATCCAGCTTCGGAAAGGCATTATCCGGCAGCGGATGAAGCGGCAGTAATACAAACAAAGCAAAAATGCTTGCTGCAATCACCTGTAAAAACCATGCTCCCAAAGCCAGGCCTATGGATACCTTAAAGAACAGGACCGGAACTGCGATCTGATAGAAAAAGTAAAAAAGCTTACAGGCAATCATTTTCACTTTTTCCTTTACTGGAATGGATCCCTGAGTCTTCAGTATAACCCTTTCATTATCAAAAAAATCCCTGAAATCCCTGATGAACATCCAGTTGAACAGGTATAGCGGATATACCAGGAAGAAGAACCTATGCTGATATTTCTGAATTCCTTTTGCCTTAATCCATGGGACAATTAAAAGTAACCCGCTCTGCTCAATATCCGTATCCCAACCGTCTACGTTCGGGTAGGCATGATGGCTGGAAATATGCCGCTTTTTCCAGATGTACGAATTGGCTCCCACAAAATCAAAGATCTGCAATACTGCTGAATTCAGCTTTTTGCTTTTAAAAATATTATTATGTGCCGCTTCATGAATAAGATTCAGGTAAATCAATACCAAAGAAATTCCCATCAGGACAAAGCTCAGGATATACACCCATGGCCTTTCCGCATTCAACAGCGCTAATGCATACAGCCCAAAATAAACCAAAGGCAGGATTATGGCTTTGAACTGAATATACAGGTCCCTGTTTCCGGGAATGGATTCCACTCTTTTGTTCACTCTTGTTCTTAATTCACTAAACAATTTTGCATCCTCTGAATCTTTTAAGTAAATAGGCTTTTCCATAATATTGTTTGATGTAATTAGCGGTTATTAATAGTTTGATTGCTAACTCCATCCAACAAAAATCATACAAAACGGCCTATTTTTCTCGGGGCATATGCCTTTACCATTTCAGCGATGGCATGAATGTGGTCGGGTGTGGTACCACAACAGCCGCCGATGATATTGATCAGTCCTTTCTCCACATATTCCCGGATCTGCTCTGCCATGAATTCGGGCGATTCATCGTACTGCCCGAAAGCATTCGGCAAACCTGCATTCGGGTATGCTGAAACATAAAATTCTGAATTATGGGCCAGGGTTTCGAGATACGGGGTAAGCTGGTTGGCTCCCAAAGCGCAGTTAAAGCCTACACTTAAGAGGTTAAGGTGGGAGACAGAGATCAGGAATGCTTCTGCTGTCTGTCCGCTCAATGTCCTTCCTGATGCATCGGTAATCGTTCCGGAAACCATGATCGGAATACGCAGGTTCCTCTCATCCTGAATTTCATCAATCGCAAAAAGTGCAGCCTTGGCATTCAGGGTATCGAAAATGGTTTCAACCAGCAGGATATCTGACCCGCCGTCCAGCAGCGCTTCACATTGTTGTTTGTAGGCAACCCTGAGTTCTTCAAAAGTAATGGCCCGGTATCCGGGATCATTGACATCCGGGCTCAAGCTTGCCGTCCTGTTGGTAGGACCGATGGATCCCGCTACGAATCTCGGCTTTTCAGGATTTCGGGCTGTATATTCATCACAGGCTTTCCTGGCTATTTTAGCTGATTCATAATTCAGCTCATATACCAGATCTTCCATATGGTAATCCGCCATGGCAATCGTGGTCCCGGAAAATGTGTTGGTCTCAATGATATCGGCACCGGCTTCCAGGTATTTTTTATGAACCTCTTCTATAGCATGCGGCTGGGTAAGTGAAAGGAGGTCATTATTGCCCTTTACCGGATGTTCCCAGTCCCTGAACCGCTCGCCCCGGTAATCTTCTTCCTCAAATTTATACCGCTGGAGCATCGTTCCCATCGCACCGTCGAGAATTAAAATTCTTTCGGATAACGCTTTGTATAGTTGTTGTGAGTTTTTCATTATATGTTTAGGCTAAAGCCATTTTGATTTGTTGATTTTAAAACGGGCTAAAGCCCGTTCCTATTGATGAATTAATCCAACGCCTGTTTCAGATCGGCAATAATATCATCCACATGTTCCAAACCGACCGAGCAGCGAACCAATCCTGCAGTGATCCCCACTTCATTTCTTTCTTCCTCCGTTAATTTTGAATGCGTTGTGGACGCCGGATGGGTTACAATGGTTCTGGTGTCCCCTAGATTGGCGGAAAGCGAGCACATTTTGATCTTATTTAAAAAGTTCCTTCCGCCTTCGATGCCGCCTTTGATTTCAAAGGCAACAATATTCCCTCCCAGCTTCATCTGCTTTTTTGCCGTTTCATAGCCCGGATGGGATGGCAGGAACGGATATTTTACAAGTTCAACATTCTGATGGCCTTCCAGGAATTCGGCCACTTTTAAAGCATTTTCGCAATGTTTTTCAACACGGATGGCCAGAGTTTCCAGGCTTTTGGACAGTACCCATGCATTGAAAGGAGACATGGCAGGACCCGTGTTTCTTGCAAAAAGATAAATTTCACGGATCAGGTCTTCCCTGCCAACGGCTACACCGCCTAACACCCGGCCCTGGCCGTCAATCAGCTTAGTAGCGGAATGCACTACGATATCTGCTCCGTATTTTACCGGCTGTTGGAGGTAAGGGGTAGCAAAACAGTTATCCACAATAAAAATCAAATGATGCTTTTTGGCAATCTGCCCGAAAAACTCCAGGTCCAGCACTTCAATAGCAGGATTGGTAGGGGTTTCAAGATACAGCACTTTGGTATTGGGCTGAATATACTGTTCTACGTTCTGTGCATCATCTGCTTTGAAATACGTAGTTTCAATATTCCACTTTGGAAAATACTTGGTGAACAGGGTGTGGGTGGAACCAAATACCGATTGGCAGCTTACGATATGGTCGCCCGCATTCAGCAAAGCGGCAAAGGTTGAATAAATAGCAGCCATTCCTGTAGCAAAAGCATAGCCGGCTTCTGCGCCTTCCATTTTAGCGATCTTCTCGGTAAATTCCGAAACATTCGGGTTTGAAAACCGGCTGTAGAGGTTCTTGGGCTTTTCTTCTGCAAAACTGGCCCGCATATCTTCCGCATCTTCAAACACAAAGCTTGACGTTAAAAAGAGTGGCGTTGAATGTTCATCAAACTGGGTCCTTTCCGTTTGGGTTCTTATGGCAAAGGTTTCAAAATTTTCCATAATATATTTTTTAATTTACCAATGGAACAGTTTATCAATGGAACAATGAAATGCTAAGAAGCTGAGCATGACATTCAAAATCATAGGTAAACTGCTACACTGCTATATTGTTACATTATTATTATTTATTTCGTTTCACTTACTCTCAAGATATCTCCGAATACCCCCCTTGCCGTAACCTGTGCACCGGCACCGGCACCCATGATGACAATAGGATTTTCTCCGTAGCTCTCTGTATAGATTTCAAAAATGGAATCCGATCCTTTCAGCTGTCCTAAGGCGGAAGTAGCCGATACTGAAATCAATTGTACATCCAGCTCTCCCTTGTCTTTCTGAAGGTCGCCGTGAAGGTCCCCTACATACCTCAGTACATAGCCTTCCTCCTGATTTTCTTTAATTTTCTGGTATTCCTCATCCAGCTCTGCCAGCCTGGAAAGGAATTCTTCTTTTGAAACCGAAAGCAGGGCATCAGGAACGAGATTCTGGATCTTAATGTCATTAAATTCGTTGATGAGGTCTAATTCTCTTGCCAGGATCAGCAGCTTTCTGGCTACATCATTTCCGGAAAGGTCTTCCCTGGGATCCGGTTCTGTATATCCTTTCTCCAATGCTTCACTGATGATGGTAGAAAACGGATCATTACGCAAAGAAAAATTATTGAAGACATAGCTCAGCGTTCCCGAAAAAACACCTTTGATCCTGGTGATGTTCTCTCCTGAAAGGTGAAGCAGCTTAATGGTATCAATGAGCGGCAGGCCTGCACCTACATTGGTTTCGTACAGGTAGCGCCTGTTATTTTTATTCAGGGTATACCTCAGCTTCCTGTACTCTTCGATCGGCAGGGTATTGAAAATCTTATTGGACGAAACCAGGTCGAAGCCATTTTCCGCCAGTACATGATAATGCTTTACAAATTCTTTGCTGGCGGTGTTATCTACAACGATAAGGTTTTCGAGCTGATTTTCTTTAGAGAAACTGATCAGCTCTTTAATATCAGAGGGATGCCGGGCAGTAAGCACCTCATCATTCCAGTCATGCCCGAATCCTTTTTTATTGAAGGCTATTTTTCTTGAATTGGCTACGGCCACCACTTTCAGATCGATCTTTTTTCGCCTTCTGATCTCCTCTGATGATTCAAGTACCTGCTGTATCAGGGTCTTTCCCACATTTCCATGGCCAATAATGGCCAGATGGACTGTTTTCGGTTTTTTTGAAATTTCGGATTCAATAATATTCTTTGCCTTTTCATCCTGTGAAGAAGTCACGACAATATTCACCCTCTTCTCCGCTGCATTCTGGTTGAGCAGTAGGGGAAATACGTTATTCCTGGCCAGTTCGGACAGTACTTTATTAAAATCCTCCGTTACAAAACCGAGTACAGACACATTATTGATGCTGTAAATCTGAGAAACTTTTCCGGATTTCCTTTCGGTTTCAAATTCATCAATCAGACAATTGACTGCTTTTTCAGAATCATTTTCGTGAACCAGAATAGATAGGCCGTTCTCAATAGCCTGCTGCGAAATGACCCCTACACTGATGCGCGCCAGGGTCAGCGCTTTAAAGATGCGTCCGTCTATCCCGATTTCCCCCAGAAAATCTTCTCCTTCAAATTTAATGATAGACCTGTTTTTAAGAAATTTTATTTCGTTGGCATTATAATTCTTCATCGCTCCAAAATATTTTTAATGATCGTTTGTAATTGTTGGTATTCCATCAGGAAGGCATCATGTCCGTGAATGGACCGTATCTCATGGTAACAGACTTTTTGATTATGGTCCTTAAGTTTTTCAAAGCACATTCGTATTTCTGATGCAGGAAAAAACAAATCGGTATCCACAGCAATCAAATGGATTTCTGCTGTAATTTCCCTGATTCCGGCGTCATCAGCATTGAGATTCATCAGGAGATGGTTCATGAGTTTATACGCTGGTAAACTAAACCTTTCGTTAAGGGCACTCCCATGGTAAAGCAGCCAATCTTCGGATTCTAAACGTTCTTTCTCCTCATTAAAACGGTTCCTGAATCTGTCATTTAACGATTCGGGTGTCCTGTAACACAGCATAGCATGGATTCGTGCCTTCTGTAGAGGCTGGTCATCCTGGCTTAATAAGAATTTCTGCACCAGGCATTGTGCGTGGAGCCAGTCGTGCGTCCTGTAATCGCAGGCAATAGGTATGAAGATATCTGTAAGCTGAGGCTTGAGCACCAGCATTTCCCAGCCGATCCCTCCTCCCAGCGAGCCTCCGATAATGGCATACAGGCGGTCAATATTCAGGGCATCAAGACCGTGCAGGAAGATCCGTGCTATATCTGATGGAGTAAAGTCTTCATAATTTTCCACTTCAAAACCATCATATCCGTTCCCGGGAATGTTGAAACAGAGTACAGTACAGGTATTGGTATCAATCACCTTATTTTCACCGATCAGCTGTTTCCACCATCCGCTGTTACCTGAAACGTTTGAATTGCCGGTAAGGGCATGGTTGACTAAAATGACAGGTGCTGAAAACAAGTCTTTTCCGAAAAGCTGATAGCTTAACGGAATAGTATATTCCTTTTGGGAACAGGTCTGATACGTAAGGTTAATATGTGGTAGTTCCGATTTCAATTCTATTAAAGTTTAATATCATTGAAAATGCCACAGGAAATGGCTGAAAGAACTTCAGTAAGTTATCTGTCCAAAATCATTTTGGTAGAACGTAGCACCTTCTTTGCTTGCGCAAAGGGTTGCTAAGGCATCACAGGGTCTAGTCCCTCAGCCTTTCTTGATAACATTTTCAATATTTAAATGAACGTGGTGCAAAGATAGGTTTTTATTCCATACTTTCAAAAAAATATTTTTTCTTCACAAAAAAAGCTTTATTATAAGCAATCTTAACGGAATGTTAACTATTTATTCAGATAGAAACAATTGGAATTATTTTTCAAAAAAACTAACTTCGTAATGTAAAATGATCATATGATTGCTGAAAAACAAAGATTAGAAGATAGCAAATGGAAAAACTGGGGACCTTATGTAAGCAACCGACAATGGGGTAATGTAAGGGAAGATTATAGTCCTAACGGAAATGCATGGCATTTTGCCAACCACAATAATGCCGAAAGTTATGCGTACCGCTGGGGCGAAGAAGGCATTGCCGGTATTTCGGATACCAAGCAGCTTTTAAGTTTTGCCCTTTCTTTCTGGAACAAGAAAGACAAGATGGTCAAAGAACGGTTTTTCGGTTTGAGCAATCCTCAGGGAAATCATGGCGAGGATATCAAGGAAATATTCTATTACCTGGATAATACGCCTACGCACAGTTATATGAAAATGGTGTACAAATACCCCATTAATGAATTCCCATACGACGATATCCTCACAGAAAATGCCAGGAGAAATAAAAAGCAGCCGGAATACGAAATTTTTGACACGGGAGTTTTTGACCAGGACGAATATTTTGACATCTTCATCGAATACTGTAAAGCAGACCATCATGATATCCTGGTACGGGTTACGGTATGCAACAGAAGCGACCGTGATGCTCCCATTATAGTCATTCCTACCGCATGGTTCAGGAATAACTGGAAGTGGGGATACAATGATTACAAAGGCCAGCTGACCGCTTCTCATGAGGGATGCATTGACGTTCACCATGACAGTATAGACATTAAAAAAATCTATTCCAAAAACATCAATGCAGAAAGTGTTTTCTGTGAAAATGAAACCAATACCCCTAAACTACAGGACGTTCCGGCTTCTGAAAAAGCGTATTATAAAGACGGTATCAATAATTATATCATTCATAAAACTCCCACTGTAAATCCGGAAAAAAGAGGATCAAAAGCTTCTTTCCTGGTGGATGAGACCATCAGTGCCGGAGGATCCAGAACATTTGATTTCAGGCTGTCTCCTGAAGAGCTGGACGATCCATTCAGGGATTTTGACGAAGTGTTTGCTGCCCGAATGGCTGAAGCAGACGAATTCTACCAGGAGATCCAGCATGATATAGCCGATGAAGATGAACGCAATGTACAGCGGCAGGCTTTTGCCGGGCTGCTCTGGAACAAGCAGTTTTATCATTATAATGTCGGTAAATGGCTTAAAGGAGATCCTAATTATGATGCGCCAAGGGATTTTACCAATTACGTGAGAAATACAGAATGGAACCACCTCCACAATAAGGACATTATTTCCATGCCTGATAAATGGGAATATCCCTGGTATGCGACCTGGGACCTTGCCTTTCACTGTGTGCCCTATGCCCTGATTGATGCTGAATTTGCCAAAGGTCAGCTCCTTCTCCTTACCAAAGAATGGTATATGCATCCCAACGGGCAGCTTCCTGCCTATGAATGGAATCTGAGTGATGTAAATCCTCCCGTTCACGCATGGTCCTGCTTCAGGGTTTTTAAAATTGATGAAAAGCAAAACGGAAAACCTGACCTGCTGTTCCTTGAAAAAGTCTTCCAGAAACTTCTTCTCAATTTCACCTGGTGGGTGAACCGGAAAGATAAAAACGGAAAAAACATTTTCGGCGGCGGATTCCTGGGGCTGGATAACATCGGGGCTTTCGACCGTAATATGATCCTTAAAGACGGACAACACTTAGAGCAGGCTGACGGAACAAGCTGGATGGCCATGTATGCCCTGAATATGATGCGTATTGCCATGGAGCTTGCCCAATATTACAAGGTGTATGAAGATATGGCCATCAAGTTTTTCGAGCATTATCTTTATATCGCTGAAGCTATGGAAAACTTAGGTGACGGAACTAAAGGGCTCTGGAATGAAGAAGACGGCTTTTTCTATGATGTGCTGCAGCTTGGAAACGGAGAAGGGGTCTCCCTTAAACTCCGAAGCATCGTAGGGCTTATTCCTTTGTTTGCAGTAGAAATCATCGAACATAAATTACTCGAAAACATGCCTAACTTCCGCGAAAGGATGGATTGGGTCCTTAAAAACAAGCCTGAACTGACGAAGCTTGTTTCTCACTGGGATGAGGAAGGCCAGGGAAGAAAGCATCTGATGAGCATTTTACGGAAGAACAGGCTCACGAAAGTACTGAACCGCATGCTGGATGAAAAGGAATTCCTGAGCACCTATGGAATCCGGGCCATGTCTAAAATCTATGAAGAAAAACCTTTTATATTTTCGGTACACGGGACGGAAAATGTGGTGCATTATACCCCTGCTGAAAGTGACAGCCGCATGTTCGGAGGCAATAGTAACTGGAGGGGCCCGATCTGGTTCCCGATTAATTTCCTTATTGTAGAAAGCCTGCAGCGTTTCCATTATTATTACGGCAGCAGCCTGAAAGTGGAACTACCTACCGGAAGCGGCGACCAGAAAGACCTGGATGAAGTAGCGCAGAACATTAGCAACAGGCTGTGTTCAATATTCCTGAAAGATGGTAACGGGCAGCGCCCTTTTAACGGAGGCAATACGAAGTTCAATTATGATGAACATTTCAAAGACTATATTATGTTCTTTGAATATTTCCATGGTGACAACGGCCGCGGCGTAGGTGCTTCCCATCAGACAGGCTGGACAGCTACTGTGGCCAAACTTATGAAACCGAAGCTTTCCATTTAATCTGTTTAAAAAATTATTATCAATATCAAGACTGTCTTAAAAATTTAAGGCAGTTTTTTATTTATATAAAACAAGGGTTCGATCCACACTCAATAATCACAGGGCCAATACCGCTTATTTTTAATATTAATTATAAAATAACTTTGAATTATTTTCAATAAATACCTACATTAGCATAACAATTTAAAAAATAAATCTTTTATGAAAGGAAAACTATTCCCTATTGCGGGCATCGCTCTTTTAAGCCTTGCCTTCACTTCTGCCCAGGCACAACAATACCAGACTGTACCCTTAAGCGGGTTCAATGCTGATGTAATCGCTAATGGTGTAGGATCGTCTGCTACTTCTACTAACAGTGATGTAGACGGTGTAAATTATGCATTCGTTTCCAAGGATTTTCAGCTGACGGCGTCCAGTGCAACACTTACTTACGGTCTTCCTACTAACGGACTGATTAATTCCGCAGCTGCATCACCGGCAGGATTGAACTATCAGCTGGCTTCCTACAGCGGAAACAACTCATTAAGGCTACTGAACGTTGGTGATAACGGTACTTTAACATTCACAACCCCTAAGGCAGCTGTAAACCTTTATATGCTGGCTACATCCGGAAGCGGTGAAAGCCAGGTAGATGTAATGGTTAATTTTTCTGATGCCACGACACAGACTTTTTCAGGAATAAATATTTCAGACTGGTACGGAGGCAGCAATTTTGCCATCCAGGGTATCGGAAGGATTAAAAAGACGACAGACGGCTTAGAAGCTGACGCATCCAATCCTAGGCTGTATCAGATTCCTTTGGCGATAAGCGCGGCTAATCAGTCAAAAACCATTCAGAGTGTTAAGGTGACGAAAGCCGGACCGCAGCCCTCTGGTACTACTGTAGGAAATATCCCTAACATTTTTGCGTTCTCGGCAGATGTATACAATTCCTGCCCAATGCCTACCAACGTAACTTCCACAACGACGACCGGCGGTGCTACCATCAACTGGACTGCTCCTTCAAGCGCTCCTGCTTCAGGGTATCAGTATTATATGAGTACTTCAGCTACCGCTCCTACCGCTGCTACCGCCCCTACAGGAAGTACGGCAGCAGGAGTTACCTCAGTTACGTTAAACAGTTTGACTACGGGACAGACGTATTATTTCTGGGTACGCTCAAACTGCGGGTCTACACAGAGCTACTGGACAATGACCCAGTTTACACCCGGACAAGTATCCGCAACTTATACTGCAGGGGATATCAGTACGTTATTTGCCAGCGCTGCATCGATTACCACTACATCCACTACTACCTGTCCGGGAACCCTGACCATCAGCATTCCTTCAGGATATAAGATTAAATCTACCGATGTTTCTTATAAAATGTCAACCGTATCTAACGGATACATGGAAGAACAGAGAAGTATTTTGGCATGTACAACCAACAATACAACGGAAGCGTCTATTACGTCCGGATCAGGAGGTTCTACAGGAACTTATTCTTATAACAGGACCGGACTTACAATGGCCAATAACCTTACCGGTAATGTAACATTTGAACTGAGAGCATGGAGAACTTATGGAAGCTCAGGCTGTACTGTTACGCACAACAAAGTAGACAACAATACTTTTAAAATTACCGTAACTCTTGAGCCTTTGCAATTAGCGACCAGTGAAGTTAAGGCCTCTGCCAAAGAACTTATTGCTTATCCTAACCCATTTGTGGATGCGGTTACCATTGAGAAAGCCAATGATGTGAGAGCAGCAACGATTACTGATCTTTCCGGCATTACAGTGAGAACCATAGAAAAACCAGCTTCTACAGTACATTTAGGAGATCTGAAAACAGGTGTTTACATCCTGACTTTAACCATGAAGGACGGCTCTGTAAAAAGCTCAAAAATGATCAAAAAATAATATCTGTTAAAATACACAGTAAAGAACCCGGGCCATTGCATGGCCCGGGTTCTGTTGTGCAGGTGAAAAATCCATCAGACTTTCTCTCCGTTGACGAATACTTCATAACTGATCTCTACATTGGGTTCCAGAGTTTTGGAGACTGAACAGTACTTTTCAAATGACAGTTCCGCTGCTTTAAACGCTTTTTTAGGATCAATGGCACCTTCCAGCATGAATTTAACCATAATGGACTTAAAAGGTTTTGCATCGTCTACTACAACCCTTTCCCCTTCTACTTCAGCAGAAAAGCCGGTAATTTCCTGTCTCTGTTTCTTCAGAATAGAAACCACATCAATGCCGCTGCAGCCCGCCACAGCCATCAGCATGCTTTCCATGGGAGATACGCCCTTAGCTCCGGGTTGCGTCGTATTATCCAGCAGGATGGAATTTCCCTGGGCATTGGTACACTGGAATAAGTACTCATCATTAATTCTGTTCAGCGTTATTTTCATTGTTTTGATTTTAAGGTAATACAGAAGCAAATTGATTTGCCCGATCATATAGGCAAAGTTAGAGAATTCCTCTCGCTTTTATCTCAAGGTATTTGTTGATGACATCAACATTCAGGTTTTCTGGTAAGGTATACACCGTGTAAATTCCGTATTTGCGAAGTTCCTGAATAATCAGTTTTTTTTCAAACTCAAATTTTTCAGCTACGATTTCATCATATATTTCCTGCATGCTTTCAGGATTGCCGTTCAGCAAAGTCTGCAGTTCTGCGTTCTTGAAAAAAACCACAACCAATAGATGGTTCCGGGCAATTCCCCTGAGGTATTTCATCTGCCGGTTCAGGCCATCAAGTGTTTCAAAATTGGTGAAAAGCAGGATCAGGCTCCTCTGATTCAGTGTGTATTTGACATCCTGGTACAGACGGCTGAAATCACTTTCAAAGAAATCGGTTTTAATATTGTACAGTGCTTCTGAGATTTTTCTCAGCTGTCCGGATTTGTTGTCGGCTGCAATCTTGTTTTCCGTTTTCTTGGAAAAGGTCATCATTCCCGCGCGGTCTCCTTTTTTAAGGATGATGTGTGAAAGTGCCATAGTTGCATTGATGGAATAATCCAGCAGGCTCAGTCCTTTAAACGGCATCTTCATGGTTCTTCCGGTATCAATCAGCATAAAGATACGCTGCGATTTCTCATCCTGAAACTGGTTGACCATTAAACGATTGGTTTTTGATGTGGCTTTCCAGTTGATGGTCCTGATATCATCCCCGGGAACATACTCTTTAATCTGCTCGAATTCCATGGTATGCCCCAGCTTCCTGATCCTTTTGATCCCGCCCAGCAAAAATTCGCTTTGCAGGGCCATCAGTTCATATTTTCTGAGATGGATGAATGAAGGATAGGCAGGCAATAAAGCATCTTTCTGGAATGTAAACCGTTTGGAAATAAAGCCTACCGGTGATGAAGCATAAACATTCAGGTTTCCGAAGCTGTATTCCCCTCTTTCCTTGGGTTCAAGAATATACTGGAAATACGTATTCCTGCCGGGCTCAATCTGCTTTTCAATCAGGAAATCCCTTTTCTGGAACTGAAATGGGATTTCATCAATCACCCTGACGTTAAGTGTAAAGTCGTAGTTGTTCCTGATGTCCACTTTCACAGGATTCTCGTCGCCATTGGAAAGTTTTTCCGGAAGGATCCTTTGGGCTGAGATTCCATTTTTTGCATTAAACAGCAGAAGGTATTCTACCATAGCCGTAAAGAAGCAGAGCAAGAGAAGGATATGCGCCACCCACATTAAAAACGGAAAGAAAAATGCAAAAACATACAGGATCCCCACTCCGATGAGCGCGAAAAAAAAGCGTGTATTGATATAAAGGTTTTTCATTTTTCAGAGGTCAGGTTGAAGGCTACAAGAGTAGGTTAAAAATACTACAGTGATTATAAACACAGACGATAAGAGGGGTGAATAAACCGGAGTTTAATTATTCCGAAACCCCTTCGCTTTCGTATTATCTTGGAATTTCAATTCCCTCTAGAATTTGCCTTATAATTTCATCAGCGGTGAGCCCTTCCATTTCTCTTTCCGGCGATACAATCACTCTGTGCCTCAGCACAGCGTAGCTGGCTTCTTTAATATCTTCCGGAGTTACAAAATCCCTTCCTCTTAGCGCAGCAAATGCTTTTGACGCGGTGAGCAATGCCAAACTTGCTCTAGGTGATGCTCCCAGATACAGGAATTGATTTTCTCTCGTGTTGACGGTAATTTTAGCAATATATTCTATCAGCTGGGACTCTACAATGATTTCCTTCACCAGTTTCTGGTAGTTTTTCAGCTGTCCGGCTGAAATAACCCGGTTTACCGCTTCGGTCTTGTCTTCAGCCCTGTTTTCGTGCTGGTTCCTGATGATCTCTATTTCCTGCTGAAGATCCGGGTAACTGACATTAATTTTAAATAGGAAACGATCCAGCTGCGCTTCCGGAAGCCTGTAGGTTCCCTCATGTTCAATAGGGTTCTGTGTGGCTACAACCAGGAAAGGCTCTTCCATCGGATAACGGGTTCCGTCCATTGTAATCTGTCTTTCTTCCATCACCTCAAACAGTGCTGCCTGCGTTTTTGCCGGAGACCGGTTGATCTCGTCAATCAGGATAAAATTTGAAAAAACAGGACCCTGCTTGAATTCAAATTCAGAAGTTTTAACATTGAATACCGAGGTTCCCAGAATATCGGAAGGCATGAGGTCCGGAGTAAACTGAATCCTGCTGAATCCCACATCAATAGTTTTGGCCAGCAATTTAGCCGTGATGGTTTTGGCTACTCCAGGAACGCCCTCAATAAGTACGTGCCCGTTAGACAGCAATGCTGCAAGCAGGTGTTCAATCATACTCTCCTGCCCGACAATCACTTTGGAAATTTCATGTTTCACTTTCTCCAGGCTTGCTCGAAGTTCGATCATATCAATTCTTGTCTCAAACTGATTTTCATTATTATCCGGTAAGGCAGGCTGCCCGGATTCCGGATTCAGGTTTTCAATATTGTCCATATGATATTTTTTTCTGCAGCGAGGTAGGATGTCCAGTAATCCATTACTTTACTTTCGCGCTGCGATTGTTATATTATTTATTATTTTAAAATCTTATCCAGAAGCGCATTCATTTTACCAAGGTCTTCATTCATCACGGCAGCATAGGGGTCCTGCGCCTTTTTAATCAGCGCAACAGCTTCCTGAATCATTTCTATCGGCTTCCCGGTTTTCAGCTGGAGCTTTTTTATGAACTCCTCATCCAGGTGCTGGGTATCAATCAGCAGGTCCATGCGCACCCGGTTCAGGAAATACTGCGCTTTCTTGCCCATCATATCGTGGAAATCACCTTCCTGAAGATACAGGTTTCCGATGCTCCTGATAAAGTCAACGGACGTATTCTTCAGCGGTTCTATTACCGGGACAATCCGCTGCTTCCTTTTTGCATTAAATAAGATGAACAGCAGCATTCCGCCCAGGAATACCCACCATGCATATTTCAGTGCAGGGTTAGAGAGGATGAACCGCATAAAAAACTGCGATTTTCCGCCGGCACTGCTTTCAATAAACCAAACCGTTTCACGGTCTTTAAGATAAGAGAGCACATCTTCAGCATATTTGGTATTCCCTCTTTTCAAAAGGTAATAGTTGGTCAGGAACAGTGGTTCACAGTGAACATATACAGTACCTTTCCCAAATTTAGCCTTAATGAAATTAACCTGATCAGAATTGTTCTTCTCAACCGTTTTCCCAAGGACTTCAACACCGGGTTTTATATAGGTAAAGCCTTTACCGGAAGGAAACTTATCCAGCTTAATGAAATCATTCTGATAGCCCTTATCTGTAAGTTTAAGTACGTTCTGTTCTTCGAAAGACAATTGCGAATCATAAAACCCGATACTGTCTGATATTTCCTTTGGCATTTCACTTACAATCAGCATAGCATCGGCTCCTGCACTTACCTGGTCCAGGATTGCTTTCCAGGATTCGGCATCTATACTTTTTTCTATGACCAGGATATTATGACCGCCTTTTGTATGCTCATTATAATAATCATACGGGGTCTCTTCTATTTTTTTTAAATCATTTCCGAATAGTCCTTTGGCTTCTTTACCGAATACAAAAAGCCCGAACGGTGATTTTTTATTGACATCAAAGTTTTTACGCCAGTCTGTCGTTTCTTTTTTATTGACTTCAAACAATGCCAGAATCACCATGATAATGATGAAGATATAAGCATATATTTTGAAAGTTTTGTTCATGTGGAGACAGGTTAGATTACGGATTAAATGACTGGTACTGTTGCCGGAATTTCATATAGCTATCCTGATCAATACTGAATTCACCGTACCATACATAGTCAAAAACATATGAAAGCGCAGAGAAATCACTTTTAATATGAGGTGCTTTGAGCTCCGAGACATAATCTTTATTGGTCTTCTCCGGATTCCAGACAATCAGTTTTTTATCACTCAGCTTTTTCAGGGCAAAAAGGAACTGGTACCGGATAGCAGAACGGAAATCACCTGCTGCTTCAAAGTCGGCGATACTCTTAGGAAAATTGATTTCATGAATGTTCTCATAAAGCTCTTCCTGGTTGATCTGAATCCTGCGGTTTTTCCTGCTGAAGAAAAAGCCCCCGTTCTTTACCAGGATGTACCGGATAATAAAGTACAGCAGAAGCCCCACCAGGATGATCGCAAAAAGGCGTATCAGGATCCCCGCTATATTGGCAGAGCCGGAGAATACCTTTTGCCCGAAGATCCCCTGCAGGATCCTGTAAATCTTATTCATCAGTTTCTGCCAGAATGATTCTCTGGGCTTCGTTGTGGAATAATCAAATTCACCTCCTTTGTATCGTTGCTGAAGATTGGCCCGGAATTTTTTCGGGTATAGCGTATTTTCCGTAACAGGGTTCTTTGCGAGTACAGAATCTGCCAGGTTCATATTCTTGTAATGCCCCGTGCTCATTGAATCCACATAGGCTTCTGCGGGCGGCGGCATGCTCTCCCGTTCCTGAGCAGAAATATACCCGGAAAAGCAATAAACCAGCAGGCAGATCAGGACTTTATTCATGGGTTCCGATGGTTTCAATTTCTGCGAGCTCTGTTTTCTGATGCAGATCTGTCCTGCTATCATAATACATCAGTCCGGAATTTACATACTGCATATTCATCAGCAGCAAAGACATCAGCATGGATATCCCATAAATGACAAAAAATATGATGCCCAATCCGTTTTCCGCAGGATTCTGTTCAAAATCAGCATTGGAAGTTGTGGTGGTTAACTTTATGAAAAAGATGACCATAGGTATGGCCGTAAAAATACTGATGATCACCTGGCAAATGATTGCCATAATCAGCGTGGCACCCCAGTACTTCCAGTATGGAGAGCTCTCCCTGCCGTTGCGGTAAGAAAACTGTGACCGGACAGCATAGCTCAGACTCTCAAAGAACCCCTTGTTACTGTTAAAATAATCGAAACATAGAAAATTAATGACATTCACCAGGGTCGGTACAATGAAAAGCAAAAGAATCAATCCTATAAAAATCAGGATCAATGCATAGGATATCATGAAGATCACTAAAGCTACAGGCATGACCAGAAAGTTAAGTCCTGCATACAGGATCATAACCTTTTTTATATTGGTTTTAAAATCAGTCATCAGATCATCCGTCCCGATTTTTTCCTGCCCCTGCGAAATCCGTTTCATATAAAATACAGGAAAGAGGAAGTTAATGGTCATCAAAGCTGTGGAAAGCAGCGCCAGGAAAATTCCGATGACAATGAATACCGCCAGGTTATTCTGAAAATATTCCTCAAAATAATAACTCTGACCGCTGATGTTTGAACCGAACAGGACCCCGAAGAATTCCCGGAACCCGAAAACAATGACCACGACCATCAGGATAAGAAGCAGGCCGTTCAGAAGCATGTAATTCCTGAAATAGTTTCTCCCATATTGTTTGAAGAAACTGAAAGTATCACTGATGAAGGATCCGAAGTCCCTTTTTTTATACAACTGCATCATTGATGTGGTTATTAATTTTTTTATTGACAATAGAAGGGTAAACGAAGTAGTAAAAACCTATGACAGCCAGTGAACCGAAAATAATGATCAGGTTCAGGACGAGAGGCATCTTCAGGGCATGCCTGGTAACATACCCCTCAATAATTCCTGCACATACTGTGAAAGGCACTGTACTCAAAAATATTTTGAATGAATCCCTGAAGCCGTTCTTAAAAGACTGGAACCGGGAAAATGTCTTCGGAAAAAGGATGGATGCTCCCAGGATGAGGCCGCACATAGCTTCCACTACCATAGAAAATATTTCAAAGACGCCATGAAGCCAGATACCTCTTGCGCTGTCCTTCAAAGCTCCGTAATCATAAAAAAAGTATTGAAAAGACCCGAGCATCACACTGTTCGAAAGCAGGTGATAGAGTGTTCCTATCCCGGCAAAAATCCCATAGATATATAGCTTGGCCCCTACGCCAATATTGTTGAAGATAATTCCTATGGTGCTCCCCCATGTAGATCCGCTCTGATATACCCCGACGGCATTCCCTTTCTTAATGTTTTCAATAGTTTCATTGACGTAGCCCTCCCCAAGGATGATATTCACAAAGTCTTTATCGTAGATGGAAGATACTACCCCGATCAGGGTAAACAGAATAAAAAACAGAAAAGCATACAGGAGATACCTTCTGTACTCGTACACCAGCAACGGCACCTCAGTACCAAAGAAGTACGTGATCCTGTTCTGTTCTATTCTCCGGGTCTTGTAGATTTTCTGAAAGATCTGTGATGAAAGGTGATTCAGGTATACGGTAGTGTTGCTTTTGGGATAATACGTCTGGGCAAAAGACAGGTCGTTAATCAGGTTGATGTACAGTGATGAGAGGTCATCAGGATTTTTTTTGACTTTCCCCTGAATAACCTGTTCAATTCCCAACCATTTTTCTTTATTTTGTTTGATGAAATAAACTTCTCTCATAATTGTAAGGCTAAAATAATAAAAATTATGTCTCAAATTGCGATTAATACCTCACAAAATGTAAATATTAATTTCAGTATTGCCAGCGTCGGAGAAAGGATGCTGGCCTTCATTATTGACCTGCTGATCAAAGTAGCTTACATCATCGTGATCCTGTATGTCTTCTTTGGCTTTCTCGGTTTGGGACGCTTACTGTCCGGGATGGACCGATGGTCTGTCATAGCGGTGTACATCGCCCTCACCTTTCCGGTCTATATCTATCCTGTCGTTCTGGAAAGCCTGATGGAAGGCCAGACTCCGGGAAAAAAACTGATGAAGATCCGGGTGGTGAAAATCGACGGATACCAGGCCAGTTTCGGTGATTATATGATCCGATGGGTTTTCAGGCTGATTGACACTTCTTTTGCAGGCGTTATCGGCCTGATCTCAATGATCGTTTCCAAAGATAACCAGCGCCTTGGGGATATGGCTGCCGGAACAGCTGTTATATCCCTTAAGAATAACATCAATATTTCCCATACGATCTTGGAAAACCTGAAAGAAGATTACCTTCCTTCTTTTCCTCAGGTGATTGCCCTCTCTGATAACGATATGAGAATCATCAAAGACAATTTCCTGAAGGCTGTACGCACGGATGACCGGCAGGTGATCAACAGGCTTTCCGAAAAAATAAAAAGCATCCTGAAACTGGATATCGACCATTCTAAAATGACGGAAAGGCAGTTTATCAATGTCATCATCAAAGATTATAATTACTATACCGGAAAAGACAGCTGATGAAGAATGTGAATCGTGAATCTTTCCAGCATAAATTGACAGCGCAACGGATTGATCATTGACTCATTCACAACCTCAGTCAACCGTGAATTTTGCTCCGCAAGTCAATTGTGAATCTTTCCAGTATAAAATTGACAGCGCAACGGATTGACCATTGACCATTAAAAATTCACCACATGCGGCTTTTCCCGGTGCAGTTTTTGTATTTTAAATGAAAAATAGAGATATGAGAACCGAAAATAACAAATCAGGCAATGGCGGGGTTATCACGCTTAATAATGACATAAAAGAAGTAGGAAGGCTCACCTATACCGTTTTTCCTGAGCAGAACAGACTGGTTATTTCCTTTGTTTTGGTTCATCCTGAATTTGAAGGAAGGGGAATGGGCAAATTCCTGGTGGAAGAAGCCATTAAATTTGCACGTGAAAACCAGTGGAAGGTGTACCCGCACTGTTCCTATGCCAGAGCAGTCATGAAAAGAATGCACGATGTAGAGGATGTCTTTTTATCTGCCTAATACTTCCTGCAACAGTATTTCTTCTATATTGTCCGGATAATCCACTTGATAATGAAAATCAGAGGCTACCCAGTCTCTTATTTCCTGTTCCTTTAATACTTTGGAATTAGGGATTCCCATTTTATCCAGTGCACAGGCATTGCATTCCTGTTCGTATTGGTTATGGATTGGGATAACAAATAATTTTTTATCCATGAAAAGTGCTTCTGCGGGTGTTTCAAATCCTGCATTGCATAAAATACCGTTGCAGCTTTCAAAATATTTCAAGTATTGCTGTTCATCAATAGGGAATACGTCAATATTCCCTATTGTAAATGCCTGCGGGGCATACCGCGAAAATACTTTCCATTGTACAGGAATATCCTTCAGGATACCGATGATATTTTCATCAGAATAGCTCGGAAGGTAAACCAGGTAATACCCTTTTTTGTCAGGCTGGAGATTCCTTATTTTCTTTCTGATAACTGGTTTTTTAATGTCGGCATGATAGGATTCAAAATGGAAGCCGATCCGCTTTCTGAACGGAGCGTAGTATTGAAGGACCAGTTCCCCGAAAAAGTCTTTTTTTCGCGGCTTGGGCGTTTCTTTAAAGCTCATGGAAGCCTGATGGCTGAGCCCGACCATAGGAAATCCCTTCAGCTTACATATCCAGCTTGTTAACGGTTCAAAATCATTGATGATGAGGTCATATCCGGAAAGATCCAGAGAACGGATCACCCGGGCTGCTTCAAGAAAATTATTCCCGGTTAGGGTTTTAAAGTATGACAGGCCGCCGGACTTATTATACAGCAATGAAATTCCGCTGTACTGAAAGGTAATTTCAAAATCAGCCTTCAACTGTGACTGGTGTCCGCTGATCAGCGTATCTACGGAGGCATATTTTTTAAGGATAGGAACTATTTCCTGAGCTCTTGCCATGTGTCCGTTTCCGGTGCCCTGAAATGCGTACAGGATTTTCATGAGGAAAAGCTGGTTACGATTTTCATTAACTCTGCACTATTGATATCCTGGATTTCATCATGAACATCATCTTTTAGCAGGTGTTTATGTTCTTCATAATGAAAGATATTCCATTCACCGTTATGGTATTCAAGAGCAGAGAGGTTTTCGATCCAGTCCCCGGAATTAAGATACACACATGATCCCTTCTTATTAACGACTTCACGCATCTGAGGCTGGTGGATATGCCCGCAGATCACATAATCATAATGGTTGTCTATAGCCAGTTCTGAAGCGGTAAGCTCAAAATCCCCAATATATTTAACCGCTTTCTTTACATTGTTTTTGATTTTCTTTGAGAATGAATATTTTTCCCGTCCCATCCGTTCCAGGAACCAATTGACTACATTGTTGATTACAATCAGCAAGTCATATCCTTTTCCTCCCAGCTTGGCAATCCATTTGGAATGCTGTACTGAGGCATCGAAAACATCCCCGTGGAAAATCCAGGTCTTTTTATGGTTGATGGTGAGGCAAAGCTTATTGCATACCTTAAGTTTGCCTAATTCGAAATCGGTGAATTTTCGGAACATCTCGTCATGGTTTCCGGTAATGTAGTATACATCTGTGCTTTTAGTAGCAAGCGAAAGTATTTTTTTAATGACTTTCAGATGTGGCTTAGGGAAGTAAGACTTTTTGAATTGCCAGATATCTATGATATCACCGTTCAGTATCAGCGTACCGGGCTGAATGGAATTAAGATACCTCAGTAACTCTTTAGCCTTACATCCATAAGTTCCCAAATGAACATCCGATATCACAACTAATTCAACGTTTCTTTTCATACTTATGCAAAGAAACTAATTGAAAATTAACTGTATATGAATTCTATATTATATTTTTACAAGGCGCTCATCATATCTTCAGTGATCTCCATATTATGGTACACGTTCTGTACATCATCATCTTCCTCAAAGCGCTCAAGCATTTTCATATTGGCCTTGAACTGTTCCTCCGTTACTTCTTTCGTAATATTAGGGATTCTCTGCAACTCAGCACTCTTGGCTTCGATGCCCAGTTCATCCAGCTTGTGCGACAGTGATCCGAAATCTTCAAATGCCGTGGTAATCATTACTTCTTCTTCATCTTTTTCCACATCTTCTGCTCCACCGTCGATCATCTCCATTTCGAACTCATCCCAATCCATTTTGATCTGAGCCAGGTCGATGGTAAAAATCCCTTTTCGGTCAAAGATAAAGGCGAGTTCCCCATTCTTTCCGAGGTTACCGTCGAATTTATTGAAAACCGCTCTTACGTTGGCTACTGTCCTGGTGGTATTATTGGTGGTGCATTCAACAAAAAATGCCACACCTCCCTGTCCGTATCCTTCATAAGTTACCTCTTCATAATTTTCAGCATCTGCACCGCTTGCTTTTTTTATGGCTCTTTCTACATTGTCTTTCGGCATGTTGGCCCCTTTCGCATTCTGGATGCATCTTCTCAGCGCAGGATTGGATTCAGGATCCGGACCTCCTGCCTTTACTGCTAAGGCAATGTCTTTACCTATTTTGGAGAATGTTTTGGCCATCTTGTCCCAGCGGGCCATTTTAGAAGCTTTTCTATATTCAAATGCTCTTCCCATTTCTATGTATAATTTTTAACAAAAATAACTAAAAGTCCATGAAAAAAAAATACCTCCAAAAACTTGGAGGTATTTATTATTTAGAAAACTTGATTATTTTCTTTTTTTAACTACTTTTTTCTTAGTAGCTTTTTTAGCTGGAGCTTTTTTAACCGGCTCATCTTCATAATCTTTCTTCTGCATTGTGTTCCATTGAGCATCATCTTCAATAGCTGTTACCACTACTTTTCTGTCTGCTTGTCTTTCAGCATCTGAAGCTGTTGCAGGAACAGTAGCTTTAGCTTTACCAACACCTACAGATTTAAGAGCGTTAGGATCTACACCTCTAGCATCTAAAGCAGCAACTACAGAAGCAGCTCTTTGTCTAGATAATTTAAGGTTATACACCTCAGAACCTTTAGCATCTGTTCTACCTTCTAACAGATAGTGACCTCCATCTTTCTTGATGATTTCGGCAGCTTTATCCAATGCTGGTTTAGATTCAGGCTTGATAGTAGCTTTGTTGAAGTCGAAGTAAACGCTTCTGAAGTTTTCTTCAATTTCAGTAGCAGATACACTCTTAGGCTTAGGACATCCGTTGTATTCTGGAAGACCTGGAACAGTAGGACAAGCATCATCTTTATCTAAGATACCGTCACCGTCTGTATCTGGCCAAGGACAACCGTTGTTTTCTGCAGGACCTGCAACTGTAGGACAAGCGTCATCTTTATCGATTACACCGTCACCGTCTGTATCTGGCCAAGGACAACCGTTGTTTTCAACTGGACCAGCTACATCTGGACATTGATCGTCTTTATCTGGAACTCCGTCACCGTCTGTATCAGGACATCCCTGGAATTCTGGTAATCCCGGAGTATCAGGACATAAGTCATCTTTATCTAAAATACCATCCTTATCTCTGTCTCTGTTTCCGAATCTGAATAATAGGGAAGCAGAAGCCTGCCAGAAGTTAGCAACATTAGACTTGTCTCCAGGAGTGGAAACATAATCTCCCTGAATACCTAGACCGAAGTTTTTCGTTACCCAGAAGTTAGCTCCTGCACCGGTAGAAACTGTAAAGAAGTTTGCTTTACCGTTTTCGTTACCATTGTCACCGTTAGGCACCATATAACCGTTAGCATCCATTCTAGGGAATGTAAGCGACGTGTAATCGTGTCTCAGGTAGTTGGCACCTACTCTTAAGTAAGGATCAAACCAAGATTCTTCGTTCCAAAGGATACCTGCTGCTTTAGCCTGTAAACCAAGACCTGTCATAAGGAAGAATTCTTTCCCCATATTGAATCTTTTGTTCTCAACGTTCCCTACGGAAGTCTGCCAGTCTACTACGAAACCTTTAGCAACGTTTCTTGCTACGGTAAGTTTAGATAGCGGAGGTGTAATAGAGAAGTTGTTCACGTTGAACATTGTCTTCGTAAGATTGTTAGCAGAGAACGTATTACTGAAGTTGTTTCTCTGCGCCATATGGTTTTCCGCATGAGCACCAACCCCGATCAACCACGGATTGTTGGTAGTCTGTGCGAATACAGTAGAGGCCACAGTAAGCGCCAATGCTGAAATTCCTAATTTTAGATTTTTCATAGAATTAAATGATTAAATAATTGATAATGCAAAATAAATATAATTTTTCTTTATACACAAAGTTTTTCAGCTGAATTTTAACTTTTCTTTAATACTCTGTCGAGGTTACGTTTATTTTCTCTATCTTTTATGCTTTCCCTTTTATCATAGAGTTTTTTACCCCTTCCGAGTGCAATTAACACCTTCGCTTTTCCCCTGTCATTGATGTATAACTTAAGGGGTATTATGGTGTTCCCGGCATCCTTCAGTTTCTTTTCAAGCTTCTGTAATTCTTTTTTGTGCAACAGCAATTTCCGTTCCCTTTTTGTTTTGTGGTTGTAAAAAGTGCCTAATTTATATTCATCGATCATCATATTGATGATATACAATTCCCCGTCTATAAACTGACAGAAGGACTCTGTAATCGATGCTTTGGAAGACCGCAGAGATTTTATTTCCGTACCGGTTAAAACCATCCCTGCTTCCATTTCCTCAAGAATTTCATACTCGAAACGGGCTCTTCTGTTGACTATACTGACTGTCTTTTCAATCTTCATGATCCTAAAAAATTTCTTTAATGAAATATATGAAAAATACGGCTCATTTAAAAACTTGACTATTACATTATTACGATTTACCCAAATTCTTTTCGTATTTTTGCGCCAAATTTACAAAACTATATGTTAACAGTATCTAACTTATCTTTACAATTCGGGAAAAGAGTTCTCTTTGATGAAGTAAACATTATGTTTACCAAAGGAAACTGCTACGGGATTATCGGAGCAAATGGTGCAGGAAAATCTACATTCCTTAAAATATTAACAGGGAAGCAGGATCCGACGACAGGGCATGTATCGCTGGAGCCGGGAAAAAGAATGTCGGTACTGGAGCAGGATCACTTTGCTTATGACCAATACAACGTTCTTGAAGCGGTTCTGAGAGGAAACAAGAAGTTATTTGAAATAAAAGAGGAAATGGACGCTTTATACGCCAAAGAAGATTTCTCTGATGAAGATGGGATCAAGGCTGGCGAGTTAGGCGTTATTTATGATGAAATGGGTGGATGGACTGCCGAATCTGACGCACAGACCATGCTTTCCAATGTAGGAATTAAAGATGATATGCACTGGCAGATGATGAGTGAGCTGGAGAACAAGGATAAGGTAAAGGTCCTTCTTGCCCAGGCACTTTTCGGAAATCCGGATGTACTGATCCTGGATGAGCCTACCAATGACCTTGACATCGAAACCATTTCATGGCTGGAAGATTTCCTTGCCGATTATGAGAATACGGTGATCGTAGTATCCCACGACCGTCACTTCCTGGATACCGTATGTACCCACATCGGTGACCTTGATTATGCAAAACTGAACCTGTACACCGGTAACTACTCTTTCTGGTACCAGGCTTCCCAGCTGGCCACCAAACAGAGGGCACAGGCCAATAAAAAAGCAGAAGAAAAGAAAAAAGAACTTCAGGATTTCATTGCTCGATTCAGTTCCAACGTAGCGAAAGCCAAGCAGGCTACCGCAAGAAAGAAAATGATCGACAAGCTGAATATTGACGACATCAAACCTACTTCCAGAAGGTACCCTGCCATTATTTTCGAAATGGAAAGAGAAGCAGGAGATCAGATTCTGGATGTAAAAGGTCTTGAGAAAACAAAAGATGGAGAACTGTTGTTCTCGAACATCGATTTAAACCTTAAGAAAGGGGATAAAGTTGCGGTGCTGTCTAAGAATTCATTGGCAATTACGGAATTTTTCGAAATTCTGGCAGGAAATGTTGCAGCAGACAAAGGAAATGTTGCCTGGGGTGTCACTACAACTCAGTCGCATATGCCTTTAGACAACACCCATTTCTTCCAGGAAGATTTAAGCTTGGTAGACTGGCTGAGACAGTTCACGAAAAACGATGAAGAACGTCATGAGGAATTTATGAGAGGATTCCTGGGAAGAATGCTTTTCTCAGGGGACGAAGCTTTAAAGTCATGTAAAGTTCTTTCCGGAGGTGAAAAAATGAGATGTATGTTCAGCAGGATGATGCTTCAGAAAGCGAATGTGCTGTTGCTGGATGAACCTACCAACCACCTGGACCTTGAAAGTATCACGACTTTGAACAACTCGTTGTCTAACTTCAAAGGAAACCTTTTACTGGCCTCCCATGACCACGAAATGTTATCCACGGTCTGTAACAGGATCATTGAACTGACGCCTAAAGGAATCATCGACAGGGAAATGACCTACGATGAATACCTTGCTGATAAAAAAGTAAAGGAACTGAAGGAAAAGATGTATTCTTAATCCTGAATTCTTGAAATGTACAGAAACCTCAAAAATATTTTTGAGGTTTTTTTATGTCTTATATAGCGATCTTATGTGTTTCTTTTTGTGTACCTTAGATTAAAATTAAAGTATGAAAAAGATATTGCTGCTGATTATGTTTACTGTGTTTTCCGGGGGTGTGCATGCGCAGGAAAATGATGTCCGTTACCAGCCAAAGCCCTATATTGAAATCACGCATCCCGACTGGTCTAAGAACGCAACGATTTATGAAGTCAATATCAGGCAATATACCCAGGAAGGGACTTTCAAAGCTTTTGAAAAGCATCTGCCGCGGCTGAAGAAAATGGGCATTGATATCATATGGTTGATGCCCATTCATCCGATTGGCAAACTTAACCGTAAAGGCACCCTGGGCAGCTACTATTCTGTAAAGGATTTTAAAGGAATCAATCCTGATTTCGGTACCTTAAATGATTTTAAAAACCTGGTTCACAAAATACACAGTATGGGAATGCACGTGATCATAGATTGGGTGGGGAATCATTCCGCCTGGGACAATCCCCTGACCAGAGAGCATCCGGACTGGTATACGAAGACCCGGGAAGGAAATTTCCAGCCCACGCCATGGTATGACTGGGATGATGTTATTGATTTTGATTACAATAACCTGGCTTTCAGGAGATACATGACCGAGGCTCTCAAATACTGGGTTTCTGAAACGGATATAGATGGCTACCGGTGCGATGTCGCAGGATTTATCCCTGTTGATTTCTGGGAAAACGCCAGAACTGAACTGGATCAGTTAAAGCCTGTCTTCATGCTTGCCGAATGGGAATCCCGGGATCTGTATAAAAAGTCTTTTGATATGACCTATTCATGGACGCTTTGGGACAAAATGAAGCAGGCCACTATTGAAAAGAAAGGTGCTCCGGCCCTGTTTGAATACATGGCCCATGATGTCAACAGCTTCCCTTACGATTCGTACCGGATGACGTTTACCGATAATCATGATAAAAATTCGTGGGAGGGAAACCAGTTTTCCAATTTCGGAGACGGGCTTGAAGCCGCTATGGTATTTTGCAGCACTGTCAACGGAATGCCTTTGGTGTACAGCGGCCAGGAAGCGGGTCTGGACAGAAGCCTTGCTTTTTTTGAAAAGGATCCGATGGTCTGGAAAGAGCATAGGTTCGCCGGCATTTATGAAACTTTATTCAAGCTCAAACACAGCAACCAGGCGCTATGGAACGGCCATTGGGGCGGCGAAATGGAACGGGTTCATAATGACAACATGAATAACGTGCTCTCATTTTACAGAGAAAAAAACGGGGATGCAGTAATGACCGTCATCAATTTTTCCGGTCAGGATGCAAAGGTGAATCTGGATACAAAGTATTTTAAAAATAAGTACAAGGAACTGTTTTCCGGTACGCCGTACATGATGTCAGGCAATCAGACTCCTATGACCCTTAAGCCATGGGAATACAGGGTGCTGGTTAAGACTAAGTAGTTAAAAAAGTTGGTAAATTGATGATAGACTGAAATCGTCTTATGACAACCAAATTCATTCATTAAAACAATTAATGATTTCAGCCAGCAAGCATTCACACCATGGTCCCAAGATCAGCAGCGACGGTATTTCCTCAGCCCGATTGTTAAAAAGCATCAGACAGGCTAACATAGCCTCCTGAAACAAATGAAAGCAAAAAAAATTTCCCTATTTTTGTGAAATGAGTCAAAAATGGATTTACAAGCCTGAACCCGATGAGGAAATCGTGGATGGACTAAGTTCGTCACTTGGTTTTGGAACTTTTGAATCTAAACTTCTCGTACTCAGAGGAATTGACAATTATCAAAAGGCCAGAGAATTTTTCAAACCGAACTTAACCGATATCCATAATCCTTTCCTGATGGCAGATATGCAGAAAGCCGTTGAGCGCATCGCTACTGCCATTGAAAACGGAGAAAAAATACTGATTTACGGAGATTATGATGTGGACGGCACCACTGCCGTAGCCCTGGTGTACCTTTATCTCAGCAAAATTGTCCAGAAAAAGTACCTGGATTATTATATCCCTGACCGGAATTCCGAAGGGTACGGTATTTCAACAGAAGGCATCGATTTTGCCCGCGATAACGGTTTTTCTCTGATCATTGCGCTTGACTGCGGGATCAAGGCCATTGACATGATTAATTATGCCAAGGAATCCGGAATTGATTTCATTATTTGCGACCATCACCTTCCGGGAGAGGAAATTCCCGATGCCGTTGCCGTCCTGGATCCTAAGCGGACAGACTGCCGGTATCCTTTCAAAGAGCTTTCCGGATGCGGAGTCGGATTCAAGCTCTGCCAGGGACTGAATACCATTTACAGGATACCGGAAGCTGAACTGTTTGAGCTGACGGACCTCCTTGCTATTTCCATAGCCGCCGATATCGTATCCATGACCGGTGAGAACCGTGTACTGGCTAAGATGGGCCTGAAAACACTCAGGAAAACCCGCAATCTCGGACTGAGGCTGCTGATTCCGGATGATAAGCTTTCTCATTTTGAGATCTCCAATATCGTTTTTGAAATCGCTCCTAAAATCAATGCTGCCGGAAGGATTTCCCATGGTAAAGCTGCTGTTGAACTGATGGTTTCTGATAACCTGAAACACGCGCATCAGATCGTTAGCGACATTATGGACCTGAATGATGAAAGGCGCGAGCTGGATATGAATTCTACCCTGTCTGCGCTGAACCAGATCATTGAATCCCAGCAGGAAAGCCGGCTGACGACCATTGTATACCATCCCGAATGGAACAAAGGTGTTATTGGCATCGTCGCTTCAAGACTTATTGAAACCTATTACCGCCCTACCCTGGTCTTTACGGACGGAAACAATGGCGAAATGGTGGCTTCGGCAAGATCTGTCGCCGACTTTGATGTACACGAAGCACTGGACCTGTGTTCAGAATACTTCCTGAAATTCGGAGGGCACCATGCTGCTGCAGGACTGTCTATGGAAAAGGAGAAATTTGAGGCATTCAAGGAAAAGTTTGAACGGATCGTGTCAGAAAAGATCAAAGACCATCAGAAAGAACCTTCGATTACCATCGACTCGGAAATCCATATTGATGAGATCAACCGGGAGTTCATTAATTTCCATAGGAAACTGGCTCCTTTCGGACCGCACAATATGAAGCCGATCCTGGCTTTGACCAGTCAGAGGGTTTCGGGGTATATCAAAACCATGGGGAAAGACAACAACCACCTTAAGTTTTATATCAGGCAGGAATCTACCGGAAGGAATATTGAATGCGTAGGTTTCAAGCTGGGGCAGTTTGCCGATGATTTCAGGACCAAAAGTTTCGACCTTGTGTTTACCCTGGAAGAAAACCACTGGAAAGGCAATGTGACCCATTACCTCAACATCAAGGATGTGAGGTTCAGGGATTAAATATAATCAAACGGATCCACAGTCATTTTGTGGATTCTCTTAACATATTAATCTGTATTGGTGAAGACGGTTACCGTTTTATCAGGATACAGCCTGCTATCAGACCCATGAAAAAAATCGGTTTATTTTTCGGATCCTTCAATCCTATCCATATCGGCCATCTTATCCTGGCCAATTACATCCTGGAAAATTCAGACATGGATGAGCTGTGGTTTGTGGTAAGCCCGCAGAATCCTTTTAAAGATAAGAAGACCCTGCTCAGCGACCACAACAGGCTTGACATGGTTCAGCTTGCGGTAAAGAACTATCCGAATATGCGGGCGTCCAATATAGAGTTTTCTTTACCAAAGCCCAGTTATACTGTAGATACACTGACCTACCTGCATGAAAAATATCCTGATCACTCTTTCAGCCTGATTATGGGTGAAGATAACCTCAGCAGCCTGCACAAATGGAAGAATGCGGATCGCATGGTGGAAAGCCACCACATCATTGTTTATCCAAGACTATCTGAAGGGCCTAAAGCAGATTCACCATACAGCAATCACAGTAATATTTCGCTGGTTAAAGCCCCGGTGATCGAATTATCTGCCACGGAAATCCGGGCCATGATCCGGGAAGGGAAGAACGTGAGGCCGATGCTGCCGCCGGAAGTCTTCGAATATTTGGACGGAAGCAGTTTTTATAAGTAATTTTGCATTGAAAGGGTTTAAGCGGAAATATCGTTTCAGTTCCTCAAAACCTTAATCCTGTCATTATGAATTTCATCGAAAAATTTTTCTCAAAATATCCACAGGAAAAAGTGATCAAATGGTTTAAGCAGATTTGTCTTGCAGAAGCCGTTTCCTGGTTTTTCCTATTTACCGCAATGACCTGGATACGTATAGATCCCGATGGAGTGTTACCGATCATTTACATCAGTACAATCGGTAGTATTCATGGTTTCTTCTTTTCACTTTATCTTCTGTTTTTGCCTTCAATCAGAAAAATATATCTCTGGGATGATGAAGACAGTGTTTTCTCATTGATTGCAGCCTTTTTTCCTTTTGCAACGATCTGGATTGATAAAAGCCTGGCAAGATTTGACAGAGAATAAAATAAAAAAGGACCTTCCGGTCCTTTTTGTTTTAAGCGATTACAGATCCCTTTTAACGTGTCCCGTTGCCGTGAGGGTATGGCTTCCGGATGTATTCGTATAGGTACCGTTAACGGTAAAATCAATGTAATCCCCTACCGTTCCGAAGGAACTTATGTTAATCATCATATTTCCGTTACCCGGAAGAATATCTGTTCCTGCCACTACTATTAAATAATCGGTAGTAAAACTTGCTGCAGCCCCCAGCATATTGTTCTGTACAATGGAAAAATACGAACCGGCAGGATTCATTGAGCTTATTCTTAGCTGCTTTACAGGAATGTTGGGTGACGAGGAGGTTAATCCTGACCATTTTGCATCAAAGGATCCTAATACGGTAACCATAGTTTGATTATCTATTTTGTAGATGATGAATTCACTTGTAGGATTGCATACGGTAATATTGCCTAAGTTCATCAGGTTAGCGGTAGCCGTAAATGCAACTTCATTAGTCGTCTGCAAATTATTGATATCAAGTCCTTCATAAGTAAACTGCGGATTTGCCGTACAGGAATAGGTATTGAAAGTGAAGTTGCCAGCGTTATCAACAGGAACCGACATATACTGGAAGTAGTTTCCGGCTCCGGCAGTTTTAAACACTACATAACCATCTGTTACATTCGCATTTGCGCAGGTTTTCAGACTTCCCTTAATTGTATAAAGCAGTGAAGGTGGTATCGGTAATAGGATGTCCGGTAACACAATAGTACTTCCGGCAGTAAAGGGACCTATATTAGCCGTATAGATCACAACATGGCAGGCATCATATACTTTTAACGTGAGTATTTCCCCTGCCGGTACAATGCCGGATACCATACCGGTATTATCTGTGCTGCCATACACATCATAAGCCTGCGACATTCTTTTTAATGTTACTACAAGATTCGGTAAAGCCTGTCCGGAAGAGGTTTTAACATGAACTTTAATGGTGGCCTGAGGAAACTGTATATCACAGTTCCACCATGAAAAATGGCTTACAGCTCCCACATAGGCATTTCCGACTTTCGATGCAGTTCCTTCTTCATTCCACATCCCTGTTGTTTCGTTATATGACCAAAGCGGAATAGTGGCAGGTGAATTTGATGTTTGTGTGGCATCAATAGGAACAGTAATTTCAGCAGTATGTCCGTTGGCAATCTGAAGGTTCTGTCCCGAGCTTCCCGTCAATTGCACATGCAGCATTCCGAAGGTTTCCATTGCCCTTGCATTTCCTGTTGCATTGGTAGCCAAAAAGGATCCCGGCATCAGTTCGTTAAGATAGGTATTGGATGGTGCAAGATGATACAGTGATACCTTTACGGTTCCCGAATAGGCATTTCCGTTAGCATCTTTAAAGCTTCCGTCAAATTTTACTTGGGTGCCGTCTGGCAGAGCAACTGTAGAAGCAGAACCTGCAGAAACTGCAGCCGTTGTAGTAACAGGGATCATCATGATGTTGATCCGGTTCATTCCATCTGTAGGAACCATTACCCTTGATGCGTTCACATATCCTGCTTTCGTCACTTTTACATGGGCAAAATTTTCACTGACCGATACATTCTTGAAAACAAATAACCCTTTGTTGTCAGTAGTGACTGTATTTGATCCGATAGTAACCGTAGCACCGGAAACAGGCATTCCGCCGGTATCCAGAACTGCACCCTGAAAATTCCTCTGAACCGCATTTCCGAAATTATAGCTTGATCCCGGATTTGATTCTTCTCCGGGAGATTCTGAGAGATATCCGTCTTTACAGGAGAATACAAGCAATAAAAGCAATAATAATAAGTAGTTTTTCTTCATATAAAATTTATTTAATTTTTCCCTAAAGTAAGAATAATTATTATAGTCTAAACTAATTTCTAAATTATTTACCTAATCATGTAATACTTCTCCGCTCAAAATTGTCTTTTCAGTATATAATTATCGATAGCAATTTTTTTAATATAAATTTTACATACTGAAAACCAATAACTTAAAATCTATTCAAAAACATTTTAAGTACTTTGTATTGCATGATACTAAAATTAATATATATCTTTGCAATGTTAGATAATAAAAAATACAAGCTATTAAATAGATTTACACTCATGAAAACAACCATTCTCATTGCTGCCATATTCTTCACCGGTCTTACGTTCGCCCAGGAGAAAAAGACTGATTCCGTTAAAACGAAGTCCATTGATGAAGTGACCATCACGAAACAGGTATTTAAAAAACAAAGTGACCGCTTTGTTTATGACGTAGCCGCTTCACCGGTATCGAAAGGAAATACCACCTTTGACCTTCTGAAACAGATGCCTCTGCTGTCTACCACAGATGATAAAACACTGAAAATTGCCGGAAAAAACAATGCCTTAATCTACCTTAACGGAAGAAAGACCAATATGGATGCGGATTCCATGGTACAGTTCCTTAAAAATACCCCGGCTGAAAACATTCAGAAAATCGAGGTAATTACGGTTCCGGGAAGTGAATATCAGGTGGAATCTTCGGATGGCATCATCAATATCATCCTGAAGAAAAGGATGAGCGACGGAACCAGCGGCACGATGAGAATGTCCAACAGCCAGAATAAATACAATGCAAGCCAGGCGAGCTTTTCTGTCAACTACCGTAAGGATAAATTAGGCATCAGCTCCAGCCTCAGCGGAGGAGAAAATATTAACCCCCAGGGCTATATCCTGAAAAACGGGACAGGTAATATCAGGAATGAGTCGGTAGGAAATATTGATGACCCTAATAAAAACATAGGAGGGTACCTGAATGTTGATTATCAGTTGAACGATAAAAGCAACCTGGCGCTTTCATGGAATTCATGGGCCAATAAGAGCTATAATTCCACGATCGACCTTTTAAATACCATCACCCAATACAGCAACGGAAACCTGATTTCCACCAATTATACCCGCACCAAGAATAAGGAAGATGCGAGGAATTACAATAACTCGGTCAATCTTAATTATGAGCTGAAGCTGGACTCACTGGGGAGTAAGCTTAATGTGAATGCTGCTTACCTCAACTATAAGAGATTTCAATACTCAGATAACAAGACCATGCTGCCGGGTTCTGCCAATGACTTTTCACAGATCAGTAAAATGATCATCCAGAATATCCCGCAGCGCATCAATAACTTTTCCGGAACGGTAGACTACATCCAGAAATTTAAAAATGATTTTACATTCTCTGCGGGCGGTAATTTCAACAAGACCAAAACAGATAATGATACCCGCAATACCACTTTCAATTACAGCTATAATGATGATGGTACATTACTGAAAACCGAGACCAAAGAAGACCCGAATCACTTTATATATGATGAAAACATTTATGGCCTGTATGTAACCTTTGAAAAGAAGTTCTCCGACAAGTTTTCCGGAAAAGCAGGTGCCCGTTATGAGATCACCAGCAGCCTTGGAACCTCGGATAATGCAAAACAGCCGGAATACCAGAAAATTGAACGCAATTACCAGAACCTGCTTCCTTACCTGAGCTTCAACTATGCTATCAATGATAAGAACAATCTTTCCTATTCATTTTCAAGCCGGATGAGAAGGCCGAGTTTCTGGGAACTGAATCCGGTAAAAAACATCATCACCGAAAACAATTATACCCAAAACAATCCTTTTGTAAAAGCAGCCTCTACGTATAACCAGGAACTGACCTATATGTATAAGAATTCTTATTTCCTGATCTTAAACCACTCGCTGTTTAAAGATGTTATTACCCAGGTTCCTTTACAAAGGACCTACACGGAGAATAATATTGAAAAAGTTCAGCTGGCCTATATCAGGACCAACTTCGGGACCAAGCAGGAAATGTCTGCGATGGCCGGAATCCAGAAAACCTTCTTTAAAGGTTACCTGACTACGAACTTTAATGCAGGATTCCAGCATAACATCAATAACGGGACACTGAATACGGATCCTACTACCGGTCAGGTATTCGATACCTATACCAATAAAACCAAATCTACAAGCTTAATGATCCAGACGAACAATACGCTCCGGCTGGACAAGAACAAATCCTGGTTCCTCGGTGTAAACTATTTTTTTGTAGACAAACAGCAGATCGAGCTTGGATTGCTTAAAAACCTGATGAGCCTTGATATCAGCGTGAAAAAAATCTGGAATGACTGGACATTTGCCCTGAACCTTGAAGATGTACTGCGCACCAATATTGTGGAAATAGAAGATACACAGGCTAACGGGAACTACAATTATATCCGTAATGATCAGTACAACAGAGGAGCCACCTTCAGCATCACGTATAATTTCGGAAATAAAAAGGTGAAGAAAGTACGGGATATCGAAGGAGCTTCCGATGCCATCAAGAGCAGGACACGGTAAGAATTATCATTCTTCATATCAATTATTTTGTTATGACCTGCCGGTAAATTCCGGCAGGTTTTGTTAACTTTAAGAGTATGGAAAGAAATATCATTTTAATGATCGGATTGGTTCTGGCAGCTTTTCAGATCAGCTGTAAGGAAAACAAGATAACAATGGGGACTGATGCCTCATTTATTAAAAAGGAAAACATTCTGTATGCTGAAGACAGGAATCCGGAACTGACCATGGACCTGTATACTCCGGAAAAGCATTCCCGTGAAAACAAAGATGTATTCATCATCATCCATGGCGGCGGCTGGCGCGGCGGCAATAAATCTGAACTGACGCTTTTTACGCTGTCCATGATGAAAAAATTTCCGCATTCCGTTTTTGCCAACATCAATTACAGGCTCGCCTCAACGTCAAGATATGCATTGCCGAATCAGATTGATGATATCCGGACTGCTATGAATTATGTAGAAAAAGCAGCAGGCTTTCAGCCACGGTTTATCCTTCTGGGAAACAGTGCAGGAGGTCATCTGTCTATGCTGTATGCCTATAAGTTCGATCCTGATAAGAAGGTAAAAGCGGTCATTAATATTGTGGGCCCTGCCGACCTGTCGGATCCCGGTTTTAAACGCTATGATGATTACTCTTTTCTTGAAAACCATCTGGTAGATCCCAAAGCAGCTTATGGATCACCGATGGCATATGCCAGTCCTGTGGCCTGGATCAGTTCCCATTCTGCTCCTACGCTTTCTTATTACGGAATCAATGACCAGGTGGTTCCCTTTACACAAAAAAACATCCTTGATTCCGTCCTCAGTAAAAACAAGGTTCTTCATGAATCCTATGAATTTACCGGCGGACATTCGGATTGGTACCAGGGGAAGAACGGGGAATTTCTTATTGGAAAAGTGGAGGCGTTTTTGAAGAAACTTTAATGTAGGTCCAAAACTTTAAAAGACAAAACCATCGCTGTGAACGATGGTTTTTATATGATCCTATTTTCAGTTAATTATTATGTTACTCCGATTTCACGATCTCTGTCCGCTCCGAAATCCCATTAGCGTTAAATGCTTCAATCTGGAAATAATAGGCATCGGTACGGTCGGCTCCGGTAAAGAAATATTCGTTCTTTCCGTATACCATGATGCTGCCGTACATTTTATCCGGGGATTTGCCCCAGTAGATAACGTAACCGTCTGCATCAGGATTTTGTTGCCATTTCATCCAGATGCTTCTTCTTTCCCCGTATTTCTTAGGGTCGGCCCTGAGTGGGACGAAATTCTGTACTTTGGCAGGAACAGCGCCCGGGCCTTTTCCGAAGACCCTGAATCCGCTTAAGGCAAATTTCCCGGTAGGCATTTTCAGGTTTTCCATTTTCAGGAACCGTGCCTGTGCAGGCTTTTCAAGCTCTACATAATCGTGAGGGACATCTTTGGTATTTTTGCTTTTATCCACGATAACGTGCCATTTCTTACCATCGCTGGATCCGTAGATTTTATACTGATGCATTTTTCCGAGTGTCTTACCCATAAATTCTGCGTCCTGGTCTGCATAATTGATCTGGATCGCATTGATGGTGCATACTTCACCCAGATCGGTCTGGAACCATTCTCCTGGGTTACCGCTTTTGGCGCTCCAGTAAGTTTTTATATCTTCATCCACAGCATAATTAGGCTGATATCCGCCCAACGTTGATGATACCTGCACCGGCTTATTGTAGTTCAGGAGCATCCATCCTGCAAACAATCCTTTGGAAAAATCTTTTCTCTGGGCGTATTGAGGCAGGAAAGTAGGATAATCCCCATACGCTGTATTGCAGTACATCACATCATCTTGATCGAATCCCGCCGGCCAGATGCCTAATCTTCTCTCGAAATTGTTTTTGGTGGAAATAAATATGGTGGAGATATGCCACCAGTTTTTATAGTTGTCTTCAAAAGTGGCTCCGTGCCCTGCCCCGCGTGCAAAACCTCCGGGCTTATAGGAAAACGGATTGTGCTGCTGGTATTCAAATCCTTCCAGAGGATTCTTGCTGACATAGACTCCATCCGAATACCCGCTGAACTCAGTAGCCGGCGCACCATACTGCATATAGTATTTGCCGTTGTGCTTGGTCATCCACGCTCCTTCCACAAAAGGCTGCAGGAAAACATTGTCATTATACTCCCCGAAACGTTCCCAGCCATGATCTTCAGGCTTTAATCGCACAATCGGCTTTACAAACCCTTCAGACTGAAGGGTTTTTACTTTCACTTCCGTTCCCAGCAATGGCCATTCGTTGCTGGATCCCCAGTAGAGGTATAATTTATTCTTATCTTCATCATAATGAAAAGCAGGATCCCAGGCGCCAACTTTAAGCGTATCTACCGCTATTTTCCAGTCGTCTTTGGTAGGGTTTATACTCTGCCAGATCGGGAAATCCTGTTCCCAGGTGGATCCGAAGACATACAAAGTATCCTTCATTTTCCAGACGGCAGGTGCATTCAGGTCATGAATGTATTTATTGTCCCTCAGGAATTTCCTTTTTACGAATTTCCAGTCGAGCATATCGTCACTGTACCAGTATCCCTCCTGATTGGTAGAAAACAGGAACAGTTTGTTTTTAAAATTAACGATGACCGGATCGGCTGTAGCCCTGTGTTTCCCCTGTTTTGAGAACACTTCAAACGGGGTATATCCGTAATCGATGTTGATGGGGTTACAGAATGTTTTTTGCTGGGCCTGTGAGAAAAAACAGATGCAGATCCCCAGGCTTACCAATAGCTTTCTTATCATAACAACATTTTACATTCTTACAAAGTTAGTGTAATTTTTTAAGCCGTTCCTGGCCTGTGATTATGAAAAATGTTCTGAATACAGGGTATTCAGAACATTTAAATTATTTTGATTGTATTATTTTTTCGGCAGGAAAACCTCAGCCAGCATACATCGTGCACTGCCTCCGCCATTCACTTCGATGGTATTCAGATCCGAATAAATGATTTCACAGTATTTTTCGATCGCTGAAACCTGGTCGCTGTTTAATGACCGATACGCCGTTTCGCTCATAATCAGGAATTTTTCACCATCCTTATTCTGTACCTGAAGCATATTTCCGGCAAACCGGTGCATCTGTTCTTCCGAGATTTCAATGATTTCTTTCCCTGAATTCTTGATGGTTTCTATTACCTTAGCTCTTTCCAGTTCATCATCGATACAATCCAGGCAGATCACTACAAAACGGTCTGCTACACACATCATCACATTGGTATGATAAATCGGAAAACGCTCTGAACCTACCGTCTGATAAGAATGGAATACAACCGGAGTAAAGCCATATTTTTCACAGAATTCCCGGAACAGGTTTTCATCCAGCCTCAGGGAAACCGAACCGTAGGCAATTTTATGGTCGTGATCAAAAATCATACTTCCTGTTCCTTCCAGATAATGCCCCTGAATTTCCGGAAATGACCAGTCATCGATCTCAGTCACCTCAAATCCCTGGTTTTTGATGCTTTCAATAATATCTTCCCGTCTTTCCACTCTCCTGTTGGTGGCGAACATCGGATACAGGACCACTTTTCCGTCCCGGTGGAAGCTCACCCAGTTATTCGGGAAAATAGAATCCGGCGTATGGGGCTCTGCCGTATCTTTTATGGCAATCACATTGATTCCTTTGCTTCTGAGCTTTTCGGCAAAAGTTTTGAATTCTGCCAATGCCTTTTCCTGGATATCCAGTTCTTTCTGCTCGATCTGGAAATAGTTGTTTTCTGCCGTTTCTGCATTAAAACCGAAAGCAATCGGTTCTATCATGAGTACTGTATCTGTTGTCTGCATTTACGTTGGAGGATTTTAGAGTCAGAGAGTTGGTGAGTGCACATTAATTATTTATCATACGAAAATGAACACCAGTTTTTTGACTGGATCATCATATTTACCAACATACCTATTATCTGATTGTACTGATTATTTAAATTTTCAAATTGTTCGTTACTCATATAGCTGCATCCTGTTGCAAACTGAAGCCAGGTCTGAGTTTCCCGTGCTTCGCCTTCAGAATCCGTTAATTTTGAGATAAAAGATCTTTCGTATTTTCTTTTACCCCAGGCTTCACTAATGTTGGCTGAAACAGATCGGGAAAATCTTCTTATCTGATCTGTAAGGGCATACAGTTCTTCTTTAGGAAAAGTCTTTGAAAGTTCGTGGATTTTCATAGCCGTCTCAAAAGATTTTTGATAAACCTTTAGATCCTGATGAAATTTGATTACTGACATATTTGTATTTTTATCTAAATTAACAAAAATATCAATACCATCTCCAAAACTCTAAAACTCTCAGACTCTCCTACTCTCGTACCAGTGGCATCGTAGAACACCTCAGCAGGCCTCCCATTTTTGAGATCTCACGGTAAGGAATTTCTTCTACGGTCATTCCCCATTCGTTTCTGAGGTAGTTGTTCATGCGGGTGAAAGACTGGTCAGAGACTACCACGTCAGGAGCAATGGAAAAAATGTTCGGGAACATTTCAAACATCTCTTCATCATTGATGTGGAAACAGTTTTCTTCACCGAAGATATCAATGATCAGGCGGTAGTCGCTTTCATCTACGAATCCGTTCTTGTAAATGATGCATTTATCCTCTCCTACCGGATTAAATGTGCAGTCTAAATGTAAGATGCCTTCATAAGGAATCTTGTCATTCTTTTTCAGTTCAAGGTCAATGATCCTTTTCTTGGGAAAATATTCTTTGAGGATTTCGATGGCATATTCGTTCGTCCTTGCCGTTTTGTAGCTCCGGTAATCTTCACTGAAGCAGGTACCTATAAAGAGGAAGTCATCCCAGACAATAACGTCTCCGCCTTCAATATGTGCGGTTTCCGGCAGGTTGATGATTTTTCTCCATGCCACTTTTTCAAACACTTTCTGGTAAGCGTCCTGCTCATCTGCCCGGTCTGCAATCACATTGGAAATGATCATCTTGTCATCGATCACAAAGGCTACATCCCTTGCAAATACCTGATTATAGTTTTCGATAATGCTCGGACGGAGCACCTCTACATCATATTTTTTAAGGACAGCCTCAAAGGCGTTCATTTCACTGATGATATCCTGCTCTTTCGGATAAATGTTATTTTGAATGGAGTGATATGACTTGGCATCATAACTTTCATCCAGGACAGGGACTGGTCCCATTGAATTGGGCTGGCCTAAAACCACTGATTTCAGCCTTCCCGTTTCATTTTTTATATTTAGTTTCATAGGAATTTTATGGAAAATACAAATATAAGTAAAGGGCTGAACCCACAAAACTTTTGTATTTTCCCGGCATTTCAATTAATTATCCTGTAAAATAAAGCTATGCAGTTTTTACTTCGGATAATTTTTCAATAACGGTTGTTTTATCCTTTTAGATCTCAAGTTTTCAGATATTTTTAATAATATTCCGCATCGCATAAAATAAAAAAAATTTCATATTGATTATTTTCATATTTTAGGGATATAGTTCAGAGCGGACTATTTTTTATCAACATCAAAACCAAAAACTATGAACAGAAAAAAAGAAGTGCTGAAGAATGCACAGAAATTAGACAGAACCCATCAAAAATCCATTTTAGGGGGTGCAGTACCAGCACCGGGAAGACGCTGCTGTGAGTATGATGACACAACAGGACAATGTACAGTCTGGACTTGTACCAGATGCCAGTGTCCGTAAATAAAATTTTTCAATAAAAGAAGAAGGCTGCCCAACGGGCAGCCTTCTTGTATATGATAAGGATACTATCTGTTGGTAATATCAATATAATCTCTTTTCTGAGCCCCCTGGTATACCTGTCTCGGTCTTCCGATAGGATCTCCTTTCAGCCTCATTTCTTTCCATTGGGCAATCCATCCCGGTAGTCTTCCTAATGCAAACATTACGGTGAACATTTCAGTAGGGATTCCTAATGCACGGTAAATGATTCCTGAATAGAAGTCTACGTTAGGGTACAGTTTTCTTTCAACGAAGTATTCATCTTCAAGCGCTACTTTTTCTAACTGCATGGCAATATCCAAAGCTTTGTCCTGGATTCCCAGTGCATTCAGGATGTCGTCTGCTGCTTTCTTGATGATTTTTGCTCTAGGATCGAAGTTCTTGTATACTCTGTGACCAAAGCCCATCAAACGGAAGCTGTCATTTTTATCTTTTGCTTTAGCAACCCACTTGTTAACATCTCCACCGTCTTTCTCAATCAGCTCAAGCATTTCGATTACCGCCTGGTTTGCACCCCCATGAAGTGGTCCCCAAAGTGCAGAAACCCCTGAAGCGATAGAAGCGAATAGACCGGTATGGGCAGAACCTACCATTCTTACTGTTGAAGTAGAACAGTTCTGTTCGTGATCCGCATGAAGGATCAGTAATTTATCCAATGCGTCTACCACTACCGGATTCATTTCAAACTCCTGGTTAGGAAGTCTGAAAGCCATTTTGTAGAAGTTTTCCACATAGTTCAGGCTGTTGTCTCCGTGATTAAGCGGCAATCCCTGGGTTTTTCTGTACGTCCATGCACAAAGGTGAGAGAATTTGGCAATCAGCAGCTCGGCTGCATGATCCATTTCTTCTTTGGAGTTCACATTTACCGCTTTAGGATTAAAAGCAGTCAGTGCAGAAGTCATGGAAGAAAGAACTCCCATAGGGTGCGCAGAGCGAGGGAAAGCATCGATGATCTTTTTCATCTCCTCTGCGATGAAGTTATATTGTTTAATATTATTCTCAAAAGCAGCGTACTGATCTTTATTAGGCAATTCTCCCTGCAGTAAAAGATACATTACCTCGGTAAAATTGGATTTTTCAGCAATCTGTTCGATAGGATACCCTCTGTAGAAAAGTTCTCCCTGGTCTCCGTCCAGATAAGTGATTTCGCTGATGGTGGCCCCGGTATTTTTATACCCTAAATCCAGTGTGATAAGACCGGTCTGGTCTCTTAATTTTGAAATATCAATTCCTCTGTCCCCGATAGTACTATCCACGATGGGATATTCATACGAATTACCGCCGTAATTCAATATTACTTTGTTGTCTGACATTTATTTATTTTTTTTCTAAATATACTACTTTAAATAAAATACGGCAAACAAAAAACATCGCTTGCCGTTATTTATATTATCAATTATCTTTTGATTTTAAAAGCATCCAATCCAGGGAAAACAGCTGTTTCGCCCAATGCCTCCTCAATTCTTAACAACTGATTGTATTTTGCCATCCTGTCTGATCTTGAAGCAGATCCTGTTTTGATCTGTCCGCAGTTCATAGCAACCGCAAGGTCTGCAATTGTAGAGTCTTCTGTTTCACCGGATCTGTGGGACATTACCGATGTAAATTTATTGTGCTGAGCCATTTGTACGGCAGCCATGGTTTCGGATAAAGAACCGATCTGGTTTACTTTAACCAGAATAGAGTTAGCAATGCCTTCATTTACTCCTCTTGATAACCTTTCTACGTTGGTCACAAATAGATCATCTCCTACCAGCTGTACGCGGTCTCCGATTTTATCGGTAAGCATCTTCCATCCTTCCCAGTCATTTTCCTGCATACCGTCTTCAATAGAAATGATCGGGTATTTCGCAGCCAGTTCAGCCAGGTAAGATACCTGCTCGCTGCTTGAGAATTGTGCTGCATCCGCAGTCTGGAACTTTCTGTAATCGTAGATCCCGTCTTTGTAGAATTCAGAAGCGGCACAGTCAAGCGCTAACATAATGTCGTCGCCAGGCTTGTATCCTGCTTTCTCAATCGCCTGAAGCAAAGTATCCAGGGCATCTTCTGTTCCTGAGAATGTAGGAGCAAAACCACCTTCATCACCTACGGCTGTAGATAAGCCTCTTGAATGAAGAATGGATTTAAGGCTGTGGAAGATCTCAGTTCCTTTTCTCAATGCGTGAGAGAAAGAATCTGCTTTTACCGGCATGATCATGAACTCCTGGAATGCGATAGGTGCATCAGAGTGCGATCCACCGTTGATTACGTTCATCATCGGAACAGGAAGTGTATTGGCATTCACTCCTCCCACATATTTGTATAATGGCATTCTAAGCTCTGTGGCAGCAGCTTTGGCAGCAGCTAATGATACTCCAAGAATGGCATTGGCACCCAGATTTCCTTTGTTGCCCGATCCGTCCAGATCAATCATGATCTGATCCAAAAGATTCTGGTCGAAAACCGGAAGGCCTACCAATTCAGGGGCAATGACTTCTCTTACATTTTCTACAGCTTTGGAAACTCCTTTTCCCATCCATTCAGAACCGCCGTCACGCAATTCCACCGCTTCATGTTCTCCGGTAGACGCTCCGGAAGGCACTGCAGCACGACCCATCGCACCACTTTCCGTGAATACATCTACTTCTACTGTAGGATTTCCTCTTGAATCCAAAATTTGTCTCGCTTCTATGTAAGAAATGTAACTCATTGTTCTATTTTTATAGTTCGGACAAATTTAGTGAATTTTTAAATTTTCGTGTTATTTCAGGGCTTATTTATAGAATAGGTGTAAGTTAAATTTTAGTTAATTTTAGAAATCTGTATATTAATATCTTATTTGAAATCAGTAGAGATTGTATTGGGCTTTATCTTCCGGGGTAAGTGTTTTGAATTCCTTTATTTTTTTTGTTTCCTGTTCCAGTTTGCCGGCTTCCGCTTTTGCCTTTTCAGCCTCTGCTTCTACGGTCTGCGAAACCTCTTTCTGCAAATTGGTAATTGCTGACACTACAGCATTAAAGCTTGTCCAGTAGGAATCTCCCTGACACTGCTCTTTAAAGTTTATGCAGTGTTCTTCAAGCCTGTATAAGGCATCACGAAGCATATTGACGGGTGCCGTTCTTTCTCCCAGTTTGGATAATGTTTCAGTAATTCTGGTAATCTGCTCCAATGAAACATTCTGCCCGGAGGGTATCTGTGCTGCCAGTTTGCTGGTAAGTTCCGTAGTAGTTGCTATGGCCGCATCCGGCTGTACTTCTGAAAGGATTTTATTGATGCTGCCGTTGCTGTCAATATTCAGGACAGCGCCTCTTCTCATTGCATCATAAGAAATCTGGTAATTGGAATTTTTATTTTTAAGTTCCATTAAAGTTGCCTTATGTGTTGTATTGCAGGATGCTGTCAAGAGTCCTGCAACAACTAATAATCATAGTGTTTTCATATTGTTTTTTATTAAATGGATTATTATTTTCTAGGGGATGGTGCAAGCAATCCTGCCAGAGCACCGATGGAACCGGAGGCAATCGCGGTAAAAATTGTCACCAGCTGCTCTTCAAGCGGGATCTTATTAACGGAGATAACAATAAGGCCGGCAATGATAGAAATCACAGACAGTCCCAGAGCCAGCACAATAATCCTGTAAATCCAGGAATCTGTGTCTTTAGGATTGGTAGTGACCATGCTTTCCGCCGCTCTTACAGGATCTTCTTTAAACTCTTCCTGAAGTTTCGGATTGTTGTTCAAAGCTGTTTTAAAATCATCAAAGGTGTTGTCAATGGTTGTTTTCATGGTAATGGGTTTAAAATGTTTACACCTTCAAAGTTCCGATTACCATATACAGCCGTCAAGTACCCGAAAGGGTGATTTTATCCATAAAAAAACCAGCATCATAACAAATGTTGCTGTCTTATATAAACCATTGAAATTTATAATCCGATCCTGAAAAGCAGACGGGTACCATTTCCGGCGGTAATTTCAAAATGACCGTTCTGGTCCTGCATTCTTCGTTTCATATTGCTTAGCCCGTTGCCTTCACTGCTAAGGCTGGCAATGCCAATACCATTATCTGAAACTTCCATGGTGAATTCCTGTTCATCCTGGCTGAAAGAAAGGTGTAAGCGGTCTGCCCGGCTGTGCTTATACGCATTATTCAGCGCTTCCTTGAGGCATAAAAACAGATTCCGCCTTTGCTCGGTTGTGATAACAGTTTCCTTAACGATATCTTTAGTTTTGATATCAAGGAGAATAGGTGTCCTTTTCAGGAAATTCTGGGCATAGAGTTTTGCATATTCAGTGAACCCTCCCAGCGTATCATGCTGCGCATTCAGGCTCCAGAGCATTTCGCGCATGGAAATGCTCATCTCTCCGGAGGTTTTCAGCAATTCATTAAGATCATCCTGCAATTCAGGATCCTTTATTTTGAGCTTCAGAAACTCTGCCTGCAGTTTTAGGGCAGAAATTCCGGCTCCCAGGTCATCATGCATGTCATGGGAAATCCGTTCGCGTTCTTCCTCAACGAGCCTCTGTTTTTCGAGTTCTTTTTGAAGGAGCTGGTTCTGGTGGACAGATTCTTTGAGTTGGTTTTCTTTAAGGTATAGAAGCTGCTTTCTGTTATATATTAGTACAACAAAGATTATGAATCCCACGAATAAAAGCACTATAACTATAGCTAGAATATATGTACTCTTAATTATTTGAGGTAGCTCTACTTTTAGAAAGACGTTCATATTTAAGTAAAGAAATGAAAATTAAAATGTATAAAATAATATTTACTATATTGAAGTTTGTTTTGATAAAACTTAAAAACTCTTTATCTGTTTCGTAAAAATAATACATTGGTAAACAGCGAAATATCCCAAAGCAAGCCCAAATTAAGAATCCTGAGCTAATCCAAAAGTTTGGATCAGAAAAAATCTTATCTTCATTAACGGTGAGAATCTTATTACAAAACCAAATTATTGAATGACTAATCAAGAAGAGCATTACTATAACTGCTATTTTTTCATCAAAATGTAGCCCTGCAATCTTAGTAAAAAGCAAAATGAAAATTAGAAAAATGATCAATATTACTTTAGAAATGATTTTGAAAGAAGCGCTTATAATATGTGAGTAATAAAAATAAAAGAAAAACAAAACAAAAATTAAATATAGATTATACTGTATTCCCACTATTGTATTTTTATCGAGATAATCAACGATAAATGAAAAGCTTTCAACAAAGACTGTTATTAAAAGATAAAAGAAGATATTATTTTGGGAAGAAAAACCATATTTTCTCCCCAAAATAAATGCCTTAAAACAGACAAATATTAGTATAATATTGTAAATATAATTTAACAACAAAATTTATGGCTTTAAATTTCCTAAATCATAATAACCTTGATAAACTCTTGCATAAGTCTGATTGATATGATGAATTCTGTCTTTATCATCTACATATGTGAATAATGTAATTCTATTTTTTTTATTCATACTATCCACAATACATCCAAGTTCTAATGTAATATCATGTTCAAAGCCATTAAATAAGAATATTTTTTTCATACTATAGGTAATATATTCAGTAAGCATTGAGTTTTGAATTGTGCTGATTCTGTTACCAACTCCTTGTTTATAAGCTGCTGTAAGACTGCTAAAGTCAGAGGATAATCTATCAAATTGAATAACTTGTCCATTTTTTAACGAATATGCGCTTTCTTTATTAAGATCTAAATTAATATCTTGTCCTACAGTACTTCTGAAAGTCTCAGTATCTGAAAACCTGAACACAATACTCAACTCCCCATTGTCATCAATAAAAAATATATGCATGAACTCCTTATCCCAATTATCCCCAATAATTCTATTGAGCCAATTTTTACTGATTGAGAATGAATCTTTAAATGTAACCTGGGCATTATGACATTCATCATTAAGTAGTTTTTTGGCTTCATCAAATAAATCTACAGGCACGGGATCATTAAAAAATATATTCAGATAGTTTTTGATGCCTAGAATAAATTCACTATCACAATCTGCATTTTCAACTGCAGTAATTACTTGTCTTTTAAGTTCATCACATGATAATTCTCTTTTTGTTTCCATGATTCTTAGTTTTTAAAATGGTTAAATTTATTAATGGCCTCCACTTTGTTGCTGACGTGGAGTTTCCGGTAGATATTCCCGACATGCTTTTTCACAGTATCCATGCTGATGCATTTCTGATCTGCGATTTCTTTGTATAAAAGTCCCTGTGACAACAGTTGCAGGATTTCTTTTTCGCGGTCTGTAAGTTCGTCGAAGCCTTTGATGTCCGGAAGCTTTCTTTCAAAGTGGCTCAGCACTTTCCTGGCAATGGTAAAACTCATGGGAGCACCGCCGTTACAGACGTCGCGGATAGAAGAAATAATCTTGTCCATACTTTCCCCTTTGACCAGATAGCCCATGGCTCCGGCTTTTAGGGAACTGAAGACTTTTTCATCGTCCTCAAAACTGGTACACATGATGAACTGGGTTGCAGGCATGTCCTGTTTAAGCTGGTGAATAATTTCAGTGCCGGAAATATCCTGTAACTGGATATCCATCATAACAACATCCGGAGAATGGGCGGGAAGGTTTTTCAAAGCCTCATTGCCATTAAAAAACTGGGCAACAACTGTCATATCATCCTGGTAATTGATGATCTTTTTCAGGGCATTGTTGTAGTTTTTTTCATCTTCTACAATGGCAATTTGTATGGTCATGGCTTAGTATTAGTTTCTTTTAAAGTTAAGATATTCCTGCAATATACAATACACTTACACAGCGAGTTTTGTAAACGGAACAAGAAATCCCATAACTCTCATATCCCCATCTATACTGGTAGAGCGCTTTTTCTGATAGACCCCATCACCTTCCCTGAAGCTGCCGTTTCCGGTATTTCCCTCTATAGTCAGCATCTTGTCACCCAGAAATTCAGTTACGATCCCGGTATGTCCGTTACTGGTACTTCCGTGGCGCCAGATAATAATGGCCCCCGGTAAAGGCCGATTTTTGACCCTCTGCTTATCCGGTGTGTTTTGCCAGACCGTCAGGCAATGTTCGGATGAAAATACAGGTGAAATCACCCCAAGCTTGTGCTCCACGTAGCCTAGCATGCTTTCTATAAATGCCATGCACCATGCTTCCCCGCCTGCATAATTGTCTACGGTTCTCTGGCAAAGCTCTACAAAATAACCGCTGTTAACTCCTTTTTCCATCTGACCTACGCAGGCTTCCGCTGCATAAATAAATAACGAACGGGCATCCCCCCTCTCTCAGTGCGTACTGTGCAGAGCCGTTATTCCTAATCTTATCATCGATAAATGCGACAAGTTCCGGTTTAATATTTCTCATGGCACTTACTTTTTATCGTTGCATAACTGATCTCCGATACTGATAATCATGGTAATGGATCCTTTTAAAAAGGGATCTTTTACAATGGACTGCAAAAGCTTGAGCCCTTCTCTGGCAGAAGACCAGACGCCACAGAAATTGATGCTTTCAGGACTCGATGTAAGTGATACATCCTTGATGTTTGATTTCGTTATCATGCTAATTGTTTTTTTAATGGCTTACTCTAGACAGTTTTCAGCTCCCCTGTTTTCTTTCTGTAAATTTCAGATTCTATGCTTTAACAGTCAATTACCCTTTTGTGTTATTTTGACAGAGGTTCATGCCAATTATTTTGAGTAGGTGTCTGATATAATGAGTATATTTATACAAAACAATTTTATATGAAAAAACACGTATTCATTGTAGCTTCATTTGCGGTGTTGTCTCTTTTAAGCTGCAAAAAGAATGAAAGCGGAAATAAAAGCATTATCAGGGAAGACAGTTCTTCAACAGTAATTACAGACGATAACGGAAAAATAGATTCCGCAACGGTAAGCTCTTCCAGTGTGGATGTTGACGGTAAGAAACAGGTAAAAACAGATTATGTTTATAAGGCGACGGATGGTACATTGGTAAAGGTGGTTTTCGCAACGACTCCACAGGAAAGTACGGTGGCAATTACCAGCAATAAGAAGACGTTCACCTTAAAGAAAACGGAGGCCAAAGGTGATGAAACCGTATACAAGAAAGACGATATGACGGCGAGGGTGAAAGGAGACAGCCTCCATCTGGAGCAGGGCAACAATATCATAGAGCTGAAAAAGACAAAAATATAAGATTAGCCTTTTTTCAACGGGATACCTTAAAACAAAAAACCATCCGCAGTACGGATGGTTTTTTTATATCTGAGCAGAATATATTATTCTTCAGTTTTCTCTTCTGTGGAATCAGCAGCTTCAGCCGTTGGTTCAGCAGTTTTTTCTTCTACTACAGGAGCTTCAGCAGCTACAGCTTCTTTTTTAGCTGTTGCAGATCTTCTGCTTCTTCTTGTAGTCTTCTTCTCTTCAGCATTAGGATTGTAAAGCTCGTTGAAATCTACCAGCTCAATAAGGGCCATGTCAGCAGCATCACCAGGTCTGAAACCAGTTTTGATGATTCTTGTATATCCACCGTTTCTTTCAGCGATTTTAGGAGCTACTGATCTGAACAGTTCAGTAACGGCCTCTTTACTCTGAAGATATGAAAAAACAATTCTTCTGTTGTGTGTAGTATCTTCTTTTGCTTTTGTTAATAGGGGCTCAACATATACTCTTAAAGCTTTTGCTTTAGCTACAGTAGTGTTGATTCTTTTATGCTCAATTAGAGAACAAGCCATATTAGAAAGTAAAGCACTTCTGTGAGAAGCTGTTCTTCCTAAGTGATTGAATTTTTTACCGTGTCTCATTATTAATTATTTATCAGCGTCTAACTTATATTTTGCAACGTCGAAACCGAAGTTAAGACCTTTTGAATGCACTAATTCTTCTAGTTCTGTCAAAGATTTTTTACCAAAATTTCTGAATTTCATCAAATCAGACTTACTGTAAGAAACAAGCTCACCTAGAGTTTCTACTTCAGCTGCTTTCAGACAGTTCAGGGCTCTTACGGAAAGATCCATATCTGCTAATTTAGACTTAAGTAGTTGTCTTGTATGAAGGGTTTCTTCATCGTACTGGATGGATGCTTTTACGGCTTCGGTTTCAAGCGTGATTCTCTCATCGGAGAACAGCATGAAGTGATAAATTAATATCTTGGAAGCTTCTGTTAAAGCATTCTGAGGACTGATGGAACCATCAGTTTCGATATCTAATACAAGTTTTTCGTAGTCTGTTTTTTGCTCTACACGATAATTTTCAATGCTGTACTGCACTTTCTTGATAGGCGTGAAAATAGAGTCAATGGCAATCGTCCCTACAGGTGCGTTGTTTGACTTATTCTGTTCTGAAGGAACATACCCTCTTCCTTGTTCTATATTGAAAGTAATTTCGAAAGTTACATCACTGTTTAGGTTACAAATCACTAAATCCGGGTTCAGCACCTCAAATCCGTTGATTGACTTCCCTAAATCTCCAGCAGTAATAACCGTCTGACCTGAAACCTTAGCAACTACCTGCTCGCTGGCCTGGCCTTCTGCTGCAGCTTTTAATCTTACCTGCTTAAGGTTAAGAATAATTTCGGTAACGTCTTCGATTACTCCTGGAATAGTTGAAAATTCGTGCTCTACACCTTCTATTTTGATAGATGAAATAGCATATCCTTCCAGAGAAGAAAGCAACACTCTTCTCAAAGCATTACCGATTGTAAGCCCGAAACCTGGTTCTAAAGGTCTGAATTCGAATTGACCTTTAAATTCATCAGAGTTAAGTAAAATTACTTTATCGGGTTTTATGAATTGTAAAATTGCCATATTATTGGGTTGAGCAAAAATTTGATTAAAAAATTATTTAGAGTAAAGTTCGACGATAAGCTGTTCCTTGATGTCCTCCGGAATCTGGATTCTCTCAGGAGCAGAAACGAAGGTACCTTCCTTCTTCTCATCGTTGAATTGTAACCACTCATAATTTGACTTGGAAGCTAATGAATTGACAACCACTTCAAGAGACTTGGATTTTTCTCTTACTGCGATTACGTCACCTGCTTTAACCAAATAAGAAGGGATGTTCAGGATCTCACCGTTCACAGTGATGTGTCTGTGAGAAACCAATTGCCTTGCAGCAGATCTTGTTTTAGCAAAACCGAATCTGTACACAACATTGTCTAATCTGGATTCGCAAAGCTGCAAAAGAACTTCACCGGTAACGCCTTTGCTTCTGTGTGCTTTCTCAAACAGGTTAGCAAATTGTCTTTCCAGGATTCCGTATGTATATTTAGCTTTTTGCTTTTCAGCTAACTGAACTGCGTATTCAGATTTTTTAGCACCTCTTCTTTTGTTAGGACCATGTTGTCCCGGTGGTTGGTTTTTTCTTTTTTCGAAGTTTTTGTCATCTCCGTAGATTGCAGCACCAAACTTTCTCGCAATCTTAGTCTTAGGACCAATATATCTTGCCATAATGGATAAATTCTAAAAATTAAACTCTTCTTCTTTTTGGTGGTCTACATCCATTGTGCGGCATAGGCGTCACATCAATGATTTCGCTAACTTCAATTCCTGAATTGTGGATTGATCTGATGGCAGATTCTCTACCTGCACCCGGACCCTTCACGAACACCTTTACTCTTCTTAAACCAGCTTCGTGAGCTACGTTAGAGCAATTTTCAGCTGCCATCTGAGCAGCAAATGGAGTATTCTTTTTAGAACCTCTGAAACCCATTTTACCGGCAGAAGCCCAAGAGATAACCTCTCCGTTTTTATTTGTTAAAGAAATGATGATGTTATTGAAAGAAGCCTGAATATGCGCTTCACCAATAGCTTCAACTTTTACTTTTCTTTTCTTAACTACTTTAGTTTGTTTTGCCATAATTCCTAACGATTATTTACTAGCTTTTTTCTTGTTAGCAACAGTTTTTCTCTTTCCTTTTCGGGTTCTAGAGTTATTTTTCGTTCTCTGGCCTCTTAAAGGTAGTCCAAGTCTGTGACGTATTCCTCGTTGGCATCCTATGTCCATCAATCGCTTGATGTTCAATTGCACTTCAGATCTAAGCTCTCCCTCCACTTTGATGTTTTCTGAGATATAAGTTCTGATGGCAGCCAATTCATCGTCATTCCATTCGTTGACTTTCTTGTCTTCGCTGATACCGGCAGCTTTAAGGATTTCGGAAGAAGTACTTCTTCCAACTCCGTAGATGTAAGTTAAACCGATAACACCTCTTTTGTTTTTTGGTAAATCAATACCTGCAATTCTCGCCATAATTTAATATTAGCCTTGTCTTTGTTTAAATTTTGGGTTCTTCTTGTTGATTACAAACAATACACCTTTTCTGCGTACGATTTTGCAATCAGCACTTCTTTTTTTAATTGATGCTCTAACTTTCATTTGATCGTATTTATTTTTCAATAATAGCCAAATGGAAGAGAATTCCATTTGGCAATCATTTAGTATCTGAATGTGATTCTCCCTTTAGACAAATCGTAAGGGGACATTTCTAGTTTCACCTTATCACCAGGTAAAAGTTTAATATAATGCATTCTCATTTTACCGGAAATATGCGCAATAAGTACATGCCCATTCTCCAGCTCTACACGGAACTGGGCGTTGGAAAGAGCTTCCGTAATAACGCCGTCTTGTTCAATATGTTTTTGTTTCGCCATAAATTAATATCCAGTGGTTCTTGACAATTTAGACTGCATTAAGCCATCATAGTGATGGTTCAGCAGATAAGTATTAATCTGTTGAACGGTATCTAAAATTACGCCCACCATAATTAACAGTGAAGTACCACCGAAAAATAGGGCAAAGGCGTCTGTCTGAACAAAGCTTCCATGTACAATTGCTGGAAGGACTGCAAAGATAGACAAAAATATTGCACCCGGCAAGGTAATTTTTGATAAAATATCATCTAAATAGTCAGCGGTCTCTTTACCGGGTCTTACCTTCGGTACCAAACCTCCGTTTCTCTTCAGATCATCTGCCATCTGGTTTACCGGAATGGTAATCGCAGTATAGAAGAATGAAAAGATAATAATCAACAGCGCAAACAGCACGTTGTACTGCCAGCTGAAAACATTTTTGAACCCTGCAAGAAAAGTATTGGATTCGTCCACTTTGGTTAATAACCCCGGTACGAACATCAGTGCCTGGGCAAAGATGATCGGCATAACTCCGGCCGCGTTCACTTTTAATGGGATCCACTGTCTTGCTCCCTGCATAAGATTTCTGTTAACACCTCCTCTTGCTTGAGCTCTGCTTACATACTGGATCGGGATCTTCCTTACGGCCACGGACAATACCACTGCCAAAAGAACCACAATCATCCAGAATAATACTTCAATAAGGATCATGATAGATCCCATTCCTCCTTTTCCGTTCTGAACCGCCATCTCCTGTACGAATGCTTCCGGAAGCCTGGATAAGATCCCCACCATAATCAGGATGGAAATACCATTCCCGATTCCTTTGTCGGTAATCTTTTCACCAAGCCACATGGCAAATACTGAACCGCCCACCAAGATAACAATACTTGGAAGCCAGAACATAATGGAAGTTGGCTCTACATAATATGCAGACTGGAACTGAGTATACGGTAAGAATAATTGAGTAATAGAAGTTAAGTAAGAAGGGGCCTGTACGAGACAAACTCCGATTGTTAACCATCTTGTAATCTGATTCAATGTATTTCTACCTGACTCTCCATCTTTCTGAAGCTTCTGAAGATAAGGAATAGCCATTCCCATCAACTGAACAATAATAGAAGCAGAAATATAAGGCATGATTCCTAACGCCATTACGGAAGCGTGACTGAAAGCCCCCCCCGTAAACGACGAAAGCAAGCCAAGGAGACCTGCCCCCTGCTTGTTACCGCCCTGACTTTTATAATGCTCTAAGAGATCTCCCACCTCTGCAAGGTTAATTGCAGGAAGGGAGATATAAGATGCGAATCTATACACAAGGATAATCCCAAGAGTAAAGAGAATTTTTTCTCTCAGTTCTTTGAGACTCCAGATATTTTTAAGTGTTTGTATAAATTCTTTCATTAGTAATAATTATAAGGTAATTGCTTTTCCACCTGCTTTAGCAATAAGCTCTTCAGCAGATTTAGTGAATTTGTCAGCAGAAATTGAAACCGCAGATTTCAATTCTCCTCTCCCCATAATTTTCACTAATTCATTTTTAGAAGCCAATCCGTTTTCGATCAAAACTTCTTTCGTGATGTCACCTGTAATAGATTTGTTCTCGATTAAAGTCTGGATAGAGTCCAGGTTGATGGCTCTGAATTCTTTTCTGTTTACGTTTTTGAAACCAAATTTAGGTAATCTTCTCTGTAAAGGCATCTGACCCCCTTCGAAACCGATCTTCTGAGAATAACCGGCTCTGGCTTTTTGTCCTTTATGACCTTTTGTAGAAGTACCTCCTTTTCCACTACCTTGTCCTCTACCAATTCTTTTTGAATTGAAAGTTGATCCTGCAGCTGGCTTTATGTTATTTAAATTCATTTTTTTATTGATTTAAAGATTAAATAATTTAAAGATCAAAAAAATTCCGGCTAATATAGAAAGAATATTTCAATCTTTTAATCTTTCAATTTTTTAATTATTTCTGAACTTCAAGTAAATGACTAACTGCAGCTATCATTCCTAGGATAGAAGGAGTAGCTTCATGTTCTACAACTTGGTGAAGTTTCCTGAATCCTAATGCTTCAAGCGTTCTCTTTTGGGTTTTTGTTCTTCCAATAGCGCTTCTTACTTGCTTTACTTTTATTGTTGCCATTGTTTTATATATTAACCGTTAAACACTTTAGTTAGGGAAACTCCTCTCATTCTTGCGATCTCTTCAGGTCTTCTGATATCCAGTAACGCCTTGAAAGTAGCTTTCACCACGTTGTGAGGGTTAGAAGATCCTTTAGACTTTGAAAGGATATCATGTACACCAGCTGATTCCAGTACCGCTCTTACCGCACCACCAGCGATAAGTCCTGTACCGTGAGAAGCAGGTCTCAAGAAGATATCAGCACCACCATATCTTGCAGAAGTCTGGTGAGGAATCGTATGGTTCATTACAGGAACTTTTACCAGGTTTTTCTTAGCATCTTCTACTGCCTTAGCAATAGCAGAAGCAACTTCCTTAGATTTCCCTAAACCAAAACCGATAGTTCCCGCTTCGTCTCCTACAACAACAATTGCAGAAAATCCGAAAGCTCTACCTCCTTTGGTTACTTTTGTTACTCTGTTTACAGCTACGAGACGATCTTTAAGTTCTAATCCTCCCGGTTTTACTCTTTCTATATTATCTAGTCCTAACATATTTTCCGAAATTTAATGATTAGAATTTAAGTCCTCCTTCTCTCGCACCGTCAGCAAGAGCCTTAACTCTTCCGTGGTATACGAATCCGTTTCTGTCGAATACAATATTTTCAATTCCTGCAGCGATGGCTTTGGCAGCGATGGCCTTACCTACAGCAGCGGAAATATCACTTTTAGTACCGTTAGCTTCTACTCCTTTCTCTCTTGAAGAAGCTGAAACTATAGTTTTACCACTTTTATCGTCGATTAACTGAGCGTAAATTTCCTTATTACTTTTATATACAGATAATCTTGGCAATTCAGAAGAACCGGAGATTTTCCCCCTTACTCTTCTTTTGATTCTTATTCTTTTTTCTAATTTACTTAATGCCATAATACTTATAATTTATTAAGCAGATTTACCAGCTTTACGTCTAACATTTTCACCAACGAATCTTACACCTTTTCCTTTGTACGGCTCAGGCTTTCTGAATGATCTGATTTTCGCAGCTACCATTCCAAGAAGTTGCTTATCGTAAGACGTTAAAGTAATAATTGGATTTTTACCTTTTTCAGTCAATGTATCTACTTTCACTTCACCTGGAAGTTCCAGTACAATACCGTGAGAGAATCCTAGCGCCAGCTCAAGTTTTTGTCCTGAGTGGGAAGCTCTGTATCCTACCCCTACTAATTCAAGTTTCTTTTCGAAACCTTCTGATACCCCAACGATCATGTTGGCGATCAACGCTCTGTATAAACCGTGAAGCGCTTTGTGTTGCTTAGAATCAGATGGTCTGTTCACTGTAAGTTCACCATCGTTCTGTTCTAAAGTAATTCCTGCAGTAAGCTCCTGGGAAAGTTCTCCCTTAGGACCTTTAGCCGTTACTACACCGTTGTTTTCAGTAATAGTAATCCCTGCTGGAATTGTTATAATTGCTTTACCAATTCTTGACATTTTCCTGTGATTAAAAATTAATAAACATAGCAGATTACTTCACCGCCTACTTTTTCTTCTCTGGCTTTCTTATCAGTCATTACTCCTTTAGAAGTAGAGATGATAGCTACACCCAAACCGTTCAGTACTCTTGGAAGCTCCGTAGAACCTTTGTACTGTCTCAAACCTGGTCTTGAAGCTCTCTGAATAGACTTAATAGCAGGCTTGCTGGTTTGTTTGTCGTACTTTAAAGCGATTTTGATCGTTCCCTGAACAGCGCTATCCTCAAACTTGTAGTTTAAGATATACCCCTGATCAAATAAGATCTTAGTAATCTCCTTTTTGATTTTCGATGCAGGAATTTCCACCACTTTGTGGCCTGCGCTTTGTGCGTTCCTTACTCTAGTTAGGAAATCTGAAATTGGATCTGTTACCATTTTTCTTTTTAAATTATTGGTTGAAGACAATCAGTTTTGCAAAGACTTGAAGAATAAAATATCAGACTTCAGAATGTCTTGGGTCTGATATTTTTATCTTTAGTATCTGAACAACTTAATTGTCCGGATTATTGTGTGATTACCAACTGGCTTTTTTAACTCCCGGGATCAATCCGTTGTTGGCCATTTCTCTGAATGTTACTCTGGAAATACCAAACGTTCTCATGTATCCTCTTGGTCTACCTGTCAGTTTACATCTGTTATGTAGTCTTACAGGAGAAGCATTTTTCGGCAACTTCTGAAGTCCTTCATAATCACCAGCCTCTTTTAAAGCCTTTCTTTTATCAGCGTATTTAGCAACTAACGCTTCTCTTTTGCGCTCACGCGCTTTCATTGATTCTTTAGCCATTTCTTAGTTCTTTTTGAATGGTAAACCGAAGTGAGTTAATAATGCTTTAGCTTCTTTGTCTGTCTTCGCAGTAGTAACGAAAGTGATGTCCATCCCCTGGATTTTTTTCACTTTGTCAATTACGATCTCAGGGAAGATGATCTGCTCAGTGATCCCTAAGTTGTAGTTTCCTCTACCATCGAAACCGTCAGCTTTGATACCAGAGAAATCTCTGATTCGTGGCAATGCGGAAGCAGTAAGTCTGTCTAAGAATTCGTACATTCTGTTGGCTCTTAAAGTAACTTTAGCACCTACAGGCATCCCTTTTCTTAATTTGAATGCAGCCTCATCTTTCTTAGAGATGGTACCAACTGCCTTCTGACCAGTGATGTTTGTTAATTCTTCTACAGCATAATCAATAATTTTCTTATCTGCAGTAGCATCACCTAAACCTTGTGACACAACGATTTTCTCTAACTTAGGTACTTGCATTACTGACTTGTACCCAAATTCTTCCATCATTGCAGGAACAATGGTTTCTTTGTATATTTTCTTGGGTCTTGCTATATATTCCATGTGTTCTTAAAAATTATAAAGTTTCACCCGTTTTCTTATTGACTCTTACTTTCTTATCTCCTTCGATTTTGTAACCTACTTTGATTGCTTTTCCGTCTTTACCAACTAAAGCAACGTTTGAGATATGAATAGAAGCTTCTCTTTCAACGATTCCTCCCTGAGGGTTAGAAGCTGAAGGCTTAACGTGTTTTTTAACGATGTTAAGTCCTGCCACAACAACTCTTGGGTCTTTTCCTTCTTTTTTGATCACTTCAATAACTTCACCAGTCTTACCTTTGATTTCTTTTCTACCGGTAGTAATGATTACGTTATCTCCTCTTTTTATTTTTAACTTTGACATTTTCTTTAAAAATTTTAAAATTAAAGTACTTCAGGAGCTAATGAAATGATTTTCATATATTCTTTGTCTCTCAACTCACGGGCAACCGGTCCGAAAACACGGGTTCCTCTCATTTCTCCTGCTGCGTTTAGCAATACACAAGCATTATCGTCGAATTTGATGTATGAACCATCTTTTCTTCTTACTGCTTTTTTAGTTCTTACTACGACAGCTTTAGATACCTGACCTTTTTTAGCGTTTCCGGATGGTGTAGAATCCTTGATCGTAACTACGATTTTATCACCAACTGAAGCATATCTTCTTCTGGTTCCTCCCAGAACTCTGATCACCAATACTTCTTTAGCACCTGTGTTATCAGCAACTTTTAATCTTGATTCTGTTTGTAACATTACTTAGCTTTTTCAATGATTCGTACTAATCTCCATCTCTTGTTCTTGCTCAAAGGTCTTGTTTCCTGGATCAGAACCGTATCTCCTTCGTTGCACTCGTTGTTCTCATCGTGTGCGGTATATTTTTTCGTTTTCAAAACGAATTTACCGTACATCGGGTGTTTCATTCTCATCGTTTCACTAACAACAATGGTCTTTTCCATTTTATTGCTGGAAACCACTCCGATTCTTTCTTTTCTTAAATTTCTATCCATTGTAAAATGAAATTATTGTTTGTTAGTTAACTCTGTATTTAGTCTTGCGATTGTCTTTCTCAAATCTCTGATTTGAATCGGGTTTTCAACTGGGCTGATTGCGTGAGCCAATTTCAGTTTAGAATATTGAGCTTTTGCTTCAGTTAGTTGAGCTTGAATATCACCCGCGCTTAAATTTTTAATATCAGCTTTTTTCATTGCATTCAAAGATTAAAGAGGTTTAACAAAATCGTTAGCAACTATGAATCTGGTCACTACCGGTAATTTCTGTGCTGCAAGTCTTAGGGCTTCTTTCGCTACTTCGTAAGGAACACCTCCAACTTCGAACATAATTTTACCAGGTTTTACTACAGCTACCCAATATTCTACGGCACCTTTACCTTTACCCATCCTTACTTCGGCTGGTTTCTTAGTGATCGGCTTATCCGGGAATATTTTAATCCACAGCTGTCCTTCTCTCTTCATATATCTTGTCGCAGCAATACGCGCAGCTTCAATTTGTCTTGCGGTAATCCAAGCACCTTCCGTAGCCTTGATCCCGAAAGTTCCATAAGCAAGTTGACTACCTCTCTGGGCATTCCCCTTCATCTTCATCTTATGAACTCTACGGAACTTGGTTCTTTTTGGTTGTAACATAATTTCTAAATTTTAGATTTTAGATTTTAGATTTTAGATTTTTTTTAATTTTAAAAAAGTAACGGTAATTTAAAATTCAAAATTTCTAATCTAAAATTTTAATTATTATTGTTATTGTTGTTATTCTTTCTAGGCCTTCTGTTATCTCTGTCTCCGCCTCTGTTTCTGTCTCCTGAAGGGCCTCCTTTCTTCTGCTGTCCCACTAATGGAGAAAGCTCTCTCTTACCATATACTTCGCCTTTCATGATCCATACTTTTACACCCAGTCTACCGTAAGTAGTGTGTGCTTCAGCCCAGTGATAGTCGATATCAGCTCTGAAAGTAGACAATGGGATTCTTCCTTCTTTGAAAGATTCGCTTCTTGCCATCTCAGCTCCGTTCAATCTTCCGGAGATCTGAACTTTGATTCCTTCAGCACCCATTCTCATGGTACTTGCCATAGCCATCTTCACAGCTCTTCTGTAAGAAATCCTGTTTTCGATCTGCTTGGAAATGCTGTCCGCTACCAATACTGCATCAAGTTCAGGTCTTTTGATTTCGAAAATGTTGATCTGAATATCCTTACCTGTAAGTTTTTTCAGCTCTTCTTTCAGCTTATCAACTTCCTGACCTCCTTTACCGATGATTAATCCCGGTCTGGCAGTAGTGATGGTTACGGTTACTAATTTTAATGTTCTTTCAATATAAATTTTTGAAATACCACCTTTAGATAATCTTGCTTCAAGGTATCTTCTGATTTTGTAGTCTTCCGCGATTCTGTCTCCATAATCGTTTCCGCCAAACCAGTTAGAATCCCATCCTCTGATGATTCCTAATCTGTTACCAATTGGATTTGTCTTCTGTCCCATACCTTGATTAATTTTCTTTTGTACCTAAGATTAGTGTAATGTGGTTTGATCTCTTTCTGATTCTGTACCCTCTTCCCTGCGGAGCCGGTCTCAGTCTCTTCAATTGTCTTGCACTGTCTACAAAAATTTCTTTAACGATAAGGTTAGCCTCTTCGATATCGGCACCTTCGTTTTTCGCCTGCCAGTTGGCCATTGCGGAAAGTAAGACTTTCTCTAATTTGTTAGAGGCATCTTTCTTAGAATATTTTAGTATGTATAAAGCTCTGTCTACTTCAACTCCTCTGATGATATCAGCTACCAATCTCATTTTTCTCGGAGAAGAAGGGCAATCATTATGTAAAGCTTTTGCTACATCCTGATTTGTTAATTTACGTGCTAATGCACTTTCTCTTTTTCTTGATCCCATGATTATCTGCTACCTTTGTTTTTGTTACCACCATGACCTCTGAAAGATCTTGTTGGAGAAAATTCGCCTAACTTGTGACCTACCATGTTTTCTGTAACATATACAGGGATAAAAGATTTCCCGTTGTGTACAGCGATGGTCTGTCCTACGAAGTCCGGAGAGATCATCGATGCTCTAGACCAAGTTTTGATAACTGTCTTCTTACCAGACTCTATATTTGCCTGAACCTTCTTATCTAAAGTATGATGAATGAACGGTCCTTTTTTAAGTGATCTTGCCATAATTATTTTCTTTTAGATACGATGTAACGGTTAGACACTTTGTTTTTCTTTCTCGTTTTGTAACCTTTAGACGGCATACCGTTTCTAGATCTTGGGTGACCTCCTGAAGAACGTCCTTCACCACCACCCATCGGGTGATCTACAGGGTTCATTACTACCGCTCTTGTTCTTGGTCTTCTACCTAACCATCTGCTTCTACCAGCTTTACCGGATACCGTTAACTGGTGATCTGAGTTGGAAACGGAACCAATCATAGCCATACATTCAGTAAGGATCATTCTGGATTCTCCTGAAGGCAATTTGATGATCGCATATTTTCCGTCTCTTGAAGTTAACTGAGCTGAAGAACCAGCACTTCTTGCTAAGATCGCACCTTGTCCAGGCTTCATCTCAACACAAGAAATTACCGTACCCAATGGAATGTTTTTCAATTTCATTGCGTTACCTACGTTAGGTTCTACGCTTTCTCCTGAAACCACTTTCTGATCTACTTTGATACCATTTGGAGCGATGATATACCTCTTCTCTCCGTCTGCGTATTCTAATAAAGCGATAAATGCAGTTCTGTTTGGATCGTATTCTACAGATTTTACTGTTGCTTCAACATTTGCTTTGTTTCTTTTGAAGTCAATAATTCTGTATTTCTTTTTGTGTCCACCGCCGGTGTAACGCATGGTCATTTTACCAGTTTGGTTACGTCCACCTGACTTTTTAATACCAACGGTTAGAGATTTCTCTGGTTTGTTGGTAGTAATTTCCTCAAAATTGTTTACAATTCTGAATCTCTGTCCCGGGGTGATAGGTTTTAATTTTCTAACAGACATTACTATTATTTATAATTAATAATTAATTTACGGCAAAAATATCGATAACCTCACCTTCAGCAAGTTTGATTACCGCTTTTTTCAATTTGTTCGTCTTTCCAACCTGAAGACCTTTTTTAGTGTATTTTGAAGAAACCTTCGGAGCATAAATCATTGTGTTAACGTCTGCTACTTTTACACCATAAGCTGCTTCTACAGCCTTTTTAATCTGGATTTTATTCGCTCTAGGATCTACTAGGAAAGAATAAGAACCTCTTAAATCTGTAAGGTAATTAGCCTTTTCTGAAATAACTGGTTTAATAATAACTGACATGATTTATTTCTTTAAATTTTCCTGGAATTTTTCAACTGCACCTTCGAAGAATACAATCTCACCTGCATTGACTAAATCGTAAGAACTTACTTCATTGAAGTTCATTACTTTTGTCTTAGGCAAGTTTCTTGAAGACAAATACACATTCTTATTAGCTTCAGGAAGAATGAACAAAGATTTTTTACCGTTCAATGTCAATGCATCTAATAAAGTAATGAAATCTTTAGTCTTAGGAGCGTCTAGGCTCATATCTTCTAAAACTCTGATGCTGTTATCTCTCATTTTCTGAGATAAAACAGATTTTTTAGCCAATCTCTTAAGCGCCTTGTTCAGTTTGAATCTGTAGTCTCTCGGCTTTGGACCGAATACTCTACCTCCACCTCTGAAAGTTGGAGATTTGATATCCCCGTATCTTGCAGAACCGGATCCTTTTTGCTTCTTAAGTTTCTTGGTAGAAGCTGTAATTTCGCTTCTTTCTTTTGCTTTATGAGTTCCCTGTCTCTGTGCGGCAAGGTACTGTTTAACTTCTAAGTAAACCGCGTGCTGATTTGGCTCAATTCCGAATACTGTTTCGTCTAGAGTTACTTTTCTTCCGGTCTCTTTTCCTGATGTATTTAATACTACTAGTTCCATTTTCTGATAATTACATAAGAATTTTTAGCTCCCGGAACAGCACCTTTTACTACTAAAAGATTTTGTTCTTGATCCACTTTTAATACCTGAAGGTTTTGTACAGTTACCTGCTTACCTCCCATTCTTCCAGCCATTCTCATCCCTTTGAATACTCTTGAAGGGTCTGAACCAGCACCGATAGAACCTGGAGCTCTAAGCCTGTTGTGCTGACCATGAGTTGCCTGCATTACACCTCCAAAGCCATGTCTTTTAACAACACCCTGGAAACCTTTACCTTTTGAAGTTCCTGTTACGTCAACGAATTCACCTTCAGCGAATAAATTAACTTTTACTTCTTCTCCTACTTTTACTTCATCAACGAATTCTCTGTAGAATTCTACCAATTTAGCTTTAGGAGCAGAACCAGCCTTTTTGAAATGGCCAGCTAACGCTTTACCAACGTTCTTCTCACTCTTGTCATCGAAACCCAACTGAACAGCTTTGTAACCATCCTTTTCAAGGGTTCTGACCTGTAAAACCGAGCATGGACCAGCTTGAATAACTGTACAAGGAATATTTTTCCCGTCTTCGTTAAACAAAGATGTCATACCGATTTTTTTACCAATAATACCTGACATTGTTTATATTATAATAAAATTTATCTTCTAATTATCACCATTTTCAGGAAGTCTGAAGTAATTTCTACGTTTGATGTAGGCATACTACGCCCCTAAAATGAGTGTGCAAATTTATGGATAATTTTCAGACTGACAAATTTTTGCTATAAAATATTTTGATTTTTAATGATTTAGAACTTTGGAACTGTCATTAAAAAAAAATTGGCAAGACATTTCTTCGGATATTAAAATATCTTTGATGATTTTAAACCCTTTCTCAAATTCCGTTCTCTCTGTTATTGTCATAAATTAAAAGGCACCCCCACATTTACCGGATGAAACAACACATCCGACCATGTTTTTATTACGGTGCAATTTTTGATGTGGTAGCTTCCAAAAAAAGCTATGAAAAAATTTCTGAGCATTGTATTATTACTGGTCTGCATGCTGTCGTATGCACAATCTAAAGCACCTTTTACCGGGAAAAGGGATTTCGTTATTGAAGATGGCTCCAACGGCTCCGGAACTCCTGCTTATTATGTAGATGTAAAAAGCAATGGAGATGTCCATTTCGGTTTTATCCAGGTTAACCAGGCAGACGGGAAAGAAACCAGAGAGGAAATGAATGCTGGAAAATACAATCCAAAGGTTATGAAGGTTCATTTCAAAACATATCATGAGACTTTTTACGTAAAATTCGATAAAGACCACATTTACCTTACCGACGCAAAGGGAACGGTTAAGAAGTCGGATGATTGCTGTCCTGTTTCCGAAATGGCAGAACTGAATTGTCCCTGCTCTGGTAAGCTATACCACTAAATGAGAATATTAAAACTTTTGTGTATTGCTCTTCTGATTATGGTTTCCTGTTCGGACAAAAAGAGCCATCCCTATACTTTCTATTACTGGAAAACCAGGCTCACGCTCAATACTGATGAAAAACAGGCATTAAACCGGGCAACTACGCCTTATCTGTATGTACGATTCTTTGATGTGGATAAAACGGGAGGCAGAATTCAGCCGGTAGGGATCATGACGAAAGACGATAATTTTGCTACTGATAAAAAATTAGTCCCTGTCGTATTTATTACCAACAGGACATTCATGCATATCAACCATGCTGATATTTCTTTGCTCGCGAAGAATATAAACCATCTGGTTCAAAGTAAAATTTCCGAATACCATCTGAATACGGCTCCCGAAATTCAGGTTGACTGTGACTGGACTGCCGGGACACGGGATGACTACTTTACTTTCCTGAAAGAACTGAAGCAGCTTTCCGGCAAAGCCATTACCTGTACCCTGCGGCTCCATCAGGTTAAAGATAAAAAGCAGGCCGGTATTCCGCCGGTGCAGAAAGTCTATCTGATGTGTTATTCCACATCTTCGCCACTGGAAAACTCAGTTAAAAATTCGATTCTTGATGTCAGTACGCTGAAAAATTACCTCGCGGACATCGACCAATATCCGGTCAGGAATATTGACGTTGCACTTCCGATTTATTCCTGGGGAATCGTCACCAATCACCTGAAAAAACACAGACTGATCAACGGACTCTCCGGAAAGGATCTCAACAACATACATTTTAAAAGGATTTCTGAAAACGAAGCAGAAATTGAGCAGGACGGCTTCTATTTCGGCAGTTACCTGAATAAAGGGTTCAGGATTAGAATAGAAGAGATTTCGGATGACCAGCTTCGGGATGTTGTCCGTTTCCTGGATAAAAAAATTCCTGATTTCAATATCATTTATTATCAGCTAGACCGTAAATTTGTCAAAGGACAAAATTTTAATATATAAACTTTTTGAGCCTTGTCAAGGTTCAGAACCTTGACAAGGCCTCCCTCCATCAAACACCATTTACAGAATGAAAAAACATGTTCTTTCACTCACTGCTGCAATGCTCTTCTACACGGGTTCTCAAGCCTGTGCATGGTCTGATCCGGACTATGAGTATTTCAACCTATTTACGCAAAGCATTATCAAGGATAAGTCTTACCTGCCCTTTCTGCACAGCTATTCAACCAGGTTCTATACGGATTTCAAATCCTCCGAAATCCCGGATGAAAATATTGATGCCTGGAAAAGGCTTTTCAACAATCAGTTTTCTTATGCAGAAACCGATTACCTGGTCAACAAAATGAGCATCAATGATCTTAATGCGCTGAAAAAAGAAAATCCGGTAAATCCGCTGCTGGTAAAAGCAGGACCTGGTTTTTACCAAAAATACAGTGAAGCGATTGATTATTTGATTGAAGCCAAATATCTGGAACCTTATATGCGGGTTAAGTATGTGGCAAATCCGGATGCATTCTATTACAATGAGAATCAAAATACTCAGAATGCAACTGACCTGGATTACCAGAAAACCATTTCTGCGCTCACTTCCCTGTACCATGCTGCGCATAATCCTGAAATCAAACAGCGGTACGGCTATCAGCTGGTCCGCTTCAATCATTATACCCGGAATTATGATGCTGCTGTGAATGCTTTCAAAACTTATGTACAACCTGTCAGGCTGAAAGGAGCACCCTATATCATGGCCCTGGACCAGCTGGCGGGAGCACAGCGTGGACTGGGACTGGACAGCGAAGCCAACTGGAATTTCTTCCAGGTATTCAGAGACAGCAGGAGCCGTAAGGAATCAGCTTTCGTTTCTATGAAGCTGTCGGATACGGCTTCCTTCAACAATATATTAAAAAGGGCACAGACCGGCGAGGATAAGAATATGGCGTATTTCCTCCTGGGATACGATGATTTCACGAATCCGATCCCGGTGATGGAAAAGATGTATGAAATCAATCCTGATTCAGAGATCCTGAAAGTGATGGCTGTAAGAAGCATCAATGAACTGGAGAGAAGTTACCTTCCGATTTACTATTACACTACCAATAATTCAATCACCGAGACAAGCCCTTCGGATGCAACGGTAAAAGACCGTACTGTCCCTGTAGCAGCACCTGAAAAGAACGAGCTTTCGTTCTGGCAGAAGCTTGTAAGGTTTTTTAAAAATCTTTTCAGCAGCAAAGAAAAAAGGGGTTCAGCTTCCGGATCAGGAAAGGATGATGACGAGCTGCTGAATAATCCTGACAGGATCCCGGTTTTCACAAAGAACAATTATTATTACGACCAGCAACAAAAGGATTTCCTGGATGACCTGGAAAAATTCACCGATAAGGCAAAAGGAAAATCCGGTGATGAATACTGGCAGATTGCTGACGCCTACCTGAAGTTCCTTAAGAAAGATTATCAGGAAAGTACCGAAATCCTGCAATCTATCAAAACCTCCAACCCGGAATACCAGGAACAGATCCGGAGGATGAAACTGCTGAATGATATTGTTTCACAACCCAGGATCGATGCTGATTACGAAGATACACTGATGAACAATTATGCGTCTTATTTTAAGGAACAGCATGACCAGAAAAAGGACAGTACTGCCAATACAGACTATTACGGCGTTACGCCTTCAACAAAAGATTTTCTGAAAGATGTACTGGCGAACCGGTATTTCCTTCAGGGTGAAGACGGCAAATCTTTCCTGATGAGCAATAAGCTTTCTGATCTGCAGTATGGTCCGGACCTGAACCTGGTAAAGAAAGTGGAAGCCTTTTACCGTAAGCCTGACAAAACCGAATTTGAAAAACAGATTATTGCTAAAAACCTGGATGATGTGGGTAACATCGATGCTTTCTTTTCTGTAATTTATGGTGACCATGCGATGAAATCGGGAGATTTTGCAAGTGCCAAAGCCTATTATGCCAAAGCACAGAATTTTTCAGGTATCCCGAGGATGGAATGGAGCGAACAGGCCAATACCGTAGTTCCGATGAAATATGCGGCTACTGCTTATAATGGATTCAGCAATATTCCGGATCTGGTGTTCGGGCATAATGTATGGGTAAGCTATACCAGCAGTCCGCAGGAAAGCATGGAAGAAGAAGACCATTCAGCTTTTCCTTTTATCAAACCTTTCATGAATAAGCTTGAACTTGCTGATGCCCTCCTCCGGCTTAAAGAGATCGGAAACGGAAAAGGAACCCAGGCAGCAAAGGCTAACCAGCTCATCGGGAACCTTCTTTACAATACGTCCATCCTGGGATATTACAGGCAGATATTTGTGATGGACCTTGACAATACCAACGGAGGAAAATATGATTTTCAGAATCTAAAAAAGAAAATAAACTACCAGTATTACTACAAAAACTTCCCGGACCTGTCTTATCTTGAGCCTGACCATTTCGATCTAGCCATCGGGTATTACAATAAAGCACTGAAGCAGTCAGCCGACCGCGAGCAGAAAACCAGAATCCTTTTCCAGATGGCCAGCGCAGAGCAGGGTAAATATTACCAGTATGAAACCAATAATACGATCAATACAGATTATTCAGATCCTAAATGGTCTGAAAAGGAAGACGCCCGCCAAAAGCAGCTGAACGAAATCAAAAATCAGGAATACAGAACCTATTTTACTGTCCTGAAAAATCAGTACTCAGATACGCAAACGGCACAGAAGCTGATGGGAAGCTGTTCCTATTTTGACTATTTTATGAAATAAAAACAAAAAAAGGAATCATCTCGATTCCTTTTTTTCTTGTTGCTCTTGCTGTTTTAGCCATTCTTCATGTTTTTTCCTGAACAGTTCATCCTTATGGTCCTGATTCCGCTGTGCGGCATCAATAGAGTGCGAGGCATGGATATCTTCATCTTCTTCAGCAAAATCAGCGAGTTTCTCATAGTAGCAGTGCAGCTGATCAAGTTCTTTTTCTGTCAGGTCTTCAATATCCACAATCCTGTTGCTGGCCTTTTCATTGGCGGCAATAAGTTCATTCAGTTTGATCTGGATCGCTTTGGAATCTTTGTTCTGGGCTTTCTGAATTAAAAACACCATCAGAAAGGTAATGATGGTTGTTCCGGTATTGATGACCAACTGCCAGGTTTCAGAATACTTGAAAACAGGCCCGGAAGCAGCCCAGATGACAACGATTAAAGTAGCTGCGATAAATGCAGAGGAGCTGCCGGTAAATTTTGTTGCCCAATTTGAAAATCTTTCAAAAATATTTTTATCTGAACCATTCATTTCTATTGATTTAATATAGTAATCACAGCATCAAAAACTCCGCCGAAGAACCCGCTTTAAGGTTATTTTAATGGATAGTGCATTGCTTTATCCAGCTCAATTGGGTTATTGTTCTTCCGTATGTGCTGCTGCATCTTTTCAGACAGTTCTTTCAGTTGTTCCGGGCTTTTTACTTCTATCCCCATCACCATAAAATGGGCATTGGGATTGGTATTGTTTTTAAGGTGCTCCTTAAATTCCCGAAGTGGATCCCGGTAACTGTCCAGCATCAGCTTCCTCAGTTTTGCCTCCGGTATCTTTACCGGTTTCTGCCCTGCAAAATTCTCAAGGATACTTTGTGTGTCGTAAGTCCTGGCCAGCCGGTAACTATTGGCCAATGTAAACCTGAAATTATCCTGATCATCATAAACTTCGAATACCATTCCCGGTAATCCTGTGAATTTGTACGGCCCTTCATTCAGTCCGATATCTTTGGTAAACCAAGCCGTCCAGTTTCGTCCTCCAAATGTCGCAGTGGCCTTCTGCAAATGGTACCCGCCCATTTGCTTTGTTTCGTTGAGCAGCTTCCAGGTAATTTTGTCATCGGTCTCTGTAACGAAGATATTCTGTACCATAAGGTAGTTCTGGTTGATGGTGGAATTCTTCTTTCTGATCACCGCAGGCGTATCATCCCAGGTGATATTGTTTTCGCCTTTGGTCTTATTGATTGAATCCGTAACGACAAAGTCATAATTGTAAAATTTGACCTCTTCAGGATTGACGTCCAGTACCATACTGGCCTTTCTTTTTTCTGCTGCCGTGGAGTCGGTTTTAAAATGGTATTCATAGACGAAACGGTGGGTTTGTGCTCTTACGGAGAAAGTCAGCAGCACAAAGACAAAAAGGAAAATACTTTTCATGATGTAATTATTTCCGCAAAGATAAACATTAAAAAGAACCTTGCAATACATAGTATTAAAATAAATGAATTTTACAAAATAAAAATCCGCTCCTTTTCAGGAACGGATTTTATATAATCACGGCTTAAGTGCACGTTATCACACTTTAATTTCAACATCTACACCGCTTGGTAACTCTAATTTCATCAGAGCATCCACCGTTTTAGAAGAAGAAGAATAGATATCCATCAATCTCTTGTGAGCAGAAAGCTGGAACTGTTCTCTTGCTTTTTTGTTTACGTGCGGAGACCTCAATACAGTGAAGATTCTCTTGTTGGTTGGCAATGGAATCGGGCCGTTTACCACAGCACCGGTAGCCTTTACCGTTTTTACGATTTTCTCAGCAGATTTATCTACCAAATTGTAATCGTAAGACTTAAGTTTTATTCTGATTCTTTGTGACATTTCTTGTACTTTAAAAAATTAACCTTTTGCTTTAGCAATGATATCTTCAGCAACGTTTTGAGGGGTAGCCTGGTACTTCTCTAATTCCATAGAAGAAGTAGCTCTTCCTGATGAAAGGGTTCTTAGAGTTGTAACATATCCAAACATTTCAGAAAGTGGAACTGAACCTTTGATTACTACAGCACCGTTCTTTTCTTCCTGACCGCTGATGGTACCTCTTCTCTTGTTAAGGTCACCGATAATGTTACCCATATATTCTTCCGGAGTAACAACCTCCAGTTTCATAATAGGCTCCATGATTACCGGCTTAGCAGCACGTCCCGCTTCTTTGAATCCTAATTTAGCAGCCATTTCGAAGGAAAGGGCATCAGAATCCACCGCGTGGAAAGATCCGTCTTTAAGAACAACTTTAATACCTTCAACTTCGAAACCAGCCAAAGGACCGTTTTTCATTGCAGCTTTAAATCCTTTCTCAATAGCAGGAACAAATTCCCTAGGAACGTTACCCCCTTTGATCTCGTTGATGAATTCAAGACCAACTTTACCTTCTTCTGCAGGTCCAAGTTCAAATACGATATCAGCAAATTTACCTTTACCACCGGATTGTTTTTTGTAAACCTCCCTGTGCTGGGCAACTTTTGTTAAGTTTTCTTTGTACTCTACCTGAGGCTGTCCTTGGTTTACTTCAACTTTGAACTCTCTCTTCATACGGTCAACAATGATATCTAAGTGAAGCTCACCCATACCAGAGATAATCGTTTGTCCGGAAGCTTCGTCAGTTCTCACCGTAAACGTTGGATCCTCTTCAGCCAGTTTAGCTAAAGCGTTACCCATTTTATCCTGGTCAGCTTTAGTTTTAGGCTCAACAGCGATACCGATTACCGGATCAGGGAAAACCATTGATTCAAGAACAATAGGGTTTTTCTCGTCACACATCGTATCACCGGTTTTGATAGACTTGAATCCTACCGCTGCACCAATATCACCTGCTTCAATATATTCTACAGGATTTTGCTTGTTAGCGTGCATCTGATAGATTCTGGAGATTCTTTCTTTATCACCTGAACGGGTGTTCAGGATATAAGAACCTGCATCCAGTCTTCCTGAATATGCTCTGAAGAATGCCAGTCTTCCCACGAACGGGTCAGTAGCAATCTTAAATGCCAATGCAGAGAAAGGCTCATCTACCGATGGCTTTCTTGTAATTTCAGCGTCAGTTCTAGGGTCAGTACCTTTGATATCATCTTTATCCAATGGAGAAGGAAGGTATTTACATACTGCATCCAGCATAAACTGTACTCCTTTATTCTTGAATGAAGAACCACAAGTCATTGGGATAATAGATAAATCGATGGTAGCCTTTCTCAACGCTTCGTTGATTTCTTCTTCAGAGATTGAATCCGGATCTTCGAAGAATTTCTCCATCAAAGTCTCATCGTAGTCAGCCACAGCTTCTACTAATTTCTCTCTGTATTCCAGAACTTCAGCTTTCATGTCTTCAGGGATCGGCACTACCTCGAAAGTAGCTCCTTGTCCTGCTTCATCCCAGATGATCGCTCTGTTTTTAATTAAGTCTACAACACCTTTGAAGTCTTCTTCAGCACCGATTGGTAAAACGATTGGAACTGCATTGGATCCCAACATTTCTTTTACCTGCTTTACAACGTTCAAGAAGTCGGCACCCTGACGGTCCATTTTGTTTACGAATCCCATTCTTGCTACTTTGTAGTTGTCAGCAAGTCTCCAGTTGGTTTCAGACTGAGGCTCTACACCGTCTACGGCAGAGAATAAGAATACAAGACCATCCAATACCCTTAAAGATCTGTTTACTTCTACGGTAAAGTCAACGTGCCCCGGTGTATCGATGATGTTGAAGTGGTAAGGCTTGGTTTCGGCAACAGGTTTTCCTTGATCTGTTGGAAAGTTCCAAGAACAAGTGGTAGCAGCGGAAGTAATGGTAATACCTCTTTCTGCTTCCTGCTCCATCCAGTCCATTGTAGAAGCACCATCGTGAACTTCTCCAATTTTGTGGTTTACCCCTGTATAGAATAAAATCCTTTCTGTAGTGGTGGTCTTACCGGCATCAATGTGAGCGGCAATACCAATATTTCTAGTATATTTAAGATCTCTTCCCATTTCAGATTAGAATTTGAAGTGTGAGAAAGCTTTGTTAGCCTCCGCCATCTTGTGAGTATCAGATTTCTTTTTGTATGCAGCACCTTCTTCTCTTGAAGCAGCCAGGATTTCGTTAGAAAGTTTAAGTGCCATAGACTTATCGTTTCTTGCTCTTGCATACTTAATTAACCATTTCATCGCCATAGAAATTTTTCTGTCAGCTCTGATTGGCATAGGGATCTGGAAGTTAGCACCACCTACCCTTCTTGAACGCACTTCTACGTGAGGCATTACATTGGTAAGGGCATCTTTCCAGATTTCCAGAGAGGATTTCTCATTCTCTCCTTTTTTGTTTTCTACGATTTCCAATGCATCATAGAATATTTTGAATGCGATTGACTTCTTACCGTCAAGCATCAAATTGTTTACGAATCTAGTCACCAATTGATCATTAAACTGAGGATCTGGTAACAACGGTCTTTTTTTCGCTTTTGTCTTTCTCATTGTTTCTGTACCTTATTTAATGATTATTTTTTCTTTCCTTTAGCTGGTGCTGCAGCTGCCTGACCTGGTTTTGGTCTCTTAGCTCCGTACTTAGATCTTCTCTGTGTTCTTCCATTTACACCTGCAGTGTCTAATGCACCTCTTACGATGTGGTAACGTACTCCCGGTAGGTCTTTCACCCTTCCGCCTCTCACCAATACTATCGAGTGCTCCTGAAGATTATGTCCTTCGCCCGGGATGTAGGCGTTTACTTCTTTACCGTTAGAAAGTCTTACCCTAGCTACTTTTCTAAGTGCAGAGTTAGGTTTCTTAGGTGTGGTAGTATATACTCTCGTACATACGCCACGTCTTTGTGGACAAGAATCTAGGGCAGCCGATTTGCTCTTCTTGGCAAGCGTGGCTCTTCCTTTTCTTACTAATTGTTGAATAGTAGGCATTTAATTGCTTTTTATTTTAGGGTGCAAAAATATGAATAATTTTTTAACCTACAAGCAGTTATATATAAATTTACCTGAATAATTAAAAATTATTTAATCTGTATAACCCGCTCATCCATAACGATCACCCGTGTATTTTTGTTCTATGGCAACTGCCTGATGTACTCCTGTAAAAGAAAGAAAACATACGTACTCGTACGATAAACTTAAACTTTACCTATCGTAAAGTCTATGATGATGATCAATTCAGTGTGGCTGTATTCTCGCGGTTTTCGGAAGTCTATTCCCTAAGGCATCATAATATGGTAGCCTTATATATGACAGTGCCTGATGCTTAAGAGGTCAGAAAACTTTTTATCCTTTATGAAAAGGATAGGAACATTTTTTGAATGAATATGGTAATAATAAAGATAAGCATCATCAATTGCTTTGAGCACAGATATTGAAATCTGTTGTTTACATTTGTATCCTATAATAAACTGCTAAATATAACACTATGAAAAATGCAAGCATTATCGGCTTAAATGAAGCCGACTGTCAGCAAATCGCAGAAAAATTAAATGTACTTCTGGCCAACTATTCCGTATTTTATCAGAATACCAGAGGTTCACACTGGAACATCAAAGGGGACCAGTTTTTTACCCTTCATCCTAAATTCGAAGAATTATATAACAGCCTCGTTCTTAAGATAGATGAGATAGCAGAGAGGATCCTTACCCTCGGTGCCGTACCTGCACATAATTATTCGGATTACTTAAAAGTGTCCACCATTCAGGAAAGTACCGACGTTAGCGATGCCACTGTAAGTGTACAGAATATCCTGAATTCATTTAAAGTAGTCATTGACCTGCAGAGAGAGCTCCTTGATATCACTGAAAAAGCAGGTGATGAAGGAACCAATTCCCAGATGAGCGATTATATCACAGAGCAGGAAAAAGAAGTATGGATGTACAATTCCTATCTTGGTAAATAATCCCTGTTGCATCAGCAAAAATTAAAAAAATCACCTTACATTTAAGGTGGTTTTATTTTTAAACCCTATATTTGCGTATAAATTACACAATAATGAATGAAGTACGATTGAATTCCATACTGGATAACGATTTCTATAAAATAACCATGCAGAATGCCGTGGTAAAATTATTTCCCGGCTCCATCGTAAAATATGAATTTATCAACCGTGGTAAACACCAGTTTCCTGAAGGTTTCGATCATGCTTTAAGGGAGGCGGTTAATAAAATGGCCGAACTCAAACTGACGAAAGAGGAAAAGAAATACATGGCAAGAACCTGCCCTTATATTGACCTTCCTTACCTGGATTTCCTTGAAGGTTATCATTATGACCCGTCTGAAGTAAAAATACATCAGGAAGGAAGTGAACTTTCCGTGGTTGTGGAAGGACTCTGGTACAGGACCATTCTTTGGGAGGTTCCTCTTCTGGCGCTCATCAGCGAACTGCATTATGAAATGAACCATATGGAACGCGATTCCAATGAGGTAGTAATGCATAAAACGATTGAAAAAGCTGATTCCCTGGCGAGACTGGGCGTTACTTTTGCAGAATTCGGTACGCGAAGAAGGCATTCATACAAAGTGCAGAACCTCGTGATGGAGGCTTTAACGCAGAAAAAGGAATCTACCTTCATCGGAAGCTCCAATGTTCATTTCGCCATGAAGTACGGGGTAAAACCTATCGGTACCCATGCCCATGAATGGTTCATGTTCCATGCGGCTGAGTACGGATTCAAAACAGCGAACGATCTTGCCCTTGAACACTGGGTCGATGTATACCGGGGAGATCTGGGAGTAGCGCTTTCAGATACCTATACAACGGATGTGTTCTTCCAGCAGTTTGATAAAAAGTTCGCCAAGTTGTTCGATGGAGTACGTCACGACAGCGGGGATCCTCTGGAATTTGCCGATAAGACTATTGCCCACTACCAAAAGCATGGGATCAACCCTTTATTCAAGTACATTATTTTTTCTGATGCCCTTAACCTGGAGAAAGTAGAAGAAATAACGAACTACTGCAGAGGAAAAATCGGGATTTCCTTCGGAATAGGAACCAACCTGACGAATGACGTCGGATTAAAACCCATGAATATCGTGATGAAACTGATCGGCGTACAGGCTCCGAACCGGGAATGGATACCAACTGTAAAGCTTTCCGATGAACACGGAAAGTATACCGGTGATCCTAAAATGATCGAACTGGCCAAGGAATTTCTGAGAATAAAAAATTAAGGAATATTGATTTATAACAGTAAAACAAGTACAGAATTTATTTAAAAACATACGCTAGTTCAAAATTTTAAACTAGCGTATGTTTTTAAATTTTTCTTAGCGAATAATCGAAAAATGTCTGGCAATTTTCTAATCATAAGTGCTCCACTCCACTTTAATCCAAACAAGCATAAGGCTTATTTGGTGGATAGCAGCATAAAGGATTACTGCAAAAGATGTATCCAGGCGCACATCCACCACCAGGGATTTGACCTTCACAACCTCTGACAGCTGCACCCAAAACATTTTTCAATTCTTTTCTGCTTAAATTTCTTAAATTTTTCATAGTTAATTTATTATTATTTTCCTACTCTTTAAGATTTTCGGATACCTCTTGATTAATTATTTGATCAATAATATAAATATACATTTTTTTTAAACACAGTAGTTCAAAATAAACTTTTATTTTGCAATTATAAACTATAAGTAAAAACGATCTGCTACTTAGGCCAAATGACTATTTGAGAGAACTTTACATCACCATATAGGATTTTTTTCATACATTAGCTGTAATTCGTCAGCATAGCTTAGTGTAGAATGTGATACGAATGACCAATAACCATCAAAATAATATTTTATGAAAAAACTTAAGTTAACAAAGCTTTCAAGACCAGCGCTGAAAGACGTTTTTGGAGGCAGAGGAGATTTGTATCCTGCGTTGGAATGCTATTCGAGCAGGGATTGCAGCCACTATGGTGAAGCTTTGATCATGTGTCCGGACGGAACAACATCGATGACCAATTACAGCTGTATGGGCGGACACTGCATGCTGAATACCGGATCCTGTGCTCCGGAGGTTCCTTCTCCCGTACCGATACCCTAAAAAATTGCACTATACAGTAAAAGTGAGCCCAACAGCTCACTTTTACTTTATATTATAATAATATTCCCGTTAAATTCAGATTTTACTTTAATTTCTGTATCAGGATCGCTTCCATCTTTTCATATCCTTTTGCCGTTGGGTGAATTTCATCTTCGGTGTACATTTTATCCAGTCCGTTACGCGAATCTTTCATCTGGGAATGATAGTCGACATAAGGAATCTGGTTTTTTCCTGCATAGCTTTTGATCATTGCATTAAGAGTAATTACCTTTTCTGCCGGATGCATATCTTTCCGCCATCCGAAATCATAGGCAGGAAGCACGGAGCACAGAACAACTTTGATATGATTGGCTTTTGCCAGTTCTGCCATGGAGACAATGTTTCCGAAAACCTTATCCAGAGAAATCGGGCCCTGGTTTTCTGCAATATCATTGGTTCCGGCAAGAATAATGACGCGCTTCGGCTTTAATTTAATGACATCTTCCCTGAATCGTAAAAGCATCTGGGATGTCACCTGTCCGCCAATCCCTCTTCCTACAAAGTTATTCTTTTTAAAAAAGTCCGGATCAGTGGAAAACCATCCTTCTGTAATGGAGTCTCCCATCAGGACAGAATTGGGCGTTATCTTTTTGGATATGATCTCCTGGTTTTGTTTTTCGTATTCTGCATAATTGGCAAAGTCCTGCGCGGAAAATAATGCCGAAAATACAATAGCAGTAAGGGTTAAGAATTTCATTGGACTTTATTTATATTTTGATGAAATGAAATAACGAAAAATTAATCGATCATGCAAACAATGAGTAAAAGAAACTGAAAACAACAGGTCATTCCAGAGAAATTCAGTTTGCCTCATTTCGTCAGTCTTACATTGATTGCTGAGATCCTTATTATGATATAGGCTGGTTGATGATGTAAAATTACGGTTTCCCGTAAAAAGAATCCACTATTCTTTTTGTATTTTTGGGCCATGGAGATGACCTATTTGATTATCGGATGTATTGCAGGAGGAATTACAGGCGCTATCGTGGCTTATTTTGCGCTGAAATCGTCTATGGTTTCACGAAACTCATATGATGATCTGAACAGCGTATATATCAAAAGCCAGTCTGACCTGGAAAACTCCCAGCTGAAAATACAGGAATTCATTCAGAATACCAACACGGAAAAAGAACTGATCCAGCAGCAGTCTGACCTGATGAGTGACCTTAAAAATGAACTGGCCAAAATTTCTGCTGAACATGCCTCGCTGCACATCCAGTTTCAGGAACAAAAGCAGGCAATGATAAAGCAGGTTTCCCAGATTGACAACCTGCTGACAGAAAAGCAGGCGATCTTTGCCAGAAATGCTGAGCTTTCCGCCATCAACGAAAGCCTGCAGCAATCCCTGGAAACCCAGAAAAAAGAAATTGCAAAAATACAGGACGAAGCGAAACTGCAGTTTGAAAATCTGGCCAGTAAGATCCTGGAAGAAAAAACGGAAAAATTTACGCTTCTTAACCAAAACAACCTGAAAACCATCCTTGAGCCTTTCCAGGAAAAGATCAACGACCTTAAGAACCGCGTCAATGAAGCGTATGAGAAAGAAAATAAAGAGCGTTTTTCACTGGCAGAAAAAGTAAAGGAACTGGCGGAGCTAAACCAGCAGATTTCCGAAGATGCTAAAAAGCTGACCCGCGCGCTCAAGGGTGAAAGCAAAACCCAGGGAAACTGGGGCGAAATGATCCTGGAGAGCATCCTTGAGAAATCGGGACTAACGAAAGGACAGGAATACTTCCTTGAGCATGAACTCCGGGACGAGGACAACAAAGCCCTGTTCTCGGAATTTTCCGGAAAAAAAATGAGGCCGGACGCCTTGGTAAAATATCCGGATGAAAGAAATGTCATCATCGATTCCAAAGTTTCCCTGACGGCATTTACGGAACTGGTAGATGAGACGGATCAGGAGGTGTATATCATCAAGCTGAACCAGCACCTGTCATCCATTAAGAACCATATTCAGCAGCTGAGCCAGAAAGCTTATGACGATTATGGAAAATCCCTGGACTTCGTGATGATGTTCATCCCGAGTGAACCGGCTTATATTGCTGCGATGCAGGCAGACCAGAGCCTATGGAACTATGCTTATGACAGAAGGATCCTGCTGCTCAATCCAAGCAACCTGATCACTTCCCTGAAGCTAATCGCTGACCTCTGGAAGCGCGAATACCAGAACCGGAATTCTATGGAGATCGCAGAACGCGGTGCCAAGCTGTATGACAAATTTGTCGGGTTTATTGAAAACCTCGAAAAAGTAGGCAAGAACCTTGACCTGGCCAAGAATTTTTACAACGATGCTTACAAACAGCTTTCTACCGGGAATGACAACCTGGTGATCCAGACCCAGAAGCTGAAATCACTGGGCATTAAAAATAAGAAGGAATTACCGCAAAGCCTTATTGACAGTGCTCATATTTCAGGGATACTGCCCGAAGAATAACAACAATTATATACTGAAATGTCCGGCCGGTCAGGACATTTTTGTTCAGGAATACCTTTACGGATACTCATATTTTTTATATAATTTTGCACCATGCTCATAGAAAGTTTCCAGAACGACAAGATAAAGAATGTTACCCGATTGCTAACGGACAACAGATTCCGTAAGAAATCCGGGCTTTTCACAGTGGAAGGCCAGCAGGAAAATGAACGTGCGATCCGATACGCTTATGAACCTACAGAATATTTCATTTGTGAATCCATTTTTAATGGGGATATTCCCCAGGCTGGAAAGATCCACTATGTAAGCGACAAAGTCTATGAGAAAATTGCATACCGCGGAACATCGGAAGGCATCATTGGCGTCTATGAGACCAAAGAGTTATCACTTTCTTCATTGATGCCTGCTGAGCAGTCTACCGTAATCGTTGTTGAGGGTATTGAAAAACCGGGCAACCTGGGCGCTATCCTGAGAAGCTGCGAAGCATTCGGGATTGATGCATTGATTATCACCGATGGGAAAACGGATTTTTACAACCCTAATGTCATCCGCTCCAGCGTGGGATGTTTGTTCGGGATGAAGGTTTTTCAGGCCGGAAATGCTGAAGTGCTGGAATTTTTACAGAATAACGGCTTTAATCTGTATACCACCCTGATGGATGAAACGGCTGAAGATATCTGCACCCGCGATTTCAGGCAGAGATCTGCGGTCCTCTTCGGTACGGAACATTCCGGGTTAAGCGATTTCTGGATCGGTAAAGGAAAAAACACACTGATCCCGATGGCCGGGAGCATCGATTCGCTGAATCTCAGCAATGCAGTTGCCATTACCTGTTATGAGGCATTAAGGCAAAAGAAGCAATAACCAGATAAGAAGGCAAATCTCATTCAGCTTATACTTCATCGTATGTATGAAATTCATAACGACAGATGCCTAACCTCTTCCAGGCGGGGCTCCATAGCCAGAAGCCTCTATTTGAAATATCAAAGACAAGACTTTAAAGAATATTTAACAGAGGTTTTATCCAGGAGACATAAAAAAACCGCTTCACAGGGTGAAGCGGTTCTTATTTTAGTATGGTACTAATTATTTTTTAGCAGCATCTACAGCGCTTTTAGCGTCTTTTGCAGCATCTTTAGCAGCGTCAGCAGCTCCTTTAGCAGCTTCACCAGCGTTCTTAGCAGCATCTTTAGCAGCGTCAGCACCAGCAGCAGTAGTAGCAGAAGCAGCATCTTTAGTAGCGTCTACAGTTGCAGAAGCAGCAGAATCAACAACAGTAGCAGCAGAATCAGCTACAACAGCAGCAGAGTCAGCAGTAGCAACAGCAGCAGAATCAGCAGTGTTTCCAGTTTCAGTAGATTCAGTTTTTTTACAAGCAACTAAAGAGATTGCAGCGATAGCAGCTACGAATAATGACTTTTTCATAATAAATTAAATTTAATTTTGTTAATATTGTTTTTAAAAACTATTTCTCTGTTCGGTTATTTGAACAAGACAAAGGTAGAGCAGTTATCAAACTTGTTTAGGAAAAATAATTGTAATACCTTTGTAAAACAGTTTTACAAATAAATACAACTGATAATCAATTAATTAATTATATTTAAAGGATTGACTGATTTAGACCTACTACATTTTGAGCAGCTGAAAAAAGAGGTTCAGGCTCAATATCTGGAAGAATATACCCCTTCTCATGATGATATTTCAAAGTGGAAAGGGATTGATATTATATATTTTCAGGAAGACTTGCGCAAAAAAGCCAAAGGGAACATCAGCGAAAAGTCTTTTTATACCTATTTCAAAAACTCGCCGGTGACCAAACTGCCCAGGATTGATATGCTTAATTTATTGAGTATTTATGCGGGTTACGACTCCTGGTACGAGTTTAAGAAACAGCATCTTTTTGCCGGTGAGCTGTTGCAGCAGGATGAAGAACTGAGTGAAGAGGAAATAAAAGAACTGGAACATTTAACCGAGATTGCTCCTGATCTTCCCAAAACAGAGCAAAATCCTGAAAAAGCAATTCAGAAACAGCCTGAAATTCCTAATTTACAAAAATCGGATACTGAAAACCAACCAGTTAATACACCAGCCAGTGTATCGGCCACTCAAGCACCCAATGCAGTTTCTGAACCAAAAAATTTCTTCAGGAAGAATGCCTGGATCATGCTTACGGCTGTTTTGGTTACCATTTCCGGGGTATTGGGTTTTAAAGATGAACTTTTTTCTAAAAATTACACCTTCTGTTTTACGGATGCAGACCGGGGAGTGAATGTCATCAATACGCTGGAGATTAAAGTCATCAAAGAAAATGAGTCTCCCCTGCTTTATAAGATAAAACCCGGGGAATGTTTTGAATACTCGACTAAAGATAAAATCCTGAAAATGCAGATCAGCGCTCCTTTTTATGAGACTCTTGATGTCAATAGGAACCTGGAGACAGCTCCTGACAAAGAAATGATTGAACTGAAACCTGATGATTATAAAATGGCCGTCAATTACTTTTCCGTGAAAGATGCCAACGGAAATCCTGAACTCCTGAAACAGAAGCGGAAGCAGCTGGAAAACCTCATCAGTGACCGTGCCATTATTTATCAGGTATATGATAATGCCACCTATGGCATCGAAACCCTTGACAAACAAAAATACATAACCCTGGTCACGACTCCAACCACTTCACTAAAGAACCTGAGCGTGATCGAGATGAAAAAAGACAAAGGAAAAATAGTATCCATTAAATTTAAAATTGCAAGTACAAATGAAAATAAACAATAACTTTTTACTTTTTGCAATATTAGTATGCTCCCTGCTTGCATGTAATAAGAAAACTACCGAGGTAAGCGACCTTGATAAGCTCCGGAACAGCAACAACAAAGCCAGCTACCCTGCCGTACAGATGGACAGCGCTCAGGCTATAAACTTCATTACCCGACAGAAAGTACAGGAACTGCTTGACCTTTCTACGTTGTACTTATCAGGAAACAGGAAGACTGAGATCGACAGTGTGATCTATTCCCAGATGGAAAGCTATTTCCACAAACCGGACAGCCTCACATTCAACAGGCTTTTCCGCGAGCTGGACAGCCTGAAGGTAAAAACGGCAAAGGTGAAGAGCCTGGAAGTCTATAAAGATTATTATAAAGAAGATACACTGGATTTTGCCCGGTTCGATGTTGAGTATTTCGACGATAAAAACAGGTCGTTGGGAAATTATGAAAAAAATGCCCAGTACATTCTGGTGTCCAAACCCATCCAGTTTAAAAAGGAATTTAAATTCTATTTCCTGAACTTTTATGCACCACCGTTGAAGAAAGACAGTACTTCGGTAGGCGTCACCAGATAATCCAGAGGGATGTCATATTCCCACACATCCTCTATCGGCTCATCGGGATTAAAGTAATTGATCCCGATTTTTTTTGATTTCCCGGAAAGGCTGCTGAAAAGGCCGTCATAGAATCCCTTTCCATATCCTACCCTGTTTCCTTTGTTATCACAGTACAGCAGCGGGGTAATAATGTAATCAAAATGTGAAAGTCCGGCATCCTGATCAGAAACAGGTTCAGAAATACCCCAGTGGTTAACGGCAAATACCGTATCCTTTGTTATTTCCACAGAGATCATCCCGATGCCTTCAACCTTTGGCACAAAGACACGGACATTCCGGCTCAGGCAATAATCAATCAATGGCCGGGTATCCATTTCCCTGAATTTTCCGATCGGGATATAAACATGCACTGTCTGCCCGGGAACAGGATTAAAATAATCGATGAAATTCCTGAACACAGCTTCGGATAACAGGAAAGCCTCATCCATGGATAAGGCTTGTCTTTTCTGCATGTATTTTTTTCTGAGTTCAGCTTTTAACATCTCTGTTATGCGTTTTCAGTACCTGTGATTTTATATAGTTTATCCGATAAGCGGACTCTGAACGGAAGCTCAAAGGTAATCTGATCTCCTGCTGCAGCCATATCGCTGAAGTTTCCATTCACAAAAATCTGTGTAATGGTGATCTCCTGCTCCCCTGTAGTCGGACCTGAAATCAACACTTTATCTCCTACTGACAATATGCTGTTCTCAATTAAAAACTGGGCAATCTTAGATTTGGAATAGTAATGCTCGGCTTTTCCGATCAGTGTCTTTTTAACTTTTAACTTCTGGCGGATGTCCTTTGTCTCGGCTTTTGTCGCTTTTGCCAGGGTTTGGGTCTTCAGATCTCCGGAATGTTTGAATTTCAGGGCTTCGGATTTCCCTTTCCTGAACACTTTATTGCCAACCTGCAGTCCCTTCCTCAAAGCGACCTGTTGTTCCCAAGGCAGGTGGATTGTTTCCAGGCATTCTGTGGAACAGCAGTTTTCCATTGCCGCTTTGCACTCGTCACACTGGATAAACAACAGGTGGCAGGCATCATTCGCACAGTTGGTATGGTTGTCACACGGTTTGCCGCACTGGTGGCACTGTGCAATAATATCATCCGTAATCCTTTCTCCCAGACGGTGATCAAATACAAAGTTCTTCCCGATGAATTTGCTGGGTATATTTTCTTCTTTGATCTGGCGTGTGTATTCAATGATACCCCCTTCCAGCTGGTAGACGTTTTTAAAACCCTGATGTTTAAAATAGGCGCTGGCTTTTTCGCAACGGATTCCCCCGGTACAGTACATCAGCAGGTTTTTATCTTCTTTAAAATCCTGCAACTGATCATTGATGATCGGCAGACTTTCCCTGAAGTTTTCCACATCCGGTGTAATCGCTCCTTCAAAATGGCCGACTTCGCTTTCGTAATGGTTTCTGAAATCTACCACAATGGTATTGGGGTCTTCCAGCAATTCATTGAATTCTTTAGCCTTTAAGTGAATCCCTTTGTTGGTTACATCAAAGGTTTCATCATTCAGCCCGTCGGCAACAATTTTATTCCTGACTTTTATGGTCAGTTTCAGGAACGAGTGATTATCCTGCTCAACTGCCACATTCAGGCGGATGCCTTTCATGAAATCATAGGCTTCGAGCGTAGTGCGGAATGCTTCAAACTGATCTGCAGGAACGCTCATCTGAGCGTTGATTCCTTCATGGGCAACGTAAATACGGCCCAATGCATCCAGGGCATTCCAGGCTATAAATAATTCGTCGCGAAATTTTTTGGGATCTTGAATTTTGGCATACGCATAGAAAGACAATGTAAGGCGTTCCTTACCGGCTTCATCAATAAGCTGAGCTCTTTCTTCTGCGCTTAAGGTGTTATACAGTTGCATGCTATAAACGGTTTAAGTGAGAAAAAAATTTTTGCAAAGATAAGGATTTTAATGGATTTTCCTATTTCACAAATCCTATACCCGGAGATACCCATTCACATTTATATGGGCTGTTCACTTAAATCACCTTTCCGGATTTAACTTTCAACATCTTTTCAGCATCCAATTGTCGTACTATGACATTTTGTCCTTAATAATATTTTAAGATGTGTTAATCCTGTTTCTTAAATTATGACGAAATGCATAAAGCTTTCCTATTCCCGTTAAATTTTAGTTAAAATTGAAACATTGCATGCCAAGTGTTTACTCATTTAGCATTAAATTTGTTTTAGATTAAATGAAAAATCAGTATCATAAAATAACAAGAAAGATATACAAATGAAGAGTACTTTGAAAAAACTATTACCATTTGCTGTAGTAGGAGTTTTATCAGGAGCCACTACAGTGGGAGCATTACAATTTCTGGATCACCATTCCAATACGGAGGACCAATCCTATTTTACCAAGTCTGCGAATGCATCGTTTGCCGGCATGAATACCGCAGCGGTAGGCGATGATTTCGTAAAAGCGGCCAAGACAACTGTTCCGGCTGTGGTAACGATTAAAAATTACCAGAGCAGGTCTACAAGCAGGGCATCTGAACAGGATCTTTTTGATTTCTTCTTCGGGGATCCTTTCGGTGGAAACGGAAGAGGACAGCAGAGGCAGCGACAGCAACAACAGGTACCGGACAATATGCCATCGGGGATGGGATCGGGAGTTATCATCTCTCCGGATGGATATATCATTTCCAATAACCACGTTGTAGCCGGAGCCAATAAACTGGAAGTTGTATTAAGCAATAAAAAATCATATATCGCCACTTTGGTGGGCACAGATCCCAATACGGACATTTCCCTTCTTAAAATCGAAGAAAAAGGACTTCCTTACCTGAACTTTGCCAATTCTGACAATATTGAGGTTGGCCAGTGGGTACTTGCTGTAGGAAATCCGCTCGGACTGAATTCAACGGTTACTGCCGGAATCATTTCCGCCAAAGGAAGAGGAATTGGAATTTTGGGTTCTCAGGGGAAAGCAGCCAATCCTATTGAAAGTTTCATCCAGACGGATGCTGCCATTAATCCGGGTAACTCAGGAGGTGCTTTGGTAAATACCAACGGAGACCTGATCGGGATTAATTCAGCCATCCAGTCGACAACGGGATATTACCAGGGGTATGGATTTGCCGTTCCGTCTAACCTGGCCAGGAAAATTATTGAGGACATCAAGAAATTCGGTATCGTACAGAGAGGATTCCTTGGAGTAACTTCTTTAGACCTTTCCGATGAGATGCAGGTTGCGGCTTATAACAAGCAGAAAAAAGCCAACATTAAAGCAGGTTCCGGAGTATATGTAACCGGTTTCGGAGAAAGCAGCGGGGCTGAAGATGCAGGACTTAAAACAGGGGATATCATCACGAAGGTGGACAACTACCCTATCACGGATTTCTCTGACCTTTCCGTATCCATCGGAAGCAAACGTCCCGGAGACAAAGTGATGGTTACTTATATGAGAAACGGTAAAGAATACACCACTACCGTAACACTGAAAGACCAGAAAGGCGGTACTTCTACCAGAACCAAGGCAGACCTGAGCGTAACCGAAAAAATCGGGGCAGAATTTGACATCCTTAGCGACCGTTTCAAAACAGATTACGGATTGAACAGCGGTGTGATTGCCAAAAACGTTATGGAAGGAGGAGAAATGGCCAAGATCGGGATTGTAGACAATTACATTATTGTAGAAATCAACGGCAAACCGGTCAATTCACAGAAAGACGTGGAAAAAATCCTCGACAGGTACCAGGGGAACGTCCAGGTGAAATTTGTGGATGAATACGGAAGGATCTATACGAAAGGATTCAGGATGCCGTAGCATAAGAATTTCAGACGATTCACTTTTATAGCAAAAGACGCTGCTCATTGAGCAGCGTCTTTTTATTATCTTTTAATGATCTTTTCAGCAAGCATTCTCCGTTTTTTCTTCTCATAAATGACCTCCACGATCTTTCCGCCGATCCATGAAAACGGAAAGAACGTAAGGAAAATAGAAATCTTATAGAATGTAGGATGATAAGGAAAAACAATCACATCCAGCATAGCAATGAACAGCATGATGAAACCGATAAGAATAGCGTAAGCCACTTTTGCATATTTAACGATGATGGCCGTTGCCACTCCCCCTATGGTAGTACCTAATCCTGAAATAAACAGCAGAAAACCGAAAAAGGCATCTTCGCCCTGCATGCTTTCAAGAAAATGTTGCCAGTGCTCAAAGGGTGCAAATGCATCAAAAGTAACCCATTGCGGAAACACCCTTATTCCAAGGGTAATGGTAAGCGCTGCTATGCCAAGGCCTACCAGGATCGCAAATGTATTTCTTATAAAGCTCATGGATTAATCCTGATGGGCAATCATAGAGATTTCAATATCCACATTTTTAGGAAGGCATGAAACCTGCACGGTTTCCCTTGCCGGATAGCTGTCTGCATCCAGGTAAGAAGCGTAGATATCATTCATTACAGCGAAATCATCCATACTTTTAAGGAAAATGGTAGCTTTCACCACATTTTTAAAAGTCATTCCGGCTTCTGTAAGGATCGCTTCCAGATTTTTCATCACCTGATGAGTCTCTTTTTCGATTCCTTCCACCAGTTTACCCGTAGACGGATCTACAGGGATCTGCCCTGAAATATATAAAACACCGTTGGCCATGTTCGCCTGGGAATAAGGCCCGATCGCTGCAGGCGCATTCACTGTATTGATTACTTGTTTCATTAGAGTTTATTTTGGGTGCAAATATAAAATTTATATTTACAAATATCAATCCAATTAGAAAGGAGCGTTCGGCTGGGTAAAGCTCCTGTCTTTGTACTTCAGTGCATCGCTCAGGATGTTGGCTTTGATCCCGATAAAGAAATCATACACTTTGTACTGCCCGAAAGGCACCCAGTTGAAATTAATCGTGAAACTCCGCTGGTCCCTGGCAAAACCGATCCTCGTATAGGCAAGCTGCTGGGTAATCATATCGTAATGCGTGCTGCCGTTGATATTCCAATATGGGGTAAGCTTAATGCTTCCGTCCAGACCCACGGATGCGATCCTGTTAGGCGTACGGGAAGCCAGCGTCCTGGTGAACGCGTAATTGGCATTGATGTTCAACGTCCATGCCTGCTCGAAGTGCGCATAATTGTCGTCATCGAAATAATAGTTTTCATTCCGGATCTCGCCTTTGGTCTTGTACTTCTTGGAATAATCCGTCTTCTCTCCGAAAATCTCATTACTTAACGGATACGACATCTGCACATTGAACCCCTGGATGCTGAAATGCCCGAAGTTTTCAGTCCTGATTCCGGCGTCCTGGCCCGGGATATAAATAATGCGGTACGGATCTATGGATAAGGACGTATTTACGCTCAGTTTATTATTGAAGAAAGACGACTGTCCGTTGACAGTAAGCACAGACCACGGATGCGTCTTTGCAGCAAAGTTGTAGTTTCCGGCGAGGTTAAGGGATTCAAAAAGCTTCATTTTCTTAATCCCGGTAGAATCCTTCTTTGACCTGACTTTCATTTCAATATTATTTCCGATATTGAATCCTAGAGCGCCTACCATTCCGCTGGTAGGGCTTCCTACAATTCCTCCGTCAAAAATAGAATATGGTGTCTGTGCCCCGTTGGCATCATAATAATTCCTGTAATAACCGAAATTGGACCCTCCGAAATCCGGTGAATAGGTAAACCCGATGCTCGGTGTCATCATATGCCTGATCGCTTCAATAGCAGACCCCTTTTTGAACTTAAGCATCCCGTATAATGTAGTCTGCACACTGGCTGTAGTAGAGAATGTAGAATATCCGGAAATGCCTTTTTCCACTTCATTAACCGTGACATTCTTTAATGGATCATAATACTTTCTTGTCGTCTTTGTCGTTAAAGCGTTATCGATATTAGCCGCGAGACTGAATGTGAAATACTTGGCAAAGCTGGTATTCGTCCCTAACGCTATATTATTTTTAAGGCCGGTCTGCAGCTTATCCCACATAGCCTGGGTGAACAGTTCCCCTTCATTGGTCTGTACATAATTGGTGAGGTTGAAACCCGTATTCACCGTAATGTTTTCAATAAGCCCCCTCCTTACTCCGGTCCTGGATTTGAAAAGGTAAAACTGATTGATGGCCACGTTCATCTGCGGAAGGCGGAGATCTGAATTACCTGTGGCGAAATTCTGAGAATACGAAGCTGTTCCGGTGATGGTTACCGGAAGCGTCAGAAACCTTTTGGTAACGGTTACCGTAGAGTTCTGCTGGGTATTCAGTACATTCTGGTTGAATATATAGTTGTTATTGACGGTATTGTTGTAAAACTTATTGCTCACGATATCCACCGATGCGGAGAAGGTGAGAAACGGGTTCGCTTTGGTATCCTGGGTATGCCTCCAGGCGATCCGGTAAGTACTGCTTTTGCTGTAATTATCCAGTCCTTTAATCCCCCGCACCGTATTTCCGATATCAGCAGTGAAGTTCCCTGAGTACCTGTACTTTTTAACATAGTTCATTTCGGGCCTCAGGTTCCAGCTTCCTTTCGTGTAAATATCTGCAAGCACTTTCAGGTCAAAATGTTCTCCGATAGGCTGGTAATATCCCAATCCGTTCAAAAAGAATCCTACATCCTGCCGTTCCCCGAAACTCGGAATCAGGATCCCGGCAGACCTTTTGTCTGAAAACGGAAGAATAGCGAAAGGCATGATAAGCGGCGTAGGAACCTGCTCTATATACATCTGTATAGGACCGGTGATGATCTGTGATTTTTGTTTAGTCTTGACGAGCTTAATATTGGATGCCAAAAGGTGGTAATCCGCAGCAGTATCTTTTTTCTTCAGGAAATATTCGTCTGTAGTATATAATGCATGCCGCATGGCAAATACAGAATCGTTGTATTTCTTTGTTTTATTGGCAATAATCACCCCCTGGCTTTCCTCCGTCCTGGCATTGTAGGCAATGGCCTGCCTGGTTTTGGTGTTATAGCTGAACTGATCGGTTTCGTATTTTTTCCCTGCCTGGGTGGTGATTACAGGCTCGATAATCTTGCCCAGAGAGTCCTGCTTACCCCGTGCATAAATCAGGTTCTTATTATCATCAATGGAGATGTAGTCCGCATCAATCTGCATGTCCTGATATTTAACCTGCGCGTTTTTATTCAGGAAGGTCATTTTCTTGGGAACATCCCTTCGCTGATCGTCTGCCTTTGTTCTGAGCACATCTTCCAGAGCCTCCTTTTTCACAGCGATCGTATCTCTCTTCGGAATAGTATCATTAGCCGCATTTTCAGACAATTTTCCGAGGTTTTCCTGTGCTAAAAAATTGTTAAAAATTAGGATAATTAAAATTTGTAGTATATTTTTGAAAACGGTTTTGGCCAATTGTATTCTTTATATTTCAGGCCCAAAATTACTATAATTTTTAAAACTGTAAGATGTACAAACAAAATTTTAAAATAATTTTATCATTTCTCCTTATACTCCTCAGCAACTTTATTTTTTCCCAAAAAAAATTCACTATTGTTCTTGATGCAGGACACGGAGGAAGCGATCACGGAGCGAACAGATCGTATAATGATATCGGACGGGTCGCTGAAAAAGACATTACCCTTGCCATTGTCCTGAAGCTGGGAAGCATGCTTGAAAAAAACAAGGATTTCAAAGTAATCTACACGCGGAAAATCGATGAATACCCCTCTTTATCAGACAGGACCAACCTTGCCAACAGGAGCAAAGCAGACTTATTTGTATCGGTCCATTGTAATGCTTCCGGCAGATCCGGACCTTATGGGACAGAAACCTATGTACAGGGGCCGGACCAGAATGACACCAATCTGGAAGTGGCAAAAAGAGAGAACGACGTGATCTATCTGGATGAAAAAGATAAGCAGACTTTTGGTTCCTACGATCCGGGATCTCCGGAATCCCTGATTGCGCTGAAACTCCAGCAAAGCAAATACCTTGAATCCAGCTTACTGCTAGGAGGGTTTGTGGAAAATAATTTCGTCAATAAAGACAAAAGGTTTTCGAGAGGAGTATTCCAGAAAAACCTGCACGTGCTCCGGATGAATGCCATGCCTTCCGTGCTTATTGAAACGGGATTCATCAACCACCCGGAAGAAAGCCATTACCTGGCCTCAGACAGAGGTCAGGAAGAGATCGCATCCAGTATCTACGATGCGATCATCAGTTATAAAAAAGCGGTAGACCGAAAATCCGGCGGACCAATAGCCGTAAGAAAGCCTGAACCTGAGAAACCTGCAGAAGTTCCGTTAAAGAATGATTTCAGGATCTTACTGATGAGCTCCCCGACAAAGTTCAATGATGGCGATCCGGCTCTGAAAGGCCTGAACTATATTCTTGAAATCAAGGAAAACGGACAGTACAAATACTATTATGGTGTCACCAACATGGCTTCCGTAAGGGATATCAACCTGAAAACCGCAAAGGATGCAGGATTCAGGAATGCGTTTGCCGTAGGATTTATGCCGAACCAAAAGCTGAGCAGCGGATACTATACCATTGAGCTGCATGCAGGCGAAAAACTGAACGGTAACTCCCCTATCCTGCTGGCCTATAAAAATGCCGAACGGAATAAAGAAAACGGGGTATTCTATTATACGTACGGAAAGGTCTATACCCTGGAAGATGCTGTAAAACTGCAGAAAGAAATTGAGGCCAAGGGCATCAGGAATACGGTAATTCAAAAAGTTTATAAATAAGCGACGGATAAATTTTGAAGTTCAAAAGTTAATACTTATTTTTGCGCCTCAAAATTTGGCCTATTCGTCTAGTGGTCAGGACTCAAGATTTTCATTCTTGCAACAGGGGTTCGATTCCCCTATAGGCTACCAAATTTTATATCCTGCCGGATGAGAAGTTAAGAGCTGGAATTATATCCTAACCCGATATTATAGCTTAATGGCAGAAATGATAAAATAAGTTTCCTGATTTACAGGACCCAGAAACGGTCACTTCTGAAGTTAAACGTATGGTTTACCTTCACGACTACAACAGGAAATGAAATAATGGTCAGGCTGGAAAGCACGATCAAGAGTAACAAGAAATAAGATAATTAAAAATAGAACACGCAACAGATAAACTCAGGCGCTATTTATCAGAAAAAAAATAAAATTTTTTAAAGATAAATTTGGTAGTTAAAAAAATAGTTTATACTTTTGCACTCACATTTGAACGATATGGCAAATCATAAATCAGCATTAAAAAGAATCAGACAAAACGAAGTAAGAAGACTTCGTAACAGATACTACCACAAGACTGCTAGAACAGCCCTGAAGGCGTTAAGAAATGAAGAAGATAAAGCTGTTGCTGCAGAACAATTGCCAAAAGTAATCTCTTTGTTGGATCGATTAGCGAAGAAAAATATCATCCACAAAAACAAAGCAGCTAACTTAAAAAGCAAATTGACTAAGCACGTTAATAAACTGGCTTAATAAGCATAGTTGGCCCGTTCGTCTATCGGTTAGGACCTCAGATTTTCATTCTGGTAAGAGGGGTTCGATTCCCCTACGGGCTACTAAACACATCACTTCACTAACCGGGTGATTGTTGTAAGAGTTGACACTTATAAAAACAAAAAAACTAATACACCGTAACAGGTGGAAGATAGCTGGCCCGTTCGTCTATCGGTTAGGACCTCAGATTTTCATTCTGGTAAGAGGGGTTCGATTCCCCTACGGGCTACTTAAAGAGATTCATTGTATGAGTCTCTTTTTTTGGTTTAATCAAAAATGCCATATCCTGCAAATAGCACTAATCCCAGGACATTTTATATTTTCAGCAATTCTTTTACAGGATCATGCGATTCTGTATAGGAATCTGAGTTTGGATGTTCTGTACATCTTCATTATGATTACTATGGAAGCAGGTACCCTCCTAAATGTTCATCCGTCAATCTTAAACGTCGGAGATTTTATATGGTCCTCAATTGCAGGCCTATTAAGCTCAGTTCCTATCTGTCGGATGCCAGCTAAAGCCTGTAACTGGTCAGCAACGTTCTTTTCAGATATATCCCTTAACGGCCTGGTTTGATGAAACGGCATAATGAGGCCCGTAAACATTTGCATTGAGCAAGATAAAGGCGATTGCCCCTCCGTATTTTCCCGGAGGCATTTTTCCGTAAAATCCCGGTTGTTTTGTATCTATAGCTGTGCTATTTTTGCTGCCATATAAAAACAGCAAATGATGAAATTACTTTACCTCCTGCTTTCTATAAATTGTTTAAAAAAAATTCCGGTTATTTCCAGTTTTAATACGACACGT
>Ga0308159_1000373_pt1 | contig 111571 bp, 83 predicted proteins | sample PhyCR1_FD_201040 | JGI IMG/M metagenome (GOLD analysis project Ga0308159, IMG submission 201040) | Phyllosphere microbial communities from UC Gill Tract Community Farm, Albany, California, United States - DLSLC.R1 | ecosystem: Host-associated > Plants > Phyllosphere > Unclassified | place: USA...
GGCCAGCTCCGCCGAACAGTAAAGCCGGACAACCAAGCATCCCTCGTTCTTGCGATCGGGGGAACTAGCTGTCCGTCTGTGTTGGCGACCGTAGCAGAAGCGTGCTCCGCTGCGGTGAAGCGGCCTCTAAGGAGGGCTTCTGATTCGGTCAACAGCCAATTTTCAAAAATGTTTTCAACAGGGGCCAACAGCACCAAGGCAGACTGCGAGCCGGCAAGCCCAGCGCCAAACCCCTTCCAGCTTTTGCTTGAAGCGTGTCGCTGATGCCGATAGCCACGCCGCCACAGGGAATTATGGCTCAATTGCCGGGAAAACTTCGGGTTGCGTGCTAGCATAGCGAATGCCGTCTGTGCGTTCGCAGTCCTCATTTGGTCGGCGACCGGAGCCTTCGCCAGGAACGGGGAACTGAACGTCCCTGCGCTTCCGCTGGCCCGCGCCGTAGCGTCGCTGGGGCAGCAGGCCGGAGTTCAGATCCTGGTCAACGCGCCCGGTAGCGAGGCGCGGCGCACGCATGCCGTACACGGCCATATGACTCCGGCCGAAGCGTTGACGCGAATGACCCGCGGCATGGGTCTGTCCGTTCGTGCCGTCGCCCCCGGCGTATATCTGATCGCAAAGACGCCGCCTGTCCGCAAAGTGCTGCAACCCCGGCCTCCAGCCCCAGTCCCCGAACCTCCCGAAATTCTCGTTTCTGCACGGCGTCGCCCCGAACTGGAGCGCGACGTGCCGCTGGTCGTGACCCATCTCGACAATTCGGCGCTGCAGCACGCGGCCGTTCGCACCCTGGCGGACGTGGCGCGCATAACTCCGGGTTTCGTCGCCACCGGCCAGACCAGCAGCGCCACGCCGCTTCTGGTGATGCGCGGCCAGCGGCGATCGATCAGCGACGAGAACCGGTTGCCGCTCGTCGTCTATCAGGACGAAGTGCCCCTGCCCAATCAGGCAGCACTTTCGCCGCTGTTCGACATCGCTTCGGTCGAAGTGCTGCGCGGCGCCCAAGGGACGCTGTTCGGGCGGAACGCCACCAGCGGCGCTGTACTGCTGCGCTCGGTACAACCGGGCGAAGGCATCGCCTCCTACGTCGAAGGCGAAATCGGTAACTACGGATTGCACCGCCTCGAAGCGGCGGTCGAATTGCCCGCGTCCGGCCCCTTCTCACTTCGCGTATCGGGCCAGCAGGTGCGGCGCGAAGGCTATACGCGCCTGCTCGGCGGCGGACGTGCGGACGATGTGCATACCGATGCGATACGGGCAGTGCTGCGTTTCGATCTGGACGGACCGCTGCGCTCCACCACCAGCTTCGACATGCTCGATGCCGAGGAAAAGGGCGCCGCGCTGATCCTCGCGGGTGTCTACGCGGGAGGAAGCGTGCGCGACGCGCAGAACGCTCCCTACTTCGATTGCGGAACAGGCGCCTGCGACATCGACGGCTATTTCGAGACCCAGCAGACGCTGGGCCGCCGCACCTCCCAGTCCGGCTTGGCGCCATCCTTCCGACGACGGTTTCGCGGCATCGGCAACATCACCGAGTATGGCGAGGGCGACCTGCTGATCCGCAACATCGTCGGCCTCAGGACGACCGACCTGCACTACACGCTCGATGGAGACGGAACGCCGCTGCCGATCAACGATTCCGTCACCGATGCCCGGCTGCGCCAGTTGAGCGAAGAACTGCAGGTGCAGGGAAAGAGCGGCAGCCTGCGCTATATCGGCGGACTGTTCTATCTGGACAGTGCGCCGGACGGTCCGGTAGTACAGACCCTGTCGCGACTGGTGCGGCCTGACAATCCGCCGTCACACATCGCGAGCTACCAGACTTTCCGCAGCGCTGCGATCTTCGGCCAGGTCACCGCTTCGCTCGCCCCCGCCCTGACTGCCGATCTCGGATTGCGGTATACCGGCGAATGGATCGGCGGCTGCGCGCTGCGGTCCGCCGCGGCCAAGCCGTTGTCAGAACGCCAATGCCTCGACGAGGGTGGAACCAGGGCGCGGGCACGATCGCGGCGACTGACCTGGACGCTGGCGCTGACCCGTAGGCTGGGAGACAGCAGCCTCTACGCCACCAGCCGCCGCGCGTTTCGTTCGGGCGGCTACAACACGCCGGCGCTCGGCGGGTTACTGGCGCCTTTCCAGACTTTCCGTCCCGAAACGCTGACCGACTTCGAGATCGGGGCCAAGGGGCGCTGGAGTTTGGGGGGGATCAGCGGCTCCTACGCGGTGGCGGCCTATATCGGCTTTTACGACGACGTGCAGCGCGCGCTGTTCCCCGATGTCGATTTCGACGGCGACGGCGATCTGACGACCGACCCCATCACCCTCTACATCAATAGTGCGAAAGCCCGGGTCGCGGGAGCAGACGGTGAGTTTTCAGCGAACCTGGGAACCCGTACCCGGCTGACCCTCAGCGCCTCGTGGATCGACGCGCGTTATACCCGGATCGATGCCCCCACCGCCCTGACCTCGCTTTTGGGCACGGACCCGCTGCACAACCGCTTCACATATACGCCGACGTTCGGCGGATCGGTGTTCCTATCGCACGATCTTCCCTTGCCCGTAGGGCTCGGAACTCTCGCTCTTGGCGCAGACTACGCGTGGGTGAGCAGTGTCCGGCTGACAGAAAGGCCGACTGAATCTTTCGCGCGGCAGCCCGCCTACGGGTTGCTTGGCGCTTCGATCACATGGCGTCGGCCGGGCGGATTGCCGGTAGATATGGAATTGTGGGGCCGCAACCTCACCGACCGGTTCTACGTGAGCGGCGGCGGGACGCTCAATCCGGCTTATACGGCGGCAACGATCATTCCCGGGCCGCCCCGCACGATCGGCATGCGGCTGCGTTACAGTTTTGAGTGACCCGCCCCCTTACGGCGCGACGAGTTCGGCGCGCGTGACGCTTTCGTTCTCGACGCGGGCGATCCCGGCCAGTTCGAGGCTCTGCAGGAACCCGCGCGTCACCCCGATGCGGAATGTCCCGCTGATGGGACGACGCGCAAGCTGCGGGCTGGAGACGATGATCTCCTGCGGACTGTAGCGGTTGATCTCGGCCACGGCCTGCTCCAGCGGCACGCGATCGAAGCTCAGGACGCCCGAGCGCCAGGATAGCTGGCGGTCCACGGCGACCTCGGCCATGCGGTAGGCACCGCCCTGCCACACGAGTTCCTGCCCGGGATGAAGAACGGTGGACTGGGCCTCACGGCCCTGCCCTGCCGGCATGTCGATGCGCACGCGGCCTTCTGCAAGCGTGACCGTGACGCGGTCACCGGTGTCCCTCACAGCGAAGGCCGTGCCCAGCGCGGTCACCCGGACGCCTCCGGCCGAGACGACGAAAGGCTTGCGCGGGTTCTTGGCGACTTCGAAGAACGCCTCACCGCTGCGGATGGTCGTGCTGCGCCCGGTTTCGCTTTCCGAAACGGCGAGCACGGTCGAAGTGTTGGCGGTGATCGCCGTGCCGTCCGTCATGCGGAAGATGCTCTGCTGCCCCACGCCGGTCGAGATCACGTGGCTGTCCGCCTCTGCCAGCGCGGTCGGGGCGTTCCCGCCGTCACCCCGGTAATGCTGGAAAGCCAGCCCGCCGACCAGGACGGCCAACGCGAGCCCCGCCGCCATCGCCGGGCGTGCCCAGGCATGGCGGTCGCGGCGATTGGCAAGCGCCCGCTCGCGGATTTCGAGGATGCGGGCGTCGGCGCGCATAGCCCCGGTGCCGTCCCAGGCCCGCTCCACCCGCGCCCAGGCGATGCGGTGCGCTTCGTCGCGGGCGTGCCAGCTTTCGAAGTCCTCGTAGTCCTGCGGCGTCGCCTTGGGCGAACGGAAGATGCTGAAATAGGCAGCGGCAGTCGCTTCGGGCGAATCGATCCTTTCCAGCGCGCGGCCATCGAACGGGCGGTCGTCGAACGGGAGGTTGTCGGCGGATTTGCTCATGGCAGATCCCTCGCGGCGAGGAAGCGGATCGCCTTCATGATGTTGCGCCCGACCGCGCTGGTCGAGATGCCGAGGTGCCGTCCGATCGCATCGTAGGACATCTCCTCGAAGCGGTGCAGCACGAAGACGTCGCGCGTCAGTTCGGGCATTTCCTCCAGCGCATTGGCGAGCCGATCGACGTCCTCACGGCCGCGCAGCACGCGTTCGGGGGTGAGGTCGTCCACCGGGTGCAGCGCTTCGGTCAGCTCGTGATGCGCGCCGCGATGACGGACCGTATCGCGCCGCGCCCGGTCGGTCAGAACACTCGCTGCGACCTGAAAAAGGTAGCCCTCGACATTGGCGATCGGGTCCGCCTGCCCGCGCACGTGCATGCGAACAAGCACGTCCTGCACGAGGTCGTCGACATCCACCGGGTTCGCCCGCTTGGCGATGTAGCGGCGCAGGGCGGGCACGTGCACCGACAGGTCGGTCACCTGCTGACGGCCCTGCACATGCTTTTCCTGCGGTGTCCTGCGCAACGAAAAAATCGGATCAGCCCTTCGGTCCAATGCCCGACCTCCATAGCCGCGCAGGCTGCGGAAGGTCATCCGATATATTTTTTCACGGGCAGCGAATGATCCGCGCGCCTTTGCGTCTTGCGCATATCGGCCTGCAATCAGGGACAGGCCGGACAACCATGGGGTAACACACCAATGACCTGTCGCAGCCTTTCGGCTCTACTTCTCGCGTCCACCGTCCTCGCCATCGCCGCGCCCGCGCAGGCCCAGTCCGACACTGCCGCTCAAAACCTCGACCAGCCCGGCGGCGACATCGTCGTTACCGCGCGCCGCCGCGAGGAAAGCGCCCAGACCGTCCCCGTCTCGGTCACCGCGTTCAACTCCGAGATGCTGCGCGAGAAGGCCGTCGTCTCCACGCAGGACCTGACCTACACCACCCCCGGCCTCAACGTCGCGCCGCAGACCTCGCGCGATACGCCCTCGATCGTGATCCGCGGCCAGCGCCGTGCGACGGCAGGCGCCGCAGCGCCTTCGGTCGTGACCTACTTCGCCGACGTGCCGCTGCCCAACGAAGGCAGCATCGTGCCGACCTTCGACATCGGCTCGATTCAGGTCCTGAAGGGTCCGCAGGGCACCCTCTTCGGCCGCAACACCACTGGCGGCGCGCTGCTGCTCTACCCCGTGGCGCCTGACTATGACCTTGCCGGTTACGGACAGGTCACGCTCGGCTCGTACAACGAGACGACCTTCGAGGGCGCCGTCAACGTGCCGATCGTCGCGGACCGCGTGGCCCTGCGCGTCGCGGGCCAGATCGCCCGCCGCGACGGCTACACCAAGAACCACGGCAACGGCGGCGATCTCGACGACCGCCACAACGACGCCTTCCGCGCCTCGCTCCTGATCGAGCCGGTCGACGGACTGAAGAACACCACCGTGTTCGACTGGTATCGCGCGCGTGAGAACGGCACCGGCACCGTGCTCAACGGCGTCTACCCGAACCCGGCCGTCAGCGGCGGCGGCACCGCGCGCACGGCGGCGAACCGTCCCTACTTCGACTGCGGCGTCGCGGGCTGCGACATCGACATCGCGCTGGCCGAACAGCAAGCGGCGGGCGTGCGCGACGTCAGCACGAGCATCGATCCCTATTCGAACCGCACTTTCTGGGGCGTGGCCAACACCTCCGAGCTGGAAGTCGGCAAGGTCACCTTCAAGAACATCTTCGGCTACCGCCGCAGCAAGGTCGCGGCCGCCCGTGACATGGACGGCACCTACCTCGCGCTTTACGACGGTGTTTCCAACACCGACGTCGAGCAGGTCTCGAACGAGTTCCAGATCCTCGGTTCCCTGCTGAACGACCGCCTCGACTGGATCGTCGGCGCCTTCTACCTCAAGAGCGATCCGACCGGCGTGAACGGCAGCGTCACCTACTCTGCGGTGATCCCGGGCAGGACCTTCACCTACAACGAGAACTACAATTCCTCGACCAGCAAGGCGCTGTTCGGACAGGTCGGCTATGCCTTCGGCGGCTTCGCGGAAGGCCTGCGCTTCAACGGCGGCTTCCGTTACACCTGGGACAAGTCGAGCGGCTGCGCGGTCGCGGCGCTCGACACCGCCGAGCGCATCGGGCCTGACGCCTGCGCCACGCAGGGCGGCAAGACCGGTTCGGAAAGCTCCAAGGCCCCGACCTGGACCCTGGGCTTCGACTACAAGGTCAACGACGACCTGTTCCTCTACATCACCAACCGGCGCGGCTACCGCTCGGCGGGCTACAACCAGAGCGGCATGTCTTCGTACTTCGACGGCTTCGAGACGTTCCAGCCCGAGAAGGTCACCGACTACGAGGCCGGTATCAAGAGCAGCTGGGAAATCGGCGGCATGAAGGGCCGCTTCAACATCGCGGCCTACACCAGCAAGTACAACAACATCCAGCGCTCGATCTTCCCCGGCGCGGACTTCGACGGCGACGGCAACTCGGCCAACGATCCGAGCAGCCTGATCATTAACGCCGCCAAGGCGACGATCAAGGGCACCGAGTTCGACTTCTCGGTCACCCCGGTCGGCGGCTTCACGCTGTCGGGCTTCGGCGCCTACACCGATGCCAAGTACGACGAGTACGACGCACCCGCAGCCTTCATACCGCTGCTGGGCAACAACCCGGTGAACAACAAGTTCTCCTACACGCCCAAGTGGACCATCGGCGGCGGTGCGCGCTACGCGACGTACCTGGGCAACTTCGCCGAGATGGTGTTCAACGCCAACTGGTTCCACAGCGCCAAGGTCTGGTACGTCGAGCGTCCGCTGGACACCAACGGCATCCAGAAGGCCTACGACACCGTCAACCTCAAGCTGGACTTCAACAACATCGAGGATCGCGGCATCGACCTCGGCTTCTTCGTGCGTAACCTGTTCGATGTGACGTATGCTGCTGCCGGCGGCGTCGTCACCCCGTCGGTGACTTCGACCACGCTCGTCTACAACGAGCCGCGCGTGTTCGGTGCCCAGCTGCGCATGTCGTTCGGCAAGCGCTGATCCCCTGCCCGCCTGCGCGGATCGCCATGATCCGCGCAGGCACCCCTTTCGATACGACCCTTCGATGAGGATGTAGCCCGATGAAATCCCGTCTTCGTACCGCCCTGCTCTCCCTTTCCGCGCTCGCTTCTACTCCGGCAATGGCCGAGCCACTGGCCGATGCCGACCGCACCGCGATCCTTGCCGAAGTCGATCGCGGCACTCCCGCGATGGCGCGCAATGCATTGCAGATCTGGTCCTGGGCCGAAGTCGGCTTCCAGGAGACCAAAAGCTCGGGGCTTCTCCAGAAGGACCTCAAGGCGGCAGGCTTCAAGGTGACCGCCGGTGTCGCGGGCATGCCCACCGCCTTCATCGCCAGCTTCAAGAACGGAGACGGCCCCGTCATCGGCATCCTTGCCGAGTACGACGCCCTTCCCGGTCTCGCCCAGGCGGCCGAGCCTGAGCGCCACGTCATCGACGGCATCGCCGGTCATGCCTGCGGCCACAACCTGTTCGGCGCCGCCTCGGTCGCGGCGGCGATCGCCACCAAGAACTGGATGGTCGCGCACGGCATCAAGGGTGAGCTGCGCGTCTACGGCGCGCCCGCCGAAGAGGGCGGCTCGGGCAAGGTCTTCCTCGTCCGCTCCGGTCTGACCAAGGACGTTTCCGCCATGCTGCACTGGCACGCGGGCGACGGCTATAGCGCCATGCAGGGCCACGCCCTCGCCAACGTCAGCGCCAAGTTCCGCTTCCACGGCCTCGCCTCGCACGCCGCCGCCGCGCCCGAGCGCGGCCGCTCCGCACTCGACGGCGTCGAGGCGATGGACAACATGGTCAACATGATGCGCGAGCACGTGCCGCAGGAAACGCGCATCCACTACGTCATCACCGATGGCGGCAAGGCCCCCAACGTCGTGCCCGACACCGCCGAGGTCTACTACTACGTGCGTCACCCCGACCAGCAGCAGGTCGCCGACATCATGGAGCGCGTGAAGAAGGCCGCCGAAGGCGCCGCGCTCGGCACCGGCACCACGGTCGAGTACGACCAGATCGGCGGCACCTTTGACCTGCTGCCCAACGACACGCTGGGCCACGTGATGTACGACAACCTCAAGCAGGTTCCGCTGCCCACCTATACCGCGCAGGAACAGGCGTTCATCGACAAGATCGCGGCCACCCTGCCCAAGGGCGGCCGCAAGCAGGCTGGCGGCGTCGCGCCCTATTCCAGCGGCGAGATCATGTCCGCCTCCACCGACGTCGGCGACGTGAGCTACACCACGCCCACGGCGGGCATGTCGGCGGGCACCTGGGCGCCCGGCACGCCGCCGCACAGCTGGCAGGCGGTCGCCGCCAGCGGCAACAGCGTCGGCACCAAGGGCGCGGAAGTGGCCGCCAAGACCCTCGCCCTCACCGCCGCGCAGCTGCTCCAGAGCCCGGAGACGCTGGCCGCCGCGAAGAAGGAGCTGGACGAACGGCGCGGACCGGACTTCGTCTACCGCTCGCTGCTCGGCGACAAGGCGCCCTCGCTCGACTATCGCAGGGCGCCTGCCTCAAAGAATTAACCGGACCCATCCTGACCCCGGTTCCGCGCAAGTGTGCGGAACCGGGTCTTTTTTCTCATTATGACATTTCAATGACTGTTAATGACAGTCAAGTAACTGTCCTTATTAGATTTTCTTAGGAAATTCGCGTTAACCTCTCGCTCAATGGCACGGGAATGGGGAATTCCCGGCACAATTCGGGTGCGAGATGTTCAACGTTAATTCGAAGTTCGGGCGCATGTTCGCGTCTCTCGAGACGCGGCTGGTGGGTGCGCTCACGCTGATCGTGGTGTTTACGGTCCTGCTGCAGGTCGTGACCCAGCGAGAAGCCTACGCCCTGCGCGAACAGAGCGATGCGCTGATCCAGACCTCCGCCATCGCCGAGAACGCCGACCAGTTCGCCGACGCGGTCGCCAAGCTGCGCATGGCCACCAATCGGGGCCTGATGGCCAGCGAGACCGGCGGCAGCAGCGACGAACTTACCGACCAGGCCATCGGCATCGGCGACCAACTCGGCCGTCTCCGCAATAGCGGCATGGTGTTCTACGACGCGCCGCAAGCGGGCAATCCCTTCGCCGACCTCGACCGGCACGTCGCCGAAATCCTCGAAGTCCAGAAGCACGGCGCCACGCGCTCGCTTGCCCGCCGGATCGAGGCCCGCAATGTCGCGATGGGCGAATTCGCAGACGGCATCGTCGATCGAGCCCACGCCCAGCGCCGCAGCGCGCAGCAGCAGCTCGTCGCCTCAGTCGGGCGCTGGCAGCTGCTGGTGCTGGCGACCGGGCTGGTGACGATCCTCGTCGTGCTGCTCGCCCTGTTCGACATCTCCCGCAATATCCTGCCAGCGATCCGCCGGATGCACGGCAACGTCCAGCGCCTTGCCGACGGCGACCTCGACATCGAGATCGGCACGTTCCGCCTCAAGGAACTGCAGGCGCTGTCGCACCCGCTGGAAACCTTCCGCCAGAACGCCCGCGCGGTGAAGAACCTCGCCTTCAGCGACCCCGCCACCGGGATGCCCAACCGCCGCGCTTTCCTCGAAACGTTCGGCAAGCTGCTGGCGATCGGCGGCGAGCGGCGCTTTGCCTGCATGGTCATCGACATAGATCGCTTCAAGCACGTCAACGACGACTACGGCCATGCCGCCGGTGACGACCTCGTGCGCCTGATCGGCGAACGGGTGAAGGACCACCTCGGCAGCGAGAGCGTCGTGGCCCGCATCGGCGGCGACGAATTCGCCGTCTCCATGCCGCTGGCCGAAGGAAAGCAGGGTTTCGTCCTCGCCTCGGGCCTTGTCGATGCGGTCCGCGCGCCTTTCAGCCTTGGCGGTTATGCGGTCGCGGTCACCTGCTCGATGGGCGTGGTCGACGTCACCGCAGGCGACGAAGCACAGGACGTGGACGACATCCTGCGCAACGCCGACATGGCGCTCTATGCCTCCAAGAAGAGCGGCCGCAACTGTGCCACCGCCTTCGACCTCGCCATGGCGCAGGAACGTTCGATCGACCGCGCGCTGGAAAAGGACCTCGAATTCGCCTTCGAGCGTGATCAACTGCGCATGGTCTATCAGCCGATCCACTCGGTCGTCGACGACGCGCGCGAGGTCGAGGCGCTGGTCCGCTGGCGCCATCCCGAACTCGGCGACGTGCCGCCCTCCAGCTTCATCCCGGCGGCCGAGCGCAGCGGGCTGATGGTGCGGCTCGGCGAATGGATCATCGAGCGCGCGCTGGCCGATTTCGCGCAGTGGCCCGACATGTTCCTCAGCATCAACCTGTCGCCGCTACAGCTGCAGCACGAAGGGTTCAGCGGCTTCCTGCTGGACGCCTGCCGCCGTAACGGCATCGTTCCGCGGCGCCTGTTCCTGGAAGTGACCGAATCGCTGTCGATCGAGCGGAACACGCGGGCACTGCTGACGCTCAACCTGCTGCGCACGCTGGGCTTCCGCATCGCGCTCGACGATTTCGGCACCGGCTACTCGTCGCTGTCGATGGTCAAGAGCTTCAAGTTCGACCGCATGAAGCTGGACCGCAGCCTCGTCATGGACCTCGGGCAGGACCCGGCCTCGGTGGCGGTGCTGGAAGCGGCAGTGACGATGGCCCGCCACGTCGGCGCCGAAGTGGTCGCCGAAGGAATCAGCGAGGCGCACCTGATCGGCGCGACCAAGTCGGCCGGGTGCACTCACCTTCAGGGCTACTACTACAGCAAGCCGATCGAGGCGGGCGAAGTCCTCGGCTACTTCGCAAATGCCGAAGTCGATCTCGCGCAGGTCGCCTGAACGGCGTCCCCGTCAGGCGCGCGTGAAGCGCCAGCGGTCGGCATCGCTCTCCTCGGCATCGAAGCGGTAGCCGTCGGTGTCAAAGCCGCGCATCGCATCGACGTCGGTGATGTGGTGCTCGCACATCCAGCGCGCCATCATGCCGCGCGCGCGCTTGGCGTTGAAGCTGATGAAGCGGGGACCGTTGGGGCCGGGCTCGCGGAACTCGACCTCGATCACCCGGATGCCGGAAAGGCGCCCGGAGACGGCGGCGAAGTATTCCTGGCTGGCAAGGTTGAGCACGACGCCCGATCCTTCTTCCGCCACCTGTTCGCGCAGCAGCGCGGCGATGCGGTCACCCCACCAGTCGGTCAGGCTTTTGTGACGCGGCGCCCAGCGAGTGCCCATTTCCAGACGGTAAGGCTTGATCGTGTCGAGCGGGCGCAGCAGCCCGTAAAGACCCGAGAGCATGCGCAAGTGATCCTGCGCGAAAGTCACGCCCGGCTCGTCCAGCGTATGCGCCTCGAACCCGGTGTAGACGTCTCCGGCGAAGGCGAACAGCGCCTGCCGCTCGGGCAGTTCGGGGAAGTCGCGAAAACGGTCGGCGTTCAGCTTCGCCAGGCGCGGCGAGATATGCATCAGCTCGGACAAGCGCTTCTGCGTGAGGTTCGCGGCCGAGCGCGCAAGGCTGGTCGCCTCCTCCACGAAGTGCGGGGTCGAAACGGCGAGCGGCGGGAGCACACGCTCGAAATCGAGCGTCTTGGCGGGAGACAGAAGGGCAATCATCGCGCCGAGCGGTAGCGAGCACCGGCAGGCGCGTCAAATGCCCTTCAGTGCGAAACACCGGCCAGCGGGCTGCGGGCGATCCGCCGCCGCTTTTCGCCAATCTCCTGCTTGGCCTTCTCGATCAGTTGCAGCTCGGTGACGGCCAGCAAGTCCTCCGACACGCGCATCAGATGGGCGCGCATGGCGGAGCGCGCCTGCTCCGAATCGCGCTGGACGAGCGCGTCGTAGACCCGGCGGTGCTCGTCGGGACGCGGGTTGATGCCGACCTGCCGAGCCTGCTCGAACATGTGGCGGCACAGCGGCGACTGTTCACGCAAATCCCACAAGTGTTCGACGGTCTGGGCGACCAGAGAGCTTTGCGTGCCCTCTGCAATGGCCATGTGGAACTGCCGGTCGAGCGCCAGTTCCTCCGCCGTCGCGGGGTCCAGCGCTTCCATCCGTTCGAGGATTGCACCGACGCGCGCCACTTCCTCGTCGGACATGACCGTGGCGGCGAGCGCGGCAGCCTCGCCCTCGAACATGATGCGTGCCTCTATCAGTTCGAAGGCGCCGACGTTGAGTTCGGCAGGAGTACGATCGGCGGGCATTTCCTCGGCCACGTAGACGCCCGAGCCGTGGCGCACTTCCACCAGTTGGCGGATTTCGAGAGCGATCATCGCTTCACGGATGGTGGGGCGGCTGACCTGGAATTGCTCGGCAAGGTCACGCTCGGCAGGCAACCGGCTGCCTGCCGCATATTGCCCGCTCCTGATGCCCTGTTCGATCTCCTGCGCCACGCGCTGGTAAAGTTTCAAGCGTTCCGCCATGCATCCTTGAATGTCACAAGCGGCACGCACCCGCAAGTCATCTTACCACTTCATCCAAGCGCATAAGGCGCGGCCTCGTCGAGCGGCGGGATCGCGCCGCGCCGCATGACGTTCCAGCCTGCCAGGCGGTGCCCCGCCAGCGCCGCTTCCGACACCGCGATACCCTGCATACGTGCCGCGAGATAACCACCATTGAAGGCATCACCGGCGCCGCTGGTATCGACCGGTCTCAGCGTGCTCGGCACCGGGCAGGCTTCGCCGCCGGGCAGGAGGCAACCTTCGGCACCCAGCTTCACCACGACTTCACTGCAACCCAGATGCTGCCAATGCGCGGCGACGTCCTGCGGCGATCCGGCGCCGTCCAGCGCCGCCTCGTCCTCGAAAGTCGGCAGGCCGATGTCGGCGAAGGCGATCGCCTTGTCGCGCATACGCACAGCCGCCTCGGGCGATTCCCATAGGCGCGGGCGATAGTTGCCGTCGAACGCGACCAGACCGCCGCGATCACGCACCCGCCCGGCCAGCCGAAGCAGATCCTGACGCCCCTGCGGTGGCAGGATCGCCAGCGAAATCAGCGAGAAGCACAGGAGGTCCGCCGTTTCGGCGACGTCCATCGCCGCATCCACCGCTTCCAGTTCGAACAGCGCCCGCGCCGCGCTCGCCTCGCGCCAATACGTGAAGCTGCGCTCTCCCGAAGGATCGGTGGTGATCGCATAAAGCCCGGCCTGCCGCGTCGGATGCCGCAGTACGAGGCCACAGTCGATACCCTCTGCCGACCATGCCGTTCGCAGCCCCTCGCTGAAGGCGTCCATGCCCAGCGCGGTCATGTAGGCGACATCGTGCCCGGCGCGGGCGAGATGGATCGCGGTGTTCAGCGTATCGCCGCCGAACCCCACGCTCCATGCTCCCGCCGAGCCGGACAGTTCCACCATCGCCTCACCCAGGCACACGACCCTTGCCATGACGCCGGCCCTTACCAGCTCCACATCGTCCCGTCTTCCAGCCGGGCGACCGGCAGGTAGGCGGGCTTGTATGGGTACTTGGCAGCCAGTTCCTCGTCGATGTCGACGCCGTGGCCCGGGGTCTCGCCGCAGAACAGCTCGCCCGCCTCGAACGTGTAGTCGTGCGGGAAGACTGCGTCGGTCTCCTCGGTGTGGCGCATGTATTCCTGGATACCGAAGTTCGGGACCCAGGTGTCGAAGTGCAACGCCGTGCCCATCGTGACGGGCGAGAGGTCGGTGGCGCCGTGGCTGCCGGTGCGGATCTGGTAGAGCGCGGCAAGGTCAGCGATGCGGCGCAAGTGCGTGACGCCGCCCGCGCTGACGATCGTGCAGCGGATGTAGTCGATCAGCTGGTTCTGGATCAGGTCCTTGGCGTCCCAGATCGTGTTGAAGATCTCGCCCACCGCCAGCGGGGTGACGGTATGCTGGCGGATCAGCTTGAACGCCTCCTGGTTCTCGGCCTGGGTCACGTCCTCCAGCCAGAACAGCTGGTAGGGTTCGAGCATCTTGCCGAGGTTGGCGGCTTCCTGTGGGGTGTAGCGGTGGTGGCCATCATGCAGCAGGTGATGGTCGAAGCCGTAGGTCTCGCGCAGCTTCTCGAACAGCTTGGGCACGTAGTTCAGCGCCTTGCGCGTGTCCCAGCCGGTGACCGAGGGGAGCGCGGCATCGGCCGGTTCGTAGAACAGCTTGCCCCGGCCGACGCCGTAGGCATCCTTGATGCCCGGCACGCCGGTCTGCGCGCGGATAGCCTTATAGCCGAGGTCGATGTACTGGCCGACCGCGTCGACGGTTTCGGCAATGTCGCTGCCGTTGGCATGCCCATAGCACATGACGCCGTCGCGGCTGCGGCCACCGAGCAGCTGGTAGAGCGGCATGCCCGCCATCTTGGCCTTGATGTCCCACAGCGCGACGTCGACGGCCGCAATCGCGCGCATCGTCACCGGGCCGCGACGCCAGTAGGCGCCCTTGTACAGATACTGCCAGATATCCTCGATCCGACGCGGGTCCATGCCGACGATGCAGGGGATGACGTGATCTTCGAGATACGCAACGACGGCCTTCTCGCGCCCGTTCATCGTCGCGTCGCCGATGCCGTAGACCCCCTGATCGGTTACGATCTTGAGCGTCACGAAATTGCGACCGGGGCAAGTCACGATGACCTTGGCCGAAGTGATCTTCACTGGTGATCTCCCTTGAGAGCCGGACGGACCCTTGCCCGCACTGACTCGCCTTTCTCCACCTTCATATTGGCCTTACCTCATTGATGCAATACATCAGATGACTCTTGAATGTCAGAAAAAAGCCGGACGGTCTTGGAAGACCGCCCGGCAAAGTCCTGCTGTCAGGGCAGGTTGGGAGAGGTAGTCACGGCGCGGGCGGCGCCCAGGGATCGGCGGCGACGCGGGTGGCGCCATCCGCCGCGAAGTCCATCATCCGGCCGCCCGCTCCGGCATAGCCCGGCCACTGCGGCACAGTCTGGCCGTTCGGGTTACCGGCCTTCACGAAGTTGGCAATGTACGTCGCGATCGTGTGGCCCATCGCCTGGTCGGCGGGACGGGTCTTCGCGCCGTACTTGATATCCACGGTATCGAAGAAATAGGGCAGGTCGTCGGCATGGATGGCGCCGTCGCTTTTGGGCGTGACCGCCGCATCGGACACGTAGGAGAAGCGGTAGTACCACGTCGGCACGCCCTGCCCGGCGATGGTCCCGGCAAGGTCGCGCGCGCCCGCAATCATCATGCCATCCCTGCCGCCGAGGTCGCCGCTGGTCGCGCCGATGATGGTCGGCACCTTGGCGAAGCGCCCCGCCTTGTAGGCCGCCGCCACGTCCGTTGCCGCATCACCCAGCGGGAACGGCGAGGAGAACATGCGCGGCCCGCCGGTCAGCACTGTGCCCAGCTTGATGTCCCCGGTGACGTTGCGAGCAGGGATAGCACGCAGTTTGGCCAGCGCCTGCGGATCGTTGGCCGCCACACCCTCGGCCTTGCCGAAGGCGAGGCCGATCGCCTCGGCATCCTTGAGCGTGGAAGCCTTGATTGCCGATCCGCTGCCGCCCGACATGACCACCGCGCGCTGGAACAGGTCCTTGCCCTGCGTCGCTGGAGCCGTAACGAGGTTATGGACCGACATACCGCCAGCACTCTCGCCCATGACCGTGATGTTCTGCGGGTCTCCGCCGAAGGCCGCGACGTTGCGCTTGATCCACTCCATAGCCGCGATCTGGTCCATGAAACCGTAGTTGGCGAGGCGCCCGCCGTCCTCCTTCGCCCTCGTCAGCGCCGGATGCGCGAAAGTGCCGAAGCGACCGAGGCGGTAGTTGAAGCTGACGACCATGACGCCCTGCTCCGCAAGGCGCGTGCCCGTGTAGATGAGGCGCGAGGCCGAGCCATTCACGAAGCCGCCGCCATAGATCCACACCAGCACCGGCAGCTTGGCCGCATCGCCCGAGGGCCGCCAGACGTTGACGTAAAGGCAATCCTCCGACGGTGCCGAACCCGGCGGCAGCGGCACCGCGTTGTAGTTCTGCATGCAATCGTGGCCATAAGCCGCGCCATTGCGCACGCCGTCCCACTTCGCGGCGGGCTGCGGCGCGCGCCAGCGCAAGTCGCCCACCGGCGGTGCGGCGAAGGGGATGCCCTTGAACGCGGTCACGCCATCGGCATCGACGCCCGAGACCGTGCCCTGCTCCACCGTGACCTGCGGCGGCGGCACATCCTCGGAATGGCCAGCGGAGGCGAGGGTCAGCAGACCCAGCGTGATCGTCAACTTGCGCATCGTCATCTCCCGGTTGCGCGGATGCTCAGGAAGCGGGTTTGAATTCCAGCGACATGCCTGTCGCCTTGTTGGGCTGGAAGCCCTTCCACACGGTCGCCTCCGGTGCGCCGGGGCTATAGCCCGAATAGCGACCACCGGGGGCGTCAGGCCATTTGCCATCGTTCGAATCCACGATCAGCCCGTCCATATAGGCAGCCTTGGCCTCGTCGCTCTTGACCGTGCGGTCGAGGAACGCGGTGATGAAGTGCGCCTGCACCGCCAGCAACCGGTCCTTGCGCCAGACGGCGTCCTCGAACCACTCGAAGTCCCAGAACTTCGCGCGGGCTTCGGGCGGAGCACCGGTCAGGGCGATGCTGTGCCCGGCCTCGCGGAAAGTCAGGAGATAGCGCGGAGCGTGGACCTGCGCTTCGAACAGGCTGCGTACGCCGGGATCGTAGCCGACCGCCTTGTCCTGACTGCCGACAATGTAGAACGTGGGCGCGGTGACCGCCGCCACGCCGGGCGCGGTCCATGGCTGCAGCCCCGGCGCGCCGCCCGCGGGCGCGATGGCGACAACGGCCTTGAGATTCGGCACCTTGAGCGTGGCGGCCTTGGCGGCGCCCTTTACATAAGGCCGAAGCACGCCGCGCGTCCTGCTCGCCATGACGGGATCGAGCGGCGCTCCGGCAGCGGTGAGCACGCCGTAGCCGCCCATCGAATAGCCGACGAGCGCCGTGCGGCTGACGTCAGCGGCGGCGAAGACACCCTCCCCGCGCCCGGCCAGACGCGCCGCCTCCGACGCGACAAAGGCGATGTCGAGCGGACGGCGGGAGAGCGGCCCTGCCCTCGCGGCATCGGTGCGGATGCTGATCGCCGGATCGCGGAAGGCGGGCACGGCGACGATGTAGCCCTTGCTGGCAAGGTTCTCGCCCAGCCAAGCCAGCACTTCGGGGCTGTTGCTGTAGCCATGCGCGAGGATCACGAGCGGGAAGCGCCCCCTGGCGACGGCGACATTCTCTGCGGCCACGCCGGGAACGGTAAACAGCACGTCCTTGCCGTCCTCTCCGGGAAGAGGCGTACGATAGGTGATCGGAGGGCCATCGGCGGCTGCGGGATACCACAGGCGAACCGTCAGGTGGCGGTCGACTTTCGCGGGCTTGTCGGCCCCCTGAAGAGCGTCAAGTTGCCCCGGCTGCACCAGTTCGATAGTGCTCGTGCCGACCGGCAGGCTGCCGAGCGCAGCCAGTTCCGGCGCGTCGGGTCCGGGAATGGTGGGCGAGGCGGGCTCCTGGCCGGCGGCGATCGCCAGCGGAGCGGCAGCGGCGAGTGTCAGAGGCAGCAGCACGCGGAGCATCGTCATCCCCCTCACGGGAAAAATCGGGGGCGACCTGCGCCCCCGATCCTGCTTCAGAAATTCAGGTTGAACCGGACCCCGCCGTAGCGGCGGAAGTCACGCGGGAGGATCGCGTTGGCGGCTGCACTGTTTTCGAAGAAGCTCGCGCGGTTGATGATGGTGGCGTAATACTGCTGGTCGAACACGTTGTTGACGAAGGCGACCACTTCCCAGGCCTTGTCCTCGGCGCGAACGCCGATCCCCAGGTTGACGATGTGGAACGCGTCCATCTGGGTCGCCGGGTCGTTGGCATGGGTCGCGCTCTGGTACTGCCAGCTGACCTGAGCGACACCGCGCAGGCTGTCGGTCAGTGCGGGCGTGAAGTCCGCGCTGGCCTGCAGGTTCCAGGTGGGCGAGGTCAGCCGCTCACCGGTCAGATCCTGGCTCTTGACCGACCCTCCGGTGCAACCCTGCGCTGCGGTCTGACCGACATAGCACGCGGCGCCTTCGAACGAGGTGTACTTGGCATCAAGATACGTACCCGCTGCGCTCAGCGTCAGATCCTGCGCCGGACGCAGGAAGATCTCGGTCTCGATACCCCGGGTGCGCAGGCCGCCCACGTTGGTGAGACGGAAGTACTGCGTATCGCCGACGGTTTCGATCTGCTGCGCCTGCAGGTTCTTGTAAGTGGTGTTGAACAGCGTGACGTTGAGCGTCACGGCGCGGTCGAGGAACTGGCTGCGCAGGCCCAGTTCCCAATCCTTCGACGTCTCGGGCTTGATCGCGCCCGCCGCCGCGCGGGTGGCGTTGAAGCCGGTCGACAGATCGTAGGTCTGACCCTTGTAGCCCGTGGCGAACGTGCCGAACATGCTGATGTCAGGCGTGAATTCGTAGCGAACGCTGGCCTTGTAGGTATCGGCGGTGTCGCTGGCGTTGCCCGACCAGTAGCCATTGCCGTTGTAGATGTCGTTGAAGGTGTACGACACCTTCTCGTTCTGCAGACGCGCGCCGCCAGTCAGCGTCAGGCCCTGCACCAGTTCCCAGTCCGCCTGCACGAAACCGGCGATCTGGCGCTGCTTGGCGGTGGCGAACCACTGTGCCAGCGAGAACTCCGGCCCGCGATAGAACGGGCGGTTGAAGCTGGTGTCGGCGAAGTAGACGCCGACGGTATAGCGGAACTTGTCCTCCGCAGGCGACTGCAGGCGCACTTCCTGCGTCACCATTTCGGAGTTGAAGGTGCCGCGCTCGATGTTGTTGCCGTCGATCGGGGCGACGGTCTGATCCTGGTCGACGAAGTCGTGCAGCTTGAAGCGGTCGTAGGACGTGATCGAGGTCAGCGTCATGTCACCGATGCCGAATTCGCCGCGCAGGTAGCCGCCGTAACCGTGGTAATTGGTGCCCGAATCGACGTTGTCGACGACCTGCTGGTTGTCGGGGCCGACCGTGATGCCCGGCAGCGCAACGTCGGCCGTATACCCGGCCCGGCCGCGATAGAGCGCGCCGCTTGCAAGGTTGATGAACGGCATGCCCGAGTGGGTTTCACCGTCATTGTAGTTGGCCGCCAGGGTGATCGCGACGTCGCTGCTGGGCTCCCACTTCAGCTTGCCACGGAAGCTGGAGGCCTGCCGGCTGTTGACGTCCTTGTTCAGCGTGATGTTGCGGACATTGCCGTCCCACCAAGAGTAGCTGCCCGACACGATGAAGCCGAGGGTATCGGTGAGCGGGCCGGAGACGCTGAAGCTGCTGGCGACTTCGTCGTCGCTGGTCACCTTGCCGTTGACGCGCATTTCCAGCTTGTCGGTGGGGCCACGGGTGATGAGGTTGATGAGGCCCGCCGAAGCGGCCTTGCCGTATAGCGTGCTCTGCGGGCCGCGCAGCACTTCGAGGCGCTCCACGTCAGGCAGGTCGGTGAAGGCCCGCGCCTGGAAGGCCAGCGGCACTTCGTCGATCAGCACCGCGACGCTGGGCTCGACGCCGATGCCGAAGGCATACGTGCCGACGCCGCGCAGCGAGATATTGGCGCTCTGCGGCTGCTGCGCCGGGTTGATGCGCAGCGAGGGGGCGACCTTGTAGAGATCCTGGAAACCGCTGACACCTGCAGTCTGCAGCTTGCCGGGCGCCACGACCGAAACGGCCAGCGGCACTTCCTGCACGCTTTCGGAGCGCTTGTTGGCGGTCACGATGATGTCACCGCCGTAGTTGTCGGCCGCGCCGGACTGGGCGGCGGGGGCCGGAGCCGCATCCTGCGCCATCACAGGCACGGCGAGCGCGCCGGCGCCCGCGATGATCGTGGTTGCGCAGAGGTGATGCCAAAGTTTCATCTATTTTCTCCTCCCCTTCGTCCAGCGAAGGTCATCCCAGCGGCTTTGTCAGCCTGTGGTCAGCGGATTATCAACTGACCTTACCAATGGCAATAAATGTTTTGCTCTATTCGTGGAATTTATATCGCCCCTAAAAGGCGAGCAGCAGACAGGCAGCAGAACATTCCGAAGAGCCAACTCCCCGGAGCGTCCGATTTCGTCGATAAATCTAGGTTTTCAGCCATTCCGCTTTGAAGAAGAGCTGTGCAGACCAACCCTTCACGCGGTCAGGCCACCGTTATGCGCACACCGCTGCGGCCGTCATGTTCTACTGGCGTGCTGTCGTAGCCATCCACCACCAGCTTGCGCGAATCGCCGATCGGCAGGAGCAGCGTGATGGTGTCATTCCCGAAGACGCCCTCGCCGGTGCGACGGACGGTCACAGTGACTTCGTCAGCAGTGACCCGGCACGTGCCGCTCCACATATCGGGGTCGCCGTAACCCTCGCCATCGTCCTCGTGGAAGGACCACGCAGCGCTGTCACCGCGCGTCGGCGGGAACAGCCAGAGGCCCCGCTCGAATGCGCCCGGCCGCACCCCGCCTTGGGCGAGATCGACCGGAATCGCGCTGCCCGCACGGGCGAGCACCGGCGGCAGGCCGCCGAGAGGCGCCGCCAGGGTGACGGCCCTTCCGCCCGCGTGGACGGCGCCGGTCCAGGGGTCGATCCAGTCGGCTGCAGCAGGCAAGGTGGTCCCGACGGTATCGACGCCCTCCTCACAGGCGAGAACGACCAGCAGGTCGCGGCCCAGCAGATGCGCATCATCGTCGGTCCAGGCTGCGGCATCCTCGGGGAAGTCCAGCCAGAGCGGGCGCGAAACCGGCTCGTAGTCACGGTGATAGCGCCAGAGCAGGTCCGAGAAATACGGGATCAACGTCTGGCGCAGCGCCATCAGGCGGCGCATCGCGGGAAGCTGCTCCGGGTACATCCAGGGCTCGTTGACGCTGGCGTCGTCGTTCCAGCTATGGATCGAGAAGCGCGGCATCAGCACGCCCGCCTGCACCCAGCGCAGGAACAGTTCCGGCTCCGGCTTGCGGCCTGCGAACCCGCCCACGTCGTGACCGCTGTTGGACACGCCCGAAAGCGCCAGCCCCAGCCCCATCTTGGCGTTGTAGCGGATGGTCTTCCAGTCAGTGCGATTGTCGCCCGTCCAGGTCTGCGCGTAGCGATGGAGCCCCGCCATGCCGCTCCGCGTCACCACATAGGGACGGCGCACCGCGTCATGCTCCACCTGAGCCCGGCGCGAAGCCCGCATCATCAGCAGCGACTGCAAGGGCCGCGCCTCGGCGGCCGGGCGCGGCGAGCCAAAGAAGTCGAACAACGCCCGCCGGTCCCACACGCCGTATTCGTTGTTGTCGTTCCACGTCGAACGGATACCGTAATCGAGCAGCGCCGCCTTCACCTGCGCCCGCCACCAGGCCGCACCTTCGGACTTGGTCAGGTCGATGAAGGAGCCCAGTTCGTCCCAGAACTGCACCTCGATCGGCGTGCCATCGGCGTCGGCGACCAGCAGCCCGGCCTCGGCCAGTTCGGCGAAGCGCGGATGGTCGCGCAGGAACGCGGGCTTGATGTTGGGCACCAGTTCGATCCCCGCGGCGCGGTAGCTCTCGACGAAGGCAGCGGGATCGGGGAACTTGTCGCGGTTCCAGTTGAAGACGTAGCGCTTCGGCCCGATCGAGGTGTAGCCCGAGGACAAGTGGAACGAGGTGCAGCCGATGTCGTGCTCCTCCAGCTTGTCCACGAACTCCTGCATCCGCGCCTGCGCATCGGGGGCGTCGGTGTAGGTCATCGTCGAGCCGGAATAGCCCAAAGCCCAGCGCGGCATCAGGGCGGGGCGGCCGGTCAGCCAGGTAAACCGGCGCGTCACCGCCAGCGCATCCGGCCCGGCGATCATGTAGAGGTCGAGGTCGCCGCTTTCCGCCACCACCGAGCGATAGTGGCCGTGGTAGTTGTCCAGCTCCTCGCCGAGATCGACGGTGACGTCCGCCATGATGTCGTAGAACGCGCCGTGGCAGACGTTCTGCGCATCGGCGACGAGCAGGTAGGGGATCGTCTTGTAGAGCGGGTCCGAACTCTCCGCATCGTAGCCCATAGGGTCGAGGTTGGTCATGCGCAGGCGACGCCCCGCCCGGTCCATGCCGCCCGAACGCTCGCCAAGACCGTAGTAGCGCTCGCCCGCCGGACGCGCGACGTAGTGCGAGACACGGCCGTCCCACCAGCCGAAATCATAGCTCTGCGTCGGGCGATCGGCCATCATCAGCTGCCATCCGTCACCGGCGCGCTGCTCCCAGCCGCAGTGGAAACCGTCGAGGCGGATCGTCAGGCGGATGCGCGCGGTCTCGATCACCAGCGTGCCGTCGGCGTCGTCGAGGCGGTAGTCGGGGCAGGCGAAGCCCTCGACGCTCATGCGGTCGCGGCCGGGCTCGGCGACGTCCTCGGCGCCGGGCGCAACGGCCCAGCTCGGCGGCCCCTTCACGGTGCCTTCGGGGAGCAGGAGCAGGCGCACGACGTCCTCCTCCAGCACGAAGACATGCGCGACGGCGGCGGTATCGCTGCGCAGCGTTATGCGGCCGGTATCGCGCTCGGCGACGTGGAACAGCGGCGGGCGGGAGAGGGTCGCTTGACGCATGAACTTACTCCGAAACGGCGGAGCGCAGGCGGCCGATCATGGCGATCAGCACGGCCGCGCCGAGAAGGTCAAAAACCGAAAGGCAGGCAAACAGCGGAGCATAGCCGACACTGTCGGCCAGCTGCCCGATCAGCAGCGAGAACAGCAGGCCGCCGAGCCAGCCCGCCTGTCCGACGAAGCCATTGGCGGTGCCCACTTCCTCGGGCGAGAAGACGTCGGCGCTCAGCGTGTTGATCAGCACCGAGATGATCTGGTGCGCGAAGCCGCCGACGCAGAACAGGGCGATCGCGGTGTAGGGATCGGCGGCAAGACCGATGCAGCCCGGCGCGATCATCAGCACGGCGGCAAGGCTGATCGCCGTGACGCGCGAGGGGATCAGGCTCATGCCGAAGCGCTTCATGAAGAACGGCGAGAGGTAGCCACCCAGCACCCCGCCGAGGTCCGCCGCGAGGAACGGCAGCCAGGCGAACAGCGCGATCTGCTTGATGTCCATGCCGCGCTCGTGCGCCAGATAGAGCGGAATCCAGAAGCTGAAAGTCTGCCACGCGGGCTCGGCCAGGAAGCGCGGGATGGCGATAGACCAGAAACGCGGGCTGGAGACGATCTCCTTCGCCGAGGCGCGGCGGGCGGGCGCGACCGGGCGGTCATGCTCGATATAGGCGCGCTCTTCCGGGGTGATTGCCCAGTGCTTCTGCGGGGAGCGGTAAAGGCGATACCAGCCGTAGGCCCAGAACAGCCCGACCCCGCCGGTGACGAGGAAAGCCGCGCGCCAGTCGGCGGCGAGCGAGACCGCGATGACCAGCGGCGGCGCGATCAGCGCGCCGAGCGAGGTGCCTGCGTTGAACCAGCCGGTGGCGACCGAGCGCTCCTTGGCCGGGAACCATTCGGCGATGGCTTTCATGCCAGAGGGGATCGCGGCAGCCTCGCTCATCCCCAGCAAACCGCGGAAAAAGGCGAGGCCCATCCAGCCGCCCGCGAAGGCGTGGGCCATGTTGGCGATCGACCATGCGGCGGCGAAGAGCGCGAAGCCGACCTGCAGCCCCACCCGGTCGACGATCCAGCCGCAAACCGGCTGCATGATCGTGTAAGCCAGTTGGAAGGCGCCGACGATGTAGCTGTACTGCTGCGTCGAGATATGCAGCACGTTCGTCAGTTCGGGAGCCAGCGCGCCGAGCGAATTGCGGGCGAGGTAGTTCAGGATCGTGCCGACGCAGATCAGCGCGACGATCCACCAGCGCAAGTTACGCACGGTGCTCACCGCCTTGCTCCGCTGGCCCGCGTCCGGATTCCGACCGCCTTCATGCTCTGTCTCCCAAGATTCTTATCGTTGATTAGTAGCGGAAAACCGCCATGTCCAGAGAGGTCTTACCATTTTGGGCAGGCCACATCACGACCATGCAGCAAGGTGTTCATCGAGCGCGGATTCGACCGATTTGTCGAGTTTCAGGCCGAGTTTGGAGCGCCGGAACAGCACGTCGCGGCCGGTCCGCGCCCACTCGTGGCGGGCCAGATAATCGACCTCGGCGGCGTAGAGGTCGCCGCCGAAATGGTGGCCGAGTCCCGCCACGTCGCGCGCGTCTCCGAGCAGGGTGGCGACGCGGGTGCCGTAGGCGCGGGCGAGGCGGCGCAGGAGGGGAGCGGGGAGGTTCGGGCGTTCGGCTATCAGGGCCGCGACGAAGCGTTCGCAGTCCGCCTCCGGTATGTCGCCGCCGGGCAGGATCGCACCGGCGGTCCAGGCGCGGGATTGCGGCGAAAGGAGCGGGGCGAGCTTCTCCATCGCGTGCTCCGCCAGCTTGCGATAAGTGGTGATCTTGCCGCCGAAGATGTTGAGCATCGGCGCGCGGCCGTCCTCCGCATCGAGGTCGAGCACGTAGTCGCGGGTGACCGCCGAGGCGCTGCTGGCGCGGTCGTCGTAGAGCGGGCGAATTCCGGCGTAGCTCCAGACCAGATCGCTCTCGCCGACCGGGCGGGTGAAGTAGCGCGCCACGGTATCGAGCAGGTAGCGCGTCTCGCCTTCCGAGATCGCGGCGGCGCCGGGGGCCTCGTCCCAGGCTTCGTCGGTGGTGCCGACGAGGGTGAATTCGCCCTGGTAGGGGATCGCAAAAACTACCCGTTTGTCAGGGTTTTGCAGCAGGAAGGCATGGTCGCCTTCGTAAAGGCGCGGCACGACGATGTGGCTGCCCTTGATCAGCCTGACGCCGCGATCGCTGCGGCCATCGGGCACGCGGGCGATCACGTCGGCGACCCATGGACCGGCGGCATTCACGAGGGCTCGGGCGCGGACGTTATGCCTTCCTTGCGCATCCGAAATCATCGCGGTCCAGAGGCCGTCGGAGCGCTCGGCGGAGACGAGGCGGGTGCGCGTGCAGATGCGGGCGCCGCGAGTTTCAGCGTCCATGGCGTTGAGGACGACGAGGCGGCTGTCCTCTACCCAACAGTCCGAATAGACGAAAGCTTTTGCGCCGGATTTCAGACCGTTACCGCGCGGATCGCGGGCCAGCTGCGGGATCGTGCGGGTGGCGGGGAGGACCTTGCGACCGCCGAGGTGGTCGTAGAGAAACAGCCCCAGCCGCACCAGCCAGGCGGGGCGCGGGCTGTTGACTTGCGGAAGCACGAAGGACAGCGGCCAGATGATGTGCGGGGCCATGGACAGCAGCCGCTCGCGCTCGATCAGGGCCTCGCGGACCAGTCGGAATTCGCCATATTCGAGGTAACGCAGGCCGCCGTGGATCAGCTTGGTGCTGGCCGAGGAGGTGTGCTGCGCAAGGTCCTCCTTCTCCACCAGAAGCACCGAAAGTCCGCGCCCTGCCGCGTCCCGGGCGATGCCCGCACCGTTGATGCCGCCACCGACGACCAGCAGATCGTACGTGCACTCAACGGCACTCAACGGCACACAAGCGGTATCCAGCGGCACGGAACTGTCCGAAGAAGGCATTCGACATCCTCTTTCACGGGCCATCGCGGCGCTCCCGCCGAGCGACGCCCTAACCATCATCCCGTTCGGGCGATTGACGCCGTGCTCTATATGAGTAGTAGATTGGCCTTACCAGAAGAAAAATATCTTCCTGAAGTCAACTGACCTCAACGCCGTGTGGAGAGATGTCCAGTGCCAGCCGATTCGTATATCCTCGCCATCGACCAGGGCACGACCTCGACCCGCAGCATCGTCTTCGATGCGCAGGGCCGTCCGCTCGCCACCGCGCAGCGCGAATTCGCCCAGCACTATCCCGAGGACGGCTGGGTCGAACATGATCCGGAGGACATCTGGCGCGACGTCGTCGCCACCGTCGGCGAGGCCATCGCCGAGGCGGGCATAACCGCCGCCGACCTCGCTGCCATCGGCATCACCAACCAGCGCGAGACGGTGGTGGTCTGGGACCGCGCGACCGGGGAGCCGATCCACCGCGCCATCGTCTGGCAGGACCGGCGCACTGCCCGCACGTGCGCCCAACTGCGCGAGGCCGGGCACGAGGCCATGGTGCGCGCGCGGACGGGCCTGCTGCTCGACCCGTACTTCTCCGGCACCAAGGTCGCCTGGATTCTCGACGCGGTGGAGGGCGCGCGCGGGCGGGCGGAGCGCGGCGAACTGGCCTTCGGGACGATCGACAGCTTCCTGCTCTGGCGCCTGACCGGCGGCGCGGTCCACGCCACCGACGTCACCAACGCGGGCCGCACCCTGCTCTACGATATCCACGCGCAGCGCTGGGACGCGGATCTCTGCGCCCTGCTGCGCGTCCCCATGGCGATGCTGCCGCAAGTCGAGGACAGCAGCCATGTCTTTGGCAAGACCCTGCCCGAACTGTTCGGCGCCCCGGTCACGCTGGCGGGCATCGCCGGAGACCAGCAGGCGGCGCTGGTCGGGCAGGCCTGCTTCGCACCCGGCACCGTCAAGTCGACGTACGGCACCGGCTGCTTCGTACTGCTCAACACCGGCGAGACGGCGGTGACCTCCGAGCACGGCATGCTGACGACGCCCGCCTACCGCATCGGCGGACGCATGACTTATGCGCTGGAGGGCTCGATCTTCGCCGCGGGCGCGGCGGTGAAGTGGCTGCGCGACGGGCTCGGCATCATCACGCACGCCCGCCAGACCGACGACATGGCGACGCGCATCGCCGACAACCACGGCGTCTACATGGTGCCCGCCTTCGTCGGCCTGGGCGCCCCGCACTGGGACCCGGACGCGCGCGGCACGATCGTCGGCCTGACGTTCGACACCGAACCCGCCCACCTCGCCCGGGCCGCACTGGAGGCGGTCGCCTACCAGACGCTCGATCTGATCGAGGCGATGATCGCCGACAGCGGCACACGCCCATCGGCCATCCGGGTGGACGGCGGCATGGCGGCCAATGCCTGGCTGTGCCAGTTCCTCGCCGACATACTGCGCATCCCGGTGGAACGCCCCGCGCATCTCGAGACGACCGCTTTGGGTGCTGCCTTCCTCGCCGGGCTTGCGGTCGGCGTCTGGCCGGATACGCAGGCCATCGCCGCAGCCCGGAGCGAGAAGACGTGTTACCTGCCGTCCATGCCGGACGACGTCCGCGACCGCCTGCTGGCGGGATGGCGCCGGGCACTGGCGGCTGCGACGGTCAGGCTGGAAGCCGCCTGACTCCTACAGCACCGGAAAAGGGAGCTACCTCAGACGCGCGAGACGGTCTGGTCTATCGCGCCGAATGGCGCACCGCCGTCCGCCGCCAGAGCTTCCATGCGAATCCTGTCGCCATAGGCCATGAACGGCGTGGAGGGCTTGCCGTCGCGGATCATCTCGATGGCCCGCACTTCGGAGATGCAGCTGGAACCGACTTCTGCATAATCCGGGTTGGACACCGTGCCCGAACCGATGATCGTGCCCGCGACCAGATCGCGCGTGCGAGCGGCGTGGGCCACCAGTTCGTGAAAGCCGAAGTCCATGGCGCCGCCGCTCGCCCGGCCGAAGCGCTTGCCGTTCCAGTCGATCTGCAGGTCCATGCAGACACGCCCGTCGCGCCATGCCGCGCCGAGCGCATCGGGCGTGACGGCGAAAGGTGCCATCGAGCAGGCCGGCTTGGCCTGGACCCAGCCGAAACCGGTCTTCATCTCGATCGGCGCGATCGCGCGCAGCGACCAGTCGTTGATCTGGACCACCAGCCGGATGTGGCCGAGCGCCTGCTGCGGCGTCACCCCCATCGGCACCGCATCGACGATGACGCCGAATTCGCCCTCGAAGTCGATGCCGTCGGCTTCGCTGGGGAACGCCGCCGGGTCGGCGGGACCGAGAAAACGGTCGGACATGCCCTGGTACATCAGGGGACGGTCGGTCTCGATAGGCGGCAGGTTGAAGGCGATCTGCATGAGTTCGCCGTGTGTGCCGAACGCCGAACCGTCGAGCCACTGCCACGAACGCGGGAGCGGCGCGCGCAGAAGCGCGGGGTCGAGCGGATCGCCCTCTCCCGCTGCGAGCCGGGCGGCAAGATCGCGCAGCAGCGCTTCCGCATCCGTCCAGTCCTCCATCGCGCCCAGCAGGTTGGGGATTGACGCAGCAAGGCAGCGCGCGCCGTCGTGCGAAACCACGACGAGGCGGCCGTCCGCCGTCCCGTCTGCAAGCGTTGCGAGGCGCATTGCGGGCTCAGTCCTCGATGATGGCGACGGCGCGGGTCCAGCCCGCCGAAGCACCCTTGATCTTGTGCGGGAAGCAGCTGACGGTGAAGCCGTGCGGCGGCAATGCCTCAAGGTTGTGCAGCTTTTCGAGGTGGCAGTAGCCGATGTCGCGCCCGGCCTTGTGGCCCTCCCAGATCAGCGAGGTGTCGCCGGTCTCCTGCACTTTCTTCGCGGTATGCGCGAAAGGCGCGTCCCATGACCAGGCGTCGGTGCCGGTGACGCGCACACCCCGCTCGGTCAGGTACATCGTCGCCTCGTAGCCCATGCCGCAGCCGACGTTCACGAAGTCCGGCCGCCCGAGCGCCTTGCCCGCCGCCGTGTTGACGAGAACGATGTCGAGCGGCTGCAGGTCATGGCCGATCCGCGCGAGTTCCGCCTCGACTTCGGCGGCGGTGACCACATGGCCGTCCGGCAGGTGGCGGAAGTCCAGCTTCACCCCGCGCTGGAAGCACCATTCCAGCGGCACTTCGTCGATGGTGATCGAGCGTTCGGGCTCGCCGTCCCTGCCGTTCATGGTCGGGTGGAAATGGTAGGGCGCGTCGAGATGCGTGCCGCTGTGCGTCGTCAGCTTCACCCATTCGGAGGCCGCGAAACCGGCGCCGTCAGGGGTGTCGTCGGCCGTAACGCCGGGGAAGAACATGTCCAGTTCGCCCGCCGTGTCCATGTGGTTCTGGTAGGTGATCTCGGGCTTGAGGAACGGCGGGTCGCTGACCACGTCGTTGCACAGCGTGATCGAGAGGTCGATGAACTGCCTGTTGGCACTACGGGGGCTCATGCGGTTGCTCCTCCAAGCGTTTCGGCGAACCAGTCGGAGATCAGGTCGCGGCCATAGGCCATGTTGTCGGCGCCGACGTGCTCGACGCCGCCTTCGCGCGGGGTGAAGATCACCTTCTGGCGCCGGGGCGAGTTGACGAGCTGGTCATAAAGGTCGTCGGCGTAGGCGACGCTGATCTGGCGGTCCTGCGCACCATGGGTAACAAGGAACGGAACCCTGATGCCGTCCATATGGCCGTTGAGGTTCATCGCCCCGGATTTGGCGAGGAAGTCTTCCTGACCCTCGGCCCCGAAGGCCCAGTGGACGTGCGCCCAGTAGTGCGGCACCGGGTTCTCGCCCTCGCGGGACATGCGCTTGTCCTGCACCTCGCGCCAGTTATGGTTGGCGCCCCAGACCGCGCCGCTGGCGAAGCGCGGTTCGTAGGCGACGGCGCGCGGCGCGAAATGGCCGCCGAGCGAGATGCCGGTCATGCCGATGGCCCCGGGATCGACTTCGGGCTGCTGCTCCAGCCAGTCCACCGCCTTGCTCGCCCAGCTTTCGGAATGCGGGTCGACCGGCAGGCTCTGCAGGCGCAGCGCCTCGCCGGAGCCGGGCTGGTCGACGCAAAGGGTGGAGATGCCGCGCCGCGCCAGTTCTTCAGGGAGTCGGGTCCAGTAGAGCAGCTCCTTGCAGCTATCGAGGCCGTTGCAGAACACCACCACGGGCTTGCGGCCCGATCCGGGAGCGCGGGTGAACAACGCGGGCATGGTGCCCTGTTCCAACGGGATTTCGACGCGCTCGCGGTTCAGCTTGCCCAGCGCGGTCGAGCGGTCGAACGCCTCGCGCGCCTTCGCGTAAGTCGCCTCGCGCCCCGGTGCGCCGTGGCCCTGCATGCGCTCCGCCGTGATCAGGTAGAGCGAGGCGCGTTCCAGCTTGCTGGAGGCAGAGAAGGCGCGGCCCTTCGCCTCGTCCTCGGCGGCGAGATCGAGCAGCTTGTCGCCCATCGCCGCCCATGCCTTCATGAACTGCGGCGTGCCCGCGTCCGCGCCGCTGTCGGCCGCGTCGCGGATCGGCTTGCACATGTCGATGATCTCGCCGAGCTGCGCGCCCGATTCCATCGCGATCGCGACCGAGAGGTTCCAGATGTAGTTCGGGAAGTATTCGAAGAGGGCCACCTGTCACACCTCCGCCGGCTGGAACAGCTTCGCGTCGGGCCTGGGGTGCGGCATCGTCTGGGGACCGCCGACGCCGATGCTCCACTGGTCCATGACCAGCGGCGCGGGCACGTGGACCTTGTGGACGTGGTTCTCGAAGTCCACGTCCTCCAGTTCGGAAGTATACTCGACCGCGAAGCCGCCCGGCGTCACGAAGTAGCTGAAGGTGTTGTTGCCCGCCGTGTGTCGGCCCGGCCCCCAGCGAATGTCGGTGCCGTGCTGCTTGAGGCGGTGGGCACCGCGGAACATGTCGTCCACCGTCAGCATGTCGTAGGCGACGTGGTTGAGGCACGGCGGTCCGGGCAGGATGGCGACGCGGTGGTGCGCCTCGTTGCAGCGCAGGAAGCACATGAAGTCGCCCAGCCAGTCGCTCACCTTGAAGCCCAGCACCTCGGTGAAGAAGCGCACCAGCCCCTGATGGTCGGGCGAGTGGACGACGATGTGGCTGATCTTCACCGGCATGCCTTCCCAGCGCTCCATCGCCCGCTTGGCAGAGCGCGCGACTTCGGCGGAAATCTCGAAGGGCAGGCCGTCGGGCGAGAAGAAGCGGAAGCCGTAGCCGCCGCCCGGCGCATCGAGATCGCGCGGGGTGTGGACGACCCGGCAGCCCGCCTGGGCGACCTTGTCGTGCAGGGTATCGACATTCTCGCGGGTGTCGGCGGCGAAGGCGATCACCTCGACGTGGTTGGCGTCCGACTTGTGCAGCCGCACGACGTGATGCTCGTCATGGCCGTGGGTCTTGAACCACGCCATCTGGTCATCACCGGCCACTTCGACGAGGCCCCAGTCGTTGGTGTAGAAAGCGCGTTCGGCGTCGAAATCCTCGACGCCATATCCGACATAACGGATCTCGGTCACTCGGGTCATGGGTCTGTCCTTGCCTGATCAGATAGCTTGCGAGACGACCGCGAACATCTCTGCGGTGGCCTTGTGGTTGTCGACTTGCGGGCCTTTGCCGATCTGGCCGTGGCAGATCTCCAGCGACTTCTCGACGATGTAGCGGCAGCGTTCGTAGCGGCGTTCGCGGTAGGCGGCGAAGGCGGCTTCCGGCGCGTCGCTGCGGCCCAGTTCCTCGGCGAGCACGAGCGCATCCTCGATCGCCATCCCGGCGCCCTGCCCCAGATGCGGCGTCGTCGCGTGGACCGCATCGCCGAGCAGGACCACGCGGCCCTTGTGCCAGGGACCGTGGACCATCAGCCCCTCCAGCGGGCGATAGACCACGCCCGCATCGTCGGTGATCTGCTCAGCCAGCGCCCGGATCTGCGGTGCGGCATTCGCCAGCTTGCCGCGCATCGCGGCGGCAAGGCCTTCGCGAGGATAGTGCGGATTGCCCGGTTCGGGGCTGGTCGCGAAGAGGTACATCCCCTCGGCACTCATCGGCACGAGGCCGACACCCACGGGGCCGTTGTAGACATGCAGCGCATCAAGATCGGCGGGACGCGGGAAGTTGTAGCGCCACACCCCCTGCCCGGTGAATTCCGGGGTGGCGGCGCCCGGCAGGATCGCCTCGCGCGTCTGCGAATAGACCCCGTCGGCGCCCACCACGATGTCGAAGCGTTCCGCGCTGCCGTCCGAGAAGCTGACGGCCACACCCCCGCTATCATCGGCGCCGTCATCCTCAAGCACAGTCGCGGTCACGCCCAGCCGGATCGCCGCCCCAAGCGCCTTCGCGCTGTCGCCGAGCACCTTCTGCAGCGCGCGGCGGCCGATGCCGACATTGGCGGGCTTGCCCGGCACGAGGCTCGGCGCCGGTACCCGCGCGACGCGCTCGCCGGAGGGCACGTAGATCTCCACTGCATCGAAGCCGCAGGCCGCGTCGAGGAATGCGTCGAGCACGCCGAGCTGGTCCATCGCCCGCACCACGTTGGCCTGCTGGATGATGCCTACCCCGTAGACCGACCACTCCGGGTCACGCTCGATCACCGTCAGCCGGTGGCCCGCGCGGCCGAGCGCGATCGCGGCGGACAGGCCGCCGATGCCGCCGCCGATGATCAGGACGTTCAGGTCATGCATGGCGGGCGCCCGCCCTCGTTGCAGTACCATCGGCAGTATCATCGATTGGCCGCATGTTTCTCTCCCGGGCTCATGGTCCGAACCGGCGCGGCTTTGCGCCCCGCGTTTATAAATTAGAACGATATTTCTAATTATGGATTCGGGAGACGTCAAGAGATTGACAGCGCCCCGATCCGAGTCCAAATACGAATTTCTATTCTAATATAGACGGCCGCAACGCCGCGTATCCGGGAGAAGCGACGGGCCGCACGGGCCGGAAGCGCTTTCGTATGCCGCTGCGAAACGGCCCATTCGAAAGGGCCACAATGTCCAAGATTGAGCGGGGCGTGAGCCTCTACAGTTTCCAGGAGGAGATGTTCCTGGGCCGGATGAGCGTGGAGGACGTCGTCGCCTTCGCCGCGTCGATCGGCGCACCGGGCATCGAGATCCTGCCCGAGCAGAACATGCCGACGTTCCCGAACATCACCGATGCGCAACTGGGCGAGTGGCAGGACATGCTGGCCCGTCACGGCGCGCATTTCACCTGCTACGACATGTTCCTCGACACCAAGCTGCGCAAGGGCGAGGTCCTGTCCGACGAGGAACAGGTCGAGAGCATCCGGCGCGACCTCGTGCTCTGCAACCGCCTCGGCATCCGCAACATGCGCGTGCTGATCTTCGTGCGTCCCGACATCCTCGAGAAGTGCGTGCCTTATGCCGAACAGCTCGACGTCCACATGGGCGTCGAGGTCCATGCGCCCTGGCATCTGGAACATGCGTGGATCCTGCGCACGATCGACGTCGCCGACCGCCTCGGCACGCAGCACCTCGGCATCCTGCCCGACATGGGCGTGTTCATGAAGCACTACCCACCCGAATTCCGCGCCCGGTTCGAACGGCAGGGCGCCCGCCCCGAAATCGCGCAGTTCATCGTCGACCAGCACGAACAGAAGATCATGTGCGAATACACGATCTACGAAGTCGCGGTGAAGATGGGCGGCAACAAGGCCGAGGTCGCCATGGCCGAGACGCTGCGCCATGCACCTTACGCGAACCCCAGGCGGATCAAGGACTACGCCCCCTATTTCCGCCATATCCAGGCCAAGTTCTACGGCATGACGCAGGACTGCACCGACCCGACGATCGCCTACGACGAAGTGATCCCCGAACTGGTGAAGTGCGGCTGGGAAGGCACGCTTTCCAGCGAATACGAAGGCAACCGCTGGATCCAGGACGTCGAGGAGGTGGACAGCCGCGAGCAGGTGCGCCGCCAGCACGTCATGTTCGAAAACCTCATCGCCAAGGCGGAAAGCCGGCTGGAGATCGCCTGATGTTCGACAAGTACCTGATCGACGCCGCCAGCCTGCGCAACACCGGCCCGGCGGACGCCCCCACGGGCTTCGCCTTCGAGGCCAAGCTCGGCTACTACCGCGGCCTCGGCCTTTCGATGATCGAGAAGCTGGACGTGTCCATCGACGGCGAGCCCCTTGCCCGCGAAGCCGTGCGTTTCGATGAAGGCGGCGGCCGCACGGGGGGCGCCCTGACGCTGGACGAGATGGAACTGGCCTACGACCGCCGCTGGCCCTTCGGCACACCCGCGACGATTCTCGTCGACCATCCCGGCGGCTTCCCGGCGGGCGAGCACGAACTCACGCTGCTCCAGCAGTTGCGGGTGTCCTACCTGCCGTTCCCCTCGATCAACACCGACCGCAAGACGGTATCGATCTGACGTTGAAAGGGGCGGCTCAGCCGCCCCTTCCATTCAAGCGTCGTGCTCCGGGAACAGCCTTGCGGGCAAACGCAGGGCCAGCAGCAGGCACGCCGCCAGCAACACCTCGATGACCGCGATGGCGGGCCACACCGCGCCCACCTCTCCGCGCGGCGCTCCGGCGAAGAAGGCCGTGCCGACCACCGCGATGCCCAGCGCCATGCCGAGTTCCTGCACGGTCTTGATCAGCCCGCTCGCCGCGCCGGCATGGCGCGTATCGACCCGTGCCAGCATCACCGGGGTCAAAGGCCCGGTGGTCATGCCCATGCCGGTGCCCGCCAGCGCCAGACAGGGCAGCGCCCATGCCCAAGGGCTGGCCAAAGCACTGGCCCAAGCACTGGCACAGCCGATCCACCCCAGCGAGCCACCCGCGAACAGCGCCATGAGCCCGGCTCCCAGCACCAGCACGCCTTTGCCCCGGCGCATCAGCAGCTTGCGGCCAAGGAACGCGATGCCCAGCATCACGCCCACGCTGAAGGGAATGTGCAGCAGCCCGGTCTGCAAGGGCGAATAGCCCAGCAGCTTCTGCGCTCCGAAGGCGAAGACGAACAGGAACCCGCCGGTCGCCGCACCGAACAGCAGCGCGATCGCGAGGCCCAGCGCGAACTGCGGCTCGGCGAAAAGCTCCGGCGCGAACAGGGCCGCGGTGCCTCTGGCGGCCCGCGCGCGGGTGCGGCGCCAGACCAGAGCCAGCAGCACGGGCGCGGCGGCCAGCAGCGCGAAGTGCCACACCTGCCAGCCGAAGTCCGCGCCCCGCACCAGCGGCACCAGCAGCGCCGCCATCGCGCCCGCGAACAGCAGCGTCCCGGCAAGATCGACGCCTCGCGCGTTCGACGATCGCGCATCCGGCAGCAGCCTCCAGCCGACCACCATCGCGCAGAGGCCGACCGGCGCGTTGATCAGGAACACGCTGCGCCAGCCCAGCCCGAACAGGTCGGCATGGATCAGCAGCCCGCCCAGAATCGGCCCGCAAATCGCCGAGAGCCCGCCGATCACGCCCACCCATGCCAGCTTGGCGACGCGCTCCAGCGGCTCGAACAGCACTTGCACCAATGCCATGACCTGCGGCGCCATCATCGCGCCCGCCGATCCTTGCAGCACGCGCGCGGCGATGAGCTGGTCGGGGCTTCCCGAAAGGCCGCAGAGGATCGAAGCCAGCGTGAAGCCGCCGACCCCGCCGACGAACAGGCGCCGGTAACCCCACGAATCGCCCAGCCGTCCGCCCAGCATCAGCAGCAGCGCGAACGCGAGCGAATAGCCCGCCGCCACCCACTGCGCCTGCGCGGCCATGGCGCCGAAATCGCGCTCGATCACCGGCAGCGCGGTGTTGACGATCGTGACATCGACGATCTCCAGCACCAGCGCCACCATCAGCGTCAGGTAAGCGAGCGACTTCTGCCGCTCGCTGAGGCCCGAACCATGCTTCACCGCTGGCGGCGGCGGCGCATCGGGCGTCAAATCGCCCCTTCCCGAAGCATCTTCACCGCCGCATCACAGGCCCGCGCGGTCAGCGCCATGTACGTCAGCGAAGGGTTCTGGCAGGCCGACGAGCTCATCTGCGCGCCGTCGGTGACGAACAGGTTCGGCACGTCATGCGCCTGGCTCCAGCGGTTGAGCACCGAAGTCCGGGGATCCCAGCCCATCCGCGCGCCGCCCATCTCGTGGATCGAGGTACCGCCGTGGCCCGGCCGGTCGAAGCCCATGACGACGTGGCCGCCCGCCGCCGTCAGCATCGCCGCCGCCTCGGTCTTCGCGTCGGACAGCGCCGCGAGTTCCTCCCTGCCGTGCTCGAAGGCGATCTCCAGCTGGCGCACGCCGCGCGGGTCGGTGCGGTTGCTCAAGGTCAAGCGGTTGCTGGCGCGCGGCATCGAATCGGCGAAGACCACCAGCACCATCGTCCAGGGACCGATATCGTGCAGCCCCTCCTTATAGGCGCTGCCGATGCCCGCCATGCGCTTGCCGCGCGTCCACGTGCCCTGCAGGGCGCCGCCCTGGAACGAATAGCCGCGCGTGAAGCCCTTGCCGTCCATCGTCTCCAGATTGCGGAAACGCGGGATGACGATGCCGGTCGGACGGTTGCCGAACGTGGTGCGCCCCTCGAACCCGGGCATCACCGCCATGCCCGCCATCGTGTTGGCGTGGTCCATGATATGCGTCCCCAGCACGCCGCTGGAATTGGCGAGGCCACGAGGCATCGCCTCGCTCGCCGAATTGAGCATCAGGTGGACCGAGTTGAACGCGCCCGCATTGAGGAACACGATCCGCGAGTGCGCCTGCCGCCCCTCGCCCGTCTTCGTGTCGATCCAGTGGACGCCGGTGACTCGCTTCGTCGCCGGATCGTAGTCCAGCTTGTGCACCTGCGCGTCGGTCACCACCGTCAACCGCCCGGTCTTCTGCGCCGCCGGCAACGTCGCCGACTGGGTCGAGAAGTAAGCGCCGTAGGAGCAGCCGCGCGCGCAGATGCTGCGATACTGGCAATGCCCGCGGCCCTGTTCGGGGCGCGCTTCGGTGAGGTTGGCGGTGCGCCCGATCGTCATGACGCGGTCGGGGTATTTCGCAAGGATGCGCTCGCGGGTCGCCTGCTCGACGCAGTTGAGTTCCATCGGCGGCAGGAAGCGCCCGTCGGGCAACTGCGCCAGCCCCTCCGCCGCGCCCGACACGCCGACGAACTCCTCGACCCGGTCGTACCACGGCGCGAGTTCGGCGTAGCGGATCGGCCAGTCGGTGCCGAAGCCGTCGCGCTTGTTGGCGCCGAAATCGTAGTCCGACCAGCGATAGCACTGGCGCCCCCAGGTCAGCGAGCGACCGCCCAGCTGGTACGAGCGGAACCAGTCGAAATCCTTGCCCGGCGCCTTCTGGTAAGGCTCCTGCGCATCGTTGACGAAGTGGCCTTGCGTAAATTCGTTGAAGTGCCGGTTGAGCATCTGCACCGGGTATTCGCGCGCATAGAGCGCTGCGTCGCCCTGCCCGCGAAACTCCATGTCCCACGGAGACTTTGTCTCTGTCTCGTAGTCGACCTGATGCTCGATCTTGCGGCCACGCTCGATCATCAGGACGGTAAGGCCCGCCTCGGTCAGTTCCTTGGCCGCCCAGCCGCCGGTGATGCCAGAGCCGACGACGATCGCGTCGAATTGCGTGTTGTTGCCCGTCATCAACCGAAATCCACTGCCGTCCAGTCACTGGAGAATGCCCGCATGCCGGGCGTGATCGGAATGTCCCACTCCCACTTGCCGGGAACGAGATCGTAGCGCAGCTCCTGCGATCCGCCCGCCTCGCTGGTGTAGTAGCCGGTCAGGATCAGCCCCTTGATCGCGGTCCAGGGCGAGAACGCCGCCCCTTGTGCGAAGGCTTGGGCATCCAGCGCGGAGAGAAGTTCTGCCCGCCGCTCGCGCGGCTGGCGCAGGAAGTCTCCGCCCGCCGCCCGGTCGAGGACCTGCTCCAGCCACGCCAGATGGCGCAGCGATCCGTCACGGCGGCGAAAGGGCACGAGCGCCGCCGTCACCGTCTCCGCAGCCATCGGCGCTCGTGTCCTGCTCAGCCCATGCGCAAGCGCGAGCACCACGAATTCGCCCACCCCCACGTCCCTTGCGCCGGGCGTATCGGTGCGCGGGATTACGAGATCGGATACCTCGATCATCAACGTGCTCTGGCGGTCGCTCGGCGCATCCTCGGCGGCGAGGTCAGTGAGCTTCACCGCTGCCGCCGGTATGCCTAGCGCCAACGTGAACAGCGCCACGCCGCCCGCGAAATCGCGGCGCGTCCAGCCGCTCACGCGCATCGCTCCCGCAAGACCGCGCCACTGCATGTCATGTCCATTCGCAAACGCCGTTTCATCTGCACCTTCGCCCATTTTTATAATTATCATTCTAATTTTTGAATTGCATGCTCGTCAAGCCCGTCATGGCAAAACAAGTGCATTGACCGGGCGCCCATGGCCGGATACCAAACGAGAATACGAATTCTAATATGCGCCGATCCAGAGCGCAGTTGGGAGTAGCATGAACCCGGTATCCCGATTCTTCGGCAGGCTGACGATGCGACCCCAGGGCGTGACCCTGGTGTCGGCGGCATTCCTGCCCATCTTCGCCATCGTCTCGATGTTCCCGATCGTCGCCTCGATGATCCAGCACTTCGCCACCGACCCCGACGCGGCCGCGAAAGTGCCGCTCATGGTCACGGCTCCGGGCCTGACCGTAGCAGTGCTCGCGCCGTTCGCGGGGTTCTTCGTCGACAAGTTCGGACGGAGGCGGCTGCTGCTGGGCTGTACGTTCTTCTACGGGTTGTTCGGCACCGCGCCGTTCTTCCTCGACGACCTCGACCAGATTTTCGCCACGCGCCTGATGCTGGGCGTGTGCGAGGCGGGCATCCTCACCATCGTCAACACCCTGATCGCCGACTACTGGGAGGACACCGGGCGCCGCGACTGGCTGTTCGTGCAAGGCGTGGTCGGGCCGTTCCTTGCCTCGGGGGTGATCCTGCTGTCGGGCACGGTGGCCTCGCTGCGCTGGAACGGCGGCTTCCTGGTATATCTGGTGGCCTTCCCGATCTTCTTCGCGATGCTCGCCTTCATGTTCGAGCCGAAGCGGGCGCAGGCCCCCAGGGTACAGGCCGAAACACCGACGGCGGCGGGCAAGGCGGCCTTCCCGATCGCGGCGGCAGCGACGGTGGCGCTCGTCACGCTGTTCTCCTCGGCGCTTTATTACGTCTTCATCGTCAATGGCAGCATCGCCTTCGGAGAAGTCGGCGTCCGTGACCCCGGCGCGGTCGGCCGGATGAGCTTCCTGCCCAGCCTCTTCGTGATCCCCGGGGCACTGCTGTTCCGCATTCTCTCGGGACGTGCGAACGCGGTGCAGTTGGCCACTTTCTTCGGCATCATCGGCACCGGGCTTGCCGTGATCGGCCTTGCCCGCACGCCGGGCGAGATGGTCGTGGGCCTGTGCATCCAGCAGACCGCCGCAGGCATGGCGGTGCCGATGCTGGTGGCGTGGGCGCAGACCAAGTTCCCCTTCGAGCATCGCGGCCGCGGCATGGGCATCTGGACCGGCGCGTTCTTCTTCGGCCAGTTCAGCTCGCCGTGGCTGGTCCACCAGATGAACCTCGCGACCGGGACGATGCAGGGCGCCTTCGTCGCGAGCGGATGCGCGGCGCTGGTCGGCATGGCGGTGGCGGTCGTCGCCGCCGTGCGCGCCAGCCCGGCGGTGCCGCGCACGGCCTGAACCTCTCGTCATTGCGAGCGGAGCGAAGCAATCCAGACGGCACAGTGCCGCCCTGGATTGCTTCGCTCCGCTCGCAATGACGGCGGTGTGGGAAAGCGACAAAAAGGGGCCGGCAGGACAATGCGTCCTGCCGGCCCCTTTCTTTTAACCTCGACCCTCAGACGAATGCGGCGAGCGTGACCTCGACCGGCAGCCCCGCATCCTCGCAATGCCGCGCGGCGCGAAGGGTCAGGCGATCGGCGACGGGCATCCAGCCCTCCTCGCCCCAGATGCGCAGTGCCCTGGTCTCCAGCGGCACCGTGACCCGCCGCGTCTCTCCGGGCGCGAGAATGACGCGCGCGAAGCCGACCAGCGCGCATTCCGGCTCGTCGCGATAGACCTGCACGATCTCGCAGGTCTCGCGCGCGCCGGGATTGGTCAGCGCCACCGAAACCGCGCCGTCCTCGGCACGCGCATCGCTCCAGAGCACTTGCGCATAGCCAAGGCCGCTGCCGAACGGATGGCGCGCGGCCCGCCCCTGCGCCGCCAGCCCGCGATAGCCGAAGCGCGTGCCCTCGGCGTAAGTCAGCGTGCCGTCCGCCGCAGGGGCGAGGTCGAAGGCGGGATAGTCCGCTTCGTCGGCCGCAATCGTCACCGGAAGACGTCCGCGCGGCTCGCGGCGGCCGCAGAGCACGTCCGCGAGCGCCTGCGCAAAGCCCTGCCCCGGATACCAGACCGAGAGCACGGCGGCAGCGCCGTCCTCCCAGCTGCAGTCGAAGGCATGGCCGACGTTGACGATCACCGCCGTACGCGGATTGACGGCGCAGACTTGCGCGATCAGGCGCTCCTGCATCTCGGGCAGGCGGGTGTCGCCGCGGTCCTTGCTCTCGACGCTGGAATCCGATGTCTCGCCCACCATCAGCAGCACCGCATCGGCTCCCCGCGCGGCCTCGACGGCGCGGGCGAGCATGGCCTCGGCGCTGTCGGGGTTGCGCACCCCGTACCAAAGACCCTGTACGCGACCGCCCAGCCACTCGAATTCGGCTGTGACGGTGACCTCCTGCCCCTCGGCCAGTTCGATCGCGGCCATGTCGGCGTCGCCGCGCTTGAGGACGCCCATGATCTCGGAAGCCGGGACTTCGCCGCCCGCCGTCAGCACTTCCCGCCCATCGACAAGGATGCGCGCCGCGCCGGTGGAGCCGAGGTAGAAGCTGTAGAGCCCCGCGCTTTCCGCCGTGAACCGGCCGGAAGCGCGCAGCGATCCGGGCCGGGTGAATTCCGCCTGCTCATGCACGCCGACGAACCACACCAGCGAATTGGTATCGCGCGTCTCGCGCGAGAGTACCTCTCCGGTGCAGCCGGGCTGCGCGAAGTATTCGAGCGTCATGCCGCGGCTGCAGCCGTCGCCGATGTCGAGCGCCGGAACCACCGGCATCCCCGGCAGGCGCGGCTGCGGATCGACGCCGGGTTCGAACACCAGCTCGCAGCTGTCGCCATAGGTCTCGCGCAGCGTTTCCAGCGGCGTCGGCGCATCGGGCGAGATCGAAATCTTCGCGAAGGTCCCGCCCTGAAAGCACGGCGCGTAGGCATTGGGGCCGATCACCGCCAGCCGCTTCACTGTCCCCGGTTCGAGCGGCAGCATCGCGCCTTCGTTGCGCAGCAGGGTGAAGCCCGCTGCAGCGGCCTCGACCAGCAGCGCCTCGGCCTGATCCATCGGCGCAGGCGCGGCCTTGGGCGCATCGAGACGGCGGGCGACGGCGGTGACACGGGCAGCGGCATCATCGACCCGGCTGCGCAGGACCGAGCCCGCCGCGACGGCCGCCTCCACCTTGGGTCCGAGGAACCGCGCCGGCCCCGGCATCTCCAGATCGAGCCCGGCGTTGATCGAGCCCTCGGTCGAATGGGTGCCGAACCAGTCGCTCATGATGAGACCGCCGAAAGCCCACTCGCCCTTGACGATTCCGGTCAGCACTTCGGCCTGCTCCGCGCACCACGAACCGTTGACGCGGTTGTAGGCCGCCAGCAGGCCGACGCAGCCCGCATCGACCGCATATTCGAACGGCAGCAGGTAGACTTCCCGCAAAGTGCGGTCATCGACGCGCACGTCGACTTCGTCACGCGCGGTCTCGCTGTCATTACAGACAAGGTGCTTGGCGACCGAGCCGGTGCCGGTCGACTGCAGGCCCACGGCCCACTCGGCGCCGAGAACACCTGCCAGCACCGGGTCCTCGGAGAAATACTCAAAGGCACGGCCCGCCAGCGGGCTGCGCGCAAGGTTGAGATTGGGCGCCAGCACCGCATCGACGCCGCGCGCGACCGCCTCGTGCCCGACGAGTTCGCCAACGCGGCGGCACAGGTCGCGGTCCCACGTCGCGCCCAGCAAAGTCGAGCACGGGCTGAGCAGCGCGATGTCGCGTTCGTCCACCCGGCCGCTGGCGATGCCGAGCGGGCCATCGGACATGGTGAAGGCCGGAATGTCCGCCTCGGGCAATGCGACCGAGGACCACATCGCCCCGCCCGCCGTGAGTGCGCTCGCCTGCGTGAGCGTAATGTCCGTCATGCCAACCCCCCGGCCGAAACCCTGGCCAAAACCTCGAATGCGAAACCCATGATCTGCTGTGCCTGCGCCCGCACGGCGCGGGCGATGCCATCGTCGGCCAGTGCGCCGTCAGGACCGAACGGCCGCTGCTCCACCGAATTGACCGCGATGCCGACCGGCGTGGGCCAGCCGCGCATCGCGTGGACGACGTCGCGCAGCGCGGAAAGCGTCGTCCCGCAAGCCTGCCAGCCCGCCGCCGTCACCACGAGGCCGACCGGCAGCCCGTCGAAATAGACCCGCGCATCGCCGCGCAAGTCCTCAAGGAGATCGACCGCGTTCTTCACCAGACCGGAGTAGCCGCCGTGATAGCCGGGGCTGCCGATGACGATCGCGTCGCAGCCGCGCACCGCCTCGACCAGAGCCTGTTCCTCGGCGGTGCGCGCGGGGTTCTCCGGGTTGAAGTGCGGTAGCCGCGCAAGCGAGGGGCCGTCGAACATGGTCGTCTCGGCACCTATCGCCGCGCATTCGGCAAGGACGGCCCGCACGATCCGCTCGCTGGAAGAGGCCTGGCGGAACGTCCCGCCAAGGCCGACCACCCGCTTGCGGCGGGGCGATGAAGTTGCGGTCACTATGCGCTCTCCTGATAAGGCGGCGCCCTTCCGCGGGCGCCCTGTCGTCGTCGTCGGCTCGGCTCAGCCCTTGAGCGCGGGCATCACCTTCTCGGAAAGCAGGTGCAGCGTCTGATTGCCCAACTGCAGGCGCTCGTCGGTCAGCGGGCCGGTCGTCGTGCCGCACAGGATGTTGCCGATGCCCAGCTCCTGATAGGGCTTCAGGTGCTCGATCACCGTCTCGGGCGAGCCGTAGAGGCACCAGGTGCCGATCCAGTCGTCGGTCAGCGCATCGGGCGTGCGGTCGGTCTTCCTGTTGGCGTCGTCGCTCTCGGCGCGGGCGTTGAATTCGGCCTCACGCTCGACCGCGTCCTGATAGCTGCGCAGGATGACTTCGAGTTCCTCGCGCGCCTGCTCGTCGGTCTCGGCGACGTGGACGACCTGATAGGTGTGCGTCGTCCAGTCGAGCGCGGAGGCGACCACCTCGTCGCTGTGGCCGGCTTCGAGCAGGAACCCCTTGTAGATGTCGAACCACTTCTTGACGTGGACGAAAGGCTCGGTGCCGCCGATCTTGGGCGGCGTAAAGGCAGGAATGAAGGCGGGCCAGCCGTTCTCGGCAGCGCGGCGCGAACTGGCCTCCTTCATCGCCACCGGCATCAGGCGGGCATGGCCGGGCGTATAGGGCGCCGGCGTGATGCGCTGGAGGACGCGGCCGTTGTACGGGCCGTTCTCGATGACCACGGCGGGATCGTCCATCCGCTTGGCCCAGAGCTGCTCGGCGATGGCGAGGTTGTTCTCGGCAAGGGCGCCCGCGTCCCTGTAGTCCACCGCGAACCCGATCATCTCCTCGGGCGTGGTGCCCGAGCCGACGCCGACGAGCAGCTTGCCGTCGGTCAGCTGGTCGAGGACGTTGATCCGCTCGGCGAAACGCACGGGGTGATGCAGCGGCACCGACACCACCGAGAAACCGAAATGCATGTGCGGCATCTGCCCGGCAAGGTAGCCTGCGAAGATAAAGCTGTCGCTCGCCACCGGCATGTAACCGTTGAAGTGATGGTCCGGCAGGAAGATCGCATCGTAGTCCAGCGAGGCCGCGAGACGCGCGTGCGCCTCCAGGTCCTTCATCAGCTTGCGATCCTGCTCGGGGCCGAGCGAACGGGCGTTCAGGAAGACGGAAAAGCGCATGTACCCTCCCAAGGGAATCATCGCGACATGGATATGTCGCTAAATTAGAATTGACGTTCTTATTTCGATAAGGTGTTTATTGCTGTCATGTCAACACGTCCAAAGCCTCGCGCTTCCGAAAAAACGCTGGCGGTCGATACCGTCAGCCGAACCCCGCAACAGGGGCGCAGCAAGGCCTCGTTCGAGCGCATGCTCGTCGCCGCCGAAAAGCTGATGCTCGAACGGGGTAGCGAGGAGTTCACCCTCCAGGACGTCAGCCAGACGGGCGCCGTCTCGATCGGGTCGATCTACCTGCGCTTCAAGAGCAAGGAGAACCTGGTCCGCGCGGTGATCGCCAACCACCTCGAACGCATGGCGGCGGACGAGGACGCGATGATGGTGGCGGTCAAGGCGAAGGCGACCTCGCTCGACACGTTCATGCCGCGCTACGTGCAGGCGTTCGCCGGAGTGCTGCGCGACCATGCGCCGCTGCTGCGCCTGAGCATGCAGCGCGCCTCGTTTGACCCGCTGGTGTCCGAACCCGGCAAGCAGAGCGCCAACCGCGCCGCCGCGATGGGCATCGCCGCGATGCTCGAATACCGCGAGGCGTTCGGCGGCGACGACCACGAACTGAAGGCCAATGCCGCCTACCAGATCATCTTCGCGACGCTCGCCCGCCAGCTGAGCCTGGGCTCGACAGCCGAGTCCGCCTATGCCCACGACTGGGAGCAGCTCAACACAGAGCTGGGCCGGATGTGCCTCGCCTACCTCAAGGCGGATGCCTGACGCGGGCTTTCGCCTTTCCGGCAGTCTGACACAATCGAGGGGCGCGGCAGCGATGCCGCGCCCCTTCAGTTTACCGCGAGGCCGCAAGGAGGAGAAAGCGCGGCCCCGCGATGAACGCGTCCCGGCGTCAGAAGCTGACGCTTGCCCGCACGCCGTATGTGCGCGGCGGCTGGAACTGGTAGTTGTTGGTGTGCGAGACGAAGTTCTGCTGCGCGTAGGCCAGCACGTTCTTGTCGAAGATGTTGCGCACGAAGGCGATCACCTTCCAGCCGCCATGGTCGGGCTCGTACCCGATCGAGGCATTGGCGACGACGAAGCTGGCGGTCGATATATCGTCGAGGTTGAAGGCGGAGAAATAGTACTTCGACGAATACTTGGCATCGGCATGCGCGGTGATCTTGCCCGCGCCCACCGCGATGTCCTGGTCGAACGATCCGGTGACGGTGAACGAGGGCGCGTTGGGCAGGCGGTTGCCGCTGATGTCCTGCGGGTTGCCGTCACCGTCGTTGACGACGATGCCGTTCCCGAACTTGGTGTGCAGGTAGGCGGCGTTGAGGCCGATGCGCGTGGCCTTGCCCAGCAGTGCCTTCACTTCTGCCTCGGCCCCGAAGATCTTGGCCGAACCCACGTTGAAGATGCCGCTGCCCTGCAGCACGTCGGAAGTCTGCGATGCCTGATAACCGCGGTAGTTCGAGTAGAACACGTCGCCGTTGATCTGCAGCGTATTGCCCAGCAGCGAGTTCTTGGTGCCGATCTCGAAGGCGTCGAGCTGTTCGGAATCGTAAGGCACCGCAGCCGAGCTGCCGTTCGAGTTGAAGCCCCCCGACTTGTAGCCGCGATCGTACTTCGCATAGATCAGCGTGTCGGGCTTCGGGCGGAAGTTCAGGCCCGCATGCCAGGTCGGCTGACTGTCGCTCAGGTTGCCGTCTCCGGGCGTGGTCAGGCGCAGCGCCGGTGCGAAGGGGCTGGCCAGCGCGGGCAGGAACAGCAGAGCCTGCCCGCTGCGGGTCTTCTTGTCCCAGGTGTAGCGGCCGCCGAGGCTGATCTCGAGCCGGTCGGTCAGGTCGTAATCGACTTGCGCGAAGACCGCCTGCGAACGGGTGCGGATCTTGTAGTCGAACTTGATGCCGTACTGGTCGGGCTGGCCCAGCGCCTCAAGCGGGCCGCCATCCGCAAACAGGCCAGTCATGTCGAGGTTGTAGAGGCCGGAATCGACCGTGTTGTTCTCGCTGAACCGGAAGTAGCCCGCCTGGAAGAACAGCCTGGAGCTGCTGTCATTGCTCACCCGGAATTCGTGGTTCCAGGTCTTGGGGCGCTCGTTCTGGCGGAACTGGCGGTTGGCCGGGTATTCCGGGCCGGTCGCGTCGAGGACGTTGACCCAGTTCTGGCTGTCGAAACCGCCTGCGTAGATGAAGTTGAGGTTGCTATCGGTCGAATAGGCCAGCTCCCAGCGCACGCGGTCGCCTTCGAGCGTGGTCTTCTGCGCGGAATTGCCGGGGAACGCGCCGAGATCGCTGAAGCTGGGCTTCGGTCCGCCAAGGGCGCCGCGCAGGATCGCGTCGCCGTTCACCGTGCGGGAATCGTGCTGGTAGGAAACCCAGGCCGACAATCCGCCCGAGGCGTAGAGCGCCTGAATGCGGCCCGACGCGAAGTCCTCGTCGTCACCGCTGGTGGTGGGGCCGTCGATCTTGCGGTAGCCGTCATGTGTCAGATACGTGCCCGAGGCGCGGATCGCGAAGGTGTCGCTGACGGCCAGGTTGGCGCCCATCTCGCCATTGAAGGTGCCGAAGTTCGCCGCCTCCACCGAAGCATAGCCGCCGTTCTCGAACTTGGGGCGGTTGGTGATGATGCTGACGAGGCCGCCGGTCGAGTTGCGGCCGTTGAGCGTGCCCTGCGGCCCCTTGAGCACTTCGATGCGGGCAAGGTCGTACATCGAGGAATTCAGCGAGAACGAACGGTTGGTGTAGAACCCGTCGCGCGAGACCGGGACCGAGGGATCGCCGATCTCGGTCACGTCGGTCGAGGCGATGCCGCGCACCGCGACATAGGCCGCGCCCGCAGAGGGCGAAATGTTCACGCTGGGGTCGATCGTGGCGAGATCGCGGACCGAGGCGATGCCCGCATCGCGCAGCGAGTCACCGGAATAGACGTTGAGCGCGGTCGGCGTGTCCTGCGCGCTGGAAGCAGTGCGGTTGGCGGTAACGATGATGTCCCCGAGGCCGGCCTGATCCTGCGATTCGCTCGCCGCGTCCTGCGCCATGGCGATCGTCGGCAGGGCGAATGCGGACACGGAAACAAGCAGGAAATTCAGCTTCATAGATCTCTCCCCAATGCGGATGGCTGCCCTTCTGGGAAGCCGTTATAAAACCAGAATATGCATTCTAATTAGTAGATGGGGAATCGGTCGTCAAGCGGGTCGTCAAGGCTATGAGGTAACCACGGTGTGCCGCAATCAAGCCACTTCCGATTTTAGAATATAAATTCTAAATAACTCGTGCCGATTCGCACTGGGGACGGCGGGAGAGGGAAGACAAGCATGATCGATCGACGCACCGTTCTGGCGACCGCCGCCGCATCCGGGCTTGCCGCCATGATGGAAACGCCCGCCCTCGCCTGGGCCGCGCGTCCGGTAAATCCGGCGTTTCCCAAAGGCTTCCTGTGGGGCGCGGCGACGGCGGCCTATCAGGTCGAAGGCAACAATGTGAACAGCGACGTCTGGGCGATGGAACACGCCAGCCCCACCGTCTACGCCGAGCCATCGGGCGATGCGGCGAACAGCTTCGCGTTGTGGCGCACCGACCTCGATCTGGTGAAGGGGCTCGGGCTGGGCACCTATCGCTTCAGCCTCGAATGGGCGCGGATCGAACCGGCGAAGGGCCAGTTCTCGATCGCCATGCTCGACCACTACAAGGCGATGATCGAGGGCTGCCGGGAGCGCGGGCTGAACCCGATGGTGACGTTCAACCACTTCACCACGCCCGTCTGGTTCGCCGCGCAGGGCGGCTGGTCCAATCCCGAGGCGCCCGCGCTCTTCGCCCGCTACTGCGACAAGGCCGCGCGCCATCTCGCCGCCGGAATCGGGCAGGCGACGACGCTGAACGAGCCCAACCTCAGCGGGTTGCTCGACATCGTGCTGCCCGGAGACATCGGCAAGCAACTGCTCGGCGCCGACAAGGCCATGCAGGAAGCTGCCGCCCGCGCATATGCCGTGGCACGGTTCCTGCCGGGCAACCCACTCTATGTCGCCGACCCGCAAGTGGTTCAGACGAACCTCCTCGCGGGCCACAAGGCCGGGCGCGAAGCGATCAAGGCGGTACGCGGCGACCTTCCCGTGGGCGTCAGCCTTGCGATCATCGACGATCAGGCGGTGGGCCGCAGCAGCCTGCGCGACGCGATGCGCGCGAAGCTCTACCAGCCCTGGCTGGAGGCTGCGCGCGGCAACGACTTCGTCGGCGTGCAGAACTACGAGCGCACGGTCTGGAACGACAAGGGCCGCCTGCCCGCACCGCAAGGCGCCGAGACCAACGACGCGGGATCGGAAGTCTATCCAGCCTCGCTCGCGGGCGCGGTGCGCCATGCCCACCAAGTCAGCGGCGTGCCCGTCATCGTCACCGAGCACGGCATCAACTCGGCCGACGATACCAAGCGCGCGCGCCTGATCCCCGCCGCGCTGACCGAACTCAAGCGCGCGATGGACGAAGGCGTCCCCGTGCTCGGCTACATGCACTGGTCGCTGGTGGACAATTACGAGTGGGTCTTCGGCTACAAGCCGCAGTTCGGCCTGCACACGCTCGATCGCAGGACGTTCGCGCGGACCGCCAAGCCCTCGGCGCGCGTGCTGGGCGCGATCGCAAGCCGCAATTCGCTTTGACTGTTGAACACCGGATCCGGCCGACGACCACTGTTACTCGTCGGGCTTTCGTACGCTTTTGACCGCCATCATAGTACGTTGCCAAGCCTATGGAGCGATCCGGAAGACGAGTCGTCAACCACCGAGAGACTGTAGGAAACGGTGCAGATCAACACTCAGCCCAGTCAGCCCATCTTCGTCCTCGAAAACCGAATGGCCGGCCGCGTAACGGGCATAAGTCACGCGGTCCCCAAGCACTCCCGCCTGCTCCAGCGCGAACTGGCCTGCGTAGACCGGGGTGGTAATGTCGTAATACCCACCGCCCGCAAAGACCTTCAGACCCGGCTGTGCGTCCATGGCCGCCTTGAGATAGGGCGCAAACGACATGGCGCGATAGCTGCCGCCGTAGTCCTTGTCCCAGTTCCACTTGAAGTTGATGCCCAGGTTCAGGCTGCGATAAGGGCTCGGTGCGGTGTAGCCGAGTTCGTTCTCGAGATAGCCCTCGATCCCGGCGCTGGTGCCCGAACCGAGCGACATCGACGGATCGTCGAACGGCGGGCGCAGCTTCGATTCCGCGATGGCGCGGGTCGCCCGGCCGTCGAGCTGGCCCGTGCGCAGCCCCTTGTCCGCCAGCAGCGCAAGCATGAAGTCGTAGTTGTCGAGACGCAGGTTCTTCGCCTCGATCGCGGCGGCGGGGATGCCGATCAGCGCGGACATGCGCTCGGCCACCTTCCTGCGCTTATCAGAAGGCAAGGCCGGGCCGCGCATGAGGGCAGAGGCATATTCGGTCTGCGCGAAGTTCAGCGCCTCGGCGTAGTGCTGCGCCACAGTACGCCCGCCCCGGTCGATCGCCTGATGATACCATGCGACCGCCGCGAACGTGGGCAGATGCATAGCCTCGGACAGCACCGGACCATCGGCATCGCCGATCGCCAGCGACAGCAGCACTACGCCCGCGGGCAGCGGCTTCTTCGCCTTCATGTCCTCGTTGACGATCGCCAGAGCGCGCGACGTACCGTAGCTTTCGCCAACCAGCACGCGGGGAGACGCCGTGCGATCATTGGCCTTGACCCACGCCTCGATCATCGCCGAGACGCCCCGCGCATCACCACCGACGCCCCAGTAGCCGCTGGCGTCGCGATCCTTAACCGGCATGCTTGCGCCCGTACCCACCGGGTCGATAAAGACGAGGTCGGCGACGTCGAGCAGGCTGTGCGGATTGTCCTCCAGATGTGCCACATCGCCCTTGCCGACGATCCGGCGCGGCCCGAGCGCCTGCATATGCAGCGGCGAGGACGATGCCCCCGGCCCGCCGTTGAAGACGAACAGGATCGGGCGCTTCGCCGCATCGCCCTTGGTCTCGGCGACGTAGGCGTAGCTCACGCCCACGGCGACCGGGACGCCATCCGCTCCCGGCATCGGTAGTTCGGTGACGATCGCTTTGTAGGCCAGCTTGCGCCCGGCGATCTTCGCGGAATGACGGGTGACGACGACGCGGTCGGTAGCCGTGTCGCGCGGAACCATCGGCTCCATCGCGCGCAGGAACGCAGGCGACATCGGCGCCTCCCCGTCCTGCGCATGGGCCGCAACCGAAGTAGTGGCGAGAAGCATGGCGGCGATGGCGGAAAAGTTACGCATAGGCATTTCCTGCAGGATCAGGCGCGCGGCAGCGCGGCGAGGAGGCGGTCGATGTCGTGCTCGTCCGTGAAGACCGAGGGGCAGACGCGGAAGCGGTTGCGTGAAAGCGTGATGCGCGCTTGCGCGGCGTTCAGCGGGTCGGACAACTTGGCGTAGGCGCCTTCCAGCGCGCAGGTCACCAGCGGCGTGCGCGATCCTTCCGGGGTGACGATGGCATAGCCCTTCGCCGCCAGCCCTTCGCGCAGGCGCGCCAGCAGCGGCAGACGGTGCGCCACCATGCGCTCGACGCCGAGGCCGAGGATGTAGTCCAGCGACCAGTCGAGCTGCGCCAGTACCGCGTGCGACCGGGTGCCGCCCGCGAACAGCCCTTCCATATCGCCGCGCGGGGTGGTGTCGGCGATCGTGTCGCCCGGCGGATCGAAGGGGTAGACGTGCGGCGCGAAGCCGGAGAGCTGGTAGTAGCCGAAATGGGTGCGCTTCAGCCGCTCGCGCAGGTCGGCGCGGGCGTAAAGGAAGCCGAGGCCGAAGTCCCCCATCAGCCACTTGTAGCTGGCGGTGGAGGCGAAATCGACGCCGCTTGCCCGCACGTCGATGGGGATGGTGCCTGCCGCGTGGATGATGTCCGCATAGACCAGCGCGCCGCGTGCGTGGGCGATCTCGCAGATGCGCTTCAGGTCGTGCTCGAAGCCGTTGTAGGTCGATACCAGCGAGAGCGCGACGAGGCAGGTGCCCGGCGTGATCGCCCGCTCGTAGGCCTCGACGGAGATGCGCCCGCCTTCCGGCCGCAGCCAGGCCACGTCGACGCCCTGCTTCGCCAGCTCCTCGTAAAGATAGAACGAGCCGAAGAAGTGCAGCGTGTCGGTGACGATGCGCCCTCCGCCGCGCGGGAAGTCCAGCGCCTCGATCACCAGCTGCTCGCCTGCGGTAGTGCTCTGGACGAAGGCCAGTTCCTCCGGTGCGGCGTTGATCAGGCGGGCGAAATTGGCCTTCACGCGAGTTTCGACCTCGTCGGTGGGGTAGTGGCCCTCCATGGACGTGCGCTGGTCGAGGTAGCGCTGCACCGCCGCCCGCGCGCCGAGCGGGACCGGGTGCATCGTCCCGCTGTCGAGGTAGCCAGCGACGGTGGGCGCGAAGGCGGCGCGATCCGGCAATGTTGTGGGTTTTGGCGTAGCAACCGCGCGGGCCGCAACCGGCATCGCTACCGGCACTGCACTCGCCGCCGCCAGCACGCCGCGCCGTGTCATCCCCTTGATCTCCATGCGCGCTCCTGTGCTCCGTGCCATGCACACTAACCCGGTCTTCGCGAATAGAATTCGCCGATGTTGCGCGCCGGAAGCGCCATAGCGACGCACGGCACCCTGTCCATCATGCCTCAACTGCGCATAAAAATGCCTCGGGCCCGCCGCTATCGTCGATGCGTGATCCGGAGACCGACCATGCTGCGACTGGCTGCCATTCCCGCCCTGCTGATGACCTTGGCCCTACCCGCGCATGCGGCGCCGGTCTGCAAGGCGGATGCGGTAGAGACCCGGCACCACGCCGTGATCGCCGGAAAGCGCATCGATTATGCCGCCTGCGCCGGAACGCTGCCGGTCCGCAACCTCAAGGGCGAGGTGCGCGGGCGGATCTTCTACACCGCCTACATCGTTCCCGAGCGCAAGCAGCGCCGCCCGCTGACTTTCGTGTGGAACGGCGGCCCCGGCGCGGATTCGCGGCTGCTGCAGTTCCATGCGCTCGGCCCCCGCGTGATCGCCAAGGGGCGCCTCGCCGACAATCCGGCGAGCCCACTCGCGGTCAGCGACCTCGTCTTCGTCGACCCGGTCGGCACCGGCTTCAGCCGCGCCGATACGCCGGAGCATGCCGCCGATTTCTACGGCACGCGCGCGGACATCGCCTCTGTCGCCGGGTTCGTCGGCGACTGGCGCAAGGTCTACGGCCGCGCTGCCGCACCGCTCTACCTCGCGGGCGAGAGCTTCGGCACATGGCGCGCGGCGGGCGTGGCCGAGGCGCTGGTGGATGCAGGCACGCCGGTCGCGGGCATCGCGCTGATCTCGGGCGGTATCCCGCTCGGCGACATGCCCGACCGCAATCTCATGCGCGCCCTGTCGCTCGACAGCCGCATCGCCACCGCCCATGCGCTCGGCCGCCTTGCGCCGGGTGCCGACCGCGCGAAACTGCTGGCCGAAGAGCGCGAATGGGCCACGCAGGTCTACACCCCGGCCCTCGCCGCGCCCGATGCGCTGTCCCCGCAAAAGCGCGAGGCGGTGATCACTAAGCTGGCGCGCTATCAGGGCCTCGATCCCGCCATCGTCGATGGGAAGACGCTGTGGGTCTCGCCCCGCCAGTTCCGCACCGCGCTGCTCGCGGGAGAAAAGAAGACGCTCGACGTCTTCGACATGCGCCGCTCCGGCCCTGAGCCTGACCAGGCCGCAGACAACGCGCTCGTGCTCGACTACTACCGCACCACGCTCGGCTTCCGCGCGGGCAGCTATGCCGGGATCGACGCCCCGGCCTCGAACGCGGGCAGCGAGTGGCAGTACGACCAATCGCCGATCACGAAGGAATCCCTAGCCCGCGCCATGGCCGGGGAAGGCCCGCCCAGCCCCTCGCAGCCCTGGACCCTGCGCGCGATGGAGACAATGCCGACCATGCGCACCTGGGTTGCCGCCGGGCGCTTCGATTCCCTCAACAGCTGCGCGGGCAATCAGGCGACGGTCGCGGCGCTGCCCGCTTCGATCGCCGCGCGCTTCGTGCTGAACTGCTACGAAGGCGGGCACATGATGTACGAGGATGATCGCGAAACCCGGCGCTTCGGGCGTGAGCTTTCGACGTTTCTCAGATAACGCGCATAAATCTTGCGCCCCGAATTGCGATCGCAGCAGAACATGGGCGAGCGATGCGCCGGTGCCGGTGCGAACGCAAAACTATTCCCGGCGCCTGCGCTATCCTGACGGACAGGGAAACGCCGTGCCAACGCGGCGGCCTTCAGGGACATATCGGGGAATTCGGGCATGACACTTCGCAGGCAGACACGCACGCTTCTGACCACTACCGCACTCTCGGTCGCCGTGTTCGGCTCGCCGGTCCATGCACAGGACCTGAGCCCCGCCGCGTTCGATGGCGCCGGGGCCGAAAGCGCCGGTGAAGCCATCGTCGTCACCGGATCGCGCATCCGCCGCGCGCCCAATTCCGATGCCGCCCCGGTCCTCGAAGTAGGCCAGCAGCAGATCCTCGATCGCGGCTATGTCAGCGTCGCCGACGCCCTCAACGACCTGCCTTCCAACGTGCCGACGCTCAACCAGGCGGACGGTTCGGGCGCATCGAGCGGATCGGGCATCCAGGCACCCAACCTCTTCGGCCTCGGCGCCGGGCGCACGCTGACCCTGCTCAACGGCCGCCGCATGGTGACCAGCAGCTCGGGCATCGGCGGCACTGACGGCGTCGGCGACGCACAGGTCGATTCCAACATTCTCCCGCTCGGCCTGCTCGAGCGCGTCGAGGTCTATCAGGGCGGCGGCGCGGCAGTTTACGGATCGGACGCGATCGCGGGCACGGTGAACTACATCCTCAAGAAGGACTTCACCGGCATCGTGCTGGACGGCCAGACCGGCATCTCCGATCGGGGCGACTACGGCACCTACTCGCTGCGCGGCACCGCAGGCTTCAACTTCGCCGAAGGGCGCGGCAACTTCGCGGTCGACATGGGCTGGTCGAAGAGCCCGTCGCTGCGCTTCTCGGATCGCCCGCTGTCGAACCTCGGCCGCCTGACCGTGTCGAACTCCGCCGACACCGGGCCGACCGACGGCATCCCCTCGGTCAAGGAAATCTTCAACGCCGGGTTCTGGCCTTTCAACGGCAACGGCGTGATCTTCACCGCGCCCGCGCCTCCGCCCAGCTTTTTGCTGCGCAACGGCGCCGGCAGCGCGCTACAGTTCGGCAGCGACGGCAGCGTCATTCCCTACAACCCCGGCACCATCCAGGGGATCCCCTTCGCCTCTGACGGCGAGGGCTTCCCTTATCAGGAACTTGCGGGCCTGCGCACCGGCGTCGAGCGCCTGACCGCCAACGCCATCGGCCATTACGACCTGACCGACCGCATCACCCTCTCGGCCGAGTTCCTCTACGCCAACACCAAGGGCCGCGAGATCCCGCAGGGCAACAGCCGCACCGTGCTGAACGGCGGCACGTATGCCGGGCCGATTGCGTTCACGATCAACAACGCCTTCCTTACCGACGAGGCCAAGGCCGCGCTGATCGCCGCCCGCCCCAGCTTCGCCAACGGCGCGCCACTGTTCCTGTCGAAGTACTTCTACGACCTCGTCCCCGACCCGGTTCAGACCTACAACACCGATACCTGGCGCGGCGCCCTAACGCTGGACGGTGACTTCGACGTCGGCAGCCGCAACTTCTACTGGTCGGTTTCGGGCAGCTACGCCCGCGTCGAGGGCAGGCAGCGCAGCTGGCAGGTCGTCAACAGCCGCTACAACAATGCGATCAACTCGGTCCTGTCAGGCGGGCAGGCGGTCTGCGCGATCAACGCTGATGCCGACGCCACCAACGACGATGCGAGCTGCGTGCCGATCAACCCCTTCGGTACGGGCACCGTCAGCGATGCCGCCCGCAAGTACGTCAGCACCCGCGCCGGACTCGACTGGACCAATGAGCAGATCGACGTGCTCGCCACGCTGGGCGGCACGCTGTTCTCGCTGCCGATGGGCGACGTGCAGTTCAGCGCCGCTTACGAGCACCGCGACGAGAAGGCTGCGTTCAGCCCGCTCCAGGCCAACCTCGACGGCGTGTTCGGCGACGGTTCGCAGCAGGTCGCGCAGTCCGGCGGCTACAACACGGACGAGCTTTCCGCCGAAGTCATCGTGCCGCTGATCGGCCGCGACTTCACGCTGCCGCTGGTCAAGCTGCTCGAATTCAAGGGGGCCTTCCGCTACGTCGACAACTCGTTCGCGGGCCGCGAAAACGTGTGGGACGCAGGCCTGCGCTGGGAAGTCACCGACGGCGTGACCCTGCGCGGATCGCGCAGCCGCAACTTTCGTGCGCCCACCCTCACCCAGCTGCTCGCACCCACCAGCACCACGATCGGCTCGGCGGGCTACGACCCCTGCGATGCCGACCGCATCAACGCGGGCGCCAACCCGTCGGTCCGCCGCGCCAACTGCCTAGCGCTGTTCACCGCGAACCCCGGATACGGCGTCGATCCCGACGGCACGGGTTCGGGCATGAGCGCCGCCGAGCGCCTCGCGCGGTTCCAGAGCCCGGCGGAGAACTTCAACCGCACCACGATCACCAGCGGCGGCAACCCGAACCTGCGCAACGAGATATCGGACACGCTGACCTACGGCATCGTGCTGCAGCCGCGCTTCGTGCCCGGCCTGTCGATCAGCGTCGACCGCATCGAGATCGACCTGAAGGACGGTCTCTCCGCCTTCACGACCGAGGACTTCGCAGCCGCCTGCTTCGACGATCCGAACCCTTCGGAATCCGTGTGTAGCGCCTTCACCCGCCTCACCGGGCCTGATTCGACGAGCATCGGCGGCACCATCGTCACCGGCACCACGACCACCTTCAACGCGGGCGTGGTCAAGTACCGGGGCGAGACCTACACCGTCGATTATGCCTTCGCGCCGGGCGATCTGTTCGGCGGCAGCGACCTCGGCTCGCTGCGCCTGACCGCCAACGCCACACACAACACCCTGCTCACCACATCGGTAACGGGCACCACCTTCATCCGTACCGATGACACGTACCGCAGCCCCGAATGGGTCGGCCGGTTCAACGCAGTGTGGGACAAGGGACCGGTGCGCGTGAGCTACCAGCTCGACTACCTCGGCCGCACCCGCGCCGCCTACGACGCCACGATCGAGACGACGCCGAACCCGATCCTCAAGTCGAACATCGTCCACTCGATCTCGGCGCAAGTCGAGGCCGGGAACATGACCTTCCGCGCAGGCATCGACAACCTGACCGACAAGGCTCCGTCCTATCCGCAGATCGCCTATGGCGACATCCTCGGCCGCCGCTTCTTCGTCGGCGCGCGCATCAAGCTGAAGTGACCCGATCCGCCGCCGGTGCATGACGCACTGGCGGCGGTTTCATTCCCGCATCGAACGGAAAAACAGACGATCCCCGCGATGAACCCGCCGATGCCCTCCTCTCCCCCTCAGATTCCGGACGACGCCGGAATCGGCTCGTACTCGCAGTGGGTCCGCAAGGTAATCCGCTCGGTGCGTTCCGAGCGCAACCTGCTGGTCAGCCTGTTCGACAGCTCCGTGCCCGAGCCGGTGGACCTGCTGCGCCGGATCGTCGTCGAGGAATTCGCCGAGCCGGTGACCTCGCGCTATACCAGCGCCTTCAACGGCAATCCCTACGTCGTCGAGCAACTGGCCCGGCGCTACGGCGTGGCGACCGACCGTGTGCTCTGCGCGACCGGAGCGACCGGCGCACTCTCGCTGATCTACCGCGCCCTCGTCGGCGCCGGCGAATCCGTGCTGGTCGAGACGCCCGGCTTCGACCTGTTCCACACCATCGCCCGGACCAACGGCCTTGGCGTCGATCAGTTCACCAGGCAAGGCGATGGCTTCACCATAGACCCCGACGAGATCGCCGCGCGGATCACTCCGGCGACGCGGCTGATCGTGCTGTCCAACCTGCACAACCCTTCCGGCATGGCGGTGGATCGGGACACGCTGCTGGCCATCGCCCGCATCGCCGAGGCACGCGGCATTCATGTCGTCGTGGATGAAGTCTACGCCGCCTATGTCGATGCCGATGTGCGCCCACCCTCGGCGGTGTCGCTCTCGCCCGCGATCATCGGGATCGACAGCCTGACCAAGTCCTACGGCCTCAGCACCCTGCGCTGCGGCTGGATCGTCGCGGACGAGACCCCGATGCGCCGCATTCGCGCGCTGGCGGACGAGACCGAGTTCGGCGTCTCCAACCTCGCCCACGCCGCCGCCGCGCTGGTGCTGGAGCGGCCCGAGCCGTTCGACGCCTACCGCGACGCGATCATGCGCAAGGCCCGCCCGATCATCGAGAGCTACCATGCGCACTGGCGCGCCGAGGGCCTCGTCTCCGGCAAACTGCCGCGCTTCGGCTGCATCGCCTTCCCGCGCCTGACCGGGATTGACGACACGATCGCCTTCTCCGAATGGCTGGCCGAACGCTGCGGCGTGGTCGTGGCGCCGGGGGAATACTTCGGCGCCGCCGGGCACATCCGCATCGGCTTCGCCCGTGCCCCGGCCGACGTGGACTACGGATTGCAGGCATTGACCGACGGGCTGGTCCGCTACCGCGACCTCCTCGCAGCCAGAGGGACGAACTGAACATGCGCACTTGGCTGACCCTCACGCTGGCGATGCTGGCGAGCACTTCGGCTACCGCGCAGGAAGCGCCCACCGTCGCGGCAAGGATCGAAGGCCGCGCCGAACAAAGCGTCAAGGTCGGCGGCAAGCGCCTCGCCTTCACGGCGGAGGCGGGCACTTATCCGGTCGCGAGCAAGCCAGATCGCAGCGACGCGACCGCCGGTTATGTCGCCTATGTTCGCAAGGGCGCGGGCGCCGATCGCCCCGTGCTGTTCGTCTTCAACGGCGGCCCCGGCGCGGCCTCTGCCTACCTGCAGATGGGCGCGCTCGGCCCGATGCGAGCGCATGTGCCGCAGGACCCCGCCGCGCCGCTGCCCGCCGAGGCGGAAGTCACCGCAAACCCGGCCTCGCTGCTCGACGTGGCCGACCTCGTCTTCCTCGACCCGCCCGGAACCGGCTTCTCCGAGATCGGCAAGGATGCCGACCCCGCGTTCTACCAGTCGGTGAAGGGCGATGCCGACGCCGTGTCGCAGGCCGCCCGCGCCTGGCTCGCCGAGAACCACCGCACCACCTCGCCGCTGTTCATCCTCGGCGAAAGCTACGGCACCATCCGCGCCGCCGCGATGGTCGATGCGCTGCGGGCGCAGGATAGCGCCCTCAAGGTGCGCGGCGTGCTGCTGCTCGGGCAGGCGCTCAACATGATCGAGACCTCGCAGCGGCCCGACAACGTGGTGACCTACCCGGTCTCGCTGCCGACCCTCGCCGCGTTAGCCTGCTACCATCACAAGCGCCCCGCGCCCTGCGACCCCGCCGCAAGCGCCGCAGAGGCCGCCGCCTTCGGCCCGGCCTACCTCGATGCGCTCTACAAGGGCCGCGGGCTGGACGAGGCCGCCCGCGCCAAGATCGCCGCCAAGCTGACCGACCTCACCGGCATCCCCGCCGCGTTCTACCTCGCTCATGACCTGCGCATCTCCAAGGAGCGCTTCCGCGTCGAACTGCTGCGCGCCGAGGGCAAGGTGCTGGGCCGCTACGACGCGCGCTATACCGCGCCGCTTCCGGCCAACGCAGGCGAAATGGTCGGCCCCGACGCCTTCTCCGCCGTGTCCGACCTCTACGGCAAGGCGGTGATCGGCCAGCTCGCCCGCATCGGCGTGGCTAACCCTGAGCGCTACAAGGTCATCGCCCGCTTCCCCGGAGAATGGTCCTACGGCGCGGGCGACAGCCCGTTCAACGACTGGCCGTTCATGGCCCGCCTCGAAGCCGCGATGGCCGCCGAGCCGGACTTGCGCCTCTTCGTCGGCACCGGTCTCTACGACCTGACTACCACGGTCGGCGCGGCGGACTACCTCTTCGCCCAGGCCAACCTGACCGACGACCGCTTCGTCAACCACCGCTATCCCGCCGGGCACGTCGCCTATTCCGACGACGTCAGTTGGCGCAAGCTGGTCACCGACATCCGCGCCTTCGTGATCGCGGGCAGCAAGCCGTGAGCGACGAACAGAAGCTCGCCAAGGGCATCGACTTGGGGGGCGTCGTCGCGCTGGGCCTCGGCACGGCGGTGGGCGTCTCGATCTTTTCTGCCATCGCCCCCGCCACCGCGATTGCCGGTCCGGCGATGCTGCTTTCGGTGCTGGTCGCGGCGCTGCCGATGTACCTGATCGCGGTGAGCTATGCCTTCCTCGGCTCGGCGCTGCCGGTGTCGGGCGCATCTTTCGCGTGGCCCGCGCGGTTCCTGCATCCCGCGCTCGGCTTCTTCATCGCCTGGGCGCGGATCATCGCCAACATGGGGGCGATGGTGGTGCTGGCGCTGGTCCTCGTGCGCTACGGCTCGATGATCCTGCCGCTGCCGGTCAAGCCGACGATGTTCGCGGTGCTGGTGCTGGCGCTGCTCGCCAACCTGTTCGGCGTCCACATCGCCGCGACCGTGCAGAAGTGGCTGCTGGCTGCGATGCTGATCCTGTTCGCGGTATTCATCGGCTGGGGCGGCGCGACTGCGGTTGACATCTCCCGCCTTGAGCCCCTGTTCCCGAACGGGATACACGGCATGATCGCGGCGATACCGCTGCTGATGGGCCTGTTCTTCGGCATCGAGGCCGCGACCGAGGCGGGCGCCGAAGTCGCCGACAGCCGCCGTGCCATTCCGCTGGGGATCGCGCTGTCGATCGGCTCGGCGACGCTGCTCTATCTTGCCGTGGGCTTCGTGGCGCTCGGGGTGCTGGGCGCTCCGGCGCTGGGATCGAGCGAGGCGCCGATCCTCGATGCCGCCAAGGCGTTCATGGGGCCGGTGGCGACGCCGGTGATCGTTCTGGCGGCGGTGCTCTCGATCGGCAAGTCGCTCAACGCGATGTTCGCGATGTTCAGCCGCAGCCTCTATGCCATGGGCACGGCGGGGATGCTGCCCGCCGCGCTGGGCCGAGTCCATCCGCGCTGGCAGACGCCTTACGTCGCGCTGCTGGCGGTCTTCGCCATCGGCTGCGCGGGACTGCTGCTGCCGATGGAGCTGACCTTCCTGTTCCTCGCGGTCAACATCCCCAACCTGCTGAAATACGCCAGCATCTGCCTCTCCGCCGCCCGCGTGGTCGAGCGGCACGACGATCTCTACGAGGCCGCCGCCTTCAAGTTCGCCCGGCCGACGATGCGCGCCTTCGCCTATGCCGGAGCCGCCTGCGCGCTGGCCCTCGCGTTGGTGGGGCTGGAGGCCGACTGGCGCCCTTACGCCCTGCTCGGCGGCTGGGTGCTGGTGGGCGCAGCGTTCCGCTGGCTGCACAGCCGCGTCCTGGGGTGACCGAGATCGCAACGATATGCGCCGGATCACGGTCTGGCCGCATCTTGCACCCACTCGATGACATTCTGCCGCCCCTGATCATTCTAACCACTTGAGTTGGTTTGAATGCGCTGCAACATATCTCGCGCGCGCCAAAACAGCTGAGCTTGGCTCGGGCTCGGGAGCGCGACGGGAACGGGATGTGGAAATGATGCAGCACGAAGAAACGGCCGATTTACCTTACCTGCGCAAGGTCGTGGGCGCCTCCATGGCGGGCACCGTGGTCGAATGGTACGAGTTTTTCCTGTACGGAACCGCCGCCACGCTCATTTTCGGCAAGCTGTTCTTCCCGGCCACCGGCAATGATCTGGATGGCGTGATCGCGGCCTTCGCGACTTATGCGGTCGGCTTCATCGCGCGTCCGTTGGGCGGCATCGTATTCGGCCACATCGGCGATAGGGTAGGACGCAAATCGCTGCTTCAGTTCAGCCTTATGCTCATCGGCTGCTCGACGTTCCTGATGGGTTGCCTCCCGACTTTCGGCTCGATCGGCTATTGGGCCCCCGTGCTTCTTGTCGTCCTGCGTTTCGTGCAGGGGTTCGCGCTGGGCGGAGAATGGGGCGGCGCGGTACTGCTGGTGGCGGAACACAGTCCTAACCACAGCCGCGCCTTCTGGGGCAGTTTCCCTCAGGCTGGCGTTCCACTGGGCAATCTGCTGGCGACGATCGTGCTTCTGATCCTGTCGGCGACTTTGTCCGACGCGCAGTTCCTGTCGTGGGGCTGGCGCTTCGGGTTCTGGCTCTCCGCCGTGATCGTCGGGATCGGGTACTACATCCGAACCCAGGTAGCCGACTCACCCATTTTCGAGGCTGCCAAGGCCGAAGCCGAGGAGCGCGCGCATCAAGGTTATGGGCTGGTCGAAGTCTTCCGGCGCTATCCGCGCGGGGTCTTCACGGCGATGGGTCTGAGGGTAGGCGAGAATATCCTGTATTACATGGTCGTCACGTTCTCGATCACCTATCTGGCCCATATTGGTGTCGACACGACCAAGATCCTGACCCTGCTGTTCTGCGCGCACATCCTTCACGTCGTTCTGATCCCGCTGTTCGGCGCCATGGCAGACCGGATAGGACGCAAGCCGGTCTACATGCTGGGCGCGGCACTTACGATGGCATGGCCTTTCATCGCGTTTCCGATGTTCGGCAGCGCAAGCACCGCCATCGTGCTCGCGGGTATCTTCGGGGGCATGTTCGTCCACGCCTTGATGTATGCCCCGCAGCCCGCCATCATGGCCGAGATGTTCCCCACGCGGATGCGCTACTCCGGGGTTTCCCTGGGCTATCAGGTGACGGCGATCTTCGCCGGGTCGTGGGCTCCGCTGATCGGCACCACCCTGCTGCGCGAATACGACGACTGGCTGCCGATCGCATTCTATGTTGCGGCTGCCGGAGCCATCAGCCTGCTGTCCGCGCTCGTCATGACCGAGAGCAAGGGCACGTCGCTGCTTGCCATTGACCGGGAAGATGAGCGTCGCCTTGCCACGGGATCAAATTGATGACGGTGCCCGAAAGACGGGATTACTTGAGCCCCTAACTCCTCGCATGAGGATTCTTCGGTCAAGTTAGGTCACTGCAGCACTCGTCGTTTTTGGATCTCAGGTCCGAGCCCGCTGTTTGATACAGGAACATCCCCTGCGCCTGTACGACCTCACATCCGGTCACCGCTTTGGACGGCTGCACCACTATCCCGCTTAAGGGTCGGGCCACGGATCGTTGGCAACCCATCACGATCCGACGCATTTGCAGACCATGTCCTGACCCGAGGCACTGAAGGAACCCGACTTGCCAGCAGCCTTTCCGCGCAGCTTTTCAATGCCGCTGCATCCTCTTCACGGCATCCTGCTCGCATTCCCGGTGGCGCTGTTTCCCTGCGCGTTGGCGGCGGATGTTACCTATCTCAACAGTTCCGAGATGCAGTGGTCGAACTTCGCCGCTTGGCTGATTGCAGGAGCGCTGGTCTTCACCGGTCTGTCGCTGGCATGGACGCTCGCGCGGGTGGCCATGCGCCGCGCGGGAAGCCGCTGGCTTGCGATCGTTCTGGCCGCTCTGTTCGTGGCAGGGCTCGTCAACGCATTCCAGCACAGCCATGACGGCTGGAGTTCGGTCGGCACCACCGGCCTTGCGCTGTCCGTGATCTCCATCGTGCTGGCGCTGGCTGCCGGCTGGATCGGCTACACCGTGCCGAGGGAGGTGCGCGCATGATCGTGCTCCGACATGCTGTGCTGGCGCTTGCCGCCCCGCTCGCCCTTACCGCCTGCGACAAGGCGCCCGAACTCGACCAGACCGGTGCTCGCCCGCAACTGCCGGCGCAGAAGGAAACGCTGCTCCCGCCGATGAAGATCGCGCGGCCCGCAGGTTGGAACGGCGCCATGCCAAGCGTCCCACAGGGTTTCACCATCACTCCGATCGCGACGGGCCTCAAAGTCCCGCGCCAGACGCTGGTCCTGCCCAACGGCGATGTGCTCGTTTCCGAGGGTCTCGGCGGCGGCGCGCCCAAGCTGCGCCCCAAGGACGTGATCGCCGGCTACATCAAGAGCCTCGGCAAGAGCGGCACCAAAGGAGGCAACCGCGTGACGCTTCTGCGCGACCGCGACGGTGACGGCAGATACGAATTGCAGACCGTGCTGATCGACGACCTTAATGCACCTTACGGCCTCGCGCTGGTCGATGGCGATCTCTACGTCGCCGATCAGGACGCCCTGCTGCGTTTCCGCTATCGCGACGGCGCGACGCGCATCGACGGCACCGGCGAGGTGGTTACGAAGCTGCCCGCAAATCCCAATCACCACTGGACCAAGTCGCTGACCGCCAGCGCCGACGGCACGCGCCTGTATGTCGGCATCGGCTCCAACAGCAATGTCGGCGAACGCGGCATGGCGCTTGAGGAAGAGCGCGCCGTCGTCTGGGAAATCGACCGTGAGAGCGGCGCGCACCGCACGTACGCCTCTGGCATCCGTAACCCGACCGCGCTCGCCATCAATCCGGCGACACAGGCGCTGTGGGCCGTCGTCAACGAGCGTGACGAACTCGGCGCAGATCTCGTGCCAGATTACATGACTTCGGTGAAACCGGGCGCGTTCTACGGTTGGCCTTACAGCTACTACGGCAATCACGTAGACCCGCGCGCCCACCCGCAGAAGCCCGAGATGGTGCGCAAGGCCATCGCCCCCGATTATGCGCTCGGCTCGCACGTCGCCGCACTCGGCCTGACGTTCCTCACCGGCGACGGCTTCGGCGGCAATTATGCCGACGGCGCCTTCGTGGGCGAGCACGGCAGTTGGAACCGTCGCCAGTTGGCGGGATACAAGGTCGTTTGGATTCCTTTCACCAACGGCCGCCCCTCCGGCAAGCCGCGCGATTTCGTGACCGGCTTCATCGGCCCGGACGGCAAGGCACGGGGACGTCCGGTCGGCGTGACCTACGATCCGGTCCGCCGCGCGCTGCTGGTCGCCGACGACCTGTCCAACACGGTATGGCGCATCACGCCCTCTGCGGCGCGCTGAAGAGCCAGAAACCCTTTGTAACGCGACCCAATCGAACCCCCGCACCTTCCATGCGTTGCCTTGCGCAACACAGGGGAAGAATGGCTTGCGTAAATCGACCGTCGTCTGCGCACTGCTGCTAGCGGGCTGCAACCGCCACCAGTCCGCCCTGGCGCCGTTCGGGCTGGAGGCGCGCTCGACGCTGACGATGACCATGGTGCTGGTGATCGGCGCGCTTGTTATCGCACTGGGCGTGGCGGCTGTGTTCGTCCTCGCAGTGCGCGCACCGGAAGGGCGGCTGGACCACGCGGGCGGAATGCGCATGGTGCTCTGGCTCGGCGCGATCGTGCCGTCGGTGGTTCTAACGGCGCTGCTGGTCTGGGCTCTGCCCGCGATGCGCCCACTGCCCGAGACGGCGCAGAACCTGCGCATCCATGTCGAGGGCGAGCAGTTCTGGTGGCGCGTGCGCTACCAGCCGCAAGGCCAGCCGCCCCTGATCTCCGCGAACGAAGTGCGCATCCCGGTGGGCCGCACTGTCGTGTTCGAACTGACTGCGACCGACGTGATCCACAGTTTCTGGATCCCCGGCCTTGCGGGAAAGATGGACATGATTCCCGGACGCACCAACCGCCTCGTTGTGAAGGCCGATAAGACGGGCACCTATCGCGGCGTCTGCGCGGAGTTCTGCGGCCTCAGCCATGCGCTGATGGCGTTCGACATCATCGCCATGGAGCCTGCCTCCTTCGACGCATGGCTGGCGGCCAGCCGCGAGCCACCGATCCGCACGCAAGGTCGCGGTGCGGCACTATTCGCGGCCAGCGGCTGCAATGCGTGCCATTCCCTGACCGGCGGCGAGAGCATCGGCCCCGACCTCACCCGCTTCGGCGAGCGGAGCAGGCTGGGCGCAGGCATCCTTGCTCCCACAGTGGAGAACACCGCCGCCTTCATCCGCGATCCCCACAGGTCAAAGCCCGGTGCCCGCATGCCCTCCTACTCGGCAATGCCCGAAGCGGACGCGCTCGCCATCGCCCGCTGGCTGAAGGAGGCGGGACGATGAGCCTGCACGATCAGGACGACCCCGCGCTGCGCGAGGCGCAGGAAGCGCGGCTCCGCAAGGTCTGGGAACCGCCCAAGGGACTGTTCCTGCGCTGGACGGACACCAACAACAACCGCGTAGGCGTGTGGTACGTCCTGACCGCCTTCGGTTTCATGCTGTTCGCAGGCGTGCTCGCGCTTATTATGCGCATGCAACTCGCAGTTCCGGACAACGACTTCGTCGATGCGGGAACCTTCAACCAGCTGTTCACGCTGCACGGCTCGGTGATGATGTTCCTCTTCGCGGTGCCAATGTCGAGGCGGTCTCGATCATCCTGCTGCCCCAGCTTCTGGGCGCGCGCGACCTGCCGTTCCCGCGCCTTTCCGCCTTCGGATACTGGTCGTTCCTGATCGGCGGGGTATTCGTTTCCGGCTCGATCTTCTTCGACGCCGCGCCTGATGGCGGGTGGTTCATGTACCCGCCGCTGACGACGCGCACCGATCTCTCCGGGCTTGGCGCCGACATCTGGATGCTGGGTCTGTCCTTCATCGAGGTGTCCTCGGTAGCCGCCGCCGTCGAACTGATCGTCGGCGTCCTGAAATGCCGCCCGCCGGGGATGCGACTCAACCTGATGCCGCTCTATGCCTGGTACATCCTCGTCGTCGCGGTGATGATCCTGTTCGCCTTCCCGCCGCTGATCGCAGGCGACGTGCTGTTCGAGATGGAGCGCCTGCTCGACTGGCCGTTCTTCGACGCCTCGCGCGGCGGCGATCCGCTGCTATGGCAACACCTGTTCTGGATCTTCGGCCATCCGGAGGTCTACATCGTCTTCCTACCCTCGATCGCCCTGTTCGCGATGCTGGTGCCGACATTCGCGCGTCGGCACCTACTGGGCTATCCGTGGATCGTGCTGGCGGCGGTGGGCACCGCGTTCCTTTCGTTTGGGCTCTGGGTCCATCACATGTTCGCGACCGGGCTGCCCAAGATCAGCCTCGCGTTCTTCTCCGCCGCGTCGGAGGCCGTGGCGATCCCGACGGCGGTGCAGATCTTCGTGTTCATCGTGACGCTCTGGGCGGGGCGTGTGGTCTGGTCGACGCCGCTGCTCTACGCGGCGGGGAGCCTGGCGATCTTCGTCATCGGCGGGCTGACCGGGGTAATGGTGGCCGTCGCCCCGTTCGACTGGCAGGCGCACGACACATACTTCGTCGTCGCCCACCTGCATTACGTGCTGATCGGCGGCACGCTGATGCCGCTGTTCGCAGGGCTCTACTACTATTGGCCGCTGGTGACGGGCAAGAAGCTGTCGGACCGACTGGGGCGCACCGCGTTCTGGCTCATCTTCGTGGGCGCGAATCTGTGCTTCTTCCCGATGCACCTGTCGGGGCTGGAGGGAATGCCGCGCCGCGTCTTCACCTATCCGGAGGAGCTTGGCCTCGGCGGCCTCAATCTTGCCTCCACCATCGGCTCGTTCGTGATCGCGGCGGGTGTGGCGGTCATCGTGCTGGACCTGTGCCGCTCGCCATGGCGGCAGAAGGCTCCGCGCAATCCGTGGGCTGCGGGCACGCTGGAGTGGCTCGCCCATCCCGATGACGAGGACTGGGGCATCCGCTCGATCCCGCTGATCGAGAGCCGCTATCCGATCTGGGATCAGGAGGACTTCGTGCGCAAGGTGGACGAAGGCCGCTACTTTCTGCCCGACGCCGAGGAAGGCCGGCGCGAGACGATCGTGACCTCGGTTCTGGACGCGCGCCCCGTTTCGGTGATCCGACTTGGCGGACCGAGCTGGCTGCCGATGCTGACGGCGGTGGCGCTGGGTGGGGTCTTCATCCTGACGACCTACCACTTCTACTGGGCGGCACTCGTCTCGGGCATGCTGACGCTGGCGCTGGTGCTGACATGGCTGTGGACCGGCACGGCGGAGATTCCGGAGAAGCCCCGCAAGCCGATCGGCCACGGCATTGAACTGCCGCTCTACATCTCGGGCGACGCGGCGCCGGGGTGGTGGGCGATGTTCATCACCATGATGGCCGATGCGACGGCGTTCTCCGGCCTCGTCTTCGGCTACTATTTTTTCTGGACCCGGCATGAAGATTTCCCGCCGATGGCGATGGCGGACGGACCGGGCGTCTGGTGGCCGATGGTGGCGCTGGTGGTAGGGCTGGCAAGCTGGCTGGCGACGGCAGGCGCGCGCGAGGTTCACGCGCGGGGCAAGATCGCGCTCGCCCGCGTGCTGGTACTGCTGGGCATCGCGGCCAGTCTTGCCGGAATCTACGCAGGTCTTGCCGGACCCTGGCTCTCAGGAATGGACCCGCAGGCGCACAGCTACCCCGCCATCGTCTGGACGCTGGCGATCTGGACCACTGCCCATTGCGGCGTCGCCGCGATCATGCTGGCCTACGTGCTCGCCCGCAGCCTTGCCGGGAAGATGACACCCGCGCACGACGCCGACATCCGCAACGTCACCGTCTATATGCACTTCCTCGCGCTGACGGTGGCGGTCACGTACCTCACTATCGGCCTGTTTCCGGAGCTCGCGTGATGAGTGAGCGGCGCAAGTGGCATGAGCGGCTCAAGGTCACGCTCTGGACGCTGATCGTGCCGCCTGCGGTATGGGCAGGCCATTTCCTCTTCGCCTACCTGTGGGCGGCGATATCCTGCGCCAAGGACGGCGCCTTCGCCAAATTCCCGGTGCTGTTCACCCTCGGCACCGTATTGGCGCTGGTGGTGATCGCGCTGTCTGGCTGGATCGCGTGGAAACAGCAGCGCACCGTCGGTGATCCGCCCCCGCATGACGAGGGAACCGAGGTCGACCGCCTGCGGTTCCTGGCCAAATCGACGCTGCTGCTGGCGGGCCTCAGCTTCGTGTCGGTGCTGTTCACAGCCCTGCCCGTCGTCTTCATCGGAGACTGCCGGTGAGGCGAGCCGCGCTGATTATCGGCCTGCTGCTGGTCCCGATCGGCTGGGCGCTGTCGCCGCTGGGCATGATCGGACACATGGCGAGCCATATGATCGCCGTCGCGCTGGCCGCGCCGCTGCTGGCCTATGCGGCAAGCGGCTCCGCTGCCGATCCGGCGCAGCGCTGGCCCCGGATCGTAACGCCGATGGCAATGATGTTGCTGGAACTGCTGACCGTCTGGGGCTGGCATCTGCCCGCTTTGCGCGGCGCCGCCGATAGGCACGCCCTGATAGCCGTGATCGAGCAGGCGAGCTTTCTTGCGGCCGGTTTTTTACTGTGGAGCGCGGCCACCCACCCCCCGGCCCGAGCAAACGGGATCGGCGCCCTGCTGCTTACGTCCATGCACATGACCCTGCTGGGCGTCCTCATTGGCCTTGCGCCGCGTCCGCTCTATCACGGGATGCACCATGGCCACGGGCTTGATCCGCTCGGCGACCAGCAACTTGGCGGCGTGGTGATGCTGGTGATCGGCGGCGCCAGTTACCTGATCGGCGGGCTGGGCCTGCTTGCGACCCTGCTGCGAGAAGACCGGAGCACCGCGACATGATGGTGAAAATCACGACCGGGCGTGTCGTGCTTGCCCTCAGCGCAGCACTCACGCTGGGGCTGGGCGCGGCGGCGGCAGGGCTGGTGCCCGTCGCTGCCTCCACCGGGCACTGGAAGATCACCGACTGGTTCCTGCACTGGACGATGCAGAATTCCGCGCGCACCTACAGCGCCGTGCAGACGCCCAAGGTCATCCGTGACGATACGGGCCTCGTTAGCGCGGCAGGGCATTTCCGCCAGTCCTGTCAAGTGTGCCACGGCGCGCCGGGCGAAGCGCCCTCCCCGGTCATGCAGGCCGCCACTCCGCCAGCGCCGGACCTTGCAAGGACGGCGGGCCACTATACCGATCGCGAACTATTCTGGATCATCCGGCACGGCATCAAGTTCACCGGCATGCCGCCATGGGCAGGAAGGAGCCGCGCCGACGAAATCCGCCGCATGGTCGGCTTCGTGCGCCGCCTGCCGACGATGACACCGCGGCAATACCGCGCGCTCACTCGGCCGATCGCAGGCGCTCCCTTGCCCCAGTGCGCGGGCTGCCACGGCGTCGACGGCAAAGGACGCGCCCAGCCCGACATCCCGATCATCGCCGGACAGGATGCCGCCTACATGCTGCGCGCGCTGCAGGCCTACAAATCCGGCAAGCGGTCCAGCGCGGTCATGCAGACAGCCGCGGCCGGGCTCGACGAGGCGCAAATGAAAGCTGCGGTGACCTATTACGCGCGCCTGCCCGGCCTGTCTCACGGCCCCGTTGCAGACCGGCACGCCATAGTCGCGAAAGGCCTTCCCGAAGCGCAACTGCCAGCCTGCGCGCAGTGCCACGCCCCCGGCAAGGCAGCCCCTGTCATCACCGGCCAGCGAGCCGCGTACTTGGCCGAACGCCTGCGCCAGTGGCGAGGCGAGGTCACGGTCATCGACGCTCACAAGCCGCAGGACCCGATGGCCGTAATCGCCCGGCGCATACCCGAGGAGGCGCTCGATGATCTGGCCGAAAGTCTCGCTGCTCCCACCGGCCAGACTGCGACGGGAACAACCATGCCCTGATCCGGCTTGTGATGCCGAGGAAGGAACCGCCCATGCCCGCACGCGCATACTGGAAAGGCCAGATCCGACTGGCGCTCGTCTCGATCCCGATCGAGGTCTACCCGGCGACGCGATCGGGCGCTGCGATTTCCTTTCATCAGATCCATGAGCCAAGCGGCAAGCGCATCCGCTACGAGAAAGTCGCGCCCGGCGTCGGCCCGGTGGACCGCGACGAGATCATCAAGGGCTTCGAGGTTTCCAAGGGCAGCTACGTCCTGCTCGACGAGGAGGAGATCGAGGCGGTCAAGATCGAGAGCCGCAAGACGCTCGAACTCGTCCAGTTCGTCGATGCCGATGAGATCGATGTGCTCTATTACGAGAAGCCCTATTTCGTCGTCCCCGCCGACGATCTGGCAGAGGAAGCGTACACCGTCCTGCGCGAGGCGCTGCGCAAGACGCGCAAAGTCGGCCTTGGGCAACTGGCGGTGCGCGGGCGCGAGCAACTGGTCTCGATCAAGCCTTGCGGGCGGGGCCTGGTGATGGAAGTGCTGCGCTACGCCGACGAGGTCCACAAGGCGCAAGGCTACTTCCGCGACATCGAGGATGCGAAGCCCGACGCCGACCTGCTCGACCTCGCCACGACGCTGATCGACAAGAAGACCGCACCGTTCAAGCCCGCCGAATTCCACGACCGCTATGTCGATGCGCTCCACCGCCTGATCGACAAGAAGGCCAAGTCGAAGAGCAACAAGCGCATTCTGGAGGATGTCGAGGAACCGGCAAGCGGCAAGGGCAACGTCATCGATCTGATGGCGGCGCTCAAGAAATCGGTCGGGGACGGCAAGGCCGGCGGCAAGTCAGCCTCGTCAACGCGCAAGCCTGCGGCGAAGAAGGCATCGCCCTCGGGTGGCAGCCGTGCCCGCAAGCGGGCGTAGCGGCAAGGCCGGCGACCCCGGCGCCGACCTTCTCGCCGAATACAACCGCAAGCGCGACTTCGCGAAGACCGCCGAACCTGCGGGCAAGCGAAGCAAGACCGGCGGCAACGCCTTCATCGTGCAGAAGCATGCGGCGCGGCGGCTGCATTGGGATTTCCGCCTCGAAGTCGATGGCGTGCTCAAGTCCTGGGCGGTGACCCGGGGACCGAGCGCCGATCCCGACGACAAGCGCCTTGCCGTGCGCACCGAGGACCACCCCCTGTCCTACGGCGAATTCGAGGGCGGCATCCCCAAGGGCGAATACGGCGGCGGTACGGTGATGCTCTGGGACCGGGGCTCCTGGGCGCCGATCGCGGGCAAGAGCGCGAAGGACATCGAGGACGGCCACCTCCACTTCACTCTCGACGGCGAGCGGATGAAGGGCGAATGGCTGCTCGTGCGCATGAAGCCCAGACCCGGCGAGAAGCGCGAGAACTGGTTGCTGCGCAAGGTGAAGGATGCCCATGCGCAGACGGGTGATGCACTCGTCGAACAGGGCCTCACCAGTGTGCTCACCGGCCGCACCATGGCTGAGATCGAAGCCGACAAGGGCGGCACCCATTCGCTGAAAGGCAAGAAGGGCGATGCTTTCGCGCAGGTCATGGAGAAGGCCTCGGCCCGCAATGCGCGCAAGTCGCGCCCTTCCCGCAAGACACGAAGCAAGCCGCCGAAATTCCGTCCCGTCCAGCTCGCCACACTGGTCGATACCATTCCCACCGGCAACCTGTGGATGCACGAGATAAAATTCGACGGCTACCGCGCGCTGATCGCAGCAGCGGGGGATAAAGCCGTCGTCCATACCCGCAGCGGCCTCGACTGGACGGACAAGTTCGGCCCCCTCGCCGCGCATATCACTGCGCTCGACCTGCCTTCTTGCCTGATCGACGGAGAGATCATCGCCCGGGGGCCCGACGGCAATCCCGATTTCTCCAACCTCCAGGCCGTGCTCAAGCGCGGCAAGGGTAGCCAGAGCGAAGACCAGCCCCTGGAATTCCATGCCTTCGATCTCCTCGAACTCGAAGGCGATGACCTGGCCACGATGACCAATATCGAGCGCAAGGAGCGGCTCGAGGCCCTGCTCTCGGAAGCCCGCCCGCCCGTCTTCGTCGCCGACCATGTGATCGGTGCGGGCGAAAAGCTTTACGATGCGATGTGCGCGGCCGGCCAGGAAGGCATCATCGCCAAGCGCGTCGATGCCGCTTACCTGGGGCGCCGCACGAGGAACTGGGTCAAAGTGAAGTGTACCCGTCGGCAGGAATTCGTGATCGTCGGCTGGTCGAAATCTAGCGCAAAGGGCCGTCCGTTCGCCTCGTTGCTGTTGGGGCAGTACGAGGGGAAGACGCTCATCTATCGCGGGAAGGTCGGCACCGGCTTCGATGCCGAAAGCCTCGTCGATATGGCTGCCCGGCTGGAGCAGTTGGCGCGGAAGACCGCACCTGTCGAAGTCGAGCGCGCGGAGGCTCGCGGCGCAAGCTGGGTCACGCCGAAGCTGGTGGCGGAGGTCGCCTTCGCCGAGTTCACCGGTGACGGCCGCATCCGCCACGGCAGCTTTCTTGGCCTGAGGACCGAAAAGAGGGCGAAGTCAGTGACACCCGAGCAACCGCAGGCCGCGCCCAAGGCGGAAATTGCCGTGAAGATCAGCAATCACGACCGCGTAATCTTCCCCGAAAGCGGCGAAACCAAGGGAGATCTGGCCGACTACTATGCCGCCATCGCCCCGCTCATGTTGCCCTTCGCCGCTGACCGCCCGATCAGCCTAGTGCGATGTCCGCAGGGCCGTGCGAAGAAATGCTTCTTCCAGAAGCATGACAGCGGCACCTTCGGCGATCACGTCCATCATGTCCCCATCCGTGAGAAGGACGGCGGCATGGAGGACTACCTCTATCTCGACAATGCCGAGGGCCTGCTCGCCTGTGTGCAGATGGGGACGATCGAGTTCCACGGCTGGGCGGCACGAGCCGATGAGGTAGACCTTCCTGATCGAATGATCTTCGATCTCGATCCCGACGAAGGGCTGGACTTCAAGGAGTGCGTGCGCGCCGCCAGGGACATTCGCGCGCGGCTGGCGGACCTCGGACTGGTGACGTTCGCCATGCTGTCCGGCGGTAAGGGCGTACATGTCGTCGTACCGCTGAGACGGGGCCATGACTGGGATACCCACAAGGACTTCGCCCGCCGCTTCGCCGAGGCCATGAGCCTCTCCGAGCCCGACCGCTACGTCGCGACAATGAGCAAGGCGAAGCGCAAAGGCCGCATCTTCATCGACTGGCTGCGCAACCAGCGCGGGGCGACCGCAGTGCTGCCCTACTCGGCTCGGTCACGGGAAGGCGCACCGGTCGCGGTGCCGGTGGAGTGGGATGAACTGGACGGCATGAAAAGTGCGCATCCATTTTCGATCGGCGATGCGGACTCACTCATAGACCGCGCCGCGCAACTTCGCGGCTGGGGATTTGCCAATCAGAGCATGACAAATTTCTGATAATTGCCGCTGGATTGACCGACTTGGACACGCGGTAACCACAGTGTAGGTCCTGGCCCCTCGCTTCTCGGAACGACAAGGAGCCAGGCGATCTCAGATTTCGGTGGCCTCTATCAACATCAAGGCGTTCTCAACGTCTACCCCAAGGTATCTGACCGTGCTTTCGATCTTCGTGTGTCCAAGAATTTGGACTACACGGAGATTCCCGGTCGCCTGGTAAGTGATCGACACCTTCGTTAGCCTCAGCAAGTGATTCCCGTAATCTTCGTTGGGGAAGCCAATCCCCAAGACCCATTCATCGGCAAGGCGAGCATATTGCTTGATGCTGATGTGCGCTGCATGATCGGTGCGGCTAGGAAATGCAAAGTCCTCCAAGGATGTGGCCCTGACGGCCATGGGAGAACTTCTGAATGCCCAAAACCGGCCGATAGGCGACTTTCCGGTTGCAGGAACCAACCGGAGATAGCTGCGGTCCTTGACGAACAGCATGAGAGATAAGTGACCAGCTATGGGTACCTGCCCTTCCGACTGTATGGCCTTAATCAGACTGGCGCAGCCGTTCGGCTTGGTTCGGACGACGCCTTTCGCAGTATAGGCTGATATCGCAGATCAAAATTCGCCGATCGTGAGTTCAACTGCGTAACCGAGCCAAGGCGCAAAGTGCCACGATACCAAAACGACCTCAGGTCATGTTCGTGCCCGTTTGGTCTCGAGGCCGTGATGCACGTTGCGGACCTGCAGCAGGTCGTGTCTGGTAAGGATGCCGACGACCCGCTGCGTCTCAGGGGCGACGATCGGAATGCGACCGATGCCCGTCGCGACCATGAGATCCGCGATCCGGCTGAGCGGGTCATGCGGGCTGCCGCAGGGCTGCGACGCGTCGGACAGTGCGTCGGCGAGCGTAGCATCCGCCGGATAGCTGCGATGGCGCGCCTCGGTTCTAGAGCGCATCGGCGAGGGTCATGCTGCCGGGCAACACCTCAGGCTCAGGTGTCATGAACTGCGCGGCCTGGTGAAAGTCGAATTGGTCGACGGTGTATTCCTGCAGGATATGCCGGCCGCACCAGGCAATTTCGCCACCGCCAAATACTCTCTCAAATTCGTCCACCCGGCCTAAGATGCACCGTAGTTAGAAGTGACACGGTATGATGCTGTTTACGACCAGATCATGCTTTCTTGGTACTTAAGCGTATCCCCCAGTAAGCGAGGCTGGCGCCGCGGCTGAGGAGTGCAGGGTCTAAAAGGCCTGGGGTAGAAGCGCTTTATCTGGAACGCGCCCACCAAACGGCTTAAGAATATCGCAAGGATCTGCCCTTTTCCCGCCTTCAATGCTCGCAACCTGTGCTCTCATATAAGTCGTTGCCTATACAAGAGCACAGGCGGCGCGTGTCACATGCGCATGCCGATCGTCGCGAACAGGGTGCGGGCCTGGCCCGGCACCACACGCAGCGCGTTACCCGACGACTGGTCGTAATTGCGGTTGGTGAGGTTGCGCAGCGTCAGGCGAGCATAGGCGCTGTGGCCCGAACGCAGCTTCGTCGCGTAGCCCGCGTTTAGGTCGAAGGTCGTGTAGGCCGCCAAGTGGAACGGCACTGTCGTCGATCCGGTGGGTGACTGAGAAAGTCCACCATACCGTCTGCTGACATGGAATGCGCCCGCGCCGAGAGAAACGCCCTCCAGCACCCCGCCGGGGCGATATGAGAATGAGAAGCTGCCGGTATGGCGCGCGACGTTCACCACGTCGTCGGACAGCGTGCTCTGCGGGTCACGCGCATCGGTATAGGCGTAGGAGGCGATCGCGCTAAGGTGCCGGGTGATTTCCCCAGCGAGATCGAATTCGATACCCCGTGAAGTGACCTTGTCACGTGCCTCGGTGATCGAATTGCCGTCACCGATGTCGACAGTCTCCAGCACGTTGTTCTTGCGGATGTCGTATGCGGCGAGAGTGGCGGTCACTCCGTCGAACACTTCGCCCTTGACACCGATCTCGTAGCTGCGGCTTTTTTCCGCCGGGAAGGGACCGGACGCCGGCTGATCGCCCTGGGCGGGGACCGAGGGGTTCGGTGCGAACGCGCGAGCATAGCTGGCGTAGATCGAGACATTCTGCCTGGGCTGGAACACCACACCCACGCGCGGCAGGAAAGTGTCGCTCTTCGACTGGTTGGATGGCCTCGCCAGTGTCCCTTCGCGCTGGAAGTCCTTGAACGTTTCGTAGCGGCCGCCGAACACGAACGTCCAGGCATCGTCGACCATGACCAGATCCTGGAAGTAGAGGCCGGTGGTCTTGTAGCTGTCGATCGTAGCCGAATTGGGCGTCACAGTCAGGTTCGCATAGTTCTGATCAAGCAGGCCATAGGCGGGATCGAAGATGTTGAACCCACCCCGGCGCGGAGAGTCGACCATGTAACCGCGCAGGCTACGGAAGCTCTCGTAATCGGCGCCAAACAGCAGCTTATGCCGCATGCCCAGGAAACCGACGTCGCCGTGCAGGTTGAGCGATACATAATCGCGATCGTCGCTGAGGTCGCGGTTGCCATCGAGGCTGCGGATCAACTCACCCGTCAACTGGCCGTCTGGCCCAACGACCAGGCTGCGTGGGCGGACCTGAAGGTCGGAGCCCGACGTGCGCTGCATCGCGTACTTGGTTTCCACGCGCCAGCCAGGCGCAAACCTGTAGGCAAGCAGAACGTTACCCGCATGCAGCTTCTGTTTGAGCGTGGTGAAGGACTCTCCGAAATAGCGGGTCGAAGGAACGTTCACCCGCTTGCCGTTGTAATAGACGCGGCCCCGATCGAAGGGCTGGGTGCTGTCGGTATATTCGTAAGCAGCCAGTATACTGAAGCCGCCGCCACTCCACGACAGGCTGGGCGCGACATATGTGCGCTCCACGTCGTGGGCCTGCGGGCGCCAATAGTCGCTGTCCTCGTACTCGCCGATCAGGCGGAAGGCAAATCCGCCGCCCAGCGGTCCAGTGACGTCGGCCACCTGACGGCTTTGGCCGCGGGTGCTGAAATTGGTGTTGAGGCTGTAATGGAGCGTATCCAGCGGCTTCTTGGTGATCACGTTTACCAGGCCGCCCGGCTCGAACCGCCCGTAGAGCAGTGATGCGGGTCCTTTCAGGACTTCGACGCGCTCCGTCGAGGCGTTGAGGGCGCGAACCTGTACGCTGGTGTAGCCATCGCGAAGGATGGTGCCCTGGCCGCTTTCGAAGCCGCGGATCATGAAGTTGTCACCGGTGTTGCCGAAGGTGTTCGCCTCGGTGATGCCGCTGACATTGCGCAGTACGTCGGTAAGGGTTTGCGCGGACTGCTCGAGGATAACTTCGTTCGAGACGGCAGCGACCGCCTGAGGCGCCTTCAGGAGAGGCACATCGATTTTCATGCCCGTCGAAGTGGAGGAGATACCGTAGCGATCTTCGGTGACGCCATTGACGATTATTGTGTCGTTCTCGTCACCTTCCGCCGCCACGGCCGGGATCGAGAGAAACGGAGTGGAAGTCAGCAGAACGGCTGCTCTGGAAACCCGAAAAGTAGGAATTGTCGCCCCCTTGTTGCAAATGTCGCAGCGCAGCATCAATGATGCATTTGCGAGTCAATTGCAATTATTATTATCTGCATGATATTGATGTTATTTATGGAATTCCGTCCTATTAGAAAAAATTCCGCTACCGCAGCACAGCATCCGGCCTGAGCTTGATCGCCGATCAGGTTTGAGCGGGACATCGCGATGATTGAACGCGGATGAGGCAATGCACCAGCGAGCCAGATTAAATTCCTGAAATACAAATCTGTCGCGATGTGGCGATACTTGAAAATATGGACAAGGCTCTCGCCTCCGCGGTAAGCATCACGCAAACGGGGGTGTACCATTTCAATTCGTCGACTGCTGGTCGCAGTGATGCTGGCGAGCATCGCGACCAGCGTAGGCGCGCAGGACCAAGAGGGCCTGGCTGCGCCGGTTTCCGCGCCTGACCATCTCTCGGCCGCGCAGGTCTTTGCGCTTGCCGATAATGCGCGTGAGCGCAGTGATTTCTTCACCGCGGAGACCGCTTATCGCGCGCTGACCCAAGACCCGGACCTTGAGATTCGCACAGAGGCACGCTTTCGCCTGGGCCTGATGCTGGCCGACGATCTCAAGCGCTATGGCGATGCCGCACTCGAATTTCGTCGCATCCTCGATGACAAACCCGGCGCTGCGCGTGTGCGGCTGGAGTTGGCACGCATGCAGACGATGCTTGGCAACATGGGCGCCGCGCGCAAGGAGTTGCGCGCGGCGCAGGCGGCTGGCCTGCCTTCGGCCGTGGAACAGCTCGTGCGCTTCTATTCCCGCGCGCTCAATGCGCGAAAGCCTCTGGGCGGCTCGATTGAAGTAGCCGTTGCTCCCGACAGCAACATCAACCGGGCCACGCGATCGGATACCCTGGGCACCGTGATTGGCGATTTCACGCTCGACGACGACGCGCGCGCAAAGTCGGGCGTTGGTCTCGACCTGCAGGGACAGGGCTATTTCCGGCTGGGTATCGAACCCGGCACCGATCTGCTCGTACGTGCTTCGAGCGACACGACGCTTTACCGAGAGCCGGGCTTCAACGATATATCCGTAGCGATCCAGGCCGGACCGCAGTACACTTGGGGCGGTAACCAGCTGACCTTTTCAGCCGGTCCGTCGCGTCGCTGGTACGGGGGACACCTGTTCAGCACGACGATCGGGGGCGGCGTCAGCTGGCAGCGGTCGCTGGGAAAACGAGCGCAGGTCCGCATTGATGGGAACCTGGCCCATGTCCGCAACCGTCGCAATGCATTGCAAACCGCGGACGACTTCACGCTTTCAGCAAATATCGACCGGGCCTTCAGCGCGCGCTTTGGCGGCGGCGTGCAGGTCTTCGGCTTCCGGGAAGCCGCGCGCGACCCGGGTTACTCGCTGGCGATGGGAGGTTCCTCCGCCTACCTGTTTCGTGAACTGGGCCGCACGACGCTGGTGGGGACTGTCGCCTACAGCCACCTTGAAGCCGACGCGCGACTGTTTTTATATCCAAGCCGGCGAGTCGAAGATCGTTACAGCGCTTCGATAGCTGCGACGTTGCGGGCGCTGCATCTGGGTAGCTTCGCGCCGCTGGTCCGCTTCAAATGGGAGCGTAACCACTCTTCGATCGAGATTTACGACTACCGCCGCGTCGTCGCCGAATTTGGCGTCACGTCGGCATTCTAGGGGGAATAGGTTCGTGACTTGGACAGATACCGCACGTCTTCTTGCAACGGCCTCACTGGCGGCGCTCAGCCTAACTCTCTCGGCATGCGGCGGCGGCGATGTAAACAGCACACCGGCTCCTACGCCGACGCCCAGCCCCGCTCCCACTCCGGCGTCTCCCCCGCATGCGCTTGGTGCCGGGGCGGGCACCACTGACTTTTCGACCTCGTCCACGCATACGGCGCAGCGCCTCACGGATCAGGGCGATGTGGTCATGACCTCGTCGGCGCAGAGCGCGCCGCTGACTTTTCGCTACGATGCCGCGGCTAAAGCCTACTCGGTGTCCGGCAGCGGCGTTTCGTCGACGTTCGGCACGGCGCAATCTCTCGGTGACAGTGAGGCTGGCGATGCGCTTTTCACACGCCAGCTGGACGGCGGCCGCGAATCCCTCACATTATTCAATCCGAAGCGTATCGGCGTCGGCACACAGAGTGTTTCCCTCGGACTGTGGCAGCGCCGTACCAGCGCAAGTGATCTCCAGTTCGACGTCTTCGTCTACGGCTTTCCGACCAGGATAGCCCAGCTTCCCGTCAGCGGAAGCGCGACTTACGACATCGACTTGTTCGGCGTTGCTTCTCCGGCCGGGTACTTCCCGCGAAGCGTCATCGGTGACGGCACTTTTTCGCTCGATTTTGCCCATGGGCTTTTCGCCATGTCAGGCCAGGCAGGCGAGTATAATAACGACGTCGACTATTCGAGCTGCTGCTCCACATGGCAGGGTGCAGGATATCTTGGTGCAAACGGCGGGCTCACCGGCTATTTCAACTTCGGCGGGCGTGAAGGAAACACCTACCGCTCTTCCATTTCCGGTGCGCTCTATGGCCCGGGAGCTGCGGAAATCGGCGGGACCATCCTTGGCAACGATGGCACGGACGCCACGTTCACGGGCGCCTTCGCCGGCACCCGCTTGCGCGATGGCATCGACGCCAGCCTGACCGTACTTGACCAGGGTGCGCGAAAATACTCTTCGCTTCAGGGCACGTCGGTGGCATCGCAGCGAACCGGGGCAACGTCTTCGGACAGCGCAGCCTATTACCTGCCCGCGACCTTCGGCAGCGTGGAGTTCGACGCCTCTGGCGGCGTGACGCCGATGTTCCTCATCAACGACCCCCGCTTCCAGAACGTGACCTTCCTTCCGACTGACCGGATCGCCGCGCAAAGCGATAACCGCTTCGACGTGTATGAGGTTCGAAACGGCGACAACACCTATCGGCTCGAGATGTTCAAGCCCGGGACCGGCAACCCCGAGATCGCGCTGACCTACAGCAGCTTCGGGCACTGGCGCGAAGACCGCCCCATCGGCGACGCCGTCCGGCACAGCCTGTCCACCTGGTTCTCCTACGGCGCCCGCACCATCAGTGGCACATTGCCATCCACGGGGACCGCGCATTTCAGCGCCACCGTGCTGGGGTCTGGCGAACGCCTTGCCGACATGGGGCAGCTCACCTTGAAGGGTACTACCGCGATCACGATCGACTTCGCGGCCGCCAGGGTCGATGGCACTTTCAACGCAGCGGCCTGGACGGCGGCAAACGAGGCCATCAACCTTCCCTCCATGACGTTCAGCGCGACAGGCAACGCCTACGCTTTCGACACCTTGCTGTTCGATGCGCCCGGGCACAGTGACGGGTCCATTCGCGGCAGCCTCTATGGCCCCGGAGGAGAAGAAATCGGCGGCGCGTTCGAGTTCTTCACCCGGGTATCACCGGGCGGACCAGCGGACGCGGTTTACTCCGGCGCATTCTTCGGAAAACGGAAGTAGCGAGGAGCACTCTGTAGCCCTGCAGCCCGTTGAATCTGCATTCACCGACACACAGCATCAGTGATGACCTTCGCGCCTCACTCACCTTGAGCACCATTTGAGGATTTGGAGAAGACGGATGTCCTGAACCGATTCCCTGCGGTTACGGGCAAGGATCGGGATTTTCGCGGTGCACGGCATCAATGGCCGCAATTGCCTCAATGGGAAGCGTGACATCCACGCTGGCGATATCGGACTTGAGCTGATCGAGCGACGTCGCGCCGATGATCGTCGAGGTCACGAACGGGCGGCTGTTGACGAACGCCAGCGCGAACTGCGCTGGATCGATTCCGTGAGCCTGCGCGATGGCGACGTAACGGGCACTGGCCGGAGCTTGTCCCGGCAGGTCATAGCGACCGAATTGCTTGGCTACATCGCGGCGCGACCCCGCGGGTACGATGCCGCCCAGATACTTGCCGGTAAGATTGCCGCCACCCAAGGGGGAATAGGCCAACAGGCTGATATCTTCGCGCAGAGAAAATTCCGAAAGCCCGATCTCGTAGATGCGGTTGAGCAGATTGTAGGCGTTCTGGATCGAGGCAATGCGTGGCAGCTTCTTTTCGGCGGCAAGGCGCAGGTATTCCGAAACACCCCAGGGCGTCTCGTTTGAAACCCCGAAATGGCGCACCTTGCCAGCCTTCACCAGTTCCGCCAGCGCATCGAGTGTCTCCTCGATCGGCACCGTCTCGGGCGCATCGGCGAGGGCACTGATGCCGCGCACCCCGAAAGAGGGTACCGAGCGGTCCGGCCAGTGAACCTGGTACAAGTCGACGTAATCCGTTCGCAGCCGCATGAGGCTGTCGTCGATCGCAGCGTGGATGTTACGCCGGTCGAGGCGATTGCCGCCACCGCGAAACTCACGCACCGGATCGCGCGATGGGCCTGCGACCTTGGTTGCCACGATGACGTCGTCGCGCCGACCGCGCGCGGCGAGCCAACTGCCGATGTATTCCTCGGTGCGTCCTTGCGTTTCACGGCTCACAGGGGTGACCGGATAGGCTTCGGCGGTATCGAGGAAATTGACCCCCGCGCCGATCGCATAGTCGAGCTGTGCGTGCGCCTCCGCCTCGGTGTTCTGCGAGCCCCAGGTCATCGTGCCGAGGCAGATCAGACTGACATTAAGGTCGGTACGGCCGAGTTTGCGGTATTGCATGATGGTCCTTGATCCCATGATCGATGCCGCTCTTTAGCCCGCATGCGCCCGGTGAAAAGCAAACATCGGCCGCTTGAACAAGTATCAACAGCAGATGAGCGAGACGCGATGTTTGTCTCTCCAAACTCATAGGACGATGTGCAGATTTCATACGACGCGAAAGACACAAAGTTCATATTTTTCGGCAGCAACGAACCGAAAGGATGATCATGGCTCTCGATGACCCTCGGAGTGACCCCGCACACGAAGCATTAGCGGTGCGCTACGGCGGTGCCGGCATGCCGCCAATAATTTGGAACGATACGATCGCCCGGCTCGTCGCCCACAGAAGCGTGCGCGCTTATCGCAGCCATCCCTTACCCGACGGAACCGTACCCACGCTAATCGCTGCGGCGCAGTCCGCTGCCAGTTCTTCCAACCTGCAGTTGTGGAGCGTGGTCGCGGTCAGCGATGTACATCAGCGGCAAAAACTGGCGCGGCTGGCCGGCGGCCAGGCCCACATCACCGCCGCCCCGTTGATCCTGCTGTGGGTGGCCGACCTCGCGCGCGCGCATCTGATCGCCGGCGACGAGGGAGTGTCCGTAGAGGGCCTAGCCTACCTGGAAAGCTGGACGGTGGCCGCCGTCGATGCTGCCCTGGCCGCGCAGAATGCAGTCGTTGCTGCAGAATCGCTGGGGCTTGGCACCGTCTATATCGGCGCCTTGCGCAACGAACCAGAAGCCGTCGCCGAGCTTGTCGGCCTGCCGCCCCATGCCGCAGTCGTGTTCGGGCTGGTGGTTGGGTTCGAGGACGAGGATCGCCCCGCCGCCGTCAAGCCGCGCCTTACACAGGACGCGGTCCTGCACCAAGGGCGATATCGACTCGATGATCAGCGCCCGGCGATTGCCGCCTATGACGAGGTGGCCCGCACCTTCCAGCGATCACAAGGGCAGGACCCGATCGGATGGATCAGGACCATTCTCGCTCGCAGCCGCAGCGGAGCATCGCTGAACGGTCGGCACCGTCTGCGCGAAGCCCTGAACGCGCTGGGGTTCGCGCTCAAATAACGTGGCGGACACCGAGGAGGAAAAGGCCGCAGCGATCTCACTGCGGCCTTTTCCTTTATGCTGGCCCGCGTCTATTTTCGGGCAGGCAGGACCTCACCATTAACGGGGATGCAGGTTTCCTTAGACGGGACCTTCGCATATTCGTCCGGATGCCGCTGCCCCCCAAGTCACGGATACGCGCACGCCGGCCGATATAGTCTGCGAGCAACACGCGCTTATTGGCGATAGTCGCATCTTTGGCCGCGTAGAACCCCACGCCACTTGATTATCCGCTACCGCCTACGAGCACCCGATTCTTGTCTTCCAGCACGGCTATTCCGACATAGCTGCCTCAGGGCGACCAGGTGTCGATCGCCCCGGAAGCCGGTGCCGCCTTCGCCTCGCCATTGGCAAGATAGGTCCGCACGATGCTCCTAAGGTCGATGTGCTCGCGTTCCGGCAAGCGCAGCACCAGATCTTGGCCTGCCGAACCACGGATCGTCCATCGCACGAAGCGGTTGTACCAGGTGGTGCGCGGGCCATAAAGCTCCGGCAAATCGCGCCACGGCACGCGAGATCGCAGCACCCAGAATATCCCGTTCAGCACACGGTGGTCATCGACCTCCGCGCAGCTTAAGCCGTATCCGCGTTCACTCGAATAGAGGCAGGGCAATCATAGTCCTGATCTACTGGATCGGCATCGGGGTCACGAAACCAAGCTGTGCGGATGAAGCTTACCATCGGCAATCTTGTGAGGAGCCTTCTGGCTCCCCTCAACGATCAATTTATGGGGTTACGACCTAGTCTTCGACTGGAAATCTCAATGGTCCCAATTGCCGGGACACCTCTCGCTGGTCTATGCACAAGACCATGCAGGTCCACCGCAAACTGGCTGATACGGCATGCCCCGCGTAGTCGACCATGACGAGCGCCGCCTGCAAATCGCGCAGGTCGTGGACCAGCTGGTCTACGAACAGGGCGTGCAGGCCGTCACGATCCGTGAAGTGGCATCCCGTGTCGGGTACAGCACCACCGTTGTTTCGCATTATTTCAGCAGCAAGCTGGAGATGCTGGTCTTCACACATCAGGTCGCCCGGCGGATGGCCGAAGGGCTGATAGACGAGGCCGTTCGCACCAACCGCCCCCTGATCGAGACACTTGAAGAGCTGTTGCCGATCACAGAAGAGCGCTGGCGCAACTGGCACACCTGGTTCGCCTTCTGGGGCATGGCGCCGGCCGAACCCGACGTGACGCGCGAATGGCGCGAAGGCACCAGCAACGCGCACCATCTGTTCCTGCGCCTGATCAAGAGCGCCCAAGACGCGGGGCAATTCCCGGAAGCCGTCGACTGCGTTCTGGCGGCGACGCGCATCCAGATCCTGGTCAACGGGATAGCCTCGCTCGTATCCCAGGACCGAGCCGGATGGCCGGCCGAGCGCCAGAAGCAGACGCTGCGCGACCTTCTCCAGAGCGTTTTCCCGCTCCACTGAGGGCGTTTCTCACCTCTCCCATCTGAGCGCCGCTGCGACCGCTTCGCGGTGTGAGCCGCCTCGCCAAAGTGCGAGGTGCCGACCACCGATTCTTTATGCAAATTCGTTGTACAACAAGACGACATAAAAATGTCCGCCGTGTATCGGCGGCAAGCTTGGAGAATTGAGGCGCAGCAAAAGCACCTGAAAATCGGAAGCGCGCCTTAGGGAGAGGGGAGAAAATGGTCAGTTTCTTGTATACCCGCACGGCTGCGTGCGCGATTGCCGCCTGCGTTGTCACTGCCGTGCCGGTTCGCGCGCAAGACAGTTCCGCCGACACCACGCCTCACGAAGGGCTTCAGGAAATCGTCGTGACCGCGCAGAAGCGGTCCGAGAACATCCAGTCGGTCCCGATCGCGGTCACCGCCGTCACCGGCGAGGCGATCGAGAACCTCAAGGCCGTCGATCTCAAGGGCCTGCAGGGGACCATCCCCAACCTCCAGATCAACAACTTCACCAACACGCCCAACAGCGCGGTCTTTACCATCCGCGGCATCGGCGTGGTCGAGCCCGACCCGTTCGCCGGCAACACCGTGTCGATCGTGCAGGACGGCGTGCCGCAGTATTTCTCGATGGGCGCACTGCTCGACCTGTTCGACGTTGACAGGGTCGAGGTGCTGCGCGGGCCGCAGGGCACGCTGTTCGGCGCCAACACCACCGGCGGCGTCGTCAACGTGATGACGCGCCAGCCCACCGGGACCTTCGGCGTTCGCGGTGAGGTGACGTACGGCAACTGGGGCCGCATGGACATCAAGGCTGCCGTGGATGCTCCCCTGATCGACGGGATTCTCGCGAGCAAGATTTCCGCGATGCACACCCAGCGCGACGGTTTCTACACCAACATCGTCGATGGCTCCGACATGGGCAGCCGCAACGTCACCGTGCTGCGCGCCTACTTGCGCTACACGCCTACCGCTGATGTGGATGTGACGCTGAGCGGCGAATACGGCCGTTCGCGCAACGGTTCGCCGGTTATCGTCAACGGCTCGACCGGTCCGGACTATGCGATCTTCGTCCCCGCTGGAACGATGACGACCAATCAAGTCCTGCCGATGTACGCATCGCCCTGCGCTTCCGATTCGACACCGTGCCGTACCCCGAGCAAATACTACAGCGCGCGCGACTTCGGCCCCGATCTCAGCAACATGGACAACTACCGCGCCACGCTGACCGCGAACGTCAGCAATACGCCGATCGGCGACATCACCGCGATCACCGGCTACAAGAGCTTCCATCTGGAGGAATTCACCGACAACGACGCCGTCGTCGGCCTCGGCATCGACACCTTCCGTGGCACGCGCGGCTGGCAGTTCAGCCAGGAACTGCGTACCGCTGCCGACCTCAGCGACGCGATCAAGTTCCAGGCGGGCGGCTTCTACATGAAGACGCACTACGACCACTTCAACAGCGTGCGCCTTGAAGCCTTCGCCCCGGGTCTGCGCCAGAATCTGCCGCAGGATCAGGACAACTGGTCCGGTTCGCTCTTCGCGCAGACGTATGTGGACCTGACCGACAAGCTGCGCGTGCAGGCGGGGATCCGTTACACGCACGAGACGACCGAGATGGTCGCCGGCACCGACAACTACTACAATCCCGACGGGGTCGGCCTGTACTGCACCCACGAAGGCAGCTGCGGCGACGTCCTGCTCGGCGGTTTCCGTGCCAGGGGCAAGCAGTCGTGGGACAACGTCGGCTGGAAGCTGGGCATCGACTACAAGGTCACCCCCGACACGCTGATCTACGCCTCTTGGGCGCGCGGGTTCAAGTCGGGCGGGTTCGTCGGACGGCTAGGTCAGGCATCGGACATCGGCCCGTTCAATCCGGAAAAGGTCGATACCTTCGAGGCGGGCGTGAAGACCGACTTGCTGGACCGCCGCCTGCGCCTCAATCTGGCGGGCTTCTACACCAACTACCGCGACATGCAGGTGGCGCAGAACTACATCCTGCCCGACGGCACGACGATCGGTACCTCGATCTTCAACGCCGCCAAGGCCGAGATCAAGGGCTTCGAACTCGAAGCCACCGCTCTGCCGGTCGACGGGCTGACCCTGACCGGCTCGCTCGCCTACCTCGACGCCAAGTACAAGACGTTCGACTTCCTCGACCCGAGCGGCGCCATCGTCGATCTGAGCGGGCGGCCGCTGCAGAACTCGCCGAAGTGGTCGGCATCGGCGGGGGCGACGTATGAAACCGCCGTCGGCGGCGGCGAGGCGCGGGCCAACGTGCTTTATACGTACACCGACACCAAGCTGCTGCAGGGCCTTCAGGGGCAGCCGCTGGTTCGCATCCAGCCGACGCATTTCGTCAACGCGACCTTGGGCTGGTCGCCCGATGACGGCCGCTGGACGCTGGAAGCCTGGGTGCGCAACCTTGCCAACAATCACTACGTCGAAGCGGTCACGAACAACCCCGGTTTGTTCAACCAGGTCTCCTACACGTCGCCGCGCGAGTACGGCGTGACCTTCAAGTTCGACCTGTGAAGCATCTCGCGAAGAAAGGAGCCGTAACGTGACGACATCCTCGCAATGGGATTTCGTCATCATCGGCGCGGGTTCCGCAGGATCGGTGCTGGCCGAACGGCTGTCGCGCAATCCCGCGCACCGTGTCCTGCTGGTGGAGGCCGGCGGCGAGAATGCCTCGCTGCTGGTCGACATGCCCAAGGGTATTGCGAAGCTGGTCAACAGCCCTGACCATATCTGGGCCTACCAGATGGCCGACTTGCGCTACCCGGAAAGCCAGATGCCCGAAGTCTGGATTCGCGGGCGCGGGCTGGGCGGCTCGTCCGCGATCAACGGCATGATCTGGAGCCGGGGCGAATCGCACGACTACGACGACTGGGCGGACATGGGCTGCACCGGCTGGAACGCGGCCAGCATGACCGCAGCGTACCGGGCGCTGGAGGATCACACCCTTGGCGGCAGCGAGACGAGAGGTTCGGGCGGGCCGGTGCGGATCACGCCCGGCGACATCCGCTATCCCCTGACCGATGCGATCATTGCGGCAGGCAAGGCCATGGGGCTTAGCGAGACTGACGACCTCAACGCCACGGCGGGCGACCGGATCGGGTACTACAGCCACAACATCCGCAACGGACGGCGCGAAAGCGGCGGGCGAGTGTTCGTGTCCAGGGCTCGCAAGCGGCCGAACTTCCGGCATATGTTGCACACGCTCGCGCGTCGGGTGGTGATCGAGGACGGCCGCGTCACCGGCGTGGGACTGCAGCAGGACGGCAGACCCGAATGGGTGGAGGCGGTGCGCGGCGAGGTCATCGTATGCTGCGGCACGATCGAAAGCCCGCTGCTGCTCGAACGCTCCGGCATCGGCGACGGCGCGCGACTCAAGGCTGCCGGTATCGCCTCGCTGGTCCACAGCCCGGACGTGGGCGAGAAGATGCGCGAGCACTTGTCCTACGCCATGCCCTACCGCATGACGGCTCCTGCCGGGATCAGCCAGCAGTACCATGGCATCGGGCTGGTCAAATCGGTCCTGCGCTACGTCTTCAACCGCAGCGGCGTGATGGCGAACGGGCCGTGGGAAGTGGGCGCGTTCTGCAATGTCGCGCATCCGCAGGGGCGGACCGACCTGCAGTTGTACCTTGGCGGCTACGCCTTCGCACTCAGCGACGACAATCACCCCGTTCCGCTGGGCAAGGTCGATCGCAAGCCCGGCATCTCGGTCTACGGCCAGCTGCTCCAGCTGACCAGCGAAGGCAGCGTCCATGCAGGCTCCGCCGACCCACGGAGCAAGCCGACGATCCACCCGAACTGGCTCGACACCGGATACGACCGCAAGGCCGCGATCGCGAGCGTGCGCTACATGCGCCGCTTCATGGCCCAGCCCGCCCTTGCCGGAGTGATGGGCGCCGAACTGCTGCCCGGCGATCATGTGCAGAGCGACGAGGACATTCTCGACAGCTTCCGCCGCCTCTCCACCAGCGGCCTGCACGGCACCGGCACCTGTCGCATGGGTAGCGACGCGGCTTCGGTGGTCGACCCGCAGCTGCGGGTGCGCGGCGTCGCCGGCCTGCGCGTGGCGGATTGCTCGATCATGCCCGCGCTGGTCTCGGGCAACACCAATGCGCCTGCCATGGCGGTGGGCTGGCGAGCGGCAGACATCCTGCTTGCGCAATGACCTGGCCCTCGGCCGGACAACGGAGAAATGACATGGTTGATGGCATCGAATACCTGATCGAGAAGAACGCCCTTGAAGAGGTCGTCACGAACTATTGCGTGGCCGTGGACAAGCTCGACGACCTGGACTTCATGATGACCAACTTTACCGAGGACGCGATACTCGACCTGACCGGCCTTCACCTGCCGCGCTTCGAAGGCCACGAGCAGATCCGCGATTTCTACGCCCAGGTTTTCCAGGACATGTCCCACCACATGCATGTCCTTTCCAACTTCCGCGTCGTGAAGCTGAACGGCGACGAGGCGCAGGTCTACGCCTACATCAACGGCATGGGGCGTTCGAAAACCGGCATCGATGTGCAGGTCTACGTCTATTACGATCTCGACCTGCGCAAGGCGGACGGGACGTGGAAGATCAGCCGCTTCTACGAGGCGCCGCAACTGCTGATGCCGGAATCGGTCACGCAGGTTCACAAGAAGGACTGAGGGCACGCCGCGAGGCGCGCTGCAGGAGGATCGCAGCACGCCTCGCGAGCCGGTAAAGGAAGCCTGGAGAAGATCGATGGTGGATGTTTCGGAAGTGAAGACGAATCTGGCCGAGCGGGCAGGGTTTGCGGAGCGGTTCTTCCGCGACGGCGTGCTGATCGTGGAGAACGCGTTTTCCGAGGAGGACATGGCGTTGATCGAGGCGGCATGGCAGGGCAATTTCGACAACCCCAGCGCGCTTGCACAGCACCTCTATGCCGAAAGCGGCGGCACCTTCATCCAGTCGGTCGAGGATTCCAGCACCAAGCCTGCCTTCGCCGAGATGTTTCGCGATACCCCGGTCGTCGACATCGCCCGCGACGTCTTCGGCTCGGGCGGTGTATGGTACTTCCACGATCAGCTGTTCTTCAAGCAGGGCGCGATAGACAAGCCGGTGCGCCGCACGCCCTGGCATCAGGACACGCCCTATCATCCCATCGACGGCAGCAAGTTCGTCGTGTTCTGGATTCCGCTGCAGGACATCGCGCAGGAAAACGCGCTGGAAGTAATCCGAGGCTCGCACAACCAGACGCTCTACAACGGGTCCTACTTCGACCCCAGTGACGACACGCTGCCGGTCTACGACGAAAAGGAAATGCCGCGCCTGCCAGACGTCGAGGCCGATCGTGAAGCCTGGGACATCGTGACCTGCGGCATGCGGCGCGGCGACGTGCTGATCTTCCATCCCAGCTGCCTGCATGGCGGCGGGCCTACCCCTGCCGGAGCGACGCGCCGAAGCCTGTCGCTGCGCATGCTGGGTGACGACGTGGTCCATGTGGCCCGACCGGCTCCCGCCGCGGATTCGCCGACCGCGAACAACATCGGCGACGACGAGGAGGAGCTTGTCGCCCGCATCAAGAAGCTGCCATTGGGAGCATCGGCCAGCACATTCGGCCTGACTCAGTTGGCGTAAACGCAGTATAGCCGCCCCGGCTTTGGCGCTTACTTTGAGACGCCTGTGACATCATTATCTTGCGCTGACACAATCGCATTCGCTTTACGATGATGGAAGACTCAGGCTTCGCTGGCGGTTCAGCAAAGCCGGTCGACCAAAGCAAGGTGGCGATACTGCGCGCCAAGATCAGACACGTCATCCTGAAATGCATTTTCCCAAATTCTTTCGTTGGTGGACGTAGTTATGACGCCTTCCTCCGGAAGGAATGGGGATCGGCCTGAGCCCACCATCGCGCAGTGCGGAGATCGCGAGCGCCATCGAGCAACTCGCCAGATTCGACGAAGGCGTAAAGTTCATCCATCGATCGCATCTCTACTGCGCTGATACGCTGGCGCAGGCCATCCGGTGTGAACTGATCCGGAGTGTCCAGCCCACAGGCGACCACGATGTCATGCAATGCGTCCAGCGTACTGCGCTGGAAGCGGGCGACGCGCTCGGCTTTTTCGGGAATGACGAGCGCTCGCTGTCGCGCGGGTGACTGGGTGGCAACCCCCGTGGGACAAGTGTCGGTATGGCAACGCATCGACTGGACGCAGCCGAGCGAGAACATGAAGGATCGTGCAGCGTTGCACCAATCCGCGCCAAGCGCCGCATTCATAGCGATACCGGCGCCCGAGTTCACCTTGCCAGACGCGGCAAGCTTGACCTTGCCCTTGAGATTGGTCCCAACCAGCGCGTTGCGCGCTATGATGAGACCTTCGCGCAGCGGCATGCCGACGCGGTCAGAAAGTTCCGTCGGCGCTGCACCGGTTCCACCTTCGGCACCGTCGATGACGATGAAGTCGAGCACGATGCCGGTTTCCAGCATGGCCTTCACCACCGCGAAGAGTTCATGCGGATAGCCCACGCACAGCTTGATCCCCACCGGCTTGCCACCGGAGAGATCACGCATCCTGCCTGCGAACTCTATCAGTTCAATCGGCGTGGAAAAAGCGCTGTGCCACGGCGGCGAGAGGCAGTCCTGTCCTTCGGGCACATCACGGGTTTGCGCGATCTCGTGCGTCACCTTGGGGCCGGGTAGCAGGCCGCCGTGCCCGGGCTTTGCGCCTTGGCTCAGTTTGATCTCAGTCATCTTTACCGCTTCGTGCGCAGCCCGCTCCGCAAAACGCGTACCGTCGAAGCGACCCTCACCATCCCGACAGCCAAAATAGCCCGATCCGACCTCCCAGACGATATCACCACCGTGCTTAAGGTGATAGAGCGACAGGCCGCCCTCTCCCGTATCGTGATAGAACCCGCCGATCTTCGCACCAAGATTGAGCGCCTCGATCGCGTTGGCGCCCAATGCTCCGAAGCTCATCGCCGAAATGTTGAGCCGCGAGGCTTCGTAGGGCCGTGAACATTGCTCGGAGCCAACATGCACCCTAGTATCCTTGGGCGCATGGCGGGACGGCGCGATGCTGTGCGCCAGCCATTCGTACTCGTCGGAATAGACGTCGAGTTCGGTGCCGAACGGATGGGTGGAAACATCGCCCTTGGCCCGCGCGTAGACGAGGGCTCGCTCGTCGTGGCTGAAGGGGCGTCCATCCAGATCGCTTTCGACGATGTAGGCCCGCAGAAACGGACGCAGCCATTCGAACAGCCAGCGGAACCGCGCCGAGGCGGGGTAATTGCGCCGCAGCGAATGCTTTGTCTGGAACAGGTCCACCAGTGCAAGCACCAGGACCGGCAGGCTTATCGGCAGGATCCATAGCCCGGTTGGATAACGGGTGCCGACGGCGATCGATACCAGCGTTCCGGCCAGTGAGACGAGCAGGAGGAGGTTGCGGGACAGCGCATGATCACGGGTCAGCCCAGCGACGAGCCCGCCCGATCCGCTTGCACCGCCCTTCACGGCAACAGCTTGCGGATCATGCCCGCAACGTCCTTGCCTCTTCCGCCCAGCACTGCCTTGGCAGAATAGAGCGCCATGCCAGCGACTTGCCCTGCCTCAATCTTAGGGGGCATGACCAGTTCAAACCTGTCGGTGACGACGTCGAGCAATGCCGGCCCCGGAGCATCGAGCCACGCCTGCACCGCACCCTCCAGATCCTGCGCCTTTTCGACACGGCGTCCCCAGAGGCCCATGGCTTCGGCGACGCGGCCGAAATCGGGATTGAGCAGGTCGGTATAGGCATCGAGCAGGCCTTCGACTTTCTGCTCGATCTCCACGAAATCCAGCGCGCTGTTGTTGAACACCGCGACTTTGATCGGCAGTTTCTCCTGCACAGCGGTGAGCAGATCGCCCAGCATCATCGCGAGGCCGCCATCCCCCGACAGCGAGATCACCGTCCGATCTGGAAATGCCGCCTTGGCACCCAGCGCCTGCGGCATGGCGTTGGCCATCGTCCCGTGACTGAGACTGATGACCGTGCGGTTGCTCCCGGTCGAAGCGACGTGGCGCAGGCACCAGACCATCGGCGACCCGCCGTCGGCCGTATAGATGGCGTCGGCAGGTGCGGCGCGGGAGATGACTTCGGCGAGATATTGCGGGTGGATCGCCGCACCTTTACCCACACTGGCGTGCCTGCCCTGGCGTTCTTTCATCTTCTCTCGCCTCGACAGGCAATCGTCGAGAAAAATACGATCGGACCGGGCACTCAGCCGCCCCCGAAGTGCCTTCAACGTCGCGGCAACTTCCCCCACCACACCCACGTCGACCGGGTGACGACGCCCGAGATGCGTCCCGTCAAGGTCGACTTGCATGATGGTCGCCTTCTGAGGATAGAACTGACGCCACGCGAAATCGCAGCCGAGCAAGAGCAGCGTGTCGCAGGACATCAGCGCGTGATAGCCCGCCTCACCGCCGAAAATCCCCGTCATCCCGACGTCAAACGGATTATCGTACTCCAGAAAGTCCTTTGCGCGCGAGGTGTGCGCGACGGGCGCCTGTAGCGTGCGCGCGAGTGCGACCACCTCGTCATGCGCCTTCTCGCACCCCGACCCTCCATAGATCGCGATCTTCTTGCCCCGCTCGAGCAAGGCAGCGATCCGGTCCAGTTCATGATCGGCGGGCACGATGACCGGATTCGCGCGATGGACAGCGAAGGCGGGCTCGTCCGGTGCCATAGCGCTGGAAATGTCGGCCGGCACGATCAGTACCGCAACCCCGCGTCTGGCCAACGCCGCCTGAGCTGCCATTGCGGTCTTGCGGCGCGCCTGCTCGGGAGTGCGGATTTCCTCGCAGAAGACGCTGCAGCTTTCGTAAATGGCGCGAAAATCGACTTCCTGCGGAAAATCGAAGCCAAGTTCGTCCCGCACGATCTGGCTGGCGATCAGGACCACCGGCGCACGATTGCGGTGAGATTCGAATAGTCCGTTTATGAAGTGAAGACTGCCCGGGCCACACGACCCGGCACAAAGCGCAAGTTCGTTCGTCAGCATAGCATCCGCGCCGGCCGCAAAGCCTCCCGCCTCCTCATGCCGGACATGAACCCAGCGAATGTCGCTTGTCCGGATCGCGTCGGTCACATGATTGAGCGTGTCACCTGGAACGCCGTAGCAGCGGCGTGCGCCAGCAGCCTGGAGCGTCTCCACGATCACTTGCGCCACTGTCGTCATATTTGTTTCCCGTATGTGTCTTTCTGGCAGGGGCAGAAACCGCCAGGGCACCGCCTGTTCCGGCTCGCTGATGCGCTTTTTCACGACTTCGTCTGCATTCGGAACACTCACACGGTATTGCTCGTTCGTGTCCTCATGAAATTCGTCGTACCGGCAGATCGCCTCACCACCCTTCACGCCCGCCGAGACCTCAAAATGGCGCGTTCTGCCCATGCTTACGTTCGAGGCAATACGGCACTCTTTTATCGCTGGCTTGCCGAGGAAGGCGGCGAACGCATCGTTCCCGAGGGGCCGGAGGTGTGGATCTGCGGCGACTGCCATCTCGGGAATCTTGGCCCGATCTCGAACGGCAACGGCAAGGTCGAGATACAGATTCGCGATCTCGATCAGGCGGTGATCGGCAACCCTGCGCACGATCTTATCCGGCTGGGCCTTTCGCTTGCTACCGCAGCGCGCGGATCAGACCTGCCGGGCGTGGTCACCGCGCGCATGATGGAAGAGATGGTCGAAGGCTACGAAGACGCTTTTGTCGACCCGGATGGCGAGGAGCAAACCGCAGATCGGGAGCCGGAGATTGTCCGCGTCGTACGCCGCCGCGCGACCGGCAGGAAGTGGAGGCATCTGGCCAAGGAGCGGCTCGACGACGTCGAGCCGAAAATTCCTCTTGGTCGCCGCTTTTGGCCACTTACCAAAGTTGAAACAACCGGCCTTCGCGACATCGTGACCCACCGGCCGGTGAGCCGCATGATCCTATCGCTCGACAGCAAGGACGAACAGCGAGCCCCGAAAATGGTAGATGCCGCCTACTGGATGAAGGGCTGCAGTTCGCTCGGTCTGATGCGGTATGCGGCAATCGTCGCGCTGGAAGGCAAGCGCGGCACGGACCACGCACTCGTCGACATAAAGGAGGCCGTCGCTCCTGTCGCGCCCATCGCACCCGGCGCCGTAATGCCGGCTGATCCGGCCGAACGGGTTCTGGCCGCAGCACGTGCCTTGTCGCCGCATCTCGGCGAACGCATGGCAACGGCACGGCTGCATGAACACTCGGTATTCGTGCGCGAACTCATGCCCCAGGATCTCAAGATCGAGGTTGAGCAGTTCTCGCGCGGTGAGGCGCTCAAGGCGGCGCGCTATCTCGCCTTTGTCGTGGGCAAGGCGCATGCGCGGCAGATGGAGCCGGAGACCCGTCGCAGTTGGGCGCAAACCTTGCAAAAGGGGCGCTCCAGAAATCTGGATGCCCCGTCATGGCTGTGGCGCTCAGTCGTGGACCTCGCCGGAAGGCATGAAAAAGGCTATCTCGATCACTGCAGGATGCATGCATTGAACGATTGACTATCGAGACAGCACGAACCCGCTTTCAGCGGGCAATTCCGCCTCGAACCCAGCCATTCTTCGGGCTTAGACCGCTTTCTTGTAACGATCAGCAGGACATCACCGCAGGGCCCGCGACGATACCGACAGCATTGTCGCAAGCGCGGTTCTGGCCTTCACCCCGGATAATGAGTGCACGGGCGACTTGCCAATGGAGAAGTCGGCGATCGTAATCGACCATGGCTCCAACAAGGCAATTTCATTGCCCCGATCGGTTCTTTAGGCGCCGTAGCGGATCACCCCGTCACGCCCATGTCATTCCCGTCGATCAGGCTGCGCTGCATTGCGAAAAGTCACTTTGGGTGAAAAGGAATTTCCGGCATGTCGCTGACCGACGCTTTCGAAATGCACCGGATCAAGGACGAGATCACCGACAGCTTCGACGAAGAGCTGGAAATGGAGATCGACGAAAGCCGGCTCGAAGCCTTGATGGACGACATGGCGGACCACCCCGACCGCGCCCAGATCGAACGTCGCCTCTATTTTCGCGAACTGTTCCGCCTGCAGCACGAACTGGTGCGGTTGCAGGAATGGGTGCAGCACAAGGGACTGAAAGTCGTCGTCGTTTTCGAAGGGCGCGATTCGGCCGGAAAGGGCGGCGCGATCAAGCGCATCACCCAGCGGCTCAATCCGCGCGCATGCCGGGTCGCGGCGCTGCCTGCGCCGAACGAGCGCGAGCGCACGCAATGGTATTTCCAGCGCTATGTCCAGCACTTGCCCGGCGCCGGCGAGATCGTTCTGTTCGACCGCAGCTGGTACAACCGCGCCGGGGTGGAACGGGTGATGGGCTTCTGCACCGAGGATGAGGTGGAGGAATTCTTCCGCTCGGTGCCGGAATTCGAACGGATGCTCGTGCGCTCGGGCATCATTCTGCTGAAATACTGGTTCTCGATCACCGACGAGGAGCAGCAGTTCCGCTTCAACATGCGCATCCACGACCCGCTCAAGCAGTGGAAGCTTTCCCCCATGGACGTGGAATCACGCCGCCGCTGGGAAGACTATACCCGCGCCAAGGAAGCGATGCTGGAACGCACGCATATTCCCGAGGCCCCGTGGTGGGTGGTGGAAGCCGTCGACAAGAAACGCGCGCGGCTCAACTGCATTTCGCACCTCCTGGACCAGATTCCCTATGAGGACGTGCCACGGCCGGAAGTGGTGCTACCCGACCGCGTGCGCAACGCGGACTATATCCGCAACCCGGTTCCGCCTGAAATGATCGTACCGCAGGTCATCTGAGGGTCAACGAAAGAAGCCCCGGCTTCTCAGGAACAGGTAAGTGGCCAGCGCGGTACCTGCCGCCACTAATGTGGCCGCAAGGGTGCCGTAGGGGCCGGTGAACGGAAGGCTTCCGGTATTCATGCCGAACAGGCCCGTCACCAGCGTGGCTGGCAGCATCAATGCGGTCATGACGGAAAGCAGGTAGAGGTTCTGATTGGTTCGCTGGCTGGACTGCAGGTCGAGTTCATCGCGCAGCAGGCGCAATTGCCCCTGTACCGCCAGGGCATCGGCATCGAGGCCCTGCAATCGCTGCGAGAGCTTCTCCACTGTCGGCAGCAGGCTTTCGGGCAGGTCCTCGTCCTGCTCCAGACGGCGGAAGACCCGCTGGGTGCCTTCCAGCATGCGGTGGATCTGCGCCAGCCGCCGCCGGATGCCCAGCAGTTGCTGGCTGGTGGGCGGGCGGTGTCCCTCGAGAAAGTCATCCTCGGCAGACTGCACATCGGCTGAAAGCCGGCGTATCACCGCATCGATGTTCTGGCTGAGGCCGCTGGTGAGCAGATCAAGCGCATTGGCGGGACCGGCGATACGCACGCCGCTGTCGATGCGCTGGCGCACGATGTCGGCCGAGCCGAGGGGATGACGGCGGGCGGTAATGATCAATCCCGGCGTGACCATGACGCGCAGCGCGCCGACACGGGCGGTATCTCCAACGTCGAAATCGCGTTCCAGATCGTGCAGGATGCAGCACACCGCATCACCGTCCACCAGTGCGCGCTGGTGCGAGTCTGAGGAAAGCAACAATTCACGGGTGGAAGGCGAAAGGCCAGGCGCGTTTTCGATCCATGTGCGCGTGCCCTGATCGGCCAGGCTCAGGTGCAACCAGCGGAACTGCCCGTCGTGCGCGCTGTCACACCGGGCGACTTCATGAGCAGCCCCGTCCGCAGCAAAGTCCAGACCCCATATGAGGCCTGGACCCGCATTGAAATCGACAGGCCGGGTGTCACCCATCACAGCAGCATCGAGAATACCGCGTACAGGCCACCCGCCAGCAGGATGGACACCGGCAGCGTCAGCACCCATGCCATCAGCATATTGCGCAGGGTGCCCATCTGCAGGCCGGACCCGTTGGCGGCCATAGTCCCCGCCACGCCGGAAGAGAGGACGTGCGTGGTCGAGACCGGCAGGCCAAGGTGGTCGGCGGCGAAGATCGTGCCCATCGCCACCAGTTCGGCAGATGCGCCCTGCGCATAGGTAAGGTGCGACTTGCCGATCTTCTCGCCCACCGTCACGACGATGCGCTTCCATCCGACCATCGTGCCGAGTCCCAGCGCGAAGGCGACCGCCACCTTGACCCAGGTGGGAATGAAGCGGGTGCCGGCATCGAGCGACTTCTTGAACCCGTCCAGCGCACCTTTGCGCCCGTCGTCGAGGCCTGCGGCCTTATCCTTGCCCAGCCGCTTGATCGCTTCGGAGGCGAGGTACATGTCGTTGCGCACGTTCTCGGTCGCAGCGGCAGGGACCTTGGCGAGCGAACCGTATTCGTCGACCTGGCGGTCGATGTTCCTGACCAGTACCGCCAGCGCAGGCAAGGTTTCGGGCTTGTAGGTCTTGTCGGCGATATAGGCGGTAACGGCGCGGCGCGCCTCACCCGGACGCATGATAGGCGCATTGCCGCCGGTAAGCGCGGCATAGGCGGCATCGGCGCCGACATGGAATTCCCGGGTGTAGCTTTCCGGCACGGCGCGGTTCAGCGCGTAAGCCGTGGGCACGGTGCCGATCAGGATCAGCATGATCAGACCCATCCCCTTCTGGCCGTCGTTCGACCCGTGCGCGAAGCTGACACCGGTACAAGTGAAGATCAGCAGCGCGCGAATCCACAGCGGCGGCGGCGCATCGCCCTTGGGTTCCTGATAGAGTTCCTCGCTGCGGACCAGCACCTTCATCGCAAGGAAAAGTAGCGCGGCAAGGCCGAAGCCGATCAAAGGGGAGACCAGCAGCGCTTGACCGATCTCGGTCGCCTTGCTCCAGTCAACGCCTGCGGTGCCGCTCTTGCCGTGCATCATCGCATTTGCCACACCCACGCCGATGATCGAGCCGATCAGCGTGTGCGAGCTGGACGAAGGGATGCCCAGCCACCAGGTGGCAAGGTTCCACAAGATGGCCGCGATCAGTAACGCGAAGACCATCGCGAAGCCGGCGCTGGAGCCGACTTGCAGGATCAACTCCACCGGCAGCAGCGACACGATCCCGAACGCCACCGCGCCGGTCGAAAGCAGCACGCCCAGGAAGTTGAAGAACCCTGACCATACCACTGCGACGTTGGCGGGCATGGCGTTGGTATAGATCACCGTGGCAACGGCATTGGCCGTATCGTGAAAGCCGTTTACGAACTCGAACCCGAGGGCGATCAGCAGGGCCAGAAACAGCAGCAGGAACGGCAACAGCGCGATCGCGCTCATGCCGGATGCACTGGCGTCCGACCAGACACTGCAGCCGACATAGACGAGGGCGGCGACGATCGCCGCGCCGAAGCCGAGCTGGCCGGCAACACCCAGCCCCTTGTCCATTTCAGGCCGCGCATAATCGCCGACCGCAGCAGTTGCGTTCACGGAGCTTTCCCCTTCAGAATTCCTGATTTGGTTAAGGAGATTTCGTGACATCGGTGTTGCAACCCGCAACGATCCGTAACAAACTTCGAAACCGGGAAAGAGACTGCCGTTCGGACATTGGAGCGGCAATCTTGAACCCACCCCTCGTAGCGATCCCGGCCGGCCCGGCGACGGCCACCTGAAAAGCGAATGACGGCTCGGCTCCCTTTCCTGCGGGTCGACGGAGAAGCGATACAGCACCGCGCCCTCTTCCCCGATCAGCCTGCGGCGCCAGCAGCGGCATGGCGCCCGTGCGGAAAGCCCTGCCCAATCACCGCATGGCAGGTCTCCCCGTCAACGGCCGCCGCCGAGTTCGGCGATGACGCGGTTGCGCGTCATGGACAACTGCGCGACGAGGTCGGTCAGCAGATAGGCATCGCGGCGGCGCGTCCATGGCTGGGCAGACTGGGGATCGTACTGAACCGGCAGCGGCACCTCGCGCGCGACGGACGCGTTCATGCCATTATCGCGAGAGACGATCACGCAGCGCTTCACATGGTCGCGGTGCCCCACGACGGCGACCTTGCCCAGCGCCTGCGCGGAACCAGCGTGGGCGACCGCCGCCTTGGCGACGCCATCGGTGCTCAGGTAGATCGTCTTGCCGTCCGCTCCCTTGGTGGGATGGATGGACACGACGTCCGTCATGCCATGCTTTTGCGTCAGGACCTGCGCGATCTCCCACTGCGCATAGACACGCACGCGCCGAGCGCGCGCGATGGCATGGACGGCTTCCGCCAGCAGCGCATTGATCGGCCCCGGCTCCGGCGTCTCCGCGCCATCGGAAAGTCCGGTGTTGGGATCGACCTTTCCGGTCTGCGACCGATAGCCGAAGCTGTAGGCGACCACGCTGTCGGCTTCGCGCAGTGGGAACGTCGGATATTCCCAGTGAAATCCCGCTTCGGTGATATGCGCGGCCAGTTGCCGTGCAACCGCCTGGTCGCCCAGTTCGCCATCCAGCGTCTTCACCATCAGGCGCTCCAGGGCTTCTATGTCGCCCCCTACGCCCGGGCCGCCCAAAGCAGCCCCCAGGGCGGAAGGGGCGAAGGCGCCCTTAGCAGCCAGCAAACCGGTCGGGGCACCGATCAGCAACGCGCGGCGTGTGGTCATGAAAGTCTCCCGTGATTGAAAGGCCGGGTCGGTCGCCCGGCCCGGCCGTCTGGCTTCAGAAGCTGACGTTGACGAAGCCGCCGACCGTCCGGCGCGCGTTGGGCGAGGTGTAGTGGAGCAGGCCAAGCACGCCGTACTGCTGCCATCCGGTCGAGAAGTACTTGTCGAACAGGTTGCGTGCGTAGACGCCGACCTCGATCGGGCGGTTGGGCAAGGTGAAGCTGAGACGGCCGTTCACCAGACCATAGCCGGACACATGCGAGTAGGCGGGCTGGCCCACGACGGTCCAGTATTCGCTGCGATAGGCATAATCCGCATGCGCCTTGAAGCCGAGGCCCGAGCCGAATTCGTGATCGTAGTCGATCGCCGCCGTACCCGACCATTCCGGCGCATTGGTCAGCCGCGAACCGGTGTAGTTGGTCGTGGCATTGTAGACGTAATTGGTGAACTTGGCGTCGGTGTAGGTCACCGCGCCCGACAGCTGCAGGCCGCGCATGGGCTGAACCACCAGGCTGCCTTCGATACCCTGGGTACGCAGGCCGCCGGCATTGCCGATCACGGTGGCGTTGATCGTTCCGCCCGCACCATCGGGGATCTGCGTCAGGATCGTCGCCTGGAAGTCCTTGAAGTCCGAACGGAACGCGTCGAGGTTGAAACGCAGGCGTCGGCCGAACCATTCGGACTTTATACCGGCTTCCCAGGCCTTCACCGTCTCGTCCTCATAAGGCGCGTACTTGTTGCCGACGAAGGCGATGCCCGCGGGCTTGTAGCCGGTCGAATAGGTCGCGTAGAGCATGACGTTGTCCGCCACCTGATACGTGGGCGCGATGCGGAACGAGAAATTGTCGCCTTTCACACGGCCGAAATCGTAGGCGGGCGCCGCGCTCGAAGCGGTAAAGGCGGGCGTGTATCCCGCGATCGGCTCGGGGTTGATAGTGACGTAGTCGATGCTCTGCGAATTGTTGTCGTGCGTGTAGCGGCCGCCCAGCGTGAGGGCGAGGCGCGGGGTGAAGTTGAACTTGAGCTGGCCGAAGGCGGCCATCGTCTCGTTCACCGAGTCGAACAGCGAGGCATTGCCGTCCTCGCCGATGGCGCCCGTCAACGCGATAAGCGTGGGCAGCGGCGTGCCTGCACTGTCGTAGAGCGGCTGCCCGCCGGTGGACCACTGCAGCTGCGTCTGGCGCGCATGCAGGCGGTTATAGAAGGCGCCGACCAGATATTCCACGAAGCCGCCGGTGGGTGATGCCAGATGGATTTCCTGGCTGAACTTGTCCGTATCGAGCTGGCCCAGATTGAAGGGGATATACGCATAGCGATCGTAAGGCGTCAGGCTTGCCGGCGTCCAGTTGTCGTAGCGGGTGGCACGGTAGGCGGTGATCGAGGTCAGGTCGTGATCGCCCAGCCTGGCATTGGCCCGCAGGGAAGTGCCCCATTCCTCGGTGACGATCTGGCCGAAAGATGAATCCGCCGTGTCTGCGCTCTGCGGCCCGGGATAGACGCCCAGTTCGTTGAGGATCGCGGTGACTGCCGCAGACTGGCCGGAAACGGGCGTACGAACACTGCTATCCCAGTGATAGGCATAGTCGCCCGAAAGGATCAGGTTGAAGCTGTCCGAAGGCTCCAGATAGAGCCGCGCGCGGCCGCCGTACTCGTGCTGCGAGCCGACCTTGCGGTTCAACGTCACATTGCGGCCGAAACCGTCGAAAGCCTGGTCGAAGCCGGATACGCGCAAAGCCGCGATCGGGCCGAGCGGGACGTTGGCGGTGGCGTTGAGGATACGCTCGTCATGCTCGCCGAAGCTGGCGCTGGCACGCAGGGACCACTCGTCCAGCTTGGGCTTCGTGGTGCTCACCGCGATGACGCCCGACGTGGCGTTCTTGCCGAACAGTGTTCCTTGCGGGCCCATCAGGACGTCGACGCGGTCGATGTCAACGAGGCCGGTCAGGCCATTGGCGCGCTGACCGTCCATCACCACGTCATCGACGACGACGCTGACCGACTTGGCGTTCGAGAAGTCGAACGACGTGCTGCCGACACCGCGAATCTGGAACGCGGCGCCCTGGGTGGGATCGTACTGCACCCCCGGCATCGTGTACTGCAGGTCGGTGACCGACGTATACCCGGTCTTGGCCAGGGTCTCGCCGTCGATCGACTGGATCGCCAGCGGCACCTTCTGGCTGCTCTCCGCACGGCGCTCTGCGGTGACGGTGATCTCGGGAAGCGCGTCGTCCGCAGCGGGGGCTTCCTCGGCCTGCGCGGTGAATGCCCAGCAGGGCGCAACCGCACCGGCCAGAATCGTCGAGAGAAGGTGGATCGTACGCTTGCGCTGAATAGCAGACATGGGAGGGTTCCGTCCTGTTGACCTGGGGTCTTCAGGACGCGCCTCTAGAGTTCGCCGATGACTCTTTTGAGACAATCGTATGGTATTTTTTTCGCTATTATATGTAATTTCAAAACGAATGTACGGCTCAAACTAAAGTGACTAACAGGTCGCGCATATCAGGCCATTCCGCCCGTTCCGCCAATACCCGCAGGCCATTGCCGATCGAGGCCATGACCATGGCCTGCACGCGCGCGCGGTCGGAATTCACCGCGATGCCTAGCCACTGCGCATAAAGCGCATGGACGTTTTCCGCGCGGCGGCGGCGCATATCGATGGCGAAAGGACGAAACGCCGGGTCGGCCAGAGCCGACAGCGCGCATTCGTGAGTCAGACGGATGATGTCGCCATTGCCCAGGCGTGCGCCAGTGGCGTGGATCTGGCTGCGCAAGCGCCGGTAAACCGCTTCCACGCCCGCGAAGAGGACATCGCGATGCGTCGGGAAGTGATGCGCCACGCTGGACGCCGCGATGCCGGTCGCCTGGGCGACGGTGCGGTGAGACAAGGCGCCCACTCCCTGCTCCACGATGATATCAGCGATTTTTTCGGCGATGACGCCCTTGGGGCCGAGCGGGACGGGCGACACTTCATCAAAGGCCGCTGCGGCCGGTATCGCCAGCCGCTCGACCAGTGCCATGTGCCATCGGGTCACCGCCGGATCAGCAGGTAAGTAGCCGCTGCGCAGCATGCCTCTCACGGTTGAATGCCGCAGCAGCCGATAATCCGGCTCATCCGCAAAGAGAATGGAAAAGACCTGTTCATCGAGACAGTAGCGGGTGATGAGGCGCGCCAGCCTCTGCCCTTGCGCCGAAGAGGCCAGCAGATCGCGCCACAGTCCCTCCCCCTCTTCGAACAACGTCGCAATAGCGGGTAGCGCGTACGGCTCACGTCCAGCCGTCAAGGCCAGTTCACACACGACGATCGCAGACGTACGCCGTGATCCAGCACCCTGGTCCAGCCATTCGCAGATGAGGTCCGGCAGGATACCGCTCGCCACCGGATCGTGATTGCCAATCCGATCCCGCCATTCCATGCGCGCTGCGGCAGCCAGTTCGATCTCACGATCCAGCACGGCGGCGATCAATGCCGCACGATCACCAATGCGATAGCTGATCGAACCGACCGAAGTAGCAGCGGCTTCTGCGACGCTGCGCAAGCTCATTCCTGCGATGCCCTTCGTAGCGATCACGCTACGTGCTGCGTCGACAACGCGCTGCGTTTCCAACTGTTTTGCAACTGACTTTGATATGTTTTCCGAGGCCATAGCACATGGCATATCGCCATTTACACTGTAGTCTACCGCCCTTTTCCAGCCGACACCCGGACGTTGTTTCGGGACAGCAAACGCGAAAATCAGGTCATATCTTCAATACAATAGCCGCGCCCCATCATGATGTTTTCGCGTTTGATTACATATCTGCACCGTCATGAACCTCATCAGCGAAGTGGCAAGGCACCACACATGATCCGCGATGGCGCCCCTTACCATGTCTCAAAGTTGCGTCGTAACCAGACAGCCAACCTACCTTCTAATGGACTATGGCAAAGTAAAGGCCACTACAGAATCACCTGATGTGGTCTGCATGTACGCATGCCCGCCTGCCGCTATCACTACATACTGCTTTCCCGTTTTTCTTGACACATAAGTTATCGGGGTGGCTTGCCCGCCTGCTGGGAGACGGCCCTTCCAGATTTCCCTTCCCGTCGTCGTGTCGAATGCTCGTAGATAATTGTCCATCGCCGCGCCTATGAAGGTAACGCCACCTGCCGTATTAGCCGATCCACCTAGGTTGAATGCGCCGGGCAATGGTATGCCGAGTGGCGCAGTATCTGCAGACGTGCCGAAAGTCCGGCTCCAGGCGATCTTGCCAGTCGCGAGATCGACCGCCGCAAGCTTCCCCCATGGCGGAGCTGCGCAAGGGATGCCCAGAGGAGAAAACATCGGCAGCAAGCTGACACCATAATTGGTTCCATATTGCGGAAGGTAACCCGGTGCGTGGGAATCCTTTGCCATCGCCGGTCGATCCGTGTTGGCGCCATGACGGAACAAGCGCACTTCCTGCGGAATAGCCGCCGAGTTCACGATCATCAGATTGCGCTCAGGATCGATGCTGACGCCACCCCAGTTGAGGATACCGAACGTTCCGGGCCACTGCAGCATTCCGCGTTCCGACGGCGGTGTGAACATGCCTTTATAGTCAAGCGATCGAAAGCGAATCCGACACCACATCTGATCGAGCGGCGTAGCCCCCCACATGCCAGCTTCCGTCAGAGGCGCCGGAGCGAAAGATGCAAAACCTGTGGGATAAGGCTGCGTGGGTGAGTAACGTTCACCCGGCAGATTCCCACGCGGGACTGGGCGCTCCTCGACCGGTGTAAGCGGTTTGCCGGTAGCACGATCGAGAACGAAGATTTCACCGCGTTTGGTCGGAACGATCAGCGCTGCAACTTTACGACCCTTCAGCACGAAATTCACGGCGCTGGGCTGGGCCGGCAAATCGTAATCCCACAAGTCGTGATGTACCGATTGGAACGCCCACCGCACCCGTCCGCTGGTTACGTCCAGCGCTACGATCGAGCTGGCGTACCGCTCCAGCATCGGCGAGCGATGGGTGCCGACGTGATCAGGCGTCGCGTTGCCCGTGGGCACGTACACAAGACCCAACGCAGGATCGGCGCTGAAGGCGGTCCAGGCATTGACTGAACCGCGCGTCCACTTTTCGCCGGGCTTGAGCGGCGGGGCATCGTCCGGACGGCCACTGTCCCAAGCCCAGAGCAACTTGCCACTCTTCACATCGAACGCGCGCACGACGCCGGAGGGGTCATCCTTGGTGTAGTTGTCACGCACATAGGCGCCCAGGATCGCCGTGTTGCCGACGATGACTGGCGGTGACGAGGTGTAGGAGCGGAACGGGTCCACATCACCCAGTCCTTCATCAAGGTTCACGGTCCCACCCTTCCCGAAGTCCGGACAGGGCGCGCCGGTTGCCAGGTCGCTTGCAAGGAAACGACCATCCACAGTCATGCTGAGGATCCTCCTGCCGCAGATCCCCGTTGCGGCAGGGTCGGCATGATAGGACACGCCGCGGCAGTTGAGCATCTGCGCATTGCCGATTTGCGTATGCGGATCGCGTAGCCAGATCTGCCTACCGGTATCGGCGTCGAGAGCGAAGACTTTGCCGGTAGGCGAGCAGAACACGACCTTGTCGTCCACCATCAGCGGCGTCGCCATGAAGGAAATGGACTTGATCTCAGGCCGCTTGGCCTTGGTGTCACCGGTTTTGAAGGACCATGCCTGTTTGAGCTTCGCGGCATTGACCGGGGTGATCTGCCCGGCCGGTGAATGGCGGGTGCCTGACAGGTTCGCGCCATAGTCCGTCCACTCCGCGCTTCCTGGGCTCACCGGAGCGAGGGGGTCTACGCGACCGGGCGATACATCGAAGACAGGCACCGTCAGGAACGTCCAAAGCAGCGCCAGTGCCGCGACCAGCACGACCGCGCCGGGCCCCCAGCGCGTCCCGGCGTCGGAAGCGGAAGTCAGTCGGCGTCGCAGCCACGGCAGCACCAGAACGGCGCCGATCACCGTCGGCCCCGCAAGACGCGGCAGGAGCTGCCAGAACTGTACGCCGACCTCCCAGAAGGCCCAGATCACGGTGCCTAGCAGCATCGCCGCATAGAGCCAGAGTCCCCGCCCATCGCCCTTCCAGAGCAGTGCCCCGGACGCCGTGCAGGCCAGCCCGGCCAGCAGGTAATACGCCGATCCCCCCAGCGTCAGCAGCCTGACGCCACCGACGAGGAGCACCGCTCCAATCGCGATCAGCACTGCTCCCGCCAGCCAGCGCGGCCAACGGGCTTCCTTCCCGTCCTTCATTCTCGCGTCCTCTCCCGGAGGTCTGTTTCAGTATCGCGCGAAGCCGCCCTCAGCCCGTCTCGATCACCGCGATCGGGGCGCGCACGTCCACCGTCTCGCCCTCCCCGGCGACGATGCGCAGCAGCGTGCCGGAGACCGGCGCGGGCACTTCCACCGTGGTTTTCGCGGCTTCCACCTCGACGAGATTCTCGCCTTCCTCGACCGCGTCGCCCGGCTGCTTGAGCCAGCGGACGATCTCGCCGTCCTGCATCCCCATGCCGTATTGCGGCAGGACCATCGTGAATTCGGCCATGTTCGCTCCTCAGGCTGACTGGAACTCAACGGCACCTACGAGGCGCCTGGCGGCACTCACGATGCGCTCCACCGAAGGATAGAGCGGCTTTTCGATGAGCGGACTGAACGGCAAGTGCGTATCGGGAGTCGTGATCCGCACCACCGGCGCGCGCAGGGCCTCGAAGGCATCCTCGACGATGGTGGCGGCGATCTCGCTGGCAGCGCTGCAGGTGCGGTTGGCCGGATCGACGCAGATCGCGCGGCCGGTCTTGCGCACCGAGCGCAGGATCAGATCGCGGTCGAGCGGGACCAGCGTGCGCGGGTCGATCACTTCCAGCGAGATGCCCTCACCCGCCAGCTGCTTCGCGGCCTTGAGTGCCACATTGACCCCGCCGGCAATGGCGACGACGGTGATGTCGGTGCCTTCGCGCTTGATGTCGCCCTTGCCGATGGGGATCAGGAAGTCGGGATCGTCAGGCACTTCGGCCTTGTTCATCCAGCAGGTGCCGTCCTCGAAGCTCATCACCGGATCGTCGTCGCGGATCGCGGACTTGAGCAGGCCCTTCATGTCGGCGGCATCGGAGGGGCAGATGATCTTGAGGCCCGGCATGTTCATGAACATCGGATAGGGCCGGTCCGAATGCTGCGCAGCATTGGAGTTGCCGTAGAACATGCAGGAGCGCAGCACGAGCGGCAGTCTGGCCTGCCCGCCGTAGATGTAGCGGGACTTGGCGATGATCGAGCAGATCTGGTCCATCGCCGGATAGAGGAACGAGGACAGCGTCGCATCGACGATGGGCCGCATGCCCACCATCGCCGCGCCGCCCGCCGCGCCGATGAAGCCGTTCTCGGAGATCGGCGTGTCGCGGATGCGCTCCTCGCCGAAGCGCTCGACGAAGCCGGTGGTGGTGCCGAAGACGTTGCAGCGAATGTCCTCGCCCATCATGAAGACACGGGCGTCGCGCTCCAGCTCTTCGGCCTGGGCCTGCTGGATGGCTTCGAGGAAAGTGATCTTGGCCATGGTTGCGGTTCCTTCTCAGGCGTGCGCCAGAACGTCGTCGGGGATCGGCAGGCGATCGACGAAGACGTGGTCGAAGGCCTCCTCGAAGGCCGGGTATGCGCTCTCGCGCGCGAAGTTCAGCGAATCCGCCACTTCCTCGGCGATTGCCGCGTCGATGGCCTCGAGATCGCCCTCGGCCACGCCATCGGCCAGCAGGCGCGCGCGGTAGAGTGTGATCGGATCGCGGGCGACCCAGTCGTCATGCTCCGGCCCGCGCGGGGTGAGGTCGCGGCCCATGTTCACCGCGTGGTCGCGATAGCGATAGGTCTTGGTCTCGATCAGCGTCGGCCCCTTGCCTGCGCGGGCACGATCGACCGCCTCGCGCACCGCCTCCTCGACGGCGTCCACGTCCTGCCCGTCGACGATGACGCCGGGGATGCCATAGCCGTGCGCGCGGTCCGCGACATTGACGCCCGCCACGGCGGCGGAGGTCGGCGTGGACATGCCGAAGCGGTTGTTCTCGCACACGAAGATCGCGGGCAGCTTCCATACGGCGGCAAGGTTCATGCCTTCATGGATCGCCCCTTCGCTGGAGGCGCCGTCGCCGAAGAAGCACAGCGCAACGCGGTCCAGCCCCTGCAGCTTCGCGCCCAATGCTGCACCTGCGGCAACCGGGCCGCCGGAGCCGACGATGCTGGTTTCGCCCAGGCTGCCCATCGCGAAATCGGACAAGTGCATCGAGCCGCCCTTGCCCTTGCACACGCCCGTCGCCTTGCCGAGCAGTTCGGCCATGAGCGGGCGCAGCGTCGATCCCTTGGCGATCGGATGGCCGTGGCTGCGGTGCGTGCCGACCATGTAGTCGTCGTCGCGCAGAGCCATGCAGGCGCCGACGCCTGAGGCTTCCATACCCGCATAGGTATGCAGCGCGCCGGGGATCTCGCCCGCAGCATGGATGGATTCGGCCTTGGTCTCGAACTGGCGGATGCGCTGCATCCGGCGGTACTTCTCAAGCCTGCGGTCGTTGTCGCCGATGGCGGTCATCGCTCTCTCCTTTTCTTGGGGTTCGTCATTGCGAGCGGCGCGAAAGGGTTCAGCGCCGCACAAACCGCCCTGGATTGCTTCGCTACGCTCGCAATGACGAGGACGGGGTGTGTTCCTGCACTCGTCATTGCGAGCGACGCAGTCGCGCGGCAATCCAGCGCGGGGCCGCCCGGCGTGGCCCGTCGCACCTCATGCTGCGTTCGCAGGCTCGGGCGTCACCGCCTCGAACAGTTCGAGCGGCGCCGCGTACATCGGTTCGGGAGCGCCCGCGGTGATCGCGTAGACGTTCTCCATGTGGCACGGCCCCAGCTTCGCGCCGAAGTAGAGGCTGTCGAGCGAGATCAGCATCCCCTCCTCCATCACGAAGCCCTGCTTGACCCCGGCCAGCCCCGCCGCCGGGAAGGCCAGCGGGATTTCCAGCGGCATCAGGCCGATGCCGTGCGCCACGACCAGCAGCTTCTCGGGCGTGGCGATGCCGTTCGCCTTCAGGTGCTCGTAGCCGATCGCGGGCAGGCTGGCGGTGGAGACGCCGGGGCGCAGCCGGTCCACCATCTTGAGGAAGGCGTCGCGCAGGACCTCGTGCTGGTGGCGGTATTCAGGGCTGGCCCTGCCGACGACGGCGGTGCGGTTGATGTCCACCCAGAAGCCGTCGTGGATGCCCTGCGTCTCCAGGATCACGATGTCGCCGCGCCGCAAGGCCCGGTTGCCGCGCGTGCGGAACAGGTCGGGGATGAACTCGTCGGCCTCGTAGGCGCCGCCGAACAGCATTGCGCCTTCGTCCACCGGGATCACTTCGTTGCGGACCATGTGGTCGCAGATGCGCGCCTGCACGTCGTTCCAGTCCGCGCCTTCGTGGAGCAGCGATCCGGCGTGGGCGATGATGCGGTCCGCCAGCTTGCCGACCTTGCGATAGCGTTCGAGTTCACCGGGGGTCTTCACCACCCGCACGCGCATCATGAAGTCGAGCACGTCGGAATATGCATGCGGCACGGCGGCCGTGATCCGCGCGGAGACGCGGTGCTCGTCGAAGCCGATCGCCTTGCCCGCCATGCCGTGATCGGCAAGGCCCGAGGCGATAGCGGCGGCGATGTCGGGCTGGCAACTGCCCCTGATCGCGCCGATCATTCCGGCGGCGTCCTCGGCCAGCTGGCCGCCGTTGCGGTCGGGATCGATGTAGCGGCTGACCTCGCAGAAGTTGAGCATGTCGAACGTCCGCACCTCGCCGAAGGTGCAGGCATCGCCGTCCTTGTTGAGCACCGCGACGAGGCCGAGGTTCGCCTCCGGGATCACCAGTGTCAGCGGCTTGGCCGGGTCGGCATAGACGATGGCGGCGGCCATCGGCTCCATCTGCTGCCAGCGTTCGAGGATCGAGTGATAGCCCACCGCATAGCGCACGTCATGCGGATGGCTGAGCACGACCGCGTCCAGCCCCTCCGCCGCCATCATCGCGCGCAGTCGGTCGGCGCGGGGGTTTGAGGGTGCGGTCATGCCGCTTCCTCCAGCCCCTCGTTGGCGACGTTGGAGACGACCTCGCCCTTGGCCACGTCGCGCAGGAATTCGTGGTTGAGGATGAAGCGGATCTCGCCCGCCTCATCGAGGAAGGCGACGGCGCCGTGGCCCATGAAGAGGTATTCGGTCACCTCGTCGCAGCGCGCTTCGTTGTGACGCGAGCCGATCGGTTCGTAGCCGTAAGTCCCCGCAGGCGCCGAGCCGACGTCGTAGATCAGTTCGCCCTTCGTGACGAAATACTGCCCGTGGCCGAGATGCCAGTGCGGGGCGAACGTCGCGCCGGGCTCCATATGGACCCAGAGCACCCAGTCGCCGGTCTCCTCGCTGTAGCGCAGCAGCCGGATCGTGGTGCCGGTGCCGAGCGATACTTCGTGGCAGTCGTTGATGTTGACGATGAGGTCGCCGAGTTTTCCGGCATCGTGCTGAACGGTCATGGTTCTTGTCCTCTCGTTGGGAATTACATCGTTGCGGTAAGGCCCTCGTCGGCGGGGATGACGGCGCCGTGGACGGCGCTCGACTTGTCATCGAGCAGGAAGCAGACGAGCTGGGCGATCTGCTCGGGGTCCATGAAGAACTGGCGGCGCGGGCTGGGATGGCCGTCCATCAGCGCGGCGATGGCCTGCTCGCCTTCCGGCGTGCGCAAGTTCGCGGTCAGCGGCGTCGCCACCGCGCCGGGGCAGACGCAGTTGATGCGGATCCGTTTCGGGCCAAGCTCCGCCGCCAGCGTGCGCGACAGCATGGCGACCCCGGCTTTGGAAGCGCTGTAGGCGCTGTCGCCCGCGCGGCCCGCCGTGCCGCTGACAGACCCGATGAACACGATGGCCCCGCCTCCTGCCTCGATCATCGCGGGCAGCACCGCCTGGGTGACGTAGAAGCTGCCCTTGAGATTGACGTCGATGTGCCGATCGAACAGCGCGAGCGGGCTTTCCGGCACCGGGTTGGGCGCCCAGATCGCCGCGTTGTTGACCAGCAGCGTGACGGGACCGAGCGCCGCTTCGATCCCCTGCACCGCCGCCGCGACGGCCGCGGCATCGGCGATGTCCACTTGCGCCGCGTGGGCAAGCGTTCCCGCAGCTACCGCTTTGTCGAGATCGGCCTGCGGCACTTCGGACAGCACCGCGACCTTTGCGCCCGCCTCGGTCAGCAGCTTGGATACGGCGGTGCCGATGCCGCTCGTGCCGCCCGTCACCACGGCGACTTTTCCGCTGAGCCCGCTCATTGCGCGGTGAACCCGCCGTCGACGATCAGTTCCGAGCCGTGCATGTACCCGGCCTCGTCGGAGGCGAGGAAGCGCACGGTCTTGGCGACGTCGATGGGATCGGCCATGCGCCCGATCGGATGCGCGGGGGCGAGTCCGGCGGCGGCTTCCTCGACGCTACTGGCGAAACCGTTGTCGACGATGCGCTGGAGGATGTGGTCGACCATGCCGGTCTTGACGCCGCTGGGGTGCACCGAGTTGACCCGCACCTTGTAGCCCAGCGCGGAGAACTCCATCGCGCAGGCCTTCACGAACAGCGTCACCGCGCCCTTGGAGGCGCAGTACCCGACATGCAGTGGCGAACCGATCTTGCCCGCGACCGAGGAGATCACCACCACCGATGCCCCATGCGGCAGGCTCTCGCCCGAGCGCTTGAGCAACTGCGCCGCCACCTTGGTGCCGAGGAACGGGCCGTCGACGTTGACCGCCATCTGCCCCCGCCACTGCTCGATGGTGGTGTTCTCCATCTTCTCCACCACCACGATCCCCGCGACGTGGACCAGCACGTCGAGGCGCCCGTACTGCGCCTCCACCGCGCCGATCGCCGACTGCCAGGATGCCTCGTCGGTCACGTCGAGGGACAGGTAGGAAGCGCCCTGCCAGCCCCCTGCCTCGGCCGGGAGGTCGGCGCCGATCACCGTCGCGCCTGCTTCCGCCAGCTGGCGGGAGATTTCACTGCCGATGCCGCCGGTGCAGCCGGTGACGAGGGCGATGCGTCCTTCAAGCGAACCGGTCATGCGTGAACTCCTGCCTTGGCGGCTTCACCCAGAAGGTCGAAGACGCGGATGTCGGGGTCGCCGTCGAGGCAGGCGTAGCCCTCCGCCGACATGGCGACGTGGTAGGGGCGGTTCGCATGCGCTTCCTTCGCGGCGATGTCGGTGAAGATCTCGGTGAAGCCGAAGGCGTTCGGGTCCTCGCGCGATTGCATGACCTGGAACAGCAGGGTATCGGCCTCGTTGGCGCGCACGTCCTTCTGCAGCTGCGTGGTCAGTTCGATGAAGCGCTGCGTCTTGTCCGGCTTCGTGCGGACATGCATGATGACACCAATCATATCGGAGAGGACCTTTCGTCATGTGGGGGGAAATGCTGGCCGAAGCGGCGCGCGTCGCGCAGGGGCCGGACCCGGTGGCGGCCCGGCCGTTGGTGGACCGCCTGCTGTCCGCGAAGCCGGGGGATGCCGACGCGCTGACTTTGGCAGGGATCGTCGCCCAGCGTACCGGGCGCATGGAAGATGCCGTGCGCGCCTTCGGCGATGCCTGCGCCGCCGATCCGCGCGATGCCGGGCGGCGGCAGAACCTGGGCGTCGCGCTCAAGAACGCGGGCGCTTACGAAGAGGCGCTGCAGGCCTTCGCCGCCGCGCTGGAACTGCGCCCCGGACATGCCGCGACGCTGGCCAACCTCGGCTCCTGCCTGATCGCGGCGGAGCGGTATGAAGAGGCGCTGGAGGTGCTGACGCAGGCCGGAGACAGCGCCGATGCGCTCAACAATACCGGCGTCGCACTGGCCCGGCTGGGACGACATGGCGAAGCGGTTACGCGTTACCGGCGCTCGCTGGAACTGCGGCCCGGGCACCTCGACACGGCGCTGAACCTTGTCGATGCGCTTGCCGCCTGTGGAGAGCGGGACGAGGCGGAAAGCCTCGTCGGGCAAATCCTGCGCGTGCAGCCCGGCAACCCTCGCGCGGCGAACCAGCTTGGGCTCATGCGTGAGCGGGCCGGCGATTACACAGGTGCGGTGAATGTGCTGCGCCGCGCCTTCGATCCGGCGCAGCCCAACCATGCGCTCGGCATCAATCTGGTCCGCGCGATGATCCGCGCCGGGCAGGAGCGCGATG
>Ga0308159_1000374_pt1 | contig 111310 bp, 101 predicted proteins | sample PhyCR1_FD_201040 | JGI IMG/M metagenome (GOLD analysis project Ga0308159, IMG submission 201040) | Phyllosphere microbial communities from UC Gill Tract Community Farm, Albany, California, United States - DLSLC.R1 | ecosystem: Host-associated > Plants > Phyllosphere > Unclassified | place...
TGTTTGCGGTAGGCTTCAAGCACAGTTATTACCCTCATCAGTGGTCCCAAATGGGTGTCCGGGACGCTCATCCCGAAATTGCCGTACTCATGCGCTGCGTGGCGTTGTGGGCCACTTAGCCAGAATTACCGACAATTCCTTACAGAAGCTGCTTTCAAAGTTTTACGCCTGCAGAACGGGGAGCTGATGAGGGTTGGCGTTGGGTTTTTCCCCGCTGGAAAAACCCCTCGCCAACACCGCTCTGAAGGAACGACTGTGCTCGTGACGCTTTGAAAACAGCTTCAAACGGACATTGGCGCCTAAAAAGGCTGGCTGATTCTACGGTAAAAAAAGCCTCAACGTAAGTTGCTGTATTGAAGTTTGAGGGGTGATCAATCTTAGACAAAGGGCTAACATTGCCCACTGTTTTGCTTTTGCGTGCGTTGTCTATCTATGCCCAATCAGACCATCAAGACCCCCTGCGTCGGCCTCTGTTCCACGGTTTACGGCGATCTGGTATGCCGTGGCTGTAAGCGTTTCCACCATGAAGTGATCAACTGGAATGGTTACAACGAGGAGGAAAAACGCGCGGTCTGGCTGCGTCTTGAGCACCTGCTGGTGCAGGTGATGGCGGCCAAGCTGGAAGTCTTCGATCCGGTGCGCCTGCGCGAGCAGCTGGAGCAGCGCAAGATCCGCTTCGTGCCCCATCAGTCCGAGTATTGCTGGGCCTACCAGCTGATTGCCCGCGGCGCGCGGGTGATCAACCAGCTCGATGCCTATGGGATGGTGCTGCTGCCTGAGTTTCGCGACTGGGCCTTGCCGGAGTTGCGCGACGCCATTGATCGGGAATTCTTCCTGCTGTCCGAAGCCCACTACCAGCGCTACATCGCCCCCGGCTTTCTCAAGGATGCCCTCGGCTGAGTGCTTCGCTACGCGAATAACTCCCACGCAAATGCCACTGTAGGAGCTGGCTTGCCAGCGAAAGCGCCGTCATGGACGGCGCAGATTACGCGATGGCGTTGCGGGGAGGGGGCTCAAGCCTTGGCTGCCAGCTCTTCCAGGTGATCCATGATGTCCGCCGGCTTGAGCACCAGCACGTCGCTGTCCAGGGAGTCGAGCACCACTTCGGCGGTGTTGCCGATCAGTGCCCCGGAAATCCCGGTGCGGGCCACGGTGCCGATGATGGTCAGCACGGCGCCAAGCTTGTGGGCCAGGTGGGGAATCAGCACATCGGCCGGGCCTTCCTCGATATGCAGGTGGGCGTCGTCGATGTCGAACTCGGCCTGGAACGCCTTGCACTGCTCGCGATAGCGCGCCTCGATGGTTTCCTTGAGCTGGAACACCGGGTCGGCGGCCGACAGCATCGGCGACGGGTGAGCGCTGATCACATGCAACTGGGCCTTGGCCAGGCTGGCGATATCGAAGCCGTGGTCGACGATACTGGCGTGCAAGGCCCGGTGCTCGCCGTCCATGTTGCCGACGTCGATGGCGGCCATCACCACGCCGCCGACCCAGGGCGTGGCGGTCTTGACCAGCAGCACCGGGGTCGGGCAGTAGCGCAGCAGTTTCCAGTCCGCCGGGGTCAGCAGGGCTTTCTTCAGCGGGGCGTCCGGCAGGTGCTGCTTGATCACCAGGCCGCAGCCCTCGGCCTGCTGCACATCGATGATGGTTTCGTGCAGGCTTTCGTTCCAGGCCTGCTCGGTGGTGACGCTGTAGCCTTCGCCGGTGAGGCTGCTCTTGAGTACGCTCAGCAGCGCCGAATGCTCGTGCTTTCTGTCGCAGACCAGCAGGTGCAGGTGGGCCTGGGTGACCCCGGCAATCAGCTTGGCGCGCTTGAGGGCAAGGCTTTCGCCGGGCGTGGGATCGATGACCACCAGGATACTGCGGATGCTTTGCATGATCGGGATCTCCAGGAAGGGATGAACGGTTAGGGTCTGTTCCCGTTTGGCCCAGCAACGCGGCTCGTCACCAAACGGGAACAGACCCTAGCGTGCACAACTATAGTTGCTGGCGCCCGGGCCGGATGTTGATGCATATCAATCGCGGCCGCTGGTGGTCTGCGGCCCGGCCGGTATAATCGCCGGCCTTTCGCTATGAAGCCTTTTGTCCCGTGAGCCTCATGTTAACGATCACTGATAGTGCTGCCTGCCGCTTTGCGGTGGTGGCTGATTGTTCGGAAATGCGCCGATGAACTTTCCTGAAATTCCCGACTTTCTTGGCTGCCGCACGCCCGACGCCTGGGTCCAGGCGGCCCTGGCCGACCAGGAAACCCTGCTGATCGACCACAAGAACTGCGAGTTCAAGGCCGCCAGCACCGCCTTGAGCCTGATCGCCAAGTACCACGCCCATGTCGACCTGATCAACATGATGTCGCGCCTGGCCCGGGAAGAGCTGGTGCACCACGAGCAGGTCCTGCGCCTGATGAAGAAGCGCAAGGTCGAGCTGCGCCAGTTGCATGCCGGGCGCTATGCCTCGGGCCTGCGCAAGGTGGTGCGCAGCCACGAGCCGGTGAAGCTGGTGGACACCCTGGTGGTGGGCGCCTTTATCGAGGCCCGCAGCTGCGAGCGTTTCGAAGCCCTGGTGCCGCACCTGGACGAGGAACTGGGCAAGTTCTACTTCGGCCTGCTCAAAAGCGAGGCCCGGCACTACCAGGGCTACCTGAAGCTGGCCTATCAGTATGGCGACGCCAAGGACATCGCCCAGGTCATCGACCGGGTGCGGGCGGCGGAGCAGGAACTGATCGAGTCGCCGGATCCGGAGTTCCGTTTTCACAGTGGCGTGCCGGCCTGGTGAACGACTGCCCTTGTGTAAAAGCAGGGGCAAATTGTTAAAAACTCTTAAAAGAATGAAATATCGCGCAAAACCGCTGCAAGTCCCGGGTTTTGTGGCTTGCGTTATCCTTTCCTTAACCTCTTGCCCCCTATAATGCGCGCGCACAAATTGTGCGTTCACAGATTGGCAAATATGGAAAACCTGGGTCTTGGCAAGGTGTTGCTGGTGGAAGATGACGAGAAGCTCGCCGGGCTGATCGCGCATTTTCTGTCCCAGCACGGCTTTGAAGTGCTGACGGTCCACCGCGGCGATACCGCCCTGGCGGCATTTCTCGAATTCAAACCGAAACTGGTGGTGCTCGACCTGATGCTGCCCGGCCAGAGCGGCCTGCACGTGTGCCGGGAGATCCGCGCCGTTGCGGACACCCCCATCGTCATCCTCACCGCCAAGGAAGACGACCTGGACCACATTCTCGGCCTGGAATCCGGCGCCGATGACTACGTGATCAAGCCTATAAAACCGGCGGTGCTGCTGGCGCGCCTGCGGGCCCTGCAACGGCGCCAGGTGCCGGAAACCACCACCCTGCGCGGGGCCCTGGCATTCGGCGTGCTGAGCATCGACCGCAACAGCCGCGAGGTGCGCCTGGCGGGCGAGCCGGTGGAACTGACCACCATGGAATTCGAGCTGCTCTGGCTGCTGGCCAGCGCGCCGGGCAAGACCCTGTCCCGGGACGACATCCTCAACCGCATGCGCGGCATCGAGTTCGACGGCCTCAACCGCAGTGTCGACGTCTACATCAGCAAGCTGCGGGGCAAGCTCAAGGACAACCCGCGCGAGCCGGTGTGCATCAAGACCGTGTGGGGCAAGGGCTACCTGTTCAATCCGTTCGCCTGGGAGGTTTGAATGCTGCGTCTGTTTCTGGGGCTCTACCTGTTCCTGGCCCTGGGCTTCGCCGGGGCCATGACCGCGGTGCAACACATCTTCATCAACTACCTGGCCGCCGACCTGATCGAGTCCTACAACCGCGATGCGGTGCGCGGGCCGGCTTACAGCCTGAGCGAACAGTTGCGGCCGTTCGACGAGGCCGGGCGTCAACAGCAGCTGGAGCAGCTCAAGCCGCACTACGGGCTGCTGCTCAAACTGGTGCAGGCCGACGACCTGGACATGAGCGTGCGTGAACAGGCCCTGCTGGATTCCAACCAGTTGGTGGTGCGCGAGGAGTTCACCGAATTCATCGGCAGCATCGACGGCGGCAAGCAACTGTTGAGCATCAAGCTGCCGGAAGACCCGCCCCTGACCCTGCTCTACAACATCGCCGCCTATGCCTTGCTCGGCGCGCTGCTGGCCATCGTCCTGTACTTCTGGGTGCGCCCGCACTGGCGCGACCTGGAGCGCCTGCGCCTGGCCGCCGAACGTTTTGGCGACAACGACCTGGGCACCCGGCTGCACCTGTCGCGGCGTTCCAACATCCGCGACCTGGCCCAGCACTTCAACCGCATGGCGGCGCGCATCGAGGGGCTGATCGCCAATCAGCGCGAGTTGACCAACGCGGTGTCCCACGAACTGCGCACGCCCATCGCCCGGCTGTCCTTCGAGCTGGACCAGTTGCAGCAACAGCCAGATCCGGATGAAAACCGCGAGTTGATCGCCGACATGTATGCCGACCTCGGCGAGCTGGAGGAAATGGTCTCCGAACTCCTCAGCTACGCCAGCCTGGAACATGGCGCGGCCACCATCAACCGGGAAAACATCCAGGCCCAGAGCTGGCTCGACAGCGTGGTCGGCAGCGTGGCCCTGGAGGCCGAGGCGGCCGGGGTGCAACTGCTGATCCGTTCCTGCCAGGTGGAGTACGTGCGCATCGAACCGCGCTTCATGGCCCGGGCAGTGATCAACCTGCTGCGCAACGCCATCCGCTACGCCGACCGCCGGGTCGAGGTGTCCCTGGTGCGCCTGGAGCATGGCTACGAAGTGCGGGTCAACGATGATGGTCCCGGGGTGCCGGTGGATGGCCGGGAGAAGATCTTCGAGCCGTTTTCCCGTCTCGACGCCAGCCGTGACCGGCGTACCGGCGGTTTCGGCCTGGGCCTGGCGCTGGTGCGGCGGGTCTCGCAATGGCACGGCGGCAAGGTCGAAGTGGCGGATTCGGAGTGGGGCGGTGCCTCGTTCCGCATGACCTGGGCCCACCTCGACTGAGGTTCGCGCGCAGCCCTGAACCTGCGCAGCAACGCGGCCCGTGATCACGGGCCGCGCGTTCCCTTTCTTAGAAGCTGTACTCAAGTTGAGTGGCGATGCTGGTCTGCATGCGCCGGTCGACGATCGGGCTGTCGCCGGCTTCCTTGCTCAGGTACTTCATCGACAGCAGGGTCGAGACCTTGGTCTGCTCATTGAGGGGCAGGGTCCAGGCCAGGTCGGCACCGCTGCTGACCCGTCCACCCTTGGCCCGGTAGGCGCCGAAGCGGCTGTGGGCCGCCTGGGTGTCGCTCACCCCGTACCAGGTCTGCATGTAGTCGGCGTTGCCGAACAGGCTGTTGAGGCTGGCATCCAGGCTGCCGAAGCGGCCCTGGTAGAGGTTGCTGCCAATGCTCAGTTCCAGTGCGCTGTAGGCCGAGCCGGTGTCGCGGTTGTCGTTCTTCTTCACCGCGTGGGTCAGGGTGGCGCCCAGTTCGAACGGCCCCAGGTCATAGCCCAGGTGCGCGCCGAATTGCGCCCGGGTCTTTATTTCGCCCATGCCCTTGAGGCGCTTGGAGCCCTGGCCCAGGTGGTTCTTGTCGCGCCGTGATTCGCTCGGGCCGACCCAGGTACTGAACGACAGGTCGCCCCATTCGTTGCCCCAGCCCAGGCCCTGGTCGGTATTGAGGAACACGCCCCAGGGGCTGATGATCTCGCCGCCGAGAATCGGCGCCAGGGCGCGTTCGTCACTGCCGCTGTAGCGCGGCACGCTGGCCACCCCGGCGTGCACGCCGTACTTCCAGTCCTCGGCGTGCAGCGTGCCGCAGACCGAGCTCAGGCCCAGGGTGCCGGCCCACAAGGCGGCGGTGGTGGAGTGTTTCAGGGTTTTCATGAAGGGTCAGAACCTCAGGTGGTTGGCGTTATAGGTGCGTTTGAATGAGTAGCCCAGGACGTTCACGCCGTTGACCTGGCGGCGCACGGTGTCGCCCAGGCCCGGGCCGTTGCCGGCGATCACCGCGTGGGCGTTGTCCACCGGGGCGAGGATGTAGTCGGTGAGGGGACGGCCTTGCTGCAGGCTGCGGATCATCAGGAAGCCGTCCTCCAGGGCGATGTCCATGCCGTTGATGGGCGGTTCGCCGGGGGCGTCGCTCAGAGCCTGGTAGGTGCCGACCGTGGCCAGCCAGTTGTCCGTCAGGGGCACCGGTTCGATCCGTTCTCCCACCGCCAGCAACTGGCCGTGGCTCTTGGCGGTGAACACCCGATGGCCCTGGACCTGCATCACGTCCAGTTGCAGTTGCCCCAGCGGGCCCAGGTCCTGGGGCCAGAGCCCGAGGCGCTTCTTGCGCACCCTTAGCCAGCCCTGTTCGTCCCGCAGCAGTTCGTAGCGCTCGCCGGCCAGCTCGGCGTACAGGCGCTGGTGCTGGTCGCGGATCCGCAGCACACCCCAGCGGGTGGCATAGAAGCCCGCCAGGTGCCGGCGATCCGCCGCTTGCGGAACCCGACGTTGCTGGGCCTGGGGGGCCGTGGCCGGTGGCGGTGGCGGGGCGCCGTGGGCCTGCAGCAGCATGCGCAGTACCTGGGGCACCAGGGGCTGGGCCAGGGCCTCGCCGCTGTCGGAATTGCTCATCACGATCACCGCCAGCTGCTGCTCGGCCAGCACGCTGATCCGGGCATGAAAGCCCTCGCCGAAACCGCTTTGCTGCCAGGTGCGCATATCTGGCCGGACCCATTCCTCGCCGCAGGGCGACAGGAACCAGCCAAGGCCTACCTGGCAGTCGAAATCCAGCGGGTTGCCGGCGTTCTGCGTGCGCACCATTTCGTCGATGGATGCCGCCGAGAGCAGTTGGCGGTCCTGGTACCGGCCCTGGGCGAACAGCATGCGCACATAGCGGCTCAGGTCCCGCGGGCTGCTCCACAGGCCCTGGGCGGAAAGGTCGCGGACCAGGGCATCGCTGCTGACACCGTCTTCATAGCCTCTTGCCCGGTAGGGCTGGGCGCGGCTGTCCCCGACAAAGCTCGACTGGCTCATGCCCAGTGGGCGCAGCAGGCTCTTCTGCAACTGCTGTTCGAAATCCACGCCGCTGCTGCGCTCCACCGCTGCCCCGAGCAGGGCATAACCGAGGTTGGAGTAGGCGGTCTGGGTTCCCGGAGCGTTGCTCAGCCACAGCCCGCTGAGCTTTCCCGGCAGTTCGTCGAGGGCGTTGGGGGTGCGTGCGTCGCGCAGGTATTCGCTGGGAATGCCGCCCTGGTGGCTGAGCAGGCGGCGCAGAGTCACGGCCCGGTCGGCGGCGTTCTGGTCCTCGTGGAAGCGCGAGCGGACGTAGAACTCCCTGAGCGTGTCCTGCAGCGGCGCGTCCAGTTGCAGGCGCCCTTGTTCCACCAGTTGCATCACCGCCGTGGCAGTCAGCAATTGCGACAGGGCGCCGGCGCGAAACGCGGTGTTTTCGGTCACTTGCAGGCCCCGGGCCTGGTCGGCGAAGCCAAAGCCCCGGGCCCAGATCAGTTGCTGGCCGTCCACCAGGGCGATGGACAGCCCGGGCACCTGATGTTCGGCCATCTGTTGCGGGATGTACTGCTTCAGGTAGCCGATGATGCTGGCGTAATCGCCGGGCGCGATGGGTGGCGGCGCCGGAGGCTGGCCGTTGCAGCCGAGGTTGCTCAAGAGCAGGCCCACCAGCGGCAGGCCGAGAAGTTTGCGGGACATGCAGCACCCGAGGGCCAATTGGATCAGCGGATGCTAGGGAAGGGGGGCGTGGCAGTCTTTGACAGCTTTGTCGGGAAACTGTCAAAGACTGTTAAGCCCCGGTTGCGCTCAGGCCTCCAGCCCCAGGCGCTGGTGCCACTGGGCAATCGATTCCTCGGGGTATTCGGCGAACTGCAGGTCGTGCGCCCCGGCATCGACCTCGACCCAGGGCGCCCTGGAGTCGAGCATCAGGTGGGTGTGTTGCGGCGGCACCGGCAACGGGGTGTCGATGGCCGAGGCAAAAGGGTGGATCAGCTCCGGCCATTGCGGGCTGAACAGCCACAGCCCGGAGCCGCAGCGCCCGCAGAAGTGCCGTTCGGCGCTGCTGCTGTGGGCCCGGGCGGCACCGGCGGGCTTGAGCCGGGCATGGTAGATGACGATGTGCTTGCGCCCACGTACCTTGAGGCTGGCCGCATCGCCCCCCAGGTTGATGGCGTAGCCGCCACCGCCCTGGGTCTTGCGGCAGATCGAGCAGTAGCAGCGCTGGTAGGGATAGGGATGGCGGCTGGACAGGCTGAAGTGCACGGCGCCGCAATGGCAGGAGCCCTGGAGTTGCATGGGGTACCTCCACGAATCAACGGGTGGATTGCACAGGCTAGCCGCTGTGCGAGCAGCTGTCGTGACGCGGTGCTGATGAAATTTTCACATGTGGCCGGCTAAGCTGCGCGCCTCTTTGGGGAGTAACCTGCCACCGCGCCCTGCGGTGGCGCCCGTATCAACATTCTCGGCAACCTGCCGTGGTACGGGCACCGTTTCGGTTGGTGAGACCATCGACATACCTGCGCTGAAGTCGGGCGCGTGGGCATGTCGTGGACTCAAGCCCGACCGGAAGACTCAACGTGAACCCAGCCTCGATCATCTTTCTCGCCTTCGCCATGTCCACCGATGCCTTCGCCGCCGCGGTGGGCAAGGGTTCGGCCATGCTCAAGCCGCGCCTGCTGGAAGCTTTGCGCATCGGCCTGATCTTCGGCGTCATTGAAGCCATCACCCCGGTGGTGGGCTGGTTCATCGGCCAGGCCGCGACTCAATGGGTGGCCAACTGGGACCACTGGATCGCCTTCAGCCTGCTGCTGTTGCTGGGCCTGCACATGATCTACAACGGCACCCGCCAGCAGGCTGAGGCCGAGGAAGAAAAACCGCGCCAGCACGGCTTCTGGCTGCTGGCGGTGACCGGCCTGGCCACCAGCATCGATGCCCTGGCGGTGGGGGTGGGGCTGGCGTTCGTCAACGTCAACATCTGGGTCGCGGCCAGCGCCATCGGCCTGGCCACCATGACCATGGTCACCCTGGGAGTGATGCTGGGCCGCGCCATTGGCACGGTGATGGGCCAGCGCGCCGAAGTGCTGGGCGGGGTGGTGCTGATCATCGTCGGCTCGGGAATTCTCTACGAGCACCTGTCGGCTGTGGCTTGACTTCAGTATCGGCGGCGGGGCGGTTCTGCGGGCAATGCGGCCGCGCCTCGGGCCGAGGCGCGGAGCGCTCTGGCGTTACAGCGCCAGGCTGTGGATCACCTGGGTGGCGTCATCGGGGTCGATGGCGCTGCGCATGCCCAGCTGTTTTGCCAGGCGGCGCATGCTGTAGTTGGCGGCGGAATCCACCGAGTACATCTGCTGGAAACCGTTGTTGCGGGCTTCGTCGATCAGGTGCTGCATCAATAGCGCGCCGAGGCCCTTGCCTTGCCACTCATCGGCGATGGTCACGGCGAACTCGCAATGCGAGGGCTGCTCGTCGACCTGGGCGTAGCGGCTGATACCCACTTCCCGCAGTTCGCCGTTGTCGTGGACCAGGGCCACATAAGCCACCCGCTGCGGCGTGCCGACATCCATCAGTTGATTGAGCAGTTGCTCGCCCACTTCCTTGATCTCACCGAGAAAGCGCTGGTGCCGGGTGGCCGGGGAGAGGTTTTCGATAAAGGCCTTTTCCCGCTCCCGGTCCTGGGGCCGCAGCGGGCGGATCAGCACATGGCTGCCGTTGTTCAGGGCGTCGATCCAGTATTGGCCTTGCTGCGCCGGGAACGGCGGGTGGGCGAGGGTATCGAGAGCGGTGCTGGGCATGGTCAAGTCTCCGCGGAGCCAAAGGGCGGGCTGCGCACACAGCCCTGATTGGCTTCAGGTTTACTCCGCTGGCTAGGCGGGCACTTGATCGGCATCAATGTCTCTGCTTGCGCTGCCGGCCAGGGCGATCACCGGTCACGAGCCGTTCAAGCCGCCACCGCTGCTGGCGTACAGGCATTTGGCTATTAATGCTAGCGCCTAATGTTCTTTTTCCTGGCGCGTTGCCGTGAGAGCGCTGATCTACGCTCTCGAACAGCCAAGGGAGGAGTCAGGATATGGAGCATCAACAAGACAAGAATCGTTTGCAGCGGCAGGTTTCCTACATTGCTATCAGTGTTGGTCTGGCGCTTCTGGGCGGCGTTTCGAACGCCGCCCCGGTGTCGATAACCGTATCGCCCGAGGTACCCGCCGATATACCCGGGGGGGCATCCCAGGCAACGTTGGCACAGGCTGCGGCCTTCGCCTGGCAGGAGTTCATCGCTCTCAACTGGCCGGCCCTGGGCGGGCAGCGCGATGTGCCCGATATTCGCCAGCCTTTCGGCAGCCAGGGCGTGCCTCTGGTGTGGCATACGTACCGAAGCAAGGTTGAGATCTTTCCGGGCAAGGGCAGTGCCAACGTCGGCCCCCCGGGCTACAAGCCTGATGGCGATCCCAGTTATGGTTATGGCACTGCGCCAACCTATGACTACAGTTTTACCGTGCCTGCCTGCTCTGGCCAGATCGCACCCAAACTGCCGGCCTGGATCAACCTCGACGAAAGCACCCAGATCGGCCTCGACCAGATGTATGCCGGTGTTGTTCCGGCTGCTCCCACCGGAGGCAATTCCAACCCCCAGCTGGTGCGCTTCCTGGCCAAGGCCAATCAGGTGCAATACACCTACGTCGCCGCCAACCAGTTCTGGTACGCCAACCCCGCGCTGGCACAAGCCGCGCGGAACTTCTTCAACGCGGTCAAGCAGACACCTCCGACTTTCCCCAGCGCGCCGCGGGTCAACTTTCCCAGCGGCACCATTGAGGTCAAGTCCGCCTGGCGCCAGCTGGGCCCCGGCGAGGACCCCTCGCGATTCCACAGGCAGACGGTGCGCTTCTATGAGCAACCACCGGGCAAGGGCACCTGCTATTTCGAGGCGCAATGGGCGATGGTGGCGTTGCACATCATCCAGAAGACCCCCACGGCCCCGAGTTTTATCTACGCGACCTTCGAACAGGCCGACAACATCCTGCTGCCCAGTGGCAAGCCGCTTGAGGATGAGAACGGCCGCATCATCAATCCAGCGCCGGGCCCCATGCCCACCAATCCCGGGCTGAGTTACCAGGACGACCCCAACAACCCTCAAGTCAAGGCCCTGGGGGCCTTCTGCAAGCCCGGCAAGCAACTGTATCTGCGCGAGATTGCCAAAGGCGGGACTCCGGCGGGCGGCCCGATCTGCATCAACCAGCGCTATGAGCCGATTGCGGCTGACGTGATTCAGGTCAATCAGGCGGCGCATCAGGCTATCCAGAGCTATAGCCAGGCCAAGAATGTCAAGAATTCGCCCTGGCAGTACTACAAGCTGGTCTCGGTCCAGGCCCAGCCGTTCGACACCACGCAGCTATCGAAAACCGATCCCAGCCACTCTGCCGCGGTGTACTACCAGGCCAATATCATGGTTGAAACAGACTATACCCTGCAGCAATTCAGGGGCCGGATTGCTGCTAACGGTGCTCCGACTTCCTTCCAGGCCGCAGGTGCGCCACCCCCTCCGAACGTGTTCGCCCAATCCGCCGGTTCCGCCGCTGTGCATGGGGTGAACATGGGAGGCTGCATGGGTTGCCATGGCAATGCCCAGGTGGCCGGCTTCGATTTCAGTTTCATCCTCAAAGGCGGCAACGTTCGGGCTCCCGAGACGGCAGGGGCTGAGTCGGCGGCAGCGGCCAGCCAGCGTTATCTGCAATTGTTCACCCCATCTAGCACAGGGAAATAGTCATGGCACTCAACACCTTCAAGGATGTACAGAACCTGCTCGATGCCTTCGTTGCGCAGAACAACCTGCCGATCTCCGGAGCGCCTCACGGGGCCTTCTGGCAGACCTCCTACCAGTCGTTCGTGACCGGTAATGTGCCGGGTATCCAAAACCCGGAAACAGGGCAGGCGGTACCTATCCTGGTCAAAGGCGATGGCGCGCATTCCAACCTGATTTATGCCCTGAGCGGTACCCCGGGCACCCCCTGGGGGCCGGATGGGGATTTTGGCCAGATGCCCCCCGGCGGCCCCTTTCTGCCTCAGGCCCAGATCGACGAACTGAGTGCCTGGATCAGCCAGGGTTGCCCGCAATAGAAGGTTCCTGGCTGGCCGGCATCAGCGTCGCGATCAGCGCCCGCACGCTGCCGGGCAGGGCCTCCAGTTCGCGGACGATGATGCTGCGTTCGCGCACGGCCCAGCTTTCATCCAGCTTCACCGTCACCAGCTGCATGGTGCGGCTGTGCCGCAAGGCCGCGGACTCGGGAATGATGCCGATGCCGACCCCGGCTTCCACCATGCGGCAGATCGCTTCGAAGCTCGACACCTGGATGCGCAGCGAGAGTTGCTTGCCCAGGCGCTCCACGTGCTCGCGCAGGAAGGTCAAGAGGGTGCTGCCTTCATGCAGGCCGATGTGCTGGTAGGCCAGGGTCTGTTCCAGGGTCACCGACGCCTGCCCCGACAGCGGGTGGCCCACGGGCACCATCAGCACCAGGTGGTCGGTGCTGAAGTGCAGCACCTGCAGGCCGCTGGCTTCCACCGGGCCGGCGATGATGCCCATGTCGCTGGTGCCGTCCAGCACACCGCGAACGATGTCCCGGGACAGGCGCTCCTGCAGGTCCACCGTGACTCCCGGGCGTACCGAGAGAAATTTCGCCAACACTTCCGGCAAGAATTCGGTGACCGCCGTGGTGTTGGCGAAGATGCGGATGTGCCCGGAGGAATCACCGCCGTACTGGGTGAATTCGCTTTTCAGGTAATCCACCTGGCGCATGATCAGCCGCGCGTGCTGCAGCAGCCGCTCGCCGGCGGGGGTGACTTCCACGCCACGGCTGTCGCGGTACAGCAGGCGGGTTTCGAGCTGGCCTTCCAGGGCCTTGATCCGCGCGCTGGCGGCCGCTGGCGAGAGGAAGGCGCGGCGCGCGCCCTGGGTCAGGCTGGGGGATTCGGCAATATGGATAAACAGGCGCAGGTCCGCCAGATCGAAATGCATGTCCGGGCTCCTGAAGGCAGGGGTAGGGGCGAATGGCGTTCAGCATAAACGAACGCCGGTTTATAGAAATGCAAATTCTCCATACGCGCCAGCCCCTTGCATGATGGCCGCCATCACCTTCGTGCCACAGGACCCTGCCACCATGAGTGCCACCGACCCCAGCGCCTGGATCGGCCGCAGCCAGCGGATCGACGACCACCTCAGCCATAACCTGCTGGCCCGCATCGCCGCCACGTTCGGCCAGCCCGCCCCGGCCCCGGGCGAGGCCCTGCCGCCGTTGTGGCACTGGTGTTTCTTCCAGCAGCCACAGCCGGCCTCGGCCCTGGGCGGCGACGGGCACCCGGCGCGGGGCGGTTTCCTGCCGCCGGCGGCCAACCGCAACCGCATGTGGGCCGGTGGCCGCCTGGCGTTTCACCGGCCGCTGCGGGCCGGCGCAGAGGCCAGTTGCACCAGTACCATCCTCCAGGTCGAGGAAAAGGCCGGGCGCACCGGCAAGCTGCTGTTCGTCACCCTGTGCCACGAATATTTTCAGGACGGCCAACTGGCGCTGCGCGAAGAACAGGACATCGTCTACCGCGAAGCGTCCCCGCCGAAAATGAGCAGTGGCGAGCTGCTGCCCGAAGGCGACTGGCGCGAGCCGGTGGAGCCCACGCCGACCCTGCTGTTTCGCTACAGCGCGGTGACCTTCAACGGCCATCGCATCCACTACGACTATCCCTACGTCACCGCCACCGAGGGCTACCCGGGGCTGGTGGTGCACGGCCCGCTGATCGCCACCCTGAGCCTGGGGGCCTTCTGCCGGGCCCACCCCGAGGCGCGCCTGCGCCATTTCGCCTACCGCGGCCTGCGGCCCTTGATTGCCCCGCAGCCTTTCGAGGTCGGCGGGCGCATCAGCGCCCCTGGCCACGCCGAACTGTGGGCCGGCGACGGCTCCGGGCTGGCCCAGCGCGGCGAAGTGCAGTTCGACTGAATTCCAACAATAAGCAAAGGCGGAGTGCCGATTGATGACCCCCCATGACACTGAAGAACTCAATGCCATCCGTGAAGGCGTGCGTGCCCTGTGCGCCGAATTCGACGCCGCCTACTGGCGCGGCATCGATGAGCGCAAGGGCTTCCCGGAAGCCTTCGTCAAGGCCCTGACCGAGGCCGGCTGGCTGGCGGCGATGATCCCTGCCGAGTACGGCGGCTCCGGCCTGGGGCTGGCCGAAGCCTCGGTGATCCTCGAAGAGGTGAACCGCTGCGGCGGCAACTCCGGCACCGTGCACGGGCAGATGTACAACATGTTCACCCTGCTGCGCCACGGCAGCCAGGCGCAGAAGCACTACTACCTGCCCAAGCTCGCCAGCGGCGAACTGCGCCTGCAATCGATGGGCGTCACCGAGCCCACCACCGGCACCGACACCACCAAGATCAAGACCACTGCCATCCGCCGCGGCGACAAGTACGTGATCAACGGGCAGAAGGTGTGGATCTCGCGCATTCAGCATTCCGACCTGATGATCCTGCTGGCCCGCACCACGCCACTGGCCGAGGTGCGCAAGAAGTCCGAAGGCATGTCGATCTTCCTGGTGGACCTGCGCCAGGCCATCGGCAACGGCCTGACCGTGCAGCCCATTGCCAACATGGTCAACCACGAGACCAACGAGCTGTTCTTCGACAACCTGGAGCTGCCCGCCGACAGCCTGATCGGCGAGGAGGGCAAGGGCTTCAAGTACATCCTCGACGGCCTCAACGCCGAGCGCACGCTGATCGCCGCCGAATGCATCGGCGATGGCCGCTGGTTCATCGACAAGGCCAGCGCCTATGCCCGCGACCGGGTGGTGTTCGGCCGGCCTATCGGCCAGAACCAGGGCGTGCAGTTCCCGATTGCCGAGGCCCATATCGAGATCGAGGCCGCCGATCTGATGCGCTGGCGCGCCTGCGAGGAATACGACAGCGGGGGCAACGCCGGGGCCAGCGCCAACATGGCCAAGTACCTGGCGGCCAAGGCTTCCTGGGAAGCGGCCAACGCCTGCCTGCAGACCCACGGCGGCTTCGGCTTTGCCTGCGAGTACGACGTCGAGCGCAAATTCCGCGAGACCCGGCTGTACCAGGTGGCGCCGATCTCCACCAACCTGATCCTGTCCTACGTCGCCGAGCATTTGCTGGAGCTGCCCCGCAGCTTCTAAGGAGCCCCCATGAGCCATACCCACGATCTGGCCGGGTTCCTCGCCGGCCTGCGCTACGCCGACCTGCCGGAAAGCGTCCTGCTGCGCACCCAAGAGCTGTTCCTCGACTGGCTGGGCTCGGCCCTGGCGGCCCAGGGCGCGCACCCGATCCCCTTGTTCGAGGCCTATGCCCGGCACATGGGCCCGGCCAGTGGCCCGGCGCGCATCCTGGTCAATGGGGCCGGCAGCTCGGCGTATTTCGCCGCCCTGGTCAACGCTGCCTCGTCGCACCTGGTGGAGCAGGACGACCTGCACAACAGCTCCGTGCTGCACCCGGCCACCGTGGTGTTCCCGGCGGCGCTGGCGGCGGCCCAGGACCTGGGCAAGTCCGGCCGCGAGCTGCTGCTGGCGGCGGTGGCCGGTTATGAGGCAGGGATCCGCATCGGCGAATTCATGGGCCGTTCCCACTACCGGATCTTCCACACCACGGCCACCGTCGGCACCCTGGCCGCTGCGGTGGCGGTGGGCAAGCTGATGGAATTCGACAGTGAGCAGTTCATCAACCTGCTGGGCAGCGCCGGGACCCAGGCCGCCGGGCTCTGGGAGTTTCTGCGCGACGCCGCCGACTCCAAGCAATTGCACACCGCCAAGGCCGCCGCCGATGGCCTGCTGGCCGCCTACCTGACCCGGGACGGCCTGAGCGGCGCGCGCAATATCCTCGAAGGCGAGCAGGGCATGGCCGCCGGCATGTCCCGGGATGCCGAACCGGCACTGCTCAGTGCCCGCCTGGGCAGCCGCTGGGCGCTGCTGGAAACCTCGTTCAAGTTCCACGCTTCGTGCCGCCACACCCATCCCGCCGCCGATGCCTTGCTTGAGGTGATGCAGCGCGAAGGCCTGGAACACGGGCAGATTGCCCGGGTGCTGACCCGGGTGCACCAGGGCGCCATCGATGTGCTGGGCCGGGTCCAGGTGCCGCAGACCGTGCACCAGGCCAAGTTCTCCATGGGCACCGTGCTCGGCCTGATCGCCGTGCACGGCAAGGCCGGGTTGCCGGAGTTCCAGCGCCATGGGCTGAACGACCCCCGGGTCGCGGCGTTTCGCGACAAGGTCGGCATGCAGCTGGACCCTGAAGTCGATGCGGCCTATCCAGCGCGCTGGCTGGGCCGGGTCGAGGTGCAGTGCGTGGACGGCCGCACCCTGCACGGCGCCATCGATGAGCCCAAGGGTGACCCGGGCAATGGCCTGTCCCGGGCCGAGCTGGAAGACAAGTTCCAGCGCCTGCTGCAGTTCTCCGGCGCCCGCACCCCGGAGCAGGGCAATGCCTTGATCCGTCGGGTCTGGGCCCTGCGGGACGCTGCCGATCTCAACTCATTGCTCTGAATGCCCGACATCGAACAGGGCGAGGACCGAACATGACTGATAACACAGCACAGCCACGGCCCCTGGACGGCATCACCGTGGTCAGCCTGGAACACGCCATTGCCGCGCCGTTCTGCACCCGCCAGCTGGCGGACCTGGGCGCCCGGGTGATCAAGGTCGAGCGCCCCGGCAGCGGCGATTTCGCCCGGGGCTACGACCAGCGGGTCAAGGGCCTGGCCTCGCACTTCGTGTGGACCAACCGCTCCAAGGAAAGCCTGAGCCTGGACCTCAAGCAGCCCGAAGCCGAGGGCCTGCTGGACAGCCTGCTGGCCGGGGCCGACGTGCTGGTGCAGAACCTGGCACCGGGGGCGGCGGCGCGCATGGGGCTGTCGTTCGAGGCGCTGCATGAGCGCTTTCCACGGCTGATCGTCTGCGATATTTCCGGCTACGGCGAAGGCGGCCCCTATGAGCGGAAAAAGGCCTACGACCTGCTGATCCAGAGCGAAGGCGGCTTTGTATCGGTGACCGGCGGCCCCGAACCGGAGCAGATGGCCAAGGCCGGTTGCTCGATCGCCGACATTGCCGCCGGCATGTACGCCTACAGCGGCATTCTTTCGGCCTTGCTGCTGCGTGGGCGCACCGGCCTGGGCAGCCGCATCGACATCAGCATGCTGGAAAGCCTGGTGGAGTGGATGGGCTACCCCCTGTACTACGCCTTCGAAGGCGCCGAACCGCCACCCCGGGCCGGCGCGGCCCATTCCACCATCTACCCCTACGGGCCGTTTCCCGCGGGTGACGGCGGTACGGTGATGCTCGGCCTGCAGAACGAACGGGAATGGGCGGCCTTCTGCGAAAAGGTGCTGGAGCTGCCCGAACTGGTCACGGACGAGCGCTTTGGCGCCAACTTCAAGCGTTCAGCCAACCGCGAGGCGCTGCGCCAGATCATCGTCGAGCGCTTTGCCCGGCTCAGCGTCGCCCAGGTGATCGAACGGCTGGAGCAGGCGCAGATCGCCAACGCCCGGGTCAACGACATGCAGGGCGTGTGGCAGCACCCGCAATTGGCGGCCCGGGACGCCTGGCGCCAGGTGGACAGCCCGGCGGGCCGCCTGCCGGCGCTGTTGCCACCGGCGCGCAACAGCGCCTATGCGCCGCGCATGGACGCAGTCCCGGCGCTGGGCCAGCACAGCGCAGCGATACTCGCCGAGCTGGGCCTGAGCCCGCAAGGCATCGAGCAACTGCAAGCCCGCGGAGTCATCTGAGCCCCAACCTCGCCGTAGGAGCCGGCTTGCCAGCGTAGAGGCCCCTGAGATCGCCTTCGCCGGCAAGCCGGCTCCTACGGAGGGCAGGGCAACACCAGGCTCTTGCTGTAGGGGCCGGGCATTAAGCCTGGCCGTCATTGGTCTTCCAATAACAAGGATCCGAACATGTCCAACCCCATTGTCCGCTCCGCGCTGTTCGTCCCCGGCAGCCGCCCCGAGCGTTTCGCCAAGGCCCTGGCCTGTGGCGCCGATGCGGTGATCGTCGATTTCGAGGACGCCGTCGAGGAACCCCTCAAGGTGCAGGCGCGAGAGCACCTGGGGCGCTTCCTGCTGGCGCAGCCCCAGGTGCGGGCCTGGGTACGAATCAACGCACCCGAGCACCCCCAGCACCTGGCCGACCTGGCGTTCTGCCAGGCCCATGCCGGTGTGGTGGGCATTCTCCTGCCGAAAGTCGAGAGCGCAGCCCAAGTGGCGCAGGTGGCCGCCAGCGGCCGCCTGGTCTGGCCGATCATCGAAAGTGCCCGGGGCTTGCTGGCGCTGGGCGAGATCGCCAGCGCCCCCGGGGTCCAGCGCCTGTCGTTCGGCGGCCTGGACCTGGCCCTGGACCTCAACCTCAGCAGCGGCTCGGCGGCGGCCCAGTTCGCCCTGGACCAGGCGCGGCTGGCGCTGATCCTGCACTCCCGGGCGGCGGGGCTGCAGGCGCCGCTGGACGGGGTGTTTCCCGGCATCGCCGACAGCCAGGGCCTGGCCGCCTCGGTCCGCCACGCCTACGCCATGGGCTTTGCCGGTGCGCTGTGCATCCACCCGGCCCAGGTGCCGGTGATCCACCAGGCCCTGGCGCCCAGCGCCGAGGAATTGGCCTGGGCCCAACGGGTGGTGGAAGGCGGGCGCGAGGGTGCCGGGGCCTACCAGGTGGATGGGCAGATGGTCGATGCCCCGGTGCTGCTGCGGGCCCAGCGCTTGCTGGCGATGGCCTGACCCTGCGCCCGGGCCGCGGCGCAGGTAGAATGGCGCGGTCTTTTTGTCGAGGTGGCACCATGCACAGCTCAGCCCCATACACCTGCGGTAGCGTCCGATGAGCAGCCTGGAGCGGGCCATCGCGCTGGCCGCCCAGGCCCATGCCGGGCAAGTCGACAAGGGCGGTGCGCCCTACATCCTGCATCCCTTGCGCGTGATGCTGCGCCTGACACACCCCGAGGCGCGGATTGTCGCGGTGCTGCACGATGTCCTGGAAGACTGCCCCATCACCCCGGAGCAGTTGCGGGGCGAGGGCTTCAGCGAAGAGGTGCTGGCGGCGCTGCTGGCGCTGACCAAGGTTGCCGGCGAGGACTACCCGGCGTTCATTCGCCGCGCAGGCGCGAACCCCCTGGCGCGGCAAGTGAAGCTGGCGGATCTGGCGGAAAACAGCGACCTGTCGCGCATCCCCGAACCGGGTGCCGAAGACCTGCGGCGCCTGGAGAAGTACCGCCAGGCCACGGATTACCTGAACTCACTGGCGCGCGACTGAGCTCGTGATACCTGCGCCCAGCAGCGGCTCAGGCCTGGTCGTCGTCGCTGAGCTCGCCGGCAAACCCCCAATCGCTGCCGTCGATTTCCTGGATCACGATGTGGGTATGCTCGGGCTTCTTGCCCAGTACCCGCACCAGGGATTCGGTGAATTCCTTGACCAGTTGGGCCTTCTGCTGGCGCGTGGCGCCCTTGGTGATCTGCAGGTTGATATAGGGCATGGATCGACACTCCAGGTGATGGCGCATGGACGGGCGGCAGGGCAGCCTACGACAGCCGCTGCCCTCCTGCCAGCCAGGGGCCTTGATGCGTCAGTTGCTGTAGCTGGACAGCGCCACTTCGGCGGTGCGTGCCGGTGGCTTGCGCCCACGGGTGCGCCAGTGCTCGATCAGCGCCCGGCCATGGGCCAGGCCGGCCTGCAGCGCGGCTTCAGTGCTGGCGTAGTCATTGCCGTAGGGCGGGCAGGCGAAGTGCACGGAAAAGCACGGGTGCTGGCCGTGGCCGGTGAGGCGGCCGACGTAGCTGTAGCTGGAACCGGACTGATGGGGATCAAGGCTGGGAGAGCTCGGTTCACGAATGATCATCACGTAGATGTCGTGGTCGAATTGGGTGTCTTGATACCAACTGCTTGAAGAATCCATGGTCCACCTCCTTGTCCGTGAGCCTTCGCCGTGGCCGGCGTCGGCATTGCGTTCTGTGCGGGTCTAGCGGTTTGCGGGTGACGCCTGGGGGGCGTCGTGCAGCCCGGCGGGGTGGCGGAACACCCCCTCGGGCAGCCGTTTTTCCAGGGCCCGTGCGGCCCTCAGTACCAGGGCGTCGCAGCCGAAGCGGGCGACGATCTGCAGGCCGATGGGCAGGCCCGTCTCGCTCAGGGCGCAAGGCAGGCTCAACGCTGGCTGGCGGCTGAAATTGAACGGGAAGGTGGTGGGCTGCCACATGGCGCTGATCTGTTCCGGCCAGTCCGGCGGCAACAGGCGTTCCACGGCGAAGGGTTCGACCACCGCGGCAGGGGTCAGCAGCAGGTCGTACTCACCCAGGAAAGCGTGAAGCTTCTGCGCCACCCGGTGGCGCTCTTGCACCGCACAGGCGTAGTCCAGGGCATTGAGCTGGCGCGCGCGGACCTGGGCCTGCTGGAGAAAGTCCCCCACCAGATGGCGGTCCTCGGCGGGTATTTCCTGGGCCACGGCGCAGGCCACTTCCACCGGCCAGGCCCGCAGGTAGTTCGGCGCCGGGTTGCCGATGTCCGGCGAGGCCAGGACCAGGGTGGCGCCGGCTTCCTGCAACAGCCTGGCAGCGTTCAGGCAGGCTGCGGCGATCTGCGGGTCGACATGGGCGGCGTAGCCCAGGTCGGCGCTGAAGGCGATGCGCAGGCCGGCGACGCCGTCCTCGATGGAACTGAGGAAATCCCTGGGCCCATGGGGCCAGGCAAAGGGCTCGCCGGGCTCGTGCACGGCCATGAGCTCCATCAACAGGGCAATGTCGCGCACGTGGCGGGCAATCGGGCCTTCGGCGGCCATGTCGCCCGGGTCGATGCTCGGGCAGGCGGACACCAGGCCGTGGCTGGGCTTGAAGCCGACCACGCCGCAAAAGCTCGACGGGGTACGGATCGAACCGGCGGCATCGTTGCCTGTCGCGGCCGGGGCATAACCGGCTGCGACCCCCGCAGTACTGCCGCCACTGCTGCCACCGGCATGCAGGGCCAGGTTCCACGGGTTGCGGGTGATGCCGGTCAACGGGCTGTCGGTCAGGGGCGTGCTGCCCAGTTCCGGCAGGGTGGTCTTGGCGATGAAGATCGCCCCGGCTTCACGCAGGCGTGCCACCAGGCTGGAGTCCCGGGTCATGGCCGGGCGGTTGGCCAGGGCTCGGGAACCACTGCGGGTCTGCCAGCCCTGTACGTCGTTGTTGTCCTTGACCAGGATCGGAATGCCATCCAGCCGGCCCATGGGTTGCCCGGCGGCCCAGCGCGCGGTGGACGCCTGGGCAGCGCGTAGCGAGGCCGGGTCCTGGCGTTCGCAGAGGGCGTTGAGCTGTGGCTCGTGGCGCTCGATCTGCGCCAGCACGGCCTGCAGCACGTCCACCGGGGTGAACTGCAAGGTGGCGAAACCCTGCAGCAGCGCCTCGATCGACAGGTGCGGCAGGGCCGCTTGGCTGGAAGTGGGCAACGGCATATTCGGCTCTTCGTTCAAGCACGCCGGGCGCGGGCTGCGCCACGGCGTGGAAAGGCGGCATGGACGCCGTTGGCGGCGTCCTGGCGGGCCTTCGCAGTGAATGACTCAGCGGCCACTGGTGACCTTGACCCAGGTCCGGGTCCGGGTGCGCTCGGCCTTGGCCGGCAGCGGGGCCAGGGGGTAGAGGCGGGTCATGGTCTCGGCGCTGGGGAACAGGTCCGGGTTGTCCAGCAGCGACTGCTGGATGAACGGCTTGGAATCGGTCACGCCGTTGGGGTAGCCGACGTAGTTGCTGATGGAGGCAATGACCTTGGGTTCCATCAGGTAATTGAGGAAGGCGTGGGCGGTGTCCACGTGCTTGGCGCCGGCGGGGATGGCCACGGTGTCGATCCACACCAGGGTGCCTTCCTTGGGAATGCGCATTTCGATGTGCACGCCGTTCTTGGCTTCGTTGGCGCGGTTGGCCGCCTGCAGGAAGCCCCCGGAGTAGCCCACGGCCACACAGATGTTGCCGTTGGCGATATCGCCCATCCACTTGGCGCTATGGAAGTAGCGCACGTAGGGACGCAGCTTGAGCAGCATGGCCTCGGCCTTGCGGTAGTCCTCGGGGTTCTGGCTGTTGGGGTCCAGGCCCAGGTAGTGCAGGGCCAGGGGCAGCATTTCGGTGGGCGAGTCGAGGAAGGTCACGCCGCACTGGCTGAGCTTCTTCAGGTTCTCTTCCTTGAACACCAGGTCCCAGCTGTTGACCGGCGCGTCGCTGCCCAGCAATTCCTGGACCTTGTCGCGGTTGTAGCCGATCAGGTTGGTGCCCCACATGTAGGGAATCACGTAGCGGTTGCCCGGGTCGCTCTGCTCCAGCAGCTTCATCACGGCCGGGTCGAGGTTCTTCCAGTTCGGCAACTGCCCGCGGTCCAGGGGCTGGAAGGCGCCGGCGCTGATCTGCTTGCTGACGAAACCGCTGGAGGGCACCACCACGTCATAGCCGCTGTTGCCGGTCAGCAGCTTGGCTTCGAGCACTTCGTTGCTTTCGAAGATGTCGTACTTGACCTTGATCCCGCTCTGGGCCTGGAAATCCTTGATGGTGTTGGGAGCGATGTACTCCGACCAGTTGAAGATGTTCACCGTGCGCTCGGGGGCGGCCTGGGCGGTGACAGAGGCGGCCAGGGCCAGGGCACCGAGGGTGCAGGCCGTGGCGAGGCGGGAGAGGGCGGTGTGCAACGATTTCATATGACAACTCCATGTCCGAAATGAGCGGAACCATCCGTGGCGGACATTTTTCGTCGGATAGGTCGCAGAGAGAATGCTTGCAACGGTCAATAGGGGATATTTAGCGTCAATCTTCGGCGCAGTCCGAGAGCGGCCCGAGCTGGCCGGCCAGCTGGCGGAAGCGCCCGGGAGCGACGCCGCTCCAGCGTTGGAAGGCGTGGCGGAAACTTGCGGTTTCCTTGAAGCCCAGGGCTTCGGCGATGCGGTAGATGGGCAGGCTGTGCTGGCCCAGCAACTGCTGGGCGCGGGCGTAGCGCAACTCGTCCAGCAACTGCTGATAGCTGGTGTCCTGGGCTCGCAGGCGCCGGCGCAGGGTGCTGGGGGAGCAGTGCACCTGGCGCGCCAGGCTGTCGAAATCCGGCACCGCGTGCAGCTGTTCATTGAGGATGCGCCGCACCTGGTCGATCCAGGTCGGCCGCGCGCCGAGCTCCTCGTTGAGGCGGATGCAGCGTTGCAGCATGTCGTTCTGGGTCACCAGGTCCGCCAGGGGCAGGCGCCGGTCCAGCCACTCCAGGTCGAAGCCGATGGCATTGCGCCCGGCATTGAACTGCACCGGGCAATTGAAGGCCTGCTCGTAGCTGTCCATATAGGGCTGGGGGCCATGCATCAGTTGCACCTGGCGCAGGGGCAGGGAGCAACCCAGCAGGTCCTGGCAGGTGACCCGGTAGGACGACATGCAGAAATCGGTGTTGAACACCTCAAGTTCGCTTTCGCTGTACTGGTCGGCGGTGAGCCAGGCCAGGCCGTCGCGGACCTCAAGGTCGAGGCGGAAGAAGGTGCCCAGCAGCAAGGGGTAGCGCAGCGCCAGGGACCAGCCTTCGCGCAGGGTGGCGCTGGTCAGCAGGGTCAGGCCGAACATGCCGTAGGCGGAAATGTGCAGGTTGCGCCCCAGCACCAGCCCCAGGTCCTGGCGAAACTGCACGGCGTTGCTGAACACGCGCATTTCCTGGCTGATATTGATCAGGCTGTTGGGCAGCTCCAGGTCCGCCAGCTGGATGCCGCTGCCCTCCAGCAGCACCTGGGCGGGTACGTCGCTGTCACGGAAGGCGTCCAGCACCGCTTGGGTGGTATGCAGGGTGGTCAAGCGAAGGGCGGTCATCGACGATCTCAGAGTGATATCGGGAGGCGTGACTTTAGGGGTTACGCGCCCGCGGTTCAATTGCCCCTTGCAGGCGCTGGCGGGGGCGGCGCAGGGCTCGGGGGCCGTTTCGCCGGCAAGCCGGTTCCTACATGGGGCGGAGCGTTCGGCGGGGGTGAACGCGGGTATCAAAAATTCGAAATTCTCTATACGCCATGCCTTAGGCACTCTTCCCTCAATCACAACAATAAAAAGGTGAAGTCCATGTTCAAGCTCTCAAGAGCGCTGTTCTGTGCCGCCGCATTGCTTGCTGCCGGGGTGGCCCAGGCCGCCGAATCCACCGGCAACCCGATCATCATCAAGTTCGCCCACGTGGTGGCCGAGAACACCCCCAAGGGCCAGGGCGCGCTGCTGTTCAAGAAGCTCGCCGAGGAGCGCCTGCCGGGGCGGGTCAGGGTCGAGGTCTACCCCAACTCGTCGCTGTTCGGCGATGGCAAGGAAATGGAGGCGCTGCTGCTGGGGGATGTGCAGATGCTGGCGCCATCGCTGGCCAAATTCGAGCAGTACACGAAAAAGATCCAGATCTACGACCTGCCGTTCCTGTTCGACGACCTGGCGGCGGTGGACCGCTTCCAGGCCGCCGAGGGCAAGCAGTTGCTGACCTCGATGCAGGGCAAGGGCATTCTCGGCCTGGCCTACTGGCACAACGGCCTGAAGCAGTTGTCGGCCAACAAGCCCCTGCACGAACCCAAGGACGCCCGTGGCCTGAAGTTCCGCGTGCAGGCCTCCAGCGTGCTCGAAGAGCAGTTCAAGGCGATGCGCGCCAACCCGCGCAAGATGAGTTTCGCCGAGGTCTACCAGGGCCTGCAGACCGGCACCGTCAACGGCACCGAGAACACCTGGTCGAACTATGAAAGCCAGAAGGTCAACGAGGTGCAGAAGTACTTCACCGAGTCCAACCACGGGCTGATCGACTACATGGTGATCACCAACGCGAGCTTCTGGAACGGCCTGCCGGCGGACGTGCGCGGCGAGCTGGAAGCCATCATGGCCGAGGTCTCGCTGGAGGTGAACAAACAGGCCGAGGCCCTGAACCAGAGCGCCAGGCAGAAGATCGTCGAGGCCAGGACCAGCGAAATCATCGAACTGACCCCCGAGCAGCGCCAGGCCTGGCGCGACACCATGCGCCCGGTGTGGAGCAAGTTCGAGGGCGAGATCGGCGCCGACCTGATCAAGGCCGCCGACGCCGCCAACCAGCGCCACTGATACGCCCTCCCGGCCGTCCGCGGCGGACGGCCACTGCCCGTTTCGCGAGGTATCTCTATGCAGTCCCTGAGACGTATCTGGGAGCACCTGGAGGAGGGCCTGATTGCCCTGCTGCTGGCGACCATGACCCTGGTGACCTTCGTCTACGTGATGCTCAACAACATCTACACCCTGTTCTTCGCCCTGGCCGACAAATGGGCCGCCAGCAGCGCCTTCTTCAACGCTCTGGGCGACGCCACCATGGGCCTGGCCCAGGACATGACCTGGAGCGTGGCCCTGACCAAGGCGATGTTCGGCTGGCTGATCTTCTTCGGCATCTCCTATGGCGTGCGCACCGCCGGGCACCTGGGGGTGGACGCCCTGGTGCGCCTGACCCCGCGCCCGGTGCAGCGCTACCTGGCGCTGCTCGCCTGCCTGTGCTGCCTGGTGTACGCCGGGCTGTTCATGGTCGCCAGCTTCAAGTGGCTGAGCGCGATCATGGCCGCCCATATCGGTGCCGAAGACCTGGACCGCTTCGGCATCCAGGTCAGCCATATCGTGGTGATAGTGCCCATCGGCTTCGCCCTGGTGCTGATCCGCTACCTGGAAATCTTCTACCGCATCTTCACCCGACGGCAGTTCGGCCTGGGCCTGGCCGACGAGGCGGGCGAGGCCAGCAAGCTGGCGGGCAGCCATGAGGAGCGTCACTGATGGCCGTGCTCTGTCTGTTTCTGCTGCTGTTCGTGTTCATGTTCCTCGGCGTGCCCATCGCCATTGCCCTGGGCCTGTCGGGGGCGGTGTCGATCCTGATGTTCAGCCAGGACTCCCTGAGCTCCCTGGCGATCAAGCTGTTCGAGACCTCCGACGCCTACACCTTCCTGGCGATTCCGTTCTTCCTCTTGTCCGGGGCCTTCATGACCACCGGCGGCGTGGCCCAGCGCCTGATCGACTTCGCCAACGCCTGCGTCGGCCACATCCGTGGCGGCCTGGCAATTGCCGCGGTGCTGGCCTGCATGCTGTTCGCCGCGCTGTCCGGTTCCTCGCCGGCCACCGTGGCGGCGGTGGGCTCGATTGCCGTGGCGGGCATGGTGCGCTCCGGCTATCCCAAGGAGTTCGGCGCCGGGATCATCTGCAACGCCGGGACCCTGGGCATCCTGATTCCGCCGTCGATCGTCATGGTGGTGTACTCGGCGGCCACCGAGACTTCGGTGGGCAAGCTGTTCATGGCCGGCGTGGTGCCCGGCTTGCTGCTGGGCCTGCTGCTGATGGTGGCGATCTACATCGTGGCCCGGGTGAAAAAGCTGCCGGCCCAGCCACGGGCCACCTTTGGCCAGTGGCTGAGTGCTGCGCGCCGGGCGTTCTGGGGCCTGTTGTTGCTGGTGATCATCCTTGGCGGCATCTACAGCGGCATGTTCACGCCTACTGAGGCGGCGGCGGTGGCGGCAGTGTACTCGGCCTTCGTCGCCCTGTTCGTGTACCGCGACATGAAGCTGCGGGACTGCCCCAAGGTGCTGCTGGAGTCGGGCCGGCTGTCGATCATGCTGATGTTCATCATCGCCAACGCCATGCTCTTCGCCCATGTGCTGACCACCGAACAGATCCCCCAGGAAATCACCGCCTGGGTGATTTCCGAAGGCCTGACGCCGATCGGTTTCCTGCTGATGGTCAACGTGGTGCTGCTGGTGGCGGGCAGCTTCATGGAGCCCTCGGCGATCGTGCTGATCCTGGCGCCGATCTTCTTCCCGATTGCCATGAAGCTGGGGATCGACCCGATTCACCTGGGCATCGTCATGGTGGTCAACATGGAGATCGGCCTGGTGCACCCGCCGGTGGGCCTGAACCTGTTCGTGACCTCGGCGGTGACCGGCCTGACCCTGGGCCAGACCATCCGCGCGGCGATGCCGTGGCTGATGATCCTGCTGCTGTTCCTGATCCTGGTGACCTACGTGCCGCTGATCTCCCTGGCCTTGCCCAACTGGCTGGGCATGTAGCGCCCCCATCGCTGGCAAGCCAGCTCCTACAGGCGCGCATAACCCCGTAGGAGCCGGCCTGCCGCGAACCGCGCAGCGGCCATTGGGCGCGGTTGATGGCGAGGGAATGGGGCGATCTTGCGGGCGCTTTCGCTGGCAAGCCAGCTCCTACAGGCGGGCATATCCCCGTAGGAGCCGGCTTGCCGGCGAACCGCGCAGCGGCCAGTCCGCACCGGGTCAAGTGCGCGGTGTTCAGGCCGTCGGCACGCGCCACAGGTACCAGGCAGCAGTGGTGCGCCAGGGGCTCCAGGCCTGGCCGATCTGGCGCAGCTGCCGGGGGCTGGGCGGTTGTTCCAGGCCCTTGAGGCGGCGATAACCTTCGCGCACGCCAAAGTCATCCACGGGCAGTATGTCCTCGCGCTCAAGGCTGTAGATCAGCAGCATCTCCACGGTCCAGCGGCCAATGCCGGGCAGCTGGATCAGGCGCTCTATCAACTGTTCGTCATCCAGGCCGCGGGCGCTGGCGGCATCGGGGACGCGGCCGTCCAGGGTGGCGAGGGCAATACCCTGCAGGGTCGCTACCTTGCGTGCGGAAAAGCCGCAGCCGCGCAGGCTCTCCAGGCTGGCATCGGCCAGTTGCCCGGGCGTGGGGAAGTCCTGGCCGGGAAACAAAGCGCGCAGGCGGCCGAGTATCGCGTCGCCCGCGCGGGCATGCAGTTGCTGGTAGGCCACCGCGCGCACCAGCGCCTGGTAAGGCTCGCGCTCCGGGCGGGGCTGGTGCAGGCAGGGGCCGACGGCGGCGATCAGCGCGGCCCAGTCGGCATCCAGTGCGGCAAGAAAACGAGTGGCGGGGCAGGTGGGCATTGGCGATCCGGAACAAGTGGCGGGGCGAGCGGCAGATTAGCCCGCCGCCCCAAGGCTTGCACCCTGTCTCTTGCGCTGGAACTCGCGGCCCGGGCCTTGCACCCGGGCGCAGGGTTTTCAGTCCTTGGCCGCCGGCAAGTAGAGCCGCTCCAGCACGTAGTGCAACGAGGCCGCCAGGGTTTGGCCATGGCTGAGTGTTTCAAAACTGTGGTAGTCCAGGGCCAACCCCGGCACCTGGGCCAGTTGCGCCTGCAACTGTCGGGCGCGCTGGTCGGCCTCGGGCCCTGCTGGCTGGCGCGGGTTGCCCGGCTCGGCGTCGCCACGCATCAGCAGCAATTGCGCATGATGGCCCTGCAGGCGCTCGGCCAGGCCCTGGGCCTGGGGCAGGATCAGGCCGTCGCCCCACCACAGCGAAGGGCTCGCGGCAGCGTAGTGGCGAAACGCCTGGGGCTGGCTGAACAGCGCCTGCAGCACCAGCAGGCCGCCGTAGGAGTGGCCCCACAGGGTCTGTTGCGCGGTATCTATCGGTGCCTGGGCCGTCACGGCCGGGCGCATGCGTTCGCGCAGCAGTTGCAGGAAGGCTTGCGCGCCGCCGCTGGGTTGCCCGGTCAGCGGGTCTTGTTGCTGCGCCTGGCCCGGTTGCTGCGGGGTGTAGTCATAGGTGCGGGCGTTGCGCTCGATACGCAGTGGGGTCTGGTAACCCACTGCCACCAGCAGCGGCGCCTGGCCCTGGTCCAGGCGCTTGAGCTGCTCGGGGTCGAGGGCGCCGATGGCGGCGTTGCCATCGAGCATCCACAGCACCGGGTAGCCCTGTGGCGGCGGCGCCTGCAACGGTTTGCCGATCCACAGTTGGTAGTGCCGCTGGCCGTCGGCGGAATCCAGTTGCAGGCTAGTGAAGCGGTAGGGCAGGTCCTGGCGTTGCAGCAGGCTGCGGTCCATGGGCTGGTCCGGGGCGGGGGCGGCCAGGGCCGCTCCCGCAAGGCCCCAGGCCAGGGCCAGGGGCAGGAAAAAAGTTCTCATCAGGCGTTCTCGGCAGGCTCTTGGTGATGGCTCTTGGTAATGGCTCAGAACGAAGCGGTCAGGCTGGTGTACAGGGTGCGCCCGGGTTCGTTGTAGGCGGCGGCGCCGGCCCCGGCAATATTGTTCACGCCCTGGGCATTGCCTTCACGGAACAGGCGTTTGTCGAACAGGTTGTCGACCCCGGCGGTCAGGCTCAGGTTGCGGGTCAGGGCGTAGGTGCCGCTGACCCCGGCAATGGCGTACGGCGCCAGTTGCTGGGTGGCGCTGCCGGTGACGCGGTCGCCGTGGTAGTCGTACTTCTTCGGCGTCTGCTGGCCGTACCAGGCCACGGTCGCCTGCAGCGACAGGTCCTGGGTGGCCTGCCAGTCGAGCATCGAGTTGAGGGTGTAGCGCGGGGTCACCGAGAGGTAGTCGCCGGTTTCCTTGTTCTTCGATTGCAGCATGTAGGTGAAGTTGTTGTTCCAGGTCAGCTGGCTGGCCAACGGAATGGTCAGGGTGCCTTCCAGGCCTTCCACCAGGGCCTTGGGCACGTTTTCCCACTGGTAGATCGCCGAGTTGCGGTAAGCGCCGCTGCCGCCGCTGGCATGGCTCACCGGGGCCAGGCCGGATTCCACCTTGTTCTTGTAGTCGTTGCGGAAGTAGGTCAGGCCGGCCACCCAGCCGTCGGCCTTGTATTCCAGGCCCAGTTCCTTGTTGACGCTGGTTTCCGCCTTGAGCTTGTCGTTGCCCTGCAGGTAGCAGCTGGTGCTCTGGCCGTAGCAACCCTGGCCGCGGCTGTAGAGCAGGTAGTCGGAGTTCAGCTGGTACAGGTTCGGCGCTTTGTAGGCGCGGGCGATGCCGGCCTTGAGGGTCAGGGTGTCGCTCAGGGCGTGGGACAGGTTGAGCGATGGGCTCCAGTTGTCGCCGACGATGCTGTGGTGGTCCAAACGCAGGCCCGGGGTGAGCATGGTGCCCGGCTGCAGTTCGATGTTGTCTTCAGCGAACAGCGAGAAGATCTGCGCGCTGGACTGGGTGCTGCGGTTGCTGCTACTCAGGCCGCCCACGGCGCCGCCTTCGCTGGTGCTCTGGGTGTTGGCGCTGGGGTCGTCGAGCTTTTGCTGGGACCATTCGCTGCCCAGGGTCAGGGTCTGCTCGAAGCCAGCGCGCAGGGGCAGGTTGACCTCGCCATGGGCGGTCAGGTCGCGCAGCACCGCGGTGTAGAACTCGCTGTTGCTGAAGATGCCTTCGGTGCCGCCGGCCAGGCCTTCGTTGATCCGCGTGTTGCGGGTCTTTTCGTACTGCAGGTAGGCCATGGAACTGCCGAAGTCCCATTCGCCACGATGGGTCACCGAATAGGTCTCGCGGTAGCTGCGGTTGGTCTCGTGGCCCAGCAGGTTTTTCACCGTGCTGTTGCTGTTGGTGTTCTGGGTATCGCCGGTGTAGATGTTGCCCTGGCGGCTGAAACCGGCTTCGAAGTCCAGGCTCTGGTCCGGGGTCAGGTGCCAGCTCAAGAGGCCGTTGAGGTCCTTGTTGCGTACCCCTTCGCGGCCGGCGGGCAGGGTGCCGACCTGGTTGCCGGTGCGCAGGGATTCATGGCCGGCGTTGATGTCGGCGTCGTCGGAATCGGTCTTGGCCACGTTGCCATAGACCCGGTAGCTCAAGCTGTCGGTCAGCGGGCCGTTGAGGCCGAAGCTCATACGTTGGGTGGCGCCTTCGTCCTTGTGGGTCGGGAACGAGCTGTAGATCGTCGCGTTGCCGTGGGTCTGGCTGCCGGCCTGCTTGGTGATGATGTTGATCACCCCGCCAGCGGCACCGTTGCCGTAGCGGGCCGCCGCCGGGCCGCGGATCACTTCGATGCGTTCGACCTGGTCGGCCGGTACCCAGTTGGTGTCGCCGCGGCTGTCACGCTCGCCGCGCCAGCCGTAGCGCACCGAGTTGCGGCTGCCCACCGGCTTGCCGTCCACCAGGATCAGGGTGTTTTCCGGGCCCATGCCGCGGATGTCGATCTGCCGGTTATTGCCGCGCTGGCCGCTGGTGGAGTTACCGGTGAGGTTGACCCCGGGCATGGTGCGGATGATCTGCGACAGGTCGTTGGCCGGCGGGCGCTTCTGGATGTCCTCGGCGGTGATCACCGAGACCCCCGGTGCCTGCTTGGTTTCTTCCTTGGCGGTGGCGATGACGCTCTGGGGTTCCAGCTCCAGGACCGGCTGGGTCGAGCCTTCATTGGCAGCCTGCACGGCCTGGCTGAGCAGGCAGCAGGTGGACAGCAGGAAGGGGGCGAAAGGACGCATCGAGCGCATGGACATCGGTGATCTCCGGGACAGAGGCAGAAACAGAAGATCACGAATGATAATGACTGCTATTTGCGAGTAAAGCGCATTAACTTTCTAAACACTTCCAGGTCGGTACGAGGTTCTGTCAGGGAGCCGGGCGCGCTTGTGCCGGGCCTAGGCGGTGGGCAGCAGCAGGTGCATGCACAGCCCGGGTTGGCCGTTGCTGGCCCAGATCCGCCCTTGGTGCAGCTCCACGGCGCGCCGGGCGATGGCCAGGCCCAGGCCGAAGCCGTCGCCCTGGGCCGAGTCCAGGCGCTGGTAGGGCTGGAAGATGCGTTGCAGGTCCTGTTCGGCGACCCCTGGTCCCTGGTCTTCCAGGCACAGGTGCCAATAGGCGCCTTCGCGCCAGCCGCGCAGGCTCACCCGGCCGCCGGCGGGGGAGTAGCGGATGGCGTTGCGCAGCAGGTTTTCCAGGGCCTGGGCGATGCTGTCCAGGTGCACCTGGACCCGGCACTCGGCGTCCAGCAGGCAGGGCAGGCGCTCGGCGTCCCAGGCGCTTTCGAAGCAGGCGTCCTGGCGCAGGGCTTCCCAGATCGACAGCACCTGCACCGCTTCGGTAGGCAGTTGCGGGCGCTCGGTGTCGAGCCAGGCCAGGTCCAGGGTGTCTTCCAGCAGGCGCTGCATGTCGGCGATTTCCCGGTCCAGGCGCTGGCGCAACTGCTCCGGCGGCAACCGGCTGTCATGGGCGATGCGCAACCGCGCCAGGGGCGTGCGCAGCTCATGGGACAGCGTGCGCAGCAGCAGGCGCTGCTGGGCCAGGCTCTGGCGCAGGCGCTCGGCCATGTGCTCGAAGGCCAGGGCCAGTTCCCCCAGTTCGTCGTGGCGGTTCACCAGGGGCGTGCCCAGGCCCTGGCTTTCCAGGTCGTCGGCGCGCAAGGCATCGGCGCGGTCGCGCAGGCGGTTCAACGGCAGCACCAGGTGGCGGTAGAGCAACAGGCCGAGCAGGGCGGCCAGCAGGGTCGGCACCACGCCATGGCTGAGCAGGTGGGTCCAGGGCGTCAGGCCGCTGGGCAGCAGGCGTTCGGGTAGTTGCAGCACCAGCCGGCCTTGCTCCGGGTGCTCGGGGAATTCGATGCTGACGTAGGGCAACTCGTCCTGCAGGCGCCGGCTCATGGGCCAGTCGAGCTTGCGCATGAAGGTCAGGTGGCTGGCTTCCTCGGCGGTCAGCGGCGTGCTGCCCAGGCTCTGCAGGCGATCGCCGATCACCGCGACCCAGGTGTCTTCCCGGGTTGCCAGTTGTCGCTGGAACTCATCGACCGCAGCCACGCCGCCCTGGCGCCAGGCGTGCTCGGCCTGCTGGGCGTAGCTGGCCAGGTACTGGCGGTCGGCGGGGTCGAGAAAATAGGTGCTGCGCTCGGCCGACAGGCCCCAGGTCCAGATGATCCAGGTCAGCAGCAGGCAGAAGCCGATCTGCAACAGCGCCAGTTTCCACAGCAGGGGGTGACGGCGCATCAGTGGCGTTCCGCTTCCACCAGGATGTAGCCCGCGCCGCGCACCGCCTGGATCTGCAGGTGCTGCACCCCAAGGTCGGCGAGTTTGCGCCGCAGGTTGCATACGTGCACATCCAGGCCACGATCGAGCCTCGTGTAGATGCGGTGCAGTACGTGCTGATAGAGAAACGGCTTGCTCAGGGTTTCCCCGGGGTGCTCGCGCAGGGTCACCAGCAGCCGGTATTCCGAGCCGGTGAGGCCCGCTGCGCGGCCCTGGTGCAGTACGTCCTGGGCCTGGTCGTCGAAGCTGAGGTGCGGGTCCTGGCGCGTGGCCTGCAGCTGTTGCACCCGGGCCATGCGCCGCAGCAGGGCGTCGGCGCGGGCGTCCAGTTCGGCCAGGCTGAAGGGCTTGGGCAGGTAGTCGTCGGCGCCTCGGGTAAAGCCGGTGATGCGGTCCTGCTCGGCGCCCAGGGCCGACATCAGCATCACCGGCGTGCCCTGTTCCTGGCGCAGGGTTTCCAGCAGGGCCAGGCCGTCCATGCCCGGCAGCATGATGTCCAGCAACACCAGGTCGAAGTGGCCGGCGCGCACTGCGGCCAGCCCCTGGCGGCCGTCGGTGCAGGTGGTGACGGTAAAGCCGCGCTGGCGGAAATGCAGGTCCAGGTCGTCGCGCAGTCGGGCGTCGTCTTCCACGAGAAGCAGGTTGGGGGTCATGGGGCAGAGCACTTGAATGGGGATATTTAATGAGAACGTTTTACATTTGCGAATATTGCAGCAATGCCCTTGGCTATGCAATTGCCATGATGGGCGGGCATGACCGGGATCAACTGAACAATAAGTTGAATATTCAACAAGGTGTTGATATTTTTCCTGGCCGTTCACCTTGGTAGTCACCCATGAACCGATCTTGCGCTTCCCTGCTTGCCGAACGTCAGCTGGTGCTGCAGGTGCTGCACAGCACTTTGCAGATGCTGGGCAGCGTGGTGGGCCGGCATGTGGAGATTGTCCTGCATGACCTTGACCGTCCCGAGTGCTCGATCGTCGCCATCGCCAACGGTCATGTCACTGGACGCCGGGTAGGCGACCCGGTGCTGGTCGGGCCGCGCCAGGACCTGGGTTTTGCCGCGGTGCGACGTGCCCTGCAAGACCGCTCCGCGGCGACCCCGCTGGTGTTGGAGAACTACCCGACCCTGGCCCCCGATGGCCGCGAGCTGCGCAGTTCCACGGTGATCTTTCGCGACAGCAGCGGGCAGCCCTTCGCCAGCCTGTGCAGCAACAGCGACCTGAGTGGTATCGCCGCCGCTCATGCCTGCCTCGGGCAGTTGCTGGGCCTGGGCAGCGCGCCTGCGCCGCGCCGCGACGAAGCCCCCGACATGGAACAGTTGCTGGCCCAGATCATCCAGGGTGCCTGCCCGGGAAACGGGGCGCGCATGAGCAAGCAACACAAGCTCGACGCCGTGCGCCAGATGCAGGAGCGCGGGGTGTTCATCGTCAAGGGCGGGATCGAAAAGGCCGCCGCGGCCCTGGGGGTGACCCGCTACACCATCTACAACTACCTGGAACAGATCCGCGCCCAAGGCGCCGAGGAATGACCGCGATGCAGCTCGATATCTTTCAAGTGGATGCCTTTACCTCCCACGTCTTCGGTGGCAACCCGGCGGCGGTGTGCCCCCTGGATGCCTGGTTGCCGGACGAGGTCCTGCAGCGCATCGCCCTGGAGAACAACCTGTCGGAAACCGCCTATTTCGTGCCCCGGGGCGAAGTCTTCGAACTGCGCTGGTTCACCCCCACGGTGGAGGTCGACCTGTGCGGGCACGCCACCCTGGCGGCGGCCTGGGTGCTGTTCGAGCAGTTGGGCGAGCGCCTCGACGTGCTGCGCTTTGCCACCCGCAGCGGCGAGTTGCGGGTGAGCCGCGAGGGCGGCCTGCTGTCCATGGACTTTCCCGCCAAGCAGCCCGAAGCCGTGGCGATTCCCCCGGCCTTGCTGCAAGCCCTGGGGTTGCCGGCGGCCGAGGCCCTGTACCGCACCGACGATTACCTGCTGGTGGTGGACGACGAATCTCTGGTGGAGGCGCTCAAGCCCGATTTCGCCGCACTGGCCGCCTTCGATGTGCGCGGCATCGCCGTGACGGCGCCGTCCCGGGCATTCGATTTCGTCTCGCGCTGGTTCGGCCCGCGGGTCGGGGTCAATGAAGACCCGGTCACCGGTTCTGCCCATACCTCCCTGGCGCCTTACTGGGCCGCGCGCCTGGGCAAGCGCCAGTTGCGGGCGCAACAGGGCGGGGCGCGCAAGGGCCAGTTGCAGTGCCAGGTGCTGGACAACGGGCGGGTGATCATCAGCGGCTACGGCGCCTTGTACCTCAAGGGCAGTATTTTCCTCTGAACCGGCTGTGGCGCCGCTCTGCCATGCAGGCCTGGTGCCTGCAGGCGGATTTGTCTCGGCGGTGCCGGCGGGAGTAGAGTCGCGTTTTTTTCGCCTGCTCAGGATGCTCCAGACCATGCAACGGACGCGCACCTTGCCCCGCCTTTCCACCTCACCGCTGTTGGCCTTGCTCCTGGGCTTGAGTGCCGGCGCTGCCCAGGCAGCGAGCCTCAGCCAGAGCCTGCTGGAGTGCCAGCCGAGCTTTTTCAAGGCCCTGTACCAGCAGCGCGCCGAGCTCGGGCAGGTGGTGAAACTGGCGGAGAATCAGCGCCAGGGCATCGCCTGGATTCCGGTGGCGGAGCGCCGCGACAGCGCCACCGCGCTGATGGCGTTTTCCCGGCCGCTGCTGGATCAGGGCCTGCCCCTGACCGCCTACTACGACCGCCAGTTCGACCTGGGCGAGCAGGGCACCTTTCACTTCTGGGGCTTTGAAATCGATGCCAGCCGCGAGGCCGTCATGGCCGCGCTGCCCCAGGCCGGTTGGCAGGAGACTGGCGAATACTTCGTCTCCCGGCCGCAGATCAAACTCAACGCCGCGACCCCCTGGCAGGACAACCCGGCCGCCGCTTCGGGCATCGCCCCGGCGCCGGGCTCCGCGGAAAAGATCCTCATGCTCAGCCAGGAAGACGGCAAGACCCGTTTGCTCTGCTCGCTGCAGGGCACTGTCGATCAGCCATTGCTGGAGCAGGAGCGGCCGGACCTGGCCCAGGGAGCGGGCCGATGAACAAGCTGTCGAGCTTGAGCGCGGCGCTTTTGCTCGCCGGTTGCGCGCATTCGGGTACCCCCGGGGAGGCCCCGGCGCCGCAGCGTCCGGACGGCATGTTCAAGGTGCTGGAAAGCCCGGAACTGGCCACCTACTTTGCCGCCAACTCGCTGGCCCTCTACCAGAACAACCCGAACCTGCGGCAGTTCTATCTGGTCAACAACTACGCCAAGCCTGCTGCGCTGGGCGGTGGCAAGCCACCGATCTACAGCTCCCGCGCGACCCGGGTGATCAACTGCGAGAAGGATGAGTCGGCGCAGTTCGGCCGGGTGTACTTCTCCGAGCCCTTCGCCCAGGGCGTGGAGGTCATGCGCAAGGAAGATCTTGCGCAATGGGCCGCCTTTCCCCGTCAATCGTTGATCGGGGAGCTGCGCAACATGGCCTGCGCGGTCGATCCGACCCGGCTCAAGCTGGCTCCGGCACCGAGTCGGTGAGCGGTGTCAGCCGGGCCTGTTGTTCAGCCCGGCCAGGCCATGATCAGCATGGGCGGTGGCCTGCCTGATTGAAGCGCGCGCCGCACGCCGCCCAGGCGGCGTTCTGTCCAACTGTTGAGTACCAAGGAAGTTTCGATGCTGGAAAGCAACCGCACCATCACCCTCTCTGGCGAGCAGGCGCTGCAGGCCCTGGCGGAGCTGGAGTTCGTCTTGATCTCGTTGCACAAGATGGGCGCCTACTACATGGATAAACCCGTGGCCGACTACCAGCGCGCCACCACCGATTTCATCGATAACCAGCAGGTCACCCAGCGCCTGGCCCAGGTGCGCAGGATTCTCAGCGAACCCTTCGACCGTACCCTGGGGGAGGACGACATGGACGACATCGAGCGCCATGTGGAGGGGCTCGAACTGTGGCGGCCCGAGTAGCAGGGCGAGGGCTGCCCGCCGATTTATCAAGGAACCTGCCATGTCCAGAATAAGCATCGCCGCCGCGACTCCCAGCACTGACCTGGCGCTGGTCAAGTTTCTCCATCAGCGCCTGGGCCTGTCCCTGAGCGTTGCCCAGGGCTATCTGCGCCGAGGCGCCGAGGGTTTCTTCTACAGCGCCAAGCTGTTTCACAACGACCATGTGGAACGTGAGCAGGAACTGCGCGACATCCTCGCCTTCTGCAACAACGCCCAGGTGCCGCTGCTGATTGTCGAAAGCGACCCCGATGAGCAATGGAACGGCGTTGCGCCCGAAGCGCTGGAGGACTGCGCGATGCCCCAGGAGCACTTGTTCAATCTGCTCCAGGCCTATGAAGAGGACTATCAATAAGGCCCGGGAGCGGGCCTGTAGCGCCCAACCGAATGCGAGGTTTTCCTAAAGTTCTGGGCGCCGGGGTCGAGACGTTGGTGCTGTCCGTCCCTCAATAAGGATATTTCGTGTTCAGAACCCTCCTCAGGGCCACCGCCCTTGTCGCCACCCTGGCGCTGACCGGCTGTGTGTCCTACAACGTCACCGGCCCCCTGGGCGCACCGCTGCATCCCGCGCCTGCCAGCAGCCCGCGCACCGCGCAGATCGCCGATGTGCAGGTTTCCGCCGCCGGTATCGACGAAGCCACCCGCACCGCCATCAGCCGCTCCCTGACCGCCCAGCTGACGCCCTACGTCAAGAGCGCCGGCTACTTCCAGCAACTCAGCGAATTTCCTACCCGCCTGGGGGAAAACGACGTGGTGCTGAAGTTCAACATGACCTCCCTCAAGGGCCATCGCGGGCCGCACCCGGGCTATGTGCCGGGGGCCCTGCTGACCCTGACGCTGTGGATCTGGGTCAATGGCCCGATCTATGTCGACAGCTTCGACCTGGCCGGTGATCTGTCGATCGTCGATCGCGACGGCAAGGAACTGGCCAGCGCCAGGGAGCAGCTCAAGTTCGAGCGCAATGTCGGTCTCTACGGGCGCGAATACTGGGCCCCGACCCAGGGCGCCAAGCAGCTCAACGAGCTGGTTGCCAAATTGCTCGACAACGCCACCGCCCGGTTGGCGCACTAGGATCAAGGAGCGTCACATGTTCGGTTCCATCAAGCACGCACTGGTGCTGGCCGCGGTACTGCTGAGCGGCTGCGTGTCCTATTCGCAACACGAACTGGCACCGGTTACGGCCTGGCCACCCACCGCCCAGGCGGAGCAACACAAACCCACGGCCTTCGTGCGCACCACCGCGATGAACCAGGTCAATGGCGGCCCGGCCAATGCTGCCGCCGGCGCCCCGGCCGCCGCCTGGGAAGCGGCGGTGGCCGATACCTACCGCCAGTCCGGGCGCTTTGCCCGGGTCAGCACCGACAAGGTCGAGTCGGACCTGTACGCCGAAGCCACCCTGTACAACAACGAACAGTTCAGCATGGCCTCGGCCATCATCACCGGCGCCACCTTCTTCATCATCCCGTCCACGGCGAAGAACACCTTCACCCTGGAGACGGTGTTCAAGGACAAGGACGGCAAGGAATTGGGACGGATTCGCAAGAGCGAGTCGGTGCGTACCTGGATGCAACTGCTGCTGATCGTGGCGATTCCTTTCCAGGCGGATACCCGCGACGTGGTCCAGCAACTGGCCCGCAGCACCCTGGATGAAGCGGTGCAACGCAAACTGCTGTAAGCCTCGCGCTGCTGGCAGGACGCAGACAAAAACGCCGCGGGCCCTGATTGGAGCCCGCGGCGTTTTTTTTGGATGCGGTTTACTTCAGCGCTGCGCCGTCCAATAGGCATGCAGCGCCCGCGCCGCCGGTTCGATGGCCGCTACCTGCTGGCGATGCTGGTCCAGGTCGAGGTCGGCCGGCAGTTCGAAGTTGTCCTGTTCGGCACAGTCGATGATCGTCTGCAACAGGCCGGTCTGTGGTGCCGGCATCTGCGGCCAGTTGCCCACGGCCACCCCACGCAGGTAGCCAAAGCACCATTCTTCGGCCAGCAGCAGGTCCTGGCCCTGGTGTTCGGTGGTTTCGAAACGTGCATGGAAACCCTGGGCATCACTGGCCAGTTGTTCGGCCAGGGTGTTGATGTGGCGCACGCACAGGTCGATGAACTGCCGGCACTCTTGCGGGGTTTCCCAATTGGGGTTCTCGCCGCCCCAGATCGCCGGGAACCATTCGGCGATATCCACCTGGGTCGGGCCCGACACCAGCGCGGTGAAATAGCCGTCCAGCTCGCAGGGGTTGAGTACCGAGTGGTCGTCGCCGTACTTGAGCAGGGTGTCTTCGAGGGTTTCGAAGTCGGCGGCGTTCAATGGGGTGTTTTGCATGAGAGAAGTCCTGGAAAAAGCAGCGGCAAGTTTCCGGGTTCAGGCCCCGGGCTGCAAGCCTTGAACGGTATGGGCGGCGCTTGAGTGCGCGGCCCTCAGGTGCCGCGCAACAGGTCCTGGGAGTCCAGCAGGCGGTAGGCGATTTCCGGGCGCTGCTCCATGGCCCGGCGGATGGCGGCCGGGATCGATTGCCGGGTCTTGCGGCACAGGCCGGGCAACTCGCCCAGGGAAATGGCGATGCCGCGCATGCTGCGGACCACGTTGTCACTGGGGCTGATCTGGACGCGGATGCCCAGTTGTTCGTACATCCGCCGCTGCATGTGTTCCAGGTCCGCCAGGTCCTTGAGGTTTTCCAGGCGTTCGAGCAGGCGTTTTTCCTCCTGGCGCGTCAGATTGAGGATGCGCAGGTCGGCTCCGGGGGTGTCCAGCAACTGCTCGCGCTCGCAAATGCAGGCGCCGGGCGGACAGGGTTGGCGGATCGCGGGGCTGGGGTTCATGGTGATCCATCATAGCGATCCCGTAGCCGCTGTCAGAGAAAATTCTGTGCCCGGCCAGCCCCAACGAGATGGCGTGGTGGTGGGGCTTTGTGTAGGCGCTGGCTTGCCAGCGAAGGCGTCTTCGGGTTCGCCGCAGGGCTTGAGGGCCTCTTCGCCGGCAAGCCGGCTCCTACGAGATGGCGTGGTGGCGGGGCTTTGTGTAGGAGCTGGCTTGCCAGCGAAGGCGTCTTCGGGTGCGTCGCAGGGCCTGAGGGCCTCTTCGCCGGCAAGCCGGCTCCTACGACATGGCGTGGTGGCGGGGCTTTGTGTAGGAGCTGGCTTGCCAGCGAAGGGGGCTTCGGGTGCGTCGCAGGTCTTGAGGCCTACCGAGCCAGGGGGTTGCCCGGGTCGCCTTCGGCGAGCATCTGGCTCAGTAACTGCCGTTCCTGTTCGCCGGGAAGCACGCCGCGGGTTTCGCCTTCGAGCACGATCACGCCATCTTCGTTGCTCAGGGTGATGACCGCCGTAGCCCGCCCCCGGGCATCCACCTCGGTGATCAGCCAGCGGCAGGTCACGGTATCCCCCGCATAGACCGGGCGGCGGAACTGGAAGCTCATCGCCGAGGCCAGCCAGCCGATCTGCCCGCCGATCTCGGTCACCAGGCTGGCGGTCAGCAGGCCATGGGCCACCGGTTCGCGAAACCCTCGGGCCTCGGCGAAGGGCGGGTGGTAGTGCACCGGGTTGTAGTCCCGGGAAATCTCGGCAAAGCGCTGGATGTCCTGGGGAGTGAAGCATCGCGACAGGCTGAAGCTGTCACCGCTTTGCAGCCCGCGAGCCGCTCGTTGTCTGAAGCTATGCATGGGTCTTCCTCAAGCCAGGAGTTGTTCCGCCAGCAACACTAGCGCAATCAGGACCATCAACCCGCCCGACAGGCGACTGACCCACAGCGCCGCCACCGGCCGCGCCTGTAGAACAGTGCGCGAGCCGAAGCCCACCAACAGGTAGATCACCGCGCAACTGAAGGCATGCAGCAGCCCCAGGGCGAGGATCTGCAGCGACACCGGCCAGGCGGCCGCGGGGCTGGTGAACTGTGGCAGCAGGGCCAGGAACAGCAGGAATACCTTGGGGTTGAGGCCGCTGACACCCAGGCCCTTGAACGACCAGCGCGCCCAGGAAGCATCGGCCTGGCCTGCGCCGGCCTGGGGCGTGGACGGGTGGCGCAGCAGGCCGACGCCCAGCCACAGCAGGTAGCCGGCACCGGCCACGGTCAGGCCCGCAAGGGCCAGGGGGTAACGCGCCACCAGCCCGCCGACCCCGGCGGCCACCACCAGGGTCGCCAGCAGGTGCCCGCTCAGCAGCCCGGATACCGCGGGAATCACCACCCGGCCGTTGAGCCCGGCAGAGATGGCATAGGCCCAGTCGGCGCCGGGGGTGATCACGAACAGCAGCGACACTGCCCAGAACGCGGCCAACATGCTCGGTTCCATGCTGGCTTACCTCGGCTGGCTGCAGGTAGCGTGGGCGGGGCAGGCAGTCGCGCTAGGCAGCGCAGGGTGCGGCTTGGCAAGGGGGGAGGGCATGGGGCTTTCTCACGGGCATCAGGGGCTCGACCGCCGCACAGCTGCGGTGAGCAGGGGCTTCAAGGTGTGAAGAAAGAATAGTGAAGATCGAGGGGGATTTTTTCTCTAATATTTCAACTGCAAACCTTCGAATGGGGAGAATTATTCAAATGGATCGGATTGATCAGAAGATTCTTGCCGAGCTGCAAGCCGACGGCCGCCTGTCGGTCACCGACCTGGCCGAGCGGGTCGGTCTCAGCCTGTCCCCTTGCCATCGCCGGGTACGGGCGCTGGAGCAGTCCGGGGTGATCCTGGGCTATCGCGCACAATTGGCGCCCAGCGCCCTGGGGCTGAATTTCTCGGCCATGGTGTTCGTCACCCTGCGCGAGGGCGATCACCAGGCCGTGGCGGCCTTCGAAACTGCCTTGCAGGGCATTGTCCAGATCGTCGAGGCGCAGCGGCTGTTTGGCGAACCCGATTACCTGCTGCAGGTGATCACCCGCGACCTGCCGGCGTTCCAGCGGTTGTATGACGAACGCCTGTCGACCTTGCCCAACGTCCAGCGCCTGACCTCGACCCTGGTGATGAAGCAGGTGATCCAGGACCGCACTCTGCCATTGTGATCGGGATCAAGGCTCGAAGGCCCCGCAGGTTCTAAGGTGCAGGCTCCTTCATCCAGGTTCCGGGAGCCGCCATGGCCAAGCCCTTTCCCCTGCGCCCCAAACACCCCGAGCGGATCTGCTGGGGCTGCGACCGCTACTGCGCGGCCAATGCCCTGGCTTGCGGCAATGGTTCCGATCGCACCATGCACCCGGCGGAAATGCTCGGGGAGGACTGGTACCTGGACGGCGACTGGGGCATCGAGATGCCCGCCGACAGCGAGCCGGCCCCACAGCGGCAGTCACGAGGGCCGACCGCCGTTTAAATATTACCCGGGTATTATTGCTTGTCTTATTAATACCCGGGTAATATGCAGCCTCGTTTCCTTGAGGCCATAACCATGTCCGACTCACTTGCCCAACCCGTCACTGCGTTTCAGGCCCAGCAGGTGCTGGCGGCCGGCCCGTTGCTGGAGGTCGCGCTGGCGGTCAAGCGTGCCAGCGAAGAGGCGGCGCCGCAGCCGTTGCTGGTGTTCGACGATGCCAGCGGCCGGGTCATCGACCTCGACCTGCGGGGCACCCCGGACGAAGTGCGCCAGCGCCTGGCCGCCACGCCGGCGCCGGGCAACGGGCGCTATCGCCCGCGCCAGCCTGCTGCTGCGCCGGTCGAGGGCGAAGAGGCTGCGCCCCGGGGGCGGGGGCGACCCAAGCTGGGGGTCATCGCCCGGGAAGTGACCCTGTTGCCGCGCCAGTGGGACTGGCTGGCCGAGCAGCCCGGTGGCGCCTCGGCGGTGCTGCGCCGGCTGGTGGACGAAGCCCGGCGACATGGCGCCGAACCGCAGCGCCAGCGGGCCGCGCAAGAGGCGGCCTACCAGTTCATGCTGGCCATGGGCGGCGATCTTCCCGGTTATGAAGAAGCCACCCGGGCGCTGTTCGCCGCGGACCTGGCGCGCCTGCAGCAGTGCATCGAGGACTGGCCGCAGGACATCCGTGCCTATGCCTTGCGCCTGGCCGGGGCGTAATCGCCGGGGCTGGCTTGTGTCCCGGGGCCCAGGCGTTTTATGTTCCCTGCCGGTCAACAACGACGCCTTGCCGATTCTGGAGTGCCTATGAACCTCGCCACCCTGGCGCTATTTCTCCCGGCCTGTTTCGCCCTGAACATGGCCCCCGGGCCGAACAACCTGCTGTCGGTGCGCAATGCCAGCACCTACGGTTTTCGCACCTCGTGCCTGGCGGGCATCGGCCGCCTGGCAGCGTTCGCCCTGATGATCGCCCTGGCCGCCGCCGGCTTGGCGGTGGTGCTGCAAGCCTCGGAGCTGTTGTTCTACGGGATCAAGATTCTCGGCGCGGGCTACCTGCTGTACCTGGCCTATCAGCTGTGGACCGCGGACCCCCAGGTGCAGAGTGCGGAGCGCAGCCGGGTGTCCGGGCTGCTGGCCCTCAGCCGGCAGGAATTTCTGGTGGCCATCGGCAATCCCAAGGCGATCCTGATCTTCACCGCGTTTCTGCCGCAGTTCGTCGAGCCCGGGGCGCCAGTGGGTTCGCAGTTCCTGGTGCTGGGGCTGTTGTTCCTGCTGCTGGAGTGGATCGCCATCAGCGCTTATGCGCTGATGGGCCTGCACATGCGCCGCTGGTTCAGCGAGCCTGCGGGCAAGCGCCTGTTCAATCGCTGCTGCGCGGCGTTGCTGTCGGCGGCGGCCTCGGTGCTGTTGCTGGCCCGGCGCGCCTGAAGCCTGGAGCAAGCCTCTCCCCGCAACGGGGAGAGGCCATGGCCATCAGTGGATGGAGAAGTACGGGTCCCAGGAGCAGTAGGCGATCACCTTGTTGTTGCTGTCCAGGATCATGAAGGCCCAGGTGTAGGTAATGCGCGAGCCGACCCGGGTGGCGTTGGCCTGCCAGTAGTAGTTCTGCACGCTTTGCGCGATGGGCTGCCCGGCCGGGTTGTCCTTGTCGATGATGGGCAGCGGCGTGCTGTCCAGGACGATTGGTGTGACGTCGGTCAGATAGGGCGGATTGCCGGCACTCGGTACCGGGTTGGTCTGGGTGTACTGGTACAGCAGCACCGCGTTGTACATGCCCTTGGACAGGCTGGTGGCGCGCCAGCGGACAATGTCCCCCTGACGCAGGTTGACCGCCAGTTCGGAGCCGCCGTCCGGCCCGTCGGTGTTGTCGCGGCGGGCCACCATGTAGACCACCTGGTCGGACAGGCGCTGGCCGTTGCTGTAGTAGTTGTAGAGCTGGGTGGGGGTGGCGCTGTGCTGGCTCAAGGTCAGCGTGTTGCCGCCGTCGAAGGTCTTGCCGTTGCTTTCCAGAATGGTGTCCACGTCAATGGTGACAAGGATATCCACGATGTTTTCGTTCATGTCCGGCTCCCTGTTGTCGCGCTATGGGCCTGGCGATCCAGGCCCGGGTGTCATCGGCTGTGCAGCGTGCGGCCACCGAGCATCCGGGCGCGGCGCAACAGCTGTCGGGCACCGGGCGAAATGCACTTCCATGAGGTCGCCAGTGGAATCTAGAAGCTCAAGACTGTTAGTCAAATGGGCCGGTCAAAAAAGCGCCGTGAGGGCGTCCTGGCCGCTTCGGGCTACAAGCCTGTAGCACCCGTGCCAAGACCCAGGTGCTGATCGGCCCCGGGCACGATGCGCAATCGGGCGACCCCGGATCGCCAAGCGACAGGCCCCGGGATCGGCCGCGACGGTTTATCATGCTGCGCTGCCGCCCGTTGCCCGTGCGACAAGGGGCTGTTCCATTCGCCCACCCTGGAGGCGCCCGCCATGCCTGATCTGCCCAAGCCTGCTGCCATCCCTGAATTCCCCGTGTGCCACGCCCGTGGCGGCACCTCCACCGGGCTGATCCTGGCCCGCGAAGCGCTGCCCCGGGACGAAGCGCTGGTGGAAGAGTTGCTGCGCCACCTGATGGGCGTGCCGCTGCAGGGCGAGTGGCCGGGCAATACCCAGATCACCGGCCTGGGGCGCGGCGGGCCCACCAGCAACAAGGTGTTCATCGTCGAGCGCCGCCCCGGCGAGACGCGGATGATCAGCACCCTGGCGCAACTGGCGGCGGGCAAGAGCGCCATCGACTGGAGCGTCAACTGCGGCAACATGTCCGCGGCGTTGCCGCTGTATGCCCTGCAGCGCGGCTGGCTGGAGCCCGGGGAGGGCGGTGGGCAGATCGAGATCTACAACAGCAACACCCAGACCACGATGTATGCGCGCCTGGGCTTCGCCAATGGCCGGCTGCTGAGCGACACGCGGATTCCCGGGGTCAACGGGGTGTTTCCCGGGGTCGACCTGTTTCTCGACAAGCCGGTGGGGGCCAAGACCGGCGCGCTGTTCCCCACCGGCAAACGGGTGGACCTGCTGGACGGCATTGCCGCCACCTGCATCGATGTGGCGGTGCCCATGGTCATCCTGCGTGCGGCGGACCTGGGCAAGAACGGCGAGGAAACCCCGGCCCAGCTGGACGCCGACCCGCAATTCAAGGCGCGCCTGCTGGAACTGATGGTGCTGGGCGGGTTGCGCATGGGCCTGCGCAAGCGCGATGGCAGCCTGATGAGCGCCGACGACCTGCGGCGCAGCGAAACCATCCCGAAGATCTGCATCGTCAGCCCAGCGCGAGAGGGTGGGGATATTGCCACCCGCTACTTCACCCCGCAGAACGCCCACCCGTCCCTGGCGGTGTCCGGCGGTTGCTGCCTGGCGGCGGCCTGCCTGGCCGAAGGCACCGTGGCCCACGCCCTGCTGGCGCGGGCGCCGGTGATAGGCGAGGAGCCGGGCGAGTACCCGCTGGCAATTGAAAACCCCGCCGGGGTGCTGGAGACCCTGATCAATGCCCGGCTGGCCGGCGGGGAGCTGCTGATCGATGGCGCTGCCTACCGGCGCAGCGCGCAGATCCTGCTGCAGGGCAGTACACCGCTGTACAACGCCTCCCCAGCGTTGATCGCCGCCCTCGGCTCCGTCTAACCACCACCGAGGCTCCTTCGCGGCCACACAGAGTCCAACCCTGCGCGTGCCCCGCTTCTTGTAGCCGCTGCCGAAGGCTGCGCACGAGCCGCAGGCTCGCAGGCGATCCCCCTGGCGCCGAGGCCCCTTCGGTGCCTATCGCAGCCTGCGGCAGCGGCTACAGACGGGCGGCTGTGGTTCAGCGCTGGGGGAAATCTCGGCGCAGGGCATCCAGCCCTGCCAGCAGCCGAGGCACGGAATTGCAGGCCAGGGGCAGCGTCACTTGGCAGCCGTCCAGCCGTTGCTCCGGGTTCAGCCAGGGCGGTGCGGCTTCAAGGCAAAAGTGGATCTGGATCTGCGGCTCGGGGCCGCCCAGGTAGTGAAACGCCAGGCAAGGCTCGGTGAACCAGCAAGGCCGGGGAGGGCCTTCGGGCTGATCCAGGGCCTGTAGCCACTGGGCCAACTGATCGAGCTCGTGAGTCCTCAGGCAGGCATCCTTGAAACGCCAGTCGCCCTGGGGATGCTCGATGCGGCCCTGCACCATCAGCCAGTTGGCGTCCAGGTGATCGTGGCTGCCAGGGAACTGGTAGCCAAGGATGTCCAGCTCCACCCGCAGCTCAGGTGGGGCCCTGAATATCAGGGGCATATCAGCGAGCCTCGCCGCCATCGGGAAGAAACTGCGGCACCTTCTGCCGCAGCAACTGGATCAGTTCCGGGTCCATGAACTCGTAATCATCGGGAATGTTCAGGCAGACAATCTGCTGCTCGCGCAGCTGCGTCTTGAAGCGCTTGCGCAGTTTTTCCCGGTGGCGGGTTTCCATCACCACAATCAGCCCGGCCCATTCCACCAGCTCCGGGCCCAGGGGCACCTGGGCGTCGTGGTTGAGGCCCGCCGAAGCGGTCTCGATCCCCGGCCAGTCGGCAAACACCTGCTCGGCGGTGGGGCTGCGCAGCTTGTTCTGGCTGCAGACAAACAGGACATTGAGCATTGGGCCGAACTCCTTGGCACAGACGCCCGGCCCGTAAAGGGCGGGGCAAAGGTGCTGATTTTTCGGGGCTTTGGCCGCGCTGTCCAGCTACTTGTGACGGGGCGGGCGAATGGCGTTGGTCAGCGCAAGTTGCCCGTCAAGGGCTGTGGCTGCGAAACTGCCGGCCCCTTTACTCGCATCGCCCAGGCCATGTCCGCAGCCTTATTCACCTCACCCCATCTGGGCCTGGCCCTCAGGCGCTGGCGCCTGTTGCACCGGGTCAAACAGCAGCACGCCGCCGAGCTGTTCGGCGTGGCGCAGTCGAGCATTTCCCGCTGGGAAAACGGCCGGCAGGCCATGGAACCGGCAGAGCGCGCGCGCCTGGAACAACTGCTGGCAGCCAACCTCAGCGCCGCCGCCGATCAGGCCCTGGCGCGGCTGGTGAACGACAGCCCGCGCGCCGTGCACCTGGTGTGCGACCTGACCCACCGCCTGCTGGCCTGTTCGCCGACCTGCGCCGGGCAGTTCGGTGTGCCCTTGAGCGAGCTGCTGGGCCAATCCCTGTGGGGCTTCTGTACCGAGGAAATCATCCGCAAGGAGACCGCCCTGGATGACCTGGGCTGGCGCGCAGCACTGGCGCCGCCGTCCCTGGAGTTCTTCAGCGGCCGCAACGATTCGGCCATCGTGCCCATCGCCCCCAGCCAGTGCCGCTGGACCCGCCTCAACCTGTCCGACGGCAACGCCGTGCGGCTGGTGGAAACCCTCTGAAGCGCTTGTCGAGGCACGCCACGCATATTTTATCCGTGGCCCCGGCAGCACCCCTTGGCTAGTCTGGTTAGCCATCGCTCGCCGCCTTTCAGTGCCGGCTGTGTTTTGCCCAACCGCGCAGGTCTTTCCATGAACAGTGAACTTCTCAGCGGCCGCCTCGACTTTCTCCGTGAAGCGGAAAAACTCAAGGACGTGCTGCGCAGCGCCCACACCTCCAGCGGCCGCCAGGAAAGCACCGCCGAGCACAGCTGGCGCCTGTGCCTGATGGCGCTACTGTTCGAAGACCAACTGGGGGACCTGGACCTGCTGCGGGTGCTGAAGCTGTGCATCGTCCACGACTTGGGGGAGGCCATTCACGGCGACATCCCGGCGGTGGCACAGGCGGCGCACCCGAACAAGAGCCAGCAGGAACGCGACGACCTGCGATACCTCGCCCGGGCCCTGGACGCCCCGGCCCGCCAATGCCTGTTGGATCTGTGGGATGAATACGAGGGCGCCGCCAGCGCCGAGGCGCGCACGGTCAAGGCCCTGGACAAGCTGGAAACCCTGCTGCAACACACCCAGGGTCAGAACCCGGCGGGTTTCGACTACCGCTTCAACCTCGATTACGGTCGCCGCTACACCGACGCCAGCCCGTTGTTCCAGGCCCTGCGCCAGCAGATCGATGCCGACACCCAGCGCCGCCTGGACGCCCAGGCTCAGGCCGCGGTTCACCATCGGCTGCGCTAAACAAGCCCGGGCGCCGCTCACCAGATCCAGGGAGGTTCCCAGGGGGCAGGGCGCCCCGCGCAGAAACCTTGCAGGCGTCATGGTTTTTTTCTGCCAGGGTCATCAAGCGGGTCTATTTTTACCTTCGCTTGCCGTTCACTACGCTTTTCATACGCACGTCCAGCCTCGGGCCCATATCGAGCAGCCGGGTCGGGATGACCGAAGGAGAGTCCCATGTCCAACGAATCCAAGTGCCCGTTCAAACACACCGCCGGCGAAGGCACCAGCAACCGTGACTGGTGGCCCGGCCAACTGAACCTGAAGATCCTCCACCAGCACTCGCACCTGTCCGACCCCATGGCCGAGGGCTTCGACTACGCCGCCGAATTCAACAGCCTGGACCTGGCCGCGGTGAAGCGCGACCTGCTGGCGTTGATGACCGACTCCCAACCCTGGTGGCCGGCGGATTTCGGCCACTACGGCCCGCTGTTCATCCGCATGGCCTGGCACAGCGCCGGCACCTACCGCATCGCCGATGGCCGTGGCGGCGCCGGGGCCGGGCAGCAGCGCTTCGCCCCGCTCAACAGCTGGCCGGACAACGTCAGCCTGGACAAGGCGCGGCGGCTGATCTGGCCGATCAAGCAGAAGTACGGGCGCAAGATTTCCTGGGCCGACCTGATCATCCTCACCGGCAACGTCGCCCTGGAATCCATGGGTTTGAAGACCTTCGGCTTTGCCGGTGGCCGACAGGACGTCTGGGAGCCGGAAGACAACGTCTACTGGGGCAGCGAAACCACCTGGCTCGACGACCAGCGCTACAGCGGCGACCGCGAGCTGGAGAACCCCCTGGGGGCGGTGCAGATGGGCCTGATCTACGTCAACCCGGAAGGCCCCAACGGCAATCCCGACCCGCTGGCGGCAGCTCGCGACATCCGCGAAACCTTCGCCCGCATGGCCATGGACGACGAAGAAACCGTGGCCCTGATCGCCGGCGGCCACACCTTCGGCAAGACCCATGGCGCAGGCCCCGCAACCCACGTCGGCCCGGAACCGGAAGCCGCCGGCCTGGAAGAACAGGGCCTGGGCTGGAACAGCAGCTTCGGCAGCGGCGTCGGTGGCGACGCCATCACCAGCGGCCTGGAAGTGATCTGGACCACCACCCCGACCCGCTGGAGCAACGACTTCTTCGACCACCTGTTCGGCTTCGAATGGGAGCTGACCACCAGCCCCGCCGGCGCCCACCAATGGCAACCCAAAGCCGGCGCCGGTGCCGACAGCGTGCCCGACCCTCACGACCCGAGCCGACGCCGCACGCCGTCGATGCTCACCACCGATCTGTCGCTGCGTTTCGACCCGGCTTACGAGGCCATCTCCCGGCGCTTCCACCAGCACCCCGAGCAACTGGCCGACGCCTTCTCCCGGGCCTGGTTCAAACTCACCCACCGCGACATGGGCCCGCGCGCCCGCTACCTGGGCCCGGAAGTGCCGGCCGAAGAGCTGATCTGGCAAGACCCGATTCCGGCGGTGAACCATCCACTGATCGACGCTCAGGACATCCAGCAGCTCAAGGGCCAGATCCTCAATTCCGGCCTGTCGGTTGCGCAACTGGTGTCCACCGCCTGGGCCTCGGCCTCGACCTTTCGCGGCTCGGACAAGCGCGGCGGCGCCAACGGCGCACGGATTCGCCTGGCCCCGCAAAAAGACTGGGAGGTCAACCAACCGCAGCAACTGGCCCAGGTGCTGCAAGGCCTGGAAGCCATCCAGAGCGCCTTCAACAGCGCCCAGGCCGCTGGCAAACGCGTATCCCTGGCGGACCTGATCGTCCTCGGCGGCTGCGCGGCGGTGGAGTTGGCGGCAAACAATGCCGGCTACAGCATCAGCGTACCGTTCGCCCCGGGGCGCATGGACGCCAGCCAGGAACAGACCGACGTCGAATCCTTCGCCGTGCTCGAACCCGTGGCCGATGGCTTTCGCAACTACCTCAAGCCGGTCAGCGGCGTCACCGCCGAAGCCCTGCTGGTGGACAGAGCGCAACTGCTGACCCTCACCGCCCCGCAACTGACCGTGCTGCTGGGCGGCCTGCGAGTGCTGGGGGCCAACGTCGGGCAATCGCCCCACGGCGTCTTCACCTCGCGCCCGGGCACCCTGAGCAACGACTTCTTCGTCAACCTGCTGGACATGGGCACCCAATGGAAACCCCAGTCCGAGGCCCGCGACCTGTACGAAGGCAGCGACCGCGCCACGGGGCAATACAAATGGAGCGGTACTCGGGTCGACCTGCTGCTGGGCTCCAACTCGCAACTGCGGGCCCTGGCCGAGGTGTATGCGGCGGCGGATGCGGGGGAGCAGTTCGTGAAGGACTTTGTCGCCGCCTGGGACAAAGTCATGAACCTGGACCGGTTCGATCTGCGCTGAGAGGTTTGCAAACCGGGTAAAACCACAACGCCTCCCTAGGGAGGCGTTGTTGCAGAGCGCTCGCGGCCCTTCAGCCATGAGCCCCGCCAATCAACGAGCACCGCGCTTGCAGCGCCCGCCCGACGCTCTACTTGGCCTTGAGGTACTCATTAAGAAACGCCTGGGCATCGCCATAGCTGGACAGGTTGCTGTCATAGCCCACCTTCAGCGGCTTGGCCTCACCCGGCAGATGCAGCTCGCCATAGCCTTCCTGAAGCAGCAACACCACGAACTTCTGCCCGTCCACCTGAGTGAAGTAACGGGTGTCGCGGTCGGTTTGCTCCACGTTCATTTTCTGAATGCGCATGTTCCAGTCATGGTCGGCGTCCTCCACCTGCACCAACGCCTGATTGGCGCTGCGCTCACCGATGCGCAAGGTCCAGACCTTCACCCCGTGCGGCCCGGTGTAGGCCAGGATCTTGTCCGCCACCTGTGGCCGTTCCTCGGCCTGGGCCAGCCCGGTTCCCAGTACCCACGCCATGACCCATGCGGCCGCCCAACGGTAATAAAGCTGCATCCTTCTAGCTCCTGAACATGAAAAGGGGCGGATATTGAAGCCGACCCGTGCTGCGCTGCCAAGCACCCAAGGCAACAGGCGGGATAAAAAACCTTCGCGCACAACCCACGCCGGGCCGCCCGCGAGTGGGTTACCATCCGCCGCCTCGGCGCCCCGCACGCGCTTGAGCGATGCACTGGCCCGGCAAGGCCGCCGGTCAACTTCCCGCCTCATCAGGACCCAGCCCCATGAGCCAACTCACCGCACTGATCGCCCAAGCCCAAGCCGGGCTTTCGGTCCAGCAAAACATTCCCCAGGAACGCTGGGAGGCCATCGCCACCCAGTGCGGCGCCGAGGAAATCGCTGAGATCAAAACCCGCATCGCCTCACTCAAGGCCGCCAGGGAAGCCGTCGAAGACTGGGACGGCGACACCCGCGATGACCTGTATTTCGCCATCGCCCACTTCACCCGCCTGCTGGAACTGGCCAGCGCCCACGTACAAGGTGAATGAGCATGCCGATCGATAGCGCAGCGGATTATTTCGAGAGCAGCGAGGGCGCCGTGCGCCTATGGATAGAGCAGGGCAGTGCCATTCATCTCAAGGCCATCAGCCCGCACAACGACCCGGTGGAACTGACGGCAGAACAGGCCCTGGAACTGGCCCAGGCACTGCAACGTTTGGCCCGCCGCCTGGCCGACTGAATGAGCGCCACGCTGCGGCTGACGCCCCCCTGGCGCCCGAGCCCACTCAGACAAAATCCGCCGGCTCGAAGCGCTCGCGGGTGTCCATGCGGATAACACGCAGGCCCAGCGTCTGCAGATGGGACTCATACAGCCCCAGGGCGCAATAACTGATCAGCAAGCTGCGGCGGCGCGCACCACTGGGGTTCAGACTGGCCCCATGCACCAGATCGGCATCGAACAGCAGCACGTCCCCCGCATTGCCCGCCAACTGCACCACCCGGGATTCATCACTGAAATCAAAGGGTGCCAACCGCTCCCCGGGGCGATGACTGCCGGGCACGATGCGCGTCGCGCCATTGGCCGGCCCATAGTCATCGAGATAGACCAGCGCCGTGACCCGGTCACCGAGGCGCTGATCCGATAGATCCCGGTGCAATACCTGATGACCACCCCCCGCCAACGGCTCGCGGCCCTCCACCTGCGCCAGAAAAAAGCCTTCCCCGATCAACTCCCCGGCCACCGCCAACACCGCCGGCAAACGACACACCGCCTGCACCCGTGCATCCAGATCCACCAGCGCATGCCGCCAATCCGCCCCCCGAGGCACCGGCCATTGCTCAGGCGCAATCACTCCCGCCTCGAACGTGGCCCGCAGCTCATCCAACCAGCCGGCGGGTACTGCCTGACGCAGCAACTGGTAACCGTTTTGATGGAGCTGTTCGCGGTCGATCATGAGGGGGCAGATGTCCTTATCCGGGCTGGGGGAGAGCATAACGGCTCGCTAATCCGAGCGACATAACCGGCTACGGTTTAGCGGTTGCCCCAGCGTGAGAAGACCGCCTAGTCTGCTGCGGTCGCTGCAAAATCAGCGACCGGGCCTGAGAACCCGGTAAGATGCAGGCGCACAAGCGCCCGCCCATGAATGCAGGCGCATTTTTGTGCCCGTCTGTTCGTGTTATGGCGGCTGTGCGTGGGAGACCTTCGGGTCTGCCGGGTTCCTGTATCTCCGGTTTCTCAGCCCGCGCACAGCTGCCACCCACTCGCCTGAGAACGAAGGTGGCCGCTCTCATTACCGATATGGGAGTTTCAATCATGTACGCCCGTAATCTGTGTGGATCTTCCCTTCGCAATACCCGTCTCCTGGCTGTTGTAGGAGGTGTCCGATGAGCGCTTCAGCCTCAGTCAAGACACTGGGTTTCGTCACCTTTGGCAGTTGTGCCGATCCTGAACTAGAGCTGTTTCGCGTGAACGCTGATGTGCCTTTGGAGCAGGCGTTGGAGCATGCCTCTACGTTGCTTTACTACGCCAAGAAGCTAGCGCTGGATGCCGCTATGGAAGAGCAGGGCGAGCGCTATGCTTGGGCTTCGCACTTCTTGGCGGAGATGGGGAAGGCGGTGATTGATGATGTGTGTTTGGGATTGGGGGGAAGAGGGACCGAAGGAGAGGCTCTGAGTAGGGCTACACCGTACTAAGTAGATAGAAGCGCCGCTTATTGTTGGTTAATAAGCGGCGTCTTTGTGGTTTTAGGGGGTAACTTTCGGAAAACAGCGGTCATTCAGATAAACCTAAAAATAGGGGTATTCAGCAGATAAATTTCACCGAGGAACATTCTCACTATTGGCTTTGCTGCGCTTCATGCTTCTGTAGGTACTCCAGCGCTGGCTAAGTTTTCCATATCTGAATTGGAATAAGTATGGTATCGGTGATGGAGCTCTCTCGATAGCCGCATTGTAATCTGAAATAAGAAGTAAAAGGTCAGATTCTGGATGGTCGCGCAAGGCAGCTATCTCCACTCGCCGGAGAATTTCATCGATAGCAGTTGCTGAATCTTTATAGGAAAAAAGCAACCCGAGGACGTCAGAAGATATGAAGAATGCCATTATCGCCAAGAACACCCGATAAATTGAGATTAGCCACTCATGTGTTGCAGAAATTATGGCAGCTACACTAAGCGAAAACGCGATAACAAGGGAGGTCCATAGCACGAAATTCATAACTGTTGCGCTGGCATGCTGAAGATCGCTCGTCCAGAAAGCCGACTCTTCGATAAGCTCGGCGAGCCGCTTGTAGCTTGGAAATTCGCGAGTTGAAAATCTATCCTCTTCTCTACTAAGTGGCTTGCCAGCAATGGAAACATTGAAGTTATTAATGATTCTTTGCTGCTGCTCTTTTGATGGTACTCTATTTAGGCCGCTCATCAAAAGCACCGTCCGACGCGCTTGATCTCCCGATACTCTATATTTTTGTTGTAATTGGCTAAGCCACAACCAAGCCCCCAGAAGCATGAAAGCTAATAGCGCGATTACCAGAAGCGCTATGCTGTTATCGAAAAAAACAGAAAGGGCAGCCAGTATGGCCACAAGCAGTTGAATGAATATCATCCTTCCACGGAGTTTATCAGCCTTTTCTAACTCCGCTGTTTGATGGGTTAGTAGGCGGTTTACGCTAAATTTTTTTGCAGAGCATATAAGTGCGAGCTCTATAAAGTCTTTTTTTCCTAGCGAATATGATTCAATATCATCGGAATGAGCTTCTGCAAGTTTATATTTAAGTGTTGCATAATCATCTGCTAGTTTTTTATCCTCAGATAGCTCTTCCTTAAAAGCCAACATGTCTTGAGCCCATTTTTGGTCTGGCTCGCAAATATGAATATGAAAACCTACGCCGCCTTCTGCAAGATATTTTGTTAGAAAGACCCTTGGTGTACTCTCGCAGGTCTCACTTACATAATAATTTAAATCTTTAAGACCATTTACTATTTCTGCTGCTGAGTCCCAATCTTTGACAGATATCAATATATCTACGATGGGTTTTCCGGGAAGGTTTTTGACCGAGGTTGAGCCGACGTGATCAATAAAAAAAGAGAGAAAGTTAAGCTTGCTTTTTATAATCTCAGCCTCGTTGTTGAATATTTTTTTCCAGTCGAGGTCGTGCTGAGATATAACTAATGGCTTTTTCATACGCTTTTCTTAATGTGAACTTTGAGTGAGAAGTTTGGGTGGGCTATTTTTCTAAATCGAAAAAGTGCGCGTCGCCCGTATGATTTTGCATGAAGTAGTAAATGACTATTTTACTTCTAACCATCTGAGATTATGTTTATGATTAAGTATAAAAAGCGTCTGAATTGGATGCCTAATGGCAGTATTTAAATACCCGTCTGTGAGGTTGAGGTGTCCGCAAAGTCAAGGTGACTCCAACATTGGTTTGAGTACGCGTAGCAAGTAAGCAGTTCGCCATTATGGCGTCAAATGTCCGTTCCAAGGCAGTCGCTTTGGGTCGATGACTGCTCCGATACTTAACAAACACCCGTTATAGAGGATAGCAAGTGTTCGGTCAGACTAACTACGGCACCAAGAAATATATGCCGGACGATTTTTTCAGGTAAAGAGCATTTCCTTGTTGTGACACCTATAAGGTAATTGGAGTTGGCGCGCCAGTTGTCGCAGCCTGTTTAGCAAGGAGCTGGGTCTCTAGGTCGATAGCGCTATCGACCATTACGCTCTCGTCTTGATTGCGAAGCCATTGATATAGCTTGTCTGGGATAGGCCAACTATCCCTCCGCTTGATGTATAACTGGTCCTGTACCATTTGGCACATCTTAAGAAGTTCTTCCTCACTATTGACTGGGCTCTCAATAGCGTCAGTAAGGTGGTCCATGAGACGTTGTGTATCCTCAATCGCTTTTTTGTTGCCGGAATACACCGCATATCCAAAGTCAGCGACAGGGCCTGCCAATGCCACCAAATTTGTTAAGGCGCTGAGTGTTGATAAATTCATGTAAATGCTCAGCCCCAAGGCGGCACCAAAAATCACAAAACCCAGAATTAAGAAAATAGTATTAACCTTGGAACGCAAATTGGCGTCCCATGAAAGGCAGGCATTCTGACAAATCAATACTTGGTAGGGATGAATTAACTTATCATCCCTCAGCGCATACCAGTTTTCAAACGGCGCCGTCCCCTCTCTTTTAAGAAGCCACTCGCCGTGTTTAGCCACTAGCGCTGAATTAGGCGCAGAGCCTACCAAGGGAGTATTCAACGCCAACCCAAAAAGCTTTCTATCTACTTGGTCCTGGATTTTTGCTGCATCCTCCTTGTTTTTTTCAATTACTCCAGCCACCAGGATTTTATCTAGAGTCAAGACAATAACGGACACTACGGCGACCAAATTCGAAATATCGATCGGTTTAAATCCAAAATATTTACCAACCATCGCGCTATTCAATGCAATAGAGAGGAATGCCATTACACTGACAAGAACGACATTCAACATTAAGTAAAAATTTTGGCCTTTCTTAGCCAGTGTGTACAATCTCCGTGCTGCAGCGAGTCGCACCAGAAAATAATGATCATTCTGTTTAGTGCGGATCCCCATTAACCGTACTCCGGAAATTCAGTGCCGAAAATCTCGCGCCACTTATTAATACACTCTTTATGAGTTTGACACTCAACTTCCAATCTGCGGGCCTCTATTGCTTTTTCTTTGTCGGAGCTGGCTTTGTTGTAAATCCTCAACCTATCCTCAATGCTGATATCGTTTAGATTGTGCTGAAAGCCCTTTGGGTCGGGGACGATAAAAAAAATTGCGTTTAGTACGGATTGGAACGCATTAGGAAGCTCGATATCGATGTAGTCCGAGCAGGTCAGTGCAGTTTCATAATGATTAAGGATGATGTTCTCTAAGAGGTAGGACGACATCGTAGGCATCGTCGCACGAGCATTCCAGTACTTCATGATTCGGATGATATTCAGTACTTTTCCTGCATGTTGCTGATTAATTCGAGTGGTTCTTTCTTGATCAATTCTTGGATCTGCTTTTTTCCAGTTTCCTGTGCCATCAGGAATTAGATAAAAATTTTTGTTATTGATAAGAGTCGTTATGAAGCAAGGGGCGATATCGAAAGACCAGTCCTTGTTGTTCAGCTTCAATACCACTACCTCTTGCCGGCGATTTACTTCAGAACTGCGATAAGCATAAAGTGCCTCGACAGAGGATTTGAATTTATTAAGAATCTTGATCGAGTTTAACGTTTTGCTGTCGTCATTAGTGAACTGATAAAGATTTGTTTGGGAGCTATTGACATAAATCTTGATTACGCCATCCAGCTCTTCAATATAGTACGCCTCGCTGCCGTTCATGCAGAAAAACATGTCAACGTCATCCAACGGTCGCTTTTTCGTTTTTCGAGCAAATGAGCCAAAATTGATATCAGCATCTGTATACAGAACGGGGAAATAAGTCACCTCAGCTTCAAGGCGCTGAATGCGGTTACGGAGATTGTCCCGATCAGTCCTGGCTGCCCTGCTGTCTTCAGCAGACAAGTTAACAGTTTCGCTAAGAAACCTATTGAAAGCAGTATTGACGTTTGTTGGCATTTCCTTTTACACACTCCCTGTAGCTATTTGCCATCCCGGACGTATTCAACACGAGACAGAGGCAATTATCCAGCATTCCTGATGATGCCATATTGAAATCTAAATGCCATCACCTGCATTAGCAATTAACAAGGCGATTGGCTGACAGTCTTTCAGCGTCTTGAATCGTCTCTGAGACGCCGGCACATTCAAAGGGTCGTTTCTGACTGATAAGGTCAAGCGGGTGGCATCCATTTTGATCGGCTGCATAGGGTCAACGTCAGATTTGGCCGAAAGTGGTCGTTTATGAGCGGCTACTATTGGCTCAGAGTGTGTAAAAACGCTTCACCAAAATTGCAGTGTGCGCGTCTACGTTAAATCTGAAATTTATCGGCACGTAGGGATGTGGATTTCGCGTAGAGGCGCGATTTTCAGTCCAGTTTTGAGTTCCTGCCGCGCTCAAAAACGTTTTTACACAGCCTCGGCTGGTAGCAGCCGTTCGGTTAAGCCGCTGATCTACTCCCCCCTCAAAACGTCGGCGGCGTAATCACCCACAACACCACCGCATCCTCCTCCCCTGGGTTCCCATACTTATGCGGCTCCTGGCTGGAAAAGCTAAAGCTATCCCCCTCACTCAGCTGAAAATACCGTTCCCCCACCCACAGCTCAAAGCTCCCCGACAGCACATACCCGGCTTCTTCCCCCTCATGGCTGTAACTCTCCTTGCTGTAGGTCCCCGGCGGAAACCGTGAGTGCAGAAACTCCAGCTGCCGGGTCGGTTGCGGGGTCAGCAGTTGATCGATAATCCCGTTCTCATAATTCACCTGCAGCCGCTGTTTCTTGCGTACCACATAGCCTTGGTCTTCAGGTGCCGTCTGGGTTTCGCTGGCGAAGAACCATTGGATGGTCACGCCCAGGCTGCGGGCGATGTTGAACAGGGCGGGGATGGAGGGGTAGGCGAGGTTGCGTTCCAGTTGGCTGATGTAGCCGGCGGTGAGTTCGCTCTGCTGGGCCAGTTCGCTCAGGGTCAGGCCGCGGCGTTTGCGCAGGCCGCGGATGCGGGTGCCAAGAAACTGTGGGCCGCCAGGGGCCTGGTTGTCGCTGCCGGGCTCGGGCGGGGTGCTCACGGGCGGCGTCTTGCTGCTTTGGTTCATGGCGGGCTCCAGGCCTGGAAGACGGGCGCGTCCGGGCGCCCGTCCTGCAAAAGCCCTGGAGTATAAAGCAGCCTCAAAGCGCCCAGGCGACTTTCAAGCCTTCATGGATGGCTTCTTCCACGGTGCGCGGTGCCAGGCAGTCGCCGATGCGTTGGAAGGGCACCAGGCCTTTGAGTTGCTGGCCGAGGTCGTCCACGGATTGGTGGCCTTGGCACAGGACGAGGCTGTCGACGTTTTCCAGCAGCATGGGTTCGCCGCTGGCGGTGTGTTGCAGGTACACGGTGCTGTCGTCGCAGCCGTAGAGGCGGGCGTAGGGGATGATCGGGATCGCCAGTTTGTGCAGTTCGCCGGCCAGTTGGTCGCGCACGTACAGCGGCAGGCTTTCGCCGCAGTGGGTGCCGTTGACCGCCAGTTGCACTTGGTGCCCGGCGCGTACCAGGCGCTCGGCGATGCCGGGGCCGATCCAGTCGCAGCGCCAGTCGGCCACCACTACGCTGCGGCCCAGTTGCACTTCGTCGCGCAGTACTTGCCAGGCGTCCACCACTTGCAGGTCGCCGCCGCGTTCGAAGTTCGGCCAGTAGGGCTGGGCGCCGGTGGCGATGATTACGTGGTCGGGGTTTTCGCGCTCGATCAGGGCGCGGTCGACTCGGGTGTTGCGCACCACTTCGACGCCGGCCAGTTGCATTTCCCGTTGCAGGTTGGTGCTGGCGCCGCCGAATTCGCTGCGCCGGGGCAGCAGTTGCGCCAGTTGGATCTGGCCGCCCAGTTGCGCGCTGGCTTCGTAGAGGGTGACGCGGTGGCCGCGTTGCGCGGCGACGGCGGCGGCTTTCATCCCGGCCGGGCCGCCGCCCACCACCAGGATGCGTTTGCCGCGGGCGCTGGGCTTGGGCTGGCCGTAGAGCAGCTCGCGGCCGGTTTCCGGGTGCTGGATGCAGGAGATCGGCAGGCCCTTGTGGAAGTGGCCGATGCACGCCTGGTTGCAGGCGATGCAGGCGCGCACGTCATCGCTGTTGCCGCTTTCGCTCTTGTTGGGCATCTGCGGGTCGCAGATCAGCGCACGGGTCATGCCGCAGACGTCGGCCTGGCCCTTGGCGATGATCGCTTCGGCTTCCTGGGGCTGGTTGATGCGCCCGGTGACGAACAGCGGGATCGACAGCCCAGCCTTGAAGGTGCCGGCTTCCCGGGCGAGATAAGCCGCTTCCACCGCCATGGGCGGGACTATGTGCACGGCGCCGCCGAGGGAGGCGGAGGTGCCGGCGACTATGTGCACGTAGTCCAGTTGCCCTTGCAGCAACTGCACGGCGGCCAGGGATTCGTCTTCGGTGAGGCCTTCGGGGTCGCGTTCATCGGCGGAAATCCGCAGGCCGATGATGAAGTCGGCATCGGTGCTGGCGCGCATGGCGCCGAGGATTTCCCGGATAAAGCGCAGGCGCTGTTCCAGTTCGCCGTTGTAGCCGTCGGTGCGGCGGTTGACCCTCGGGTTGATGAACTGTGCCGGCAGGTAGCCGTGGCTGGCCACCAGTTCCACGCCGTCCAGCCCGGCCTGATGCAGGCGCCGGGCGGCATCGGCGTAGCCCTGGATGATCTCGTCGATCATGTCCTGGTCCAGGGCCCGGGGCATGACCCGGAAGCGTTCGTTGGGCACCGCCGAAGGGGCGTAGGCCACGGCCAGCAGGCCGTCGGCGGACTCCATGATTTCCCGCCCCGGGTGGAAGATCTGCGACAGCACCACGGTGCCGTGGGCGTGGCAGGTTTCGGCCAGGCGCCGGTAGCCGTCGATGCAGGCGTCGTCGGTGGCCATCAGCACGTGGCTGGTGTAGCGCGCACTGTCGTGGACCCCGGCCACCTGCAGCACGATCAGGCCGACGCCGCCTTCGGCCCGGGCGCGGTGGTAGGCAATCAGCTGTTCGTTGACCAGGTTGTCGGTGGGCATCGAGGTGTCGTGGCCGCTGGACATGATGCGGTTCTTCAGGCGTTTGCCACGGATCTGCAAGGGTTCGAACAGGTGCGGGAAGGCGCTGGTCATTGCGGTGACTCCAGGCGGGCCAAGGGCAGGGGGCGGGGCCTTGGCGTTGTTATTGTTGGCCTATCAAAATTTACCGCCAGTAAAAAATCAACTTGTTTTTTTACTAAGGCTTGCAGTAGCTTCGATCTGCGCCCGCTCCCGGGGCCAACCTCACAACAATAAAAAAGGGCTGTGCCGGCGCCTGCCGGTGTGGCACCGCGAAGAGGATTCACAGATGAAAGCGCTCACCCGCAAGCACGGTTGTTCTTTCCTGGCCCTGAGCCTCGCCCTGGGTCTGACCCTGGGCCAGGGCACTGCCCAGGCAGCCCCCGACATGGTGGTCGTGGCGTACGGCGGAGCCGGACAAAAAGCCCAGGATGTGGCGTTGTTCCAACCCTTCTCTAAGGCCGATGGCAGCAAGCTGATCCAGAGCGAATACAACGGCGAAATGGCCCGGATCAAGGTCATGGTCGACACCGGCAACGTCGACTGGGACGTGGTGCAGATCGAAGGCCCGGACCTGATGCGCGGCTGCGACGAAGGCATGTACGAGCCCCTGGACTGGAAGGCCCTGGGCCGTGCCGAGCAGCTGATTCCCGATGCCGCCCAGCCCTGCGGTTCGGCGGTGCTGGTGTGGAGCGTGGCCATTGCCTACGACCGCAACAAGCTGGCCAAGGCCCCGACATCCTGGGCGGATTTCTGGGACGTCAAACAGTTCCCCGGCAAGCGCGGCCTGCGCAAGCGCGCGGTGTACAACCTGGAATTCGCCCTGATGGCGGACGGGGTCAAGGTCGAGGACGTGTACAAGGTCCTGGCCACGCCCCAAGGGGTGGAACGGGCCTTCGCCAAGCTGACTGAACTCAAGCCGTACATTCAGTGGTGGGAAGCCGGCGCCCAGCCGGGGCAGTGGCTGGCCGCCGGTGATGTGGTGATGACCTCGACCTACAGCGGCCGCATCGCCGTGGCCGCCCAGGCCGGCGCGCCGCTGGCGGTGGTGTGGCCCGGCAGCCTCTACGGCATGGACTACTGGGCGATCATCAAGGGCTCGAAACACGTGGATCAGGCCAAGCGTTTCATCGCCTTCGCCAACACTCCCGAGGTCCAGGTCAACTACGTCAAGCAGATCCCCTATGGCCCCACCAACACCCTGGCCGCGGCCAAGCTCGACCCGGCGCTGGCGCAGTGGGTGCCGACCTCGGAACAGAACCTCAAGGACGCCCTGGCGATGAACGTGGAGTTCTGGGTTGATCATGGCGAAGAGCTGGAAGAGCGCTTCAACGCCTGGGCCAGCAAGTAAGCGCAACGGGCTGGACGCCTGCGGATGTCCGGCCCTATTGTTTGCCAGCCCAACAGCCTGGAGGACTCCAACAATGAACAATATCGCTCCCAGCCCCCACGCCCTGACCGAGCGCAGCGCCACCGAACAGCGCCTGCGCGAAGAGCTGGCGGCCTGTTACCGGTTGATCGCGCACTTTCGCATGACCGACCTGATATTTACCCATATCTCGGTGCGCCTGCCCGGGCCCGAGCATCACTTCCTGATCAACCCCTACGGCTTGATGTTCGATGAAATCACCGCCTCCAACCTGGTGAAGATCGACCTCAATGGCGAAGCCGTGGAGCCGTCGCCGTACCCGGTGAACCCGGCGGGGTTCGTGATTCACAGCGCCATTCATGGCGCCCGGGAAGATGCCCAGTGTGTGCTGCACACCCACACCAAGGCCGGTTGCGCGGTGGCGGCGCTCAAATGCGGCTTGCTGCCGGTGAACCAGATTTCCATGGAGTTCTATGGCCGCGTGGCCTACCACGATTACGAAGGTGTGGCCCTGGACCTGAGCGAGCAGCAACGTCTGGTGGCTGATTTCGGCGACAAGAGCGTGCTGATGCTGCGCAACCACGGCTTGCTCACTGTGGGCGAGACCGTGAGCCAGGCGTTTTTGCGCATGTATTACCTGGAGAAGGCCTGCGAGATTCAGCTGGCGGCCCAGGCAGCAGGGGAGATCGTGCTACCACCGGACGCGGTCTGTGCCCACACCGAGCGCCAGTTCAACGACCCGGGGCGGCCGCTGCAGGAAGGCGAACTCAACGACCCGGACGCCATGCAGCTGGCTTGGGCGGCGCTGTTGCGCTTGCTGCAACGCGTGGCCCCCGACTACCGCGACTGACCGCCCATGGCGCTGAAACAGGGGCTGGATGAGGCCGGGAAGCTTGCTGTACAGTCGTTCAGTTTTCGCCGTCCGGCCACCGTCCAAGGAACCCGCCCCATGAGCCAGGAAGCGCGCTTTTCCCGTCTGGAACCCGACCTGCGCAAGGCCGAGCTGATCGAGGCGACCCTGACCTGCCTCAAGCTGCATGGCTTCCAGGGCGCGTCGATCCGCAAGATTTCCGCCGAGGCCGGGGTCTCGGTGGGGCTGATCAGCCATCACTATTCCGGCAAGGACGAGTTGGTGGCCGAGGCCTATCGCGCGATCACCGGGCGGGTCATGAGCCTGCTGCGCGAGGCCATGGAGCAAGCCGCGCCTGATCCCCGGCAGCGGCTGTCGGCGTTCTTTCGCGCCTCGTTCTGCGCCGAACTGCTGGACCCGCGGCTGCTGGATGCCTGGCTGGCCTTCTGGGGCGCGGTGAAGACTGCCGACGCGATCAATCTGGCCCATGAACATTCCTACGCCGAGTACCGCAACGAACTGGCGAGCCTGCTAGGCCGGCTGGCCGGGGACCAGGGCTGGGAACGCTTCGACGCCGATCTGGCGGCCATCAGCCTCAGCGCCTTGCTCGACGGCCTGTGGCTGGAGTCCGGGCTCAACCCGGGCACCTTCAGCCCGCAGCAAGGCGTGCAGATCTGCGAAGCCTGGGTCGAGGGCTTGCTGGCCAGCCAGGGGCGCGGCTTCATCAGGCCGACATAGGGCTATTGATCGGTTGTTCAGTAATGGTTAGCGTGCGCAAGGCTTGATCTCCAATAAAAATAATCAGGAAACAGGCGATGACTCCTCGGGTATTGATCGTCGATGACGATCCGCTGATTCGCGAGCTGCTTCAGGCTTATCTCTCTCAGGAAGGCTACGACGTGCATTGCGCCGCCACCGCGGAGCAGGCGGAGAGCTTTCTCGGCCAGCACACGGTGGACCTGCTGATGCTGGACATCCGCCTGCCGGGCAAGGACGGCCTGACCCTGACCCGGGAGCTGCGGGTGCGTTCGGAAGTGGGGATCATCCTGATCACCGGGCGCAACGACGACATCGACCGGATCGTCGGCCTGGAATGCGGCGCCGACGACTACGTGATCAAACCCCTCAACCCCCGCGAGCTGGTGTCCCGGGCCAAGAACCTGATCCGTCGGGTGCGCCAGGCCAGCCCGCCCCAGGCCCCGGCCAACAGCCCGAGCCCGGTCAAGCAGTTCGCCGACTGGGCCCTGGACACCGACCGCCGCCGGCTGATCGACCCGCGGGGCGCTGAAACCCTGCTGACCCACGGCGAATACCAATTGCTCAGCGTGTTCCTGCGCAACAGCGGCCATACCCTGAGCCGCGACCAGTTGATGGACCAGATCCGCAACCGCGAATGGGTGCCCAGCGACCGTTCCATCGACGTGCTGGTGGGCCGCCTGCGGCGCAAGCTGCACGACGACCCGGCCGAGCCGGAGCTGATCATCACCATCCACGGCGCCGGTTACCTGTTCACCGCCAGCGTGGCGGCCTGAATTGCTGCGCCGCGCAGTGGGCCTGTGCCTGAGCCTGTGCTTGATCCTGCTGGCCGGCCCGACGTTCGCTGAACCCCGGCCCGTGCTGCGTTATTGCGACTACCCGGTGTACCCGCCGATTTCCTGGAGCGACGGCCAGCAAGTGCGCGGGCTGGCGCCGACCCTGGTGCGTCAGGTGCTGGGGGACCTGGGTTATCAGGTGCAGGTGGTGGTGCTGGGCAACTGGAAGCGCTGCCTGCTGGACGCCGCCGCGGGCCGGGTGGATGTGGTGCTGGCCTACAGCACCAGCCAGCGCCAGCAGGACCTGCTGTTTTCCCAGGTGCCGGTGCTGCGCGAAGAAGTCGCGCTGTTCGTCAACCGCCGCAGCCTGCCGCGCTTCGCGCACTTGCAGGACTTGCGGGCCTATCGCGGCGGCCTGCTGTTCGGCGAGAGCTACGGCCAGGATTTCGACCGCGAAGTGGTGCAGCACGGCAATATCGAATGGGTCTCCAGCAGCCAGCAGAACTTCGGCAAGCTGATCCGCCAGCGCATCGATTTCATCCCCCATGAACGCCGCACCGGGCAGCTGTTTATCGAGCAGCTACCGGGGGCCGAGGACATAGTCGCCTTGCCCCAGGCGGTGAGCGTCGACTACCTGCGCCTGGCGGTGTCGCGCCACTCGCCCGTGGCGCCGCGCATGGCCGAGATCGACGCGCAGTTGCAGCGCCAGGTGGACAGCGGCGCGGTGCAGCGCTGGCTTGGGCAAAGCCAGGACGACTACCGCGCCATGCTCAAGGCGCAACGGGAGACGGCGCCATGATCCCCCTGCGTTCCGGCGGCCTGTTGCGCCGCCTGCTGCTGTTTATCCTGCTGTTCAGCCTGTGCTTCACCGTGCTCGCCAGCAGCGTGCAGCTGTACTTCGAATACCGCCGGGAAATGCGCGACATCGACAGCCGCATGGAGCTGATCCGCGCCGGTTACCTGGGCAGCCTGGAACGCAACCTGTGGGACCTCAACCAGGAGCAGCTGACCGTGCAGTTGCAGGGGCTGGTGGACTTTTCCGATGTGGCCCGGGTGCACCTGATCAGCAACGACTTCGACTTGCAGCAGGGCAGTGCCGAGCTGATCGGGCCGCTGCGGGTCGAGCGTTTCCCCCTGAGCTACCAGCCGCCGTCCGGGCCGCTGCGCGAGCTCGGCGAGTTGCAGGTCAGCACCGATCTGGGGGCGGTGTACCGGCGCCTGTACGCCACCGGGCTGGCCAGCCTGTTGTGGATGAGCGTGTTTCTCTGCGGGCTGGCGGTGGCCTTGTCCGGGCTGTTCTACCGCCTGGTGACCCGGCACCTGCAAGTGATGGCCGATTTTGCCCGGCGCGTGGCGGCCGGCGAGCTGCACGAGCCCCTGCACCTGGACAAGCGCCAGCGCCCGGATGGCGACGAGATCGACACCGTAGCCCGAGCCCTGGACGACATGCGCCGGGCGGTGCTCGATGATGTGCAGCGCCGCGAAGCCGACCGCCTGGCCCTGCAGGACAAGCGCGATGAATTGCAGAAAATGGTCCAGCGCCGCACCGCCAGCCTGATGCACGCTAAGGACGAGGCCGAAGCCGCGAACCTCGCCAAGTCGCGCTTTCTGGCGACCATGAGCCATGAACTGCGCACCCCCTTGAATGGCATCCTCGGCATGGCCGAACTGCTGCGTTCGGCGCCCCTGGGCAGCCAGGATCGCCAGCGCTTGCAGGCCTTGCATCAAGCCGGGGAGGGCCTACTGAGCATCCTCAACGAAGTGCTGTCCTTTGCCCGGTTGGAGGAGGGCGAAAGCCGCCCGGAAGTGCGGGACTTCTCCCTGCGTCAGTTGCTGGAAGAAGTCACCACCTTGTTGCAGCCCCGGGCCGAGGCCAACCGCACCCGCCTGGAATTGCACATCGACGAACAACTGGCACCGCGCCAGCAGGGCGCCGAGCAGTACCTGCGCCAAGTGCTGAGCAACCTGCTGGCCAACGCCATTCGTTTTACCGAAGACGGCTGGGTGCGGGTCGAGGTGCAGGTGCTGCACAGCGCCGCCGGTGGCCAGCGCCTGCGCTGCTGCGTGCGCGACAACGGCATCGGCATTGCCGCGTCGATGCGCGAGAAGATCTTCGAGCGTTTCGTCCAGGCCAGTGATGAAGTCAGCCGCCGCTATGGCGGCACTGGCCTGGGATTGGCCATCTGCAAGCACCTGCTGCAGCAACTGGACGGACGCATCGGCGTCGACAGTGAGCTGGGGCAGGGCAGTTGTTTCTGGTTCGAGCTGGTGCTGGGGGTGGGTCAAGAGCCTTTGCCGTCGCCACAGCTTCAGGTGCCGGCGCAGGGTTTGAAGATCCTGGTGGTCGAAGACGTGGCCCTCAACCGCGAAGTGGCCAGCGGCCTGCTGCAGCGTGACGGCCATCAGGTGTGGCTGGCGCAAGACGGTGAAACGGCCCTGGCCCTGTGCCGGCAGCAAGCCTTCGACCTGTTGCTGCTGGATGTGCACCTGCCCGGCATCAGCGGGGTCGAGTTATGCCGGGACATCCGCCGCCGTCCCGGGCCCAATCGGCAGGTGCGGATCTTCGCCCTGACCGCCAGCGTCCAGCCGTCTGTGGTGCGCAGTTATCTGCAGGCCGGGATGCAAGGCATTCTCGGCAAGCCGTTGCAGTTGGCCAGCCTGCGTCAGGCGCTGGCCGGGCAGTTGCAGCCACCGCCGTTGCAGGCCCCGCAAGGCTTGCTCGACCAGGGCTTGCTGGACACTCATCGCAGTCTGTTGGGCGAGCAGAAGTTGCAGGACCTGCTCCAGATCCTGGCCGATGCCCTGGATCAGCAACAACCACTGTTGGCCGACGCCCTGGCCGCCGAAGACTGCACCGAGGTCCTGCACCTGGCCCATCGGCTGGCGGGCAGTGCCGACTCCCTGGGGTTTTGCGCGCTGGCCCGGGTGCTGCGGGAGTTGGAGGAGGCGGCGCAGCAGGCGGATCGCCCGGCTCTTGCGTCCCTGGCGGCGAGGTTGCAGCGGTCCTGGCAAGAGTCTCGGGCCTTGCTGCAGCGCTTGCTGGCGGCCTGACGTACAAAATCCTTACGACTTTTTACATCTTCGATCTTTTGCTTCAACCCGAACTTACATGGCTTTCCAATAATCGCTTGAGCCGCGCCCGCCGCGGCCTTCGAAGCTTATTGGAGATAATAATAATGAACTGCCTGCAAGCTGCTTGTGCCCCACGTCCCGTCCCATCGCCCCGCGCCCTGCGCCTCACCGACTGCTGAGGTGCGCCATGACAACCACCACTGAACGTAAAGGCATCCACCTGACCCGCTCCTTGAAGAGCCGGCACATTTTCATGCTGTCCCTGGGCGGCGTGATCGGCACCGGGCTGTTCATGGGCTCCGGGGTCACCATCAACCAGGGCGGCCCCTGGGGGGCGATCCTCTCTTACCTGGTGGCCGGGTTCCTGATGTACCTGGTGATGGTCTGCCTCGGCGAACTGTCGGTGCAGATGCCGGTGTCCGGCTCGTTCCAGGCCCACGCCACCAAGTACATTGGCCCGGCCACCGGCTTCATGATCGGCTGGGTCTACTGGATGAGCTGGGCCACCACCGTGGGCCTGGAGTTCACCGCCGCCGGCATGCTGATGCAGCGCTGGTTTCCCGGGGTGCCGATCTGGTACTGGTCGGCGCTGTTCGTGGCCTTGCTGTTTGGCATCAACGCCCTGGCCACCCGCGCCTTTGGCGAGGCCGAATACTGGTTCGCCGGGGTCAAGGTGCTGGCGATCCTGAGCTTTATCGTGGTGGGCGCGCTGGTGATCTTCGGCGTCATCGACCTGCCCAGCGGCGCCCCGGCGCCGATGTTCGACAACCTCAAGGGCGACTCCCTGTTCCCCAACGGCCTGCCGGCGGTGTTCGCGGTGATGATGACCGTGGTCTACGCCTTCCAGGGCTGCGAGATCATGGGCGTGGCTGCCGGTGAAACCGACCAGCCGGAAAAAAGCATCCCCCGCGCCGTGCGCAACGTGGTGTTTCGGGTACTGATCTTCTACGTCCTGGCGGTGATGGTGCTGGCGGCGATCATTCCCTGGCAGCAAGCCGGGCTGGTGGAAAGCCCCTTCGTCCAGGTGTTCGACATGGTGGGCATTCCCTACGCCGCCGACCTGATGAACTTCGTGATCCTCACGGCGATTCTTTCGGTGGGCAACTCCGGGCTGTATGCCTCCACGCGCATCCTCTGGGCCATGTCCAAATCCGGCATGGCGCCCAAGGCCCTGTCGCCACTGAGCAAACAAGGCGTCCCCCTGCGCGCCCTGTTCATCACCCTGTGCTTTGCCCTGATCTCGCTGATGACCAGCTTTATCGCTGCCGACACCCTGTTCATGGTGCTGATGGCCGTGAGCGGCATGGCCGGCACCGTGACCTGGATCGTCATTGCCCTGGCCCAGTACCGCTTCCGTCGCCAGTTCCTGCGCGAAGGCGGGCAACTGGAGCAGCTCAAGTACCGCGCGCCCTGGTTCCCTCTGGTGCCGCTGCTGTGCATCGTCCTGTGCAGTTCGCTGTTCGTGTTCCTGGCCCTGGATGAAACCCAGCGTCCGTCGCTGTACTGGGGCTCGGGCTTTATCGCCCTGTGCTACGGCGCCTACTACCTGATGCAGCGCAAACGCCAACTGCAACCTGCAGCCGCCGTGTAGGAGCCGGCTTGCCGGCGAAGCGGCCCTTGAAGCCTTGTATCGCCTGGGCGGACGCCTTCGCTGGCAAGCCAGCTCCTACAGCAAGCAGGCACATCCCACAGCCCCACCCCGTAGGAGCCGGCTTGCCGGCGAAGGGGCCCGCAAGCCTTGCATCGCCTGGTCGGACGCCTTCGCTGGCAAGCCAGCTCCTACATTTCCCTGTAGCCGCTGCCGCAGGCTGCGAGCGGCTTGGGCGGCATGCCGACGCAGGAGACGTGGCGGTCTTGAAGGCGCCCAGGGTCTGCCTGAGGACCGCCAAGCAAGGCCCTGCGGTCCTTTGCGCAGCCTCGCAGGCTCGGCAGCGGCTACAGAGCCCGCGCGGGAGGTTGTAGGCGGTTGTTCGAAGTTGTAACAGCGGCGCCCGAAGCAACGATTGATTCTGATTAATATCTATTTAAAACAATGAGTTATGTGTGTTTGCCAGAATGAGGACAGGCCTCGATCAACCAATTGCCGCCTTGTTGAACACTCGTTTAGTATGGCCCTCACGTCACCTCCCTCACGCCAACCACAATAATTCGAGGACGCACATGACCCCTTCATCGTCGCTGCTCAGCCGGGTCGAAGCCGGCGTAGCCTGGATCACCCTCAATCGCCCGGAGCAACGCAACGCCCTGGACATCCCCACCCTCAAGCAACTGCATGCCTTGCTGGAGCACTGCAACAGCGACCCGGCGGTACGGGTGCTGGTGCTGACCGGCAGCGGCCGCAGTTTCTGCGCCGGGGCCGATCTGGCGGAATGGGCCGAAGCCGAGGCCCGCGGCGCCCTGGAAAGCTACGGCTGGACCGAAACCGCCCACGCCTTGATGACCTGCCTGCACAGCCTGGACAAACCCACCATCGCCGCCATCAACGGCACCGCCGTGGGCGCGGGCATGGACCTGACTCTGTGCTGCGACCTGCGGGTGGCGGCGCAGTCGGCGCGCTTCAAGGCCGGCTACACCAGCATGGCCTACTCGCCGGACGCCGGGGCCAGCTGGCACCTGCCGCGCTTGATCGGCAGCGAACAGGCCAAGCGCCTGCTGTTCCTCGATGAGCTGTGGAGCGCCGAACGGGCCCTGGCCGCGGGTTTGGTCGGCGAGGTGTGCGCCGACGAACAACTGATCGGCAGCGTCAGCGAGCTGGCGGCGCGCCTGGCCACGGGCCCGACCTTCGCCTTTGCCCAGACCAAGAAGCTGATCCGCCAGGGCGCCGACCGCAGCCTGGCGCAGCAACTGGCCGCCGAACTGGCCGCCGGCCTGCTGTGCGGGCGCAGCGCCGACGGCGCCGAAGCCCTGCGTGCCGTCAGCGAAAAACGCCCGCCACGTTTCCAAGGGTTGTAGGGCGGCCGGGCGGCGCTCGGTTTGCCGGCGAAAGGGCCCCTGGGCCATGCGCCCATTTTGTAGGAGCCGGCTTGCCGGCGAAGGCGCCCGCAAGAACAGCGCCTGATTCAAGGGCCTGTTCGCCAGCAAGCAGGCTCCTACGGGACGGTGTTTTTCGCCAGATCGTCCTGCCAGGTCACTCGTTTTTTTGCACCGTCAATCACTCACAGGTAGCGCCATGAATTTCCAACTCAGCCAAGAACAAGAAATGTTGGTGGACGCGGTTCGCAGTTTTGTCAGCAAGGAGTTGCTGCCCCACGAAGAGGCGGTGGACCGCGCCGATGAGGTCAGCGCCGACCTCGCCGGGGAGATCCGCAGCAAGGCCATAGCCGCTGGCTTCTATGCCTTCAACATGCCGGAAGAAGTGGGTGGTGGCGGCCTGGACTACCTGTCCCAGGCGCTGATCGAGCGCGAGCTGGCCAAGTGTTCCTGGGCCCTGCATGTGTTCGTTGCCCGGCCGTCGAAAATCCTCATGGCCTGCACCGGCTCGCAGATCGGCGACTACCTGCTGCCCTGTGTGCAGGGGCGCAAGGTCGACTGCTTCGCCCTGACCGAACCCGGTGCCGGTTCCGACGCCAATGCGATCAAGACCCGCGCCGTGCGCGACGGCGGCGACTTCGTGCTCAACGGCAGCAAGCATTTCATCAGCCACGCCGGGCATGCGGATTTCGCCATTGTCTTCGCCGTCACCGGCACCTATGAGCACAACGGCCGCCAGCGCAACGCGGTGACTTCGTTCCTGGTGGACCGCGACACCCCGGGCCTGACCATTCGCCGTGGCCCCAAGTGCGTGAGCAACCGCGGCTACCACACCTTCGAGATGTTCTTCGACGACTGCCGGGTACCGGCCAGCAAGGTGCTGGGGGAGGTGGGCAAGGGTTGGGAAGTGGCCAACGCCTGGCTCACCGCCGGGCGAGTGATGGTCGCCGCCAACTGCGTGGGGCAGGCCCAGCGCGCCCTGGATGCCTCCCTGCAATGGGCGGCGGATCGCAAGCAGTTCGGCCAGGCCATCGGCAGCTACCAGGGGGTGTCGTTCAAGCTGGCGGACATGGCCACGCAGATCCGCGCCGCCGAGCTGTTGACCCTGCACACCGCCTGGAAGATGGACCAGGGCAGCATGACCGATGGCGAGGCCGGCATGGCCAAGCTGTTCGCCAGTGAAGTGCTGGGCCGGGTGGCCGACGAGGCGGTGCAGATCTACGGCGGCATGGGCCTGATGGACGAAGGCCCGGTGGAACGCATCTGGCGCAACGCGCGGATCGAGCGGATCTGGGAAGGCACTTCGGAGATCCAGCGCCACATCATTTCCCGTGAACTGCTGCGGCCGCTGATGCGCTGAGCGCCCTGGAGAATTGCCGTCATGTCCCAGACTTTGCGTGACAATCTCAAGCGCCTGCTGGCCCCGCGGCACCTGGCCTTCGTCGGCGGGCGCAGCATGGCCCGGGCCCTCAAACGCTGCGCCGAAGGCGGTTTTGCCGGGCCCATGTGGCTGGTCAACCCGCAGCATGCCGAACTCGATGGCGTGCCGTGCGTGGCCAGCATCGAACAGCTGCCCTGCGGCCCGGATGCGGTGTTCGTCGCCACCAACCGCGAGCTGACCCTGACCTGCGTCGCGGCGCTGGCGGCCAAGGGCGCCGGCGGGGCTATCTGTTACGCCTCGGGCTTTGCCGAAACCGGCGCCCAAGGCCAGGCCCTGCAACAGCAACTGCTGCAGGCGGCCGGCGACATGGCGCTGTTGGGCCCCAACTGCTACGGCCTGCTGGACTACCTGCACAGCGCCGCGCTGTGGCCGGTGGCCCATGGCGGTCAACCCGTGGAGCGCGGTGTGGCAGTGCTGACCCAGAGCGGCAACTTTGCCTACAACCTGTCCATGAGCGATCGCTCGCTGCCGGTGGCCTACATGGCGTCGGTGGGCAATCAGGCGCAGCTGGGCATTGCCGAGCTGATGGACGTGCTGCTGGACGAACCACGGGTCACCGCCATCGGCCTGCACCTGGAAGGCCTGAAGAACGTGCCGGGGTTTGCCCGGGCGGCGCACAAGGCCCTGGAGAAGGGCATTCCGATCATTGCCCTGAAGACCGGGGTGTCGCAGATCGGCGCCGAACTGGCCTTGAGTCACACCAGTTCGCTGTCGGGTTCCGATGCCTTGTACGACGCGTTGTTCCAGCGCCTGGGGGTGATCCGGGTCAGCGGCCCGGTGAGTTTTGTCGAAACCTTGAAAGCCGCCTCCTGCGGGCAGTTGCCAGCTGGCCCGCAGCTGATGGCCCTGGCCTGTTCCGGGGGCGATGCCGGGCTGATCGCCGACTACGCCGAGCGCAACGGCCTGCAGTTGCCCAAGCTGGATGCCGGGCAATGCGCCGAGCTGGCCCAGGTGCTGCCGGGCTACGCCAACCTGGTGAACCCGCTGGATTTCACCACCGCCATCTGGGGCGACGCCCAGGCCCTGCAAGCCATGCTCGACACGGCCCTGCGTACCGAGGCCGACAGCGCCATGCTGGTGCTGGATTACCCGGCCGAGTTCACCGGCGAGCGCAAGGAATGCGACCTGCTGCTGGAGCTGTTCTGCGCCGCGTTGCAGCGCCACGGCAAGCGCGGTTTTGTCACTTCGGCCTTTCCCGAGCTGCTGCCGGCCAGTGCCCGCGAGCGTTTGCACGGCCATGGCATTCCCGCCTTGCAAGGCGTGGAGGACGGCCTGGCGGCCTGGGGGCGGATCGTCGCCTATCAACAGCGGCGTCCGGCGTTGCTGGCCCTGGGGGAGTCGGCCCTGGTGCCGCTGTGCCCGCAGGCTCTGGACGGTAGCGCTGTGCTGCTGGACGAGTGGCAGTCCAAGCAGGCCCTGCGCGCCTTTGGCCTTTGCACCCCGGAAGGCGTGTTGACCACCCCCGGGCAGGCCCTGAGCGCGGCGGCGGGCATTGGCTACCCGCTGGTGCTCAAGGCGGTGAGCGTCGAGCTGCCGCACAAGACCGAGGCCGGGGCGGTGGCCCTCAATCTCAAGGACCCTGAAGCCCTGAGCGCCGCATTGCGGCTGATGCGCACGCGGATTGCCGAGCATGCGCCGGGGCTGGCCTTTGAACAGATCCTGCTGGAGCCCATGGCCGCGGCGCCCCTGGCGGAGCTGATTGTCGGCATCAAGCGCGAGAACGACTTCAGCCTGGCCCTGGTGATCGGCGCCGGCGGGGTGCTGGTGGAACTGCTCAAGGACAGCCGCAGCCTGCTGCTGCCCACCACCGAAGGGGCGATCCGCCAGGCCTTGCTCAGCCTGCGCAGCGCTACCTTGCTGCAAGGCTTTCGCGGGCGCCCCGAGGCCGATCTTGAGGCCCTGGTGGCGGCCATCGGCGCGGTGGCGGACTACGCCTGCGAACATGCCGGGCAACTGCTGGAACTGGATGTGAACCCATTGTTGGTCGGTGCCCAGGGCACCGTCGCGGTCGATGCGTTGATTCGCCTTGGCCAGGCTTGAGGAGAGAGACATGCACGATCAGACCTTGACCGGTGGCCAGGCCCTGGTGCGGCTGCTGGCCGGCTATGGCGTCGACACGGTGTTCGGCATTCCCGGGGTGCACACCCTGGAGCTGTACCGCGGGCTGCCCGGCAGCGGCATCCGCCATGTGCTGACCCGCCACGAGCAGGGCGCGGGCTTCATGGCCGACGGTTACGCCCGGGTCAGCGGCAAGCCCGGGGTGTGTTTCGTCATCAGCGGCCCGGGGGTGACCAACGTCGCGACCCCCATCGGCCAGGCCTACGCCGACTCGATCCCGCTGTTGGTGATTTCCAGCGTCAACCACAGCGCCAGCCTGGGCAAGGGCTGCGGCTCGCTGCACGAAACCCAGGACCAGCGGGCGATTACCGCGCCTATCACCGCTTTTTCGGCCCTGGCCCTGAGCCCGGAAGATTTGCCGGAGCTGATCGCCCGGGCCTTTGCTGTGTTCGACAGCGAGCGCCCGCGCCCGGTGCACATCAGCGTGCCCCTGGATGTGCTGGCGGCCAAGGTCGCCCGGGACTGGACCGGCGAGGTGCGGCGACGCCCCGCTCGCGGCCCGGCTGCGGCGGCGGATATCCGGCAAGCGGCAGACACACTGCGCAGTGCCAAGCGGCCGATGATCATTGCCGGTGGCGGCGCGTTGCACGCCGCCGAGCAACTGCGGGCCCTGAGCACGCGCCTGGGGGCGGTGTTCTTCAGCAGCGTCGCCGGCAAGGGCCTGCTGCCGGATGAGGCGCCGCTGAACGCCGGGGCGACCTTGTGCGTGGAGCCCGGCTGGCAGTTGATCGCTCAGGCCGATGTGGTGCTGGCGGTGGGCACCGAAATGGCCGACACCGACTACTGGCGCGAGCGCCTGCCGCTGAACGGCGAGCTGCTGCGCCTGGATATCGACCCGCGCAAGTTCAATGACTTCTACCCGTGTTCGGTGGCCTTGCACGGCGATGCCCGCGCCACCCTGGACGCCTTGCTCCAGGCCTTGCCACCCACACCGGCCGAAGCGGGGGCGGCGATTCACGCGGTGGCCGATCTGCGCCAGGCGGTGCAGAACGGGCAGGGGCCCTTGCAGCAGATTCACCGCTCGATCCTGCAACGCATTGCCGCCGAGCTGCCGGAGCACGGCTTTATCGCCAGCGACATGACCCAGCTGGCCTACAGCGGCAACTACCTGTACCCGACCCGGGCCACCCGCAGCTGGCTGCACCCCACCGGCTACGGCACCCTCGGCTACGGCTTGCCGGCCGGCATCGGCGCCAAGCTCGGTGCCCCCGAGCGTCCCGGGCTGGTGCTGGTGGGCGACGGTGGTTTTCTCTACACGCTGCAGGAGTTGGCCACGGCGGTGGAGGAACTGCGCAGCCCGCTGGTGGTGCTGCTGTGGAACAACGATGCCCTGGGGCAGATCCGCGATGACATGCTGGACCTGAACATCGAGCCCATTGGCGTGCTGCCGCGCAATCCGGATTTTGCCGCCCTGGCCCGGGCCTTTGGTTGCAGCGTCAGCCAGCCCGCCAGCCTCGATGAGTTGCAACAGGAACTGCGCGAGGGCTTTGCCCGCAATGGCGTGACCCTGATCGAACTCAAGCACGCCTGCGCGCGCTGACCATCCCTTTTTCCTGGAGCTTGTGCATGCGCTTTTCTCGACTGACCCAACGTATTGCCGGAGACGGCGCCGCCGCCTGGGACATTCATTACCGGGCCCTGGCCAAGCGCGAACGTGGCGAGGAAGTCTGGTTGCTGTCGGTGGGCGACCCGGATTTCGACACCCCCCAGCCCATCGTCCAGGCGGCCATCGACAGCCTGCAGGCCGGCCACACCCATTACGCCGATGTGCGCGGCAAGCGCGCCTTGCGCGAGGCCATCGCCCGGCGCCATCAGCAGCGCAGCGGGCAAGTGGTGGATGCCGAGCAAGTGGTGGTGCTGGCTGGTGCCCAGTGCGCCCTCTACAGCGTGGCCCAGTGCCTGCTGGACCCGGGTGACGAAGTGATAGTGGCTGAGCCGATGTACGTCACCTATGAAGCAGTGTTCGGCGCCTGCAATGCCCGGGTGGTGCCGCTGCCGGTGCGGGCCGAAGACGGCTTTCGGGTACAGCCCGAGGCGGTGGCCGCGCGCATCACCGGCAAGACCCGGGCCCTGGTGCTCAACAGCCCGCACAACCCCACCGGCGCCAGCATTCCCCGAGCCACCTGGGAGGCCCTGGCGGCGCTGTGCATCGAACATGACCTGTGGCTGATCTGCGACGAGGTCTACAGCGAACTGCTGTACGAGGGCGAGCATGTCAGCCCGGCCAGCCTGCCGGGCATGGCCGAGCGCACCGCGACCCTCAATAGCCTCTCCAAGTCCCATGCCATGACCGGCTGGCGCCTGGGCTGGGTGGTGGCGCCGACGGCCCTGGCCGCGCACCTGGAAAACCTCGCCCTGTGCATGCTCTACGGCTCACCGGAATTCATCCAGGACGCCGCCGTGGTGGCCCTGGAACAGCCCTTGCCGCAGCTGCGGGACATGGCCCAGGCCTATCGCCAGCGCCGGGACCTGGTGTGCGACTGCCTGGCCGATTGCCCCGGTGCCCGGCCGTTGAAACCCGATGGCGGCATGTTCGTCATGGTCGACATCCGCGCCACCGGGCTCAGCGCCCAGGCCTTCAGCGAGCGCCTGCTGGATGAGCAGGGCGTCTCGGTGCTGGCCGGCGAAGCCTTCGGCCCCAGCGCCGCCGGGCATATCCGCCTGGGGCTGGTGCTGCAAGCGGATGACCTGCGCGAAGCCTGCCGGCGCATCGCCTTGTGCGCCCGGCAGTGCCTGGCCGAACGCGATGCCCCTGTTACTGTGCAACCTGTCTGAGGAAGCTTCATGAATGTGTTGATCGTCCACGCCCACCCCGAACCGCAATCCTTCACCGCCGCCTTGCGCGACCAGGCCCGCAGCACCCTGGAGGCCCAGGGGCACCAGGTACAGGTCAGCGACCTGTACGCGATGAACTGGAACCCGGTGGCCAGCGCCGCGGATTTTGCCTCCCGGGACAACCCGGATTACCTGGTGTATGCCCTGGAACAGCGCCTGGGGGTGAAGAACCAGAGCATTGCCGCGGATATCCAGGCCGAGCTGGACAAGCTGCTGTGGGCCGACCTGTTGATCCTCAACTTCCCGGTGTTCTGGTTCTCGGTGCCGGCCATGCTCAAGGGCTGGATCGACCGGGTGCTGGTGTCGGGTGTGTGTTATGGCGGCAAGCGTTTCTATGACCAGGGCGGGCTGGCGGGCAAGAAAGCCCTGGTGACCCTGACCCTGGGCGGGCGCGAGCACATGTTCGGCGAAGGCGCGATTCACGGCCCGCTGCAGGACATGCTGCGCCCGCTGCTGCGCGGCACTTTGGCCTATGTCGGCTATGACGTGCTGGAACCCTTCGTGGCCTGGCACGTGCCCTACATCAGCCAGGAGGCTCGCGAAGCCTTCCTGCACAGCTACCGCCAGCGCCTGCAGCACCTGGCGGACGACCAGCCCCTGGTCTTCCCGCGCCTGGACCAGTTCGACGAAGCCCTGTACCCCTTGCCGGTCTGAAATCCCCACCGCCGATACGCCTTCCTCCGTAGGAGCCGGCTTGCCGGCGAACAGGCCCTTGAGCCTTGTGCTGCTCTTGCGGCCGCCTTCGCTGGCAAGCCAGCTCCTACACGAGCGTCCGCGGCGATATGCCTTCCTCCGTAGGAGCCGGCTTGCCGGCGAACAGGCCCTTGAGCCGTGTGCTGCTCTTGCGGCCGCCTTCGCTGGCAAGCCAGCTCCTACATGAGCGTCCGCGGCGATACGCCTTCCTCGGTAGGAGCCGGCTTGCCGGCGAAGAGGCCCTTGAGCCTTGTGCTGCTCTTGCGGCCGCCTTCGCTGGCAAGCCAGCTCCTACACGAGCGTCCGCGGCGATACGCCTTCCTCCGTAGGAGCCGGCTTGCCGGCGAACAGGCCCTTGAGCCTTGCGCTGCTCTTGTGGCCGCCTTCGCTGGCAAGCCAGCTCCTACATGAGCATTCCCGGCGATAGGGAGTTCTTCGGGGGCGCTGCGCAGGCTGGCCGCTAGGGGCGCGGGCCGGTCCACGCCGCGGGGTTGACCAGGTTCGGTGGGCGCTGGCCGGCCAGGGCCGCCAGCAGGTTGTCCACCGCGCAGCGGGCCATGGCTTCGCGGGTTTCGTGGGTGGCCGAGCCGATGTGCGGGGTGGACACGACGTTGGGCAGTTGCAGCAGCGGGGAGTCGTGGTCCAGCGGCTCGCGTTCGAAGACGTCCAGCCCGGCGCCGCGAATCCGCCGTTGTTGCAGGGCTTCTATCAGCGCCGCTTCATCCACCACCTTGCCCCGGGAAATATTGATGAAGATGCTTTCGGGGCGCATCAGGGCGAACTCCCGGGCGCCGATCAGCCCCTGGGTGCGTTCGGTCAGGGGCAGGGTCAGGCAGATGAAGTCGGCTTCCTCAAGCAGTTGCTCCAGGCTCCGGTACTGGGCATTGAAGCGTTGCTCCACCGCGGGCTTGGGCCGGGTGCTGTGGTAGATCAGCGGCATGCCGAAGCCGAAATGCCCGCGCTGGGCCAGGGCTTCGCCGATGCGCCCCATGCCGATGATGCCCAGGGTCTTGCCGTGGACATCCGTGCCAAAGTGCGCCGGCCCGATGTTGCGCTGCCATTGCCCGGCGCGCACCAGGTTGGCCAGTTCCACCACCCGCCGGGCGGTCGCCAGGATCAGCGCGAAGCCGGTGTCGGCGGTGGTTTCTGTGAGCACGTCGGGGGTGTTGCTGAGCAGGATGCGGCGCTGGGTCAGGTAGTCGATGTCATAGTTGTCGACCCCCACCGAAACGCTGGCCACCGCCCGCAACCGGGGCGCCAGGTCCAGCAGTTCGGCGTCCAGGCGCAGGCTGGCGCCCAGCAGCCCGTCGGCGCTCGGCAGCGCCTGGCGCAGGGCATTCAGCCCCGCCGCGTCGAGGGTTTCGATCAGGGTTACCTGCGCCTGCTCCTGCAGGCGGGCCATCAGCGTTGGGGAGAGTTTCTTGTACAGCACCAGGTGTTTTTTCATGGGGTTCTCTAGACCGTTTCAAGGGTGGGCCAGGCGCCGGCGCAGGGGCAGGGCCTTGGCCTGCGGCTGGTCGGCACCGGGTTTGAGCAACAGGGTCAGCAGTACCGAGAGCAGCAGCGCGCCGCTCATCAGCAGGTAGGAGGCGCCGGGGGAGCCGGTGGCGCTGTTCAGGTAGCCCACCAGGTAGGAGCCGCCGAAGGAGCCCAGGGCGCCCATGCTGTTGATCAGGGCCATGGCGCCACCGGCGACGTTGGCCGGAAGGATCTCCGGGACGATGGCGAAGAACGGCCCGTAGGGCGCGTACATGCAGGCCCCGGCGATCACCAGCAGGCTGTAGGACCACCAGAAGTGCTCGGCCCCCAGCAGGTAGGAACCGTAGAAAGCGATGGCCGCCACCAGCAGCGGCGGCCAGACGAAGCGCTTGCGCTTCTGGGTGCGGTCCGAGCCCCAGGACACCGCCAGCATGGCGATCACCGCCGCCAGGTAAGGCAGGGCCGAGAGCCAGCCGGCTTCCACCATGTCCATCTGCGCGCCGTGCTTGAGGATCGACGGCAGCCACAGGACAAAGCCGTAGACCCCGATGCTCCAGCAGAAGAATTGCAGGGCGAGGATGATCACCCTGGGCGAGCGGAACGCCTCGGCGTAGTTCTTCACCGCCTTGATCCCTTGCTGTTCGGCGGCCAGGGCACTTTCCAGGTCGCGTTTTTCGTCCTGGCTCAGCCACTGCGCCTGGCTGGGCCGGTCATCGGCCAGGCGCCACCAGATAAAGGCCCAGATCACCGCCGGCAGGCCTTCGATGATGAACATCCAGCGCCAGCTGAAGTGCTGCACCAGGTAGCCGGAGACCACCGACATCCAGAGCATGGTCACCGGGTTGCCGAGGATCAGGAAGGTGTTGGCCCGGGAGCGTTCGGCGCGGGTGAACCAGTGGCACAGGTACACCAGCATCGCCGGCATCACCGCGGCCTCTACCACCCCCAGCAGGAAGCGGATGCCGATCAGCATGTAGGCGTTGGCGACTATCCCGGTGAGGGTGGCCAGGCCGCCCCAGAGGATCAGGCTGACGAAGATCAGCTTCTTCACGCTGCGCTTTTGCGCGTAGATCGCCCCGGGCACCTGGAAGAAGAAATAGCCGAGGAAGAACAGCGCCCCCAGCAGCGAGGACAGGCCGGGGGTGATCTGCAGGTCGTCGGCCATGCCCGAGGCCGCGGCGAAACCGTAGTTGGCGCGGTCCAGGTAGGCCAGGCTGTAGGTGATGAAGACGATGGGCATGATGTACCACCAGCGGCGGGTGGCGAGTTTGAGCGTGTCCATGAAAGTTCTCCTGAGCTTGTTGTTTTTGTCGCAGCAGGTGGTTCGTGGTGTTCGGTCACTGCAGGAGCCGGCTGGCCGGCGAAGGGGCCCTTGAGGCATGTGTCGCCGGGCGGGCGTCTTCGCTGGCAAGCCAGCGCCTACAGGGCGCTGGCGGTTTTCAGGCTGGGTGTGTGCTCCGGTAGTTCGTGGCGCAGGGGCAGGCCTTCCATGTCGCCACGGCTCTGCACCGCGCGGCTGCCGATCCAGTTGGCCCGCTGCACCGCTTCGAGGATGCCGCGGCTTTCCAGCAGGGCGCTGATCAGGCCCACGGCAAAGCCGTCGCCGGCGCCTACGGTGTCCACCACCTGGGCCACCGGCACGCCCTCGACGAAGCCGGCATCCAGCTGGGTGCGGTAGTAGGCGCCGTGGGCGCCGAGCTTGATCACCACGGCTTCGGCGCCCCGGTCCAGGTAGAAGGCGGCGATGTCCGCCGGGTCGTCGCGGCCGGTGAGCAGGCGGCCTTCGGCGAGCCCCGGCAGTACCCAATGGGCCAGCGCCGCCAGGCGGTTGATCTCGCGGATCATCAGCGCTTCGCTGGGCCACAGGGCGGGGCGCAGGTTGGGGTCGAACGACACGCTGTGCCCGGCGCTGCGCTGGGTGTGCATCAGGTGGCCGGACAGCTCCCGGGCCGAGTCCGAGAGCGCCGGGGGAATACCGGTGGCGTGCAAGTGGCGAGCCCGCAGCAGGGCCGGGTCGAGGTCGCCGATGGCCAGGTGGCTGGCCGCCGAACCGCGGCGGAAATACTCGACCCGCGGGTCGTCGCCGCCGTCTTCCCGGGACTTGAGCTGAAAGCCGGTGGGATGGATCGGGTCGCAGCGCACGAAACGGCAGTCCAGGCCTTCGGCACGCAGGGTGTCGAGCACGAAGCGCCCCAGGGAGTCGTTGCCTACCCGGCTCAGCCAGGCCACCTTGAAGCCCAGGCGTGCCAGGCCGATGGCCACGTTGCTGTCGGCCCCGGCGATGCGCTTGTGGAAGTGCTGGACCTGGGCCAGGTCGCCGCCGTGTTCGGCAACGAACATCGCCATGGTTTCGCCGAACGAGAGGATATCGATATCAGGCATCTGCATGCTCCAGGCGCGATTGGCCAAGGTGGGCCAGCAGGCTGACCTGCTCGGTGGTCACTTGCAGCAGGTCGGTGCCTTGCAAGGGGTATTCCACGGCCCGGGTAATACCTTGAGTCATGTGCCGCAGCAGTTGTTCCCATTGATGCAGCTCCGGGGCGCCGGGCGGTATGGCCACCAGCTTGCCGTCGACCCGCAGGCGCACCGCCTTGCAGTGCACGTAGGCCACGTGCCGGCCCAGCAGGCGCGCGGCGTTGAGCGCCGATTGCTCCTGCCATTGCCAGTTGCCGATGTCGAAGGTCATGCGCAGCGGCAGGTTCAGCGCCTCTACCGCGCTGAAAAAGCGCTGGAACGGCTCGATGCGCCCGCCGTGGGCGGTCTGGTCGTTCTCCACCAGCAGGGCCAGGGGCTGGCGAAACAGCAGGCTGGCCAGGCTGCGCAGGTCGTGGTGTTCGCGAAAGTGCCCGAGGGACACCTTGAGCCGCTTGGCGCCGAACTCCCGGGCCCGTTGCAGGGTGGCGCTCAGTTGCGGGTTGGGCTCGCTGCGCTCGGCCTGCCACAACTCCAGGGGCGAGGAAAACACGCTTTCCAGGCCGTGCTCCGCAGCGCTGCGGGCCAGCTCGGCGGGCTGCTCATGGGTCAGCAGTTCTTCGCGCCATTCGATGCAGGACGCGCCGGCGGCGGCCACCAGGGGAATGAAATGCGCCTGACCTTGTGCGCGCACAAGGTCTGCGCCGTAGCTGGACAAACTGATGGAGACGGGGGATTGCTGCATGTTCCTGACCTCTGAAACCGGTTTCATTTTTGTTCGAGAAAAAAGTGGTGGGTCTTGCCCCCACTGTTACAACCGGGTGGAGCCGCGCACGATCAACTGCGCCGGAAAATCCACCACCCGCGCCGGGGCATCGTCGCCCCGCAGGCGCTTGAGCAGGCATTCGAAGGCACTGGTGCCTATGGCTTCGGTGGGCTGGGCCAGGGCCGTGATGCCATTGCCCACCAGGGGGTACCAGTCCAGGTCGTCGAGGGCGATCAGGCCCACGCCTTCGAACAGCGGGCACTCCAGCTCACGCAGGGCACGGGTGGCGGCCAGGGTCGCCACGCCATTGGCGCAGAACAGCGCCTTGGGCCCGGGGCCGGGGGCGGCGAGAAAGGCTTGCAACTGGCTGGTCAGGTGGCTGCCGGTTTCCAGCAGTTGGCCGCGCAAGGCCGGACGGCGCTCGATCTCGGCCTGGAAACTGGCGCTGCGCTCCAGCCGCGAGCTGGTGCCGTCATGGGGTTCGCTGACCAGCAGCAGGTCGCGATAACCCTGCTGTTGCAGGTGGTCGAGGGCGCTGCGCACCGCCGCCGGGTTGTCCAGGCCCACCAGGTCGGCCTGCAACTGCGAGAGCTTGCGGTCCACCAGGACCATGGGCATCTCTTCCTGCAATTGCTGCAACTGTTCCAGGTGGTGGCCCAGGGTGTTCACGATCAGGCCTTCGATGTTGTAGGCCCGCAGGTTGGCCAGGTGCCGGGCTTCCTGTTCGTCGTCGCGGTCGGTGTTGCACACCACCAGGCTGTAGCCGTGCTGGCGGCAGGCGGTTTCCACGCCATGCATCACGGCAATCGAATAGGGGTTGCGGATATCGGCCACCAGCATGCCGATCAGGCGGGTGCGCCCGCGCTTGAGGCCGCGGGCCATCTGGTTCGGGCGGTAGCCCAGTTCGCTGATGGCATGATCGATGCGCAGGGCAATGGCATCGGAGAGCAGGGCCCGGTCCTCGCCGATAAAGCGCGACACGCTGGCCTTGGAGACCCCGGCGCGGCGGGCGACATCGAGCATGGTGACGCGGCTGCGCTGGGCGGCGGAAAACTGATTCACGGGCGACGACCTTGTTTTTGGAATTATGGGTTCCAGTTGCGCTGAAACCGGTTTCAGGAAACCGCAAAAGCGCTTCGGCCGTCAATAGTGCAGAGGCAGGAAATAGCATCCACGCAGGTCGGTGGCTGACCAACGGTCGCGTTCAGGGGCGGCCCAGGTGCTGTTCCAGGTAGGCCAGCAGGGCGCTGTACAGGGCGTCCACTTCAGGGGCCAGGCCCCTGGCGCGCAGGCAACCGTGCACCAGCCCCAGGCCCGGGTACAGCTGGCTTTGCCCACCGGCTGCGAGCAAGTGCTGGTGATAACGCTCGCCGTCATCGCGCAGCGGGTCGAACTGTGCCAGGGCGATAAAGGCCGCGGGCAGGCCGGCGAACTGTTGCGCCAGTAGCGGCCGGGCATAGGCCGAGCGCTGCTGCGGGCCGGGCAGGTACAGGGCCTGGAAACAGTCCAGGTCGCTGCTGCTGAGCAAGGGCGCGTCGGCGCACTGGCTGCGCGAGGGCAGGTTGGCGGCGCCACCCAGGCCGGGGTAGACCAGCACCTGGGCCGCCGGCCCGGGTTCGCCGGCATCGCGCAGGGCCAGGCACAGCGCCGCCGCCAGGTTGCCGCCGGCGCTGTCGCCCATCAGCACCCGGCGCTGCGGGTCCAGTGGCAGGGACAGCAGCCCTTGTTCCAGGGCCCGCCAGACCCCCAGGCAATCGTCGAAGGCGGCGGGGAACGGGTGCTCCGGGGCCAGCCGGTAGTCCACGGCGATCACCAGTATTCCCAGCTCGCTGGCCAAGCGGGCGGTGATGAACTCGTGGGAGTCCAGGCCCCCCAGCACCCAGCCGCCGCCGTGCAGGTACAACAGCCAGGGCCAGCCCGAAGGCGCAGCGGGGCGCTCGGGGTGATACAGGCGCAGTGGCACCCCGGAAAGTTGCAGCTCCTGTACCGCCAGCCCGGCCGGGCGAGGCGGGGTGAAGGCCCGGCACATGCGCTCGTAGCTGTCGCGCAGGCCCTGGAAGCTGCTGTCGACGCTGGTGTAGCTCAGGGTTCGCTGGACAAAGGCCGTCAGCTCGGCAGAAAGCGGGTAATGGTTCATGGACAGTCCTGGAGTGTGGGAGCCGGCTTGCCGGCGAAGAGGCCCGTGAGACCGCCTACGCCGGCAAGCCGGTTCCTGCAGAGGGTGGCTACAGGCTCGCTTTGACCGCTGCCACGCCATCGCGGCCGTCGAAGGTGGTCACCCCCGCCAGCCAGCGCTGCAGGTCCTCGGGATGCTCGCGCAACCATTGCCGGGCCACCTCCTGGGGCGATTGGCGCTGCATGATGGGCACCATCAGCTGGCTTTCCTGGGCTGCGGTGAAGCTCAGGTTCTTCAGCAGCCGGTCGACGTTGGGGCAGCGCTCGGCATAGTCCGGGGCGGTCACCGTGGACACCGTGGCCGCGCCTTCGTTGGGCCCGTACACGTCCTCGCTGCCGGTGAGGTAGGTGATGGGAAGGTTGATGTTCATCGGGTGCGGGGTCCAGCCGACGAACACCACGAACTCCTTGCGGTTGATCGCCCGCTGCACTGCCGCCAGCATCCCGGCCTCGCCGGACTCGATCAGCTTGAAGCCCTTGAGGCCGAAATGGTCGGTGTCGATCATGGTCTTGATCGTGGTATTGGCGCCGCTGCCGGGTTCGATGCCGTAGATCTTGCCCCCCAGCTGCTCCTTGAAGCGGGCGATGTCGGCGAAGGTCTTCAGGCCCGCTTGCGCCACGTAGTCCGGCACTGCCAGGGTCGCCTGGGCATCGGCCAGGCTGGGCTGGGCCATGACCCTGACCTGCCCGGCGGCCAGGAAGGGCGCGATGTTCTGGTCCATGGCCGGTTTCCAGTAGCCGAGGAAGATGTCCAGGCGCCGGTCGCGAATGCCGGCGAAGATGATCTGCTGCACCGCGCTGGTCTGCTTGCTGTCGTAGCCCAGGCCGCCGAGCAGCACGTCGGCCATGGCGCTGGTGGCGATCACGTCGGTCCAGTTGACCACGCCCATGCGCACGGTCTTGCAGGCGGCGGGCTCGGCGGCCCAGGTCGGGGCACTCAGCAGGGCGCTGGCGCAACAGGCCAGGAAACAACGCTTGAACGGTGTTTTCATCGGAGGCTCTCGTGGGGCAGTGGTTTTTGTTCGGGGCGGCGTCTTGTTGCGCCGTGTGCGCCACCCTACAGCGCCCCGGTGCCGAGCCAAAGGCACTGGAGCGACCGCCCGTTGCACTGTGGCGACCTCAGGCCCACAGGCTCATCCAGGTGGATGCCAGCAACAGCAGGGCCATGCCCCGATTGAACGCCTGCAGCGCCCGCGGCGAGCGCAGCCAGTGCGCCGAACCGGCCCCCAGCAGTGCCCAGGCGCCCAGGCATGGCAGGGCGATGAGGAAAAACACCAGGGACAGCCACAGCGCCCGCCACTGTCGGTCGGCTTCGGTACCGGCGAACACGCTGACCACCGCCAGGGCCATCATCCAGGTCTTGGGGTTCACCAGTTGCAACGCGGCGGCGCCGGCCAGCCCCAGGCGGCGCGGCTGCCCGGCACTGGCATCCAGGGCGCTGGCCGGGGCCTGCCAGATCTGCCAGGCCAGGTAGCTGAGCCACAGCAGCCCGAGCCACTGCATGGCCTGCTGCACCTTGGGCCTGCCGGCGAGCCAGTCGCCCAGGCCGGCGCCCACCAGCAGCACGATCCCGGCCGCGGCCAGCGCTGCGCCGAGGATGATCGGCGGCGCCGCCCGCAGGCCATGGCGGGCGCTGTTGTTCAGCACCAGGATATTGGTCGGCCCCGGGGTGATGGAGGCGACAAAGGCAAACAGCACAAAGGGCAGCAGGGTCGAGAGAGACAGGGGCATGGCGGGCAACTTTGGGAAGTGATCGGCAGTTGATCCTGGCCCAGTTGCTTTCAGGCGTCTGGAAGCTTTGTGCAGCGCTTGCGATACAACGCCGGGCTCAGCCCGTAGGCACGCATGAACCAGCGCCCCAGGTGGCTCTGGTCGGCAAAGCCCAGGGCCGTGGCGACCTCGGCCGGCGCTGCGCCTCCGGCCAGCAGGCGGCGTGCCCGGCTCAGGCGCAGTTGCACCAGGTAGGCATGGGGTGGCAGGCCGAAGGCGGCCTTGAAGGCGCGGCTGAGGCGAAAGCGGTCGACCCCGCAGGCCTGGCTCAGGGCTTCCAGGCTCAGGTCCTGGGCCAGGTGCGCATGCAGGTAGTCCCGGGCCCGTTGCGCCACCAGCGGCAGGCGCGGGTCCTGGGCGTAGCGCCGGCGCCAGTGCAAGTGCCCGGTCAGTTGTTCCAGCAACTGGTCCAGGGCGCTCTGGCGGACGATGCGCAACTCGCCATGGTGCAGGCTGTGAAAGGCCGCGCTGGTGGCCCGGGCCAGGCGCGGATCGCTGGCCAGGGTACTGCCGAATGCCAGTTGGGCATTGGCCGGCGCCTCGGCGAACAGCGCCCCCAGTTCGCGCTCCAGCCACTGCGGGTCGAGGTACAGCATGCGGTAGGTAAAGCCGCCCTCGGTGGGGGCCTCGCCGTCGTGGATCTCCCCCGGTTCCAGCAGGAACACCTTGCCCGGTGTGCTCTGGTGCCGGGCCCGGCGGCAGTTGAACTGCTGCACCCCTTGCTCGGTGACGCCCACCAGGTAGCTGTCGTGCCAGTGCGGGTCATAGGCGTGGCCGGTGAAGTGGGCCCGCAGGGTCTCAATGCCGGTGTCGGCATCCTGGGCCAGGTCGATCCAGTTGGGCGTGGTCATGGGGCGGTCCGTGGGGCGTGGCGGCAACCCTGGCAGTTAACGCCGGTGCCAGGGCTGGGGTCTAGAAGTTTTGTGCAGCCTCAACTGAACAGCCCGGCGGCGATATTGATCGAGAAACCGAGGATCGCGGTGTTGAACAGAAAGCCGATCAGCGATTGGGCGAGGACGATCTTGCGCAGCTCGCGGGTGGCCACGCCGACGTCCGAGGTTTGCACCGCCACGCCGATGGTGAAGGAGAAATACAGGAAGTCCCAGTAGTCCGGGTTGGTCGGGCCTTCGGCAAAGCGCAGCGCCGGTTCCTTGCCGTCCCAGGTGTAGTACAGGCGCGCGTAGTGCAGGCTGAAGATCACCCCCACCAGTAGCCACGAGCCGATCACCGTCAGCCCGGTGAAGCCGTAGTGGACCAGGCGCTGGGTGCTGTCCAGGTCCTTGCTGCCCACCAGCTCCAGGGTGATCGCCACCAGGCTGGCAATGGCCGCCACACAGACGATCAACAGCACCAGGCCGGCGTTTTCATCCTCGGCTTCGGCGATACGCCTGACCTCATCGGCGCGAGCCCGAACGGTGAGCCAGAACATCAGTGCCAGGTAGCTCCAGACAGCGGCGTTCCAGCCAATGAGGATCTTGCCGGTCAGGGTCTGGGCAGGAGCGAGCAGACCGATGGCGCAGCCGATCAGGACGCCGATGGTCAAGCGGGGGTGGGTGCGGATGACGACGGACATGGGCATTTTCGCGAGAGTGGAAGTGGCCAAACCTTAGCATGGCGCCTGGCTCCCGGGCCTGCCCGAATCACGGAATGGCGAACGTGCATCCGCGTCCCCGGCCGGCTTCGAATTCAGGCCGGTGGGGCAGGCTGCTATCAGAACTGATAAGTGAAGGCTGTCTGAATGCCGGTCACATCATTGCCACCTGGTTGCTGCGCCCAGAACACGCCCGTATGCACGGCGCTGTGTTCGTTCAGGGCATAGCTCACTCCCGTGCCGGCCCCCAGGCGAGCGTCGTGCTGTTTTCCGGCCTGGTAGGTGTAGCGCCCCAGGTACTCCATTTGGGCTTGAAAGGCATCGCGCTTGTTGCGCAGGTCCTGGGTCAGTTCCAGGTTGGCACTGAGTTCCAGCTGCCGGGTGAGCTTTTTGGCGCCCCGCACACCGAGGTTCAGGCTGGTGGTCGTGCGGCCCATTTTCGCGTAGCTGGCTGCAAACACCGCGCCACTGTTTTCACGATAGCCCTGGCGGCTGACCTGAGTCTGGCTGAGGCCCAGATACGGCGTCAGGGTCATTGCATTGAGCATCACGCCGTAGGCGCCTTCGATGCTCAAGGACTTGCCGCGCAGGCTCGAACGTCCTTGGCCGGCCTCGGTGTAAGCCAGTTGTTCGCGTGTGATATCGACCTTGGAAGACACATAGGCTGCGGCCACACGGCCCTGCCAACCCAGCCCGTGGCCTGTTTCATCAACGGCGGCGAAGAGGGCGACCGCCGGTGCTGCCGACCCTGCCTTGGTGTAGTTGTCCGGCAGTTGCCGATCGAGGTCCTGATCCAGGGTGACGCCAAGGCGCAGATGCTCGGTGGGACGAACCCCCAGGGTCAGGCTCATGCTGGTCTGCCTGGCCACGCTGTTGCGGCTGTAGCTTGGGCCCACACCGATACAGAACGAGCCACTGTCGATCTGGCATTCCTGGCTCATCAATCGAGCCAGCTGTTCGCTGCGCAAATCGAGCATCCCCCAGGCCCGATCGGCGTTCTTGGCCATGGCGGTGCGGGTGTTGTCCAGGTCGACAAGGTGGGAGCCTGTTTCGGTGATTTTCCATAGCGCGGCGTGCATGGCTCCTTCACCCGTAAGGCTGAGGCCCACGACAACATTGCCGTCAGCGGAGACGCCGGTCGCCGCTGACGTTTCACCGCCCAGGGTGCCCAGGTCGACCATGCCGCTGGCATCGGTGTGCCGGAATGCATGGACATAGCCAGTGGCCGTCGCGGCTACACCTACGATGACGCTACCGTCGGAGGAAGTGCCATAAGCGAAGGAATCGCCACCCCAGGAGTCCAGGCCGACCATGCCGGCAGTGTCAGTGTGCTTGAACGCTTGAGTGCCGCCTGTAGCTGTCTGGGCCATTCCCACGACAACGTGGCCGTCAGCGGAGATGCCGAATGCCTGTGAGGTCTGCCCTCCCAGGGTGCCCAGATCGATCATGCCGTTCGCGTCGGTGTGCTTGAAGGCGTGTTGCGTGTCTGTGCTGGCATCGATATCAGCGTATCCCACGACGATGCTGCCGTCCGCGGACACGGCGGTGGCAAAGGAGTAGCCGCTGTTGCCCGCATCCAGGGTGCCCAGATCGATCATGCCCATCGCATCGGTGTGCTTGAACGCACGATAGTCGCCATTGGTGGTAGTCGAATCGCCTACGACAACGGAGCCGTCAGCGGACACGCCCGTAGCCTGTGAGGTAAGTCCTCCCAAGGTGCCCAGGTCGATCATGCCGGTGGCGTCGGTGTGCTTGAAGGCGTGAGCGTTGTTACTGGAGACGCCGGCGAACCCCACGACCACCTTGCCATCAGCGGATGCGGCCTTGGCGTAGGATTGAACGCCACCCAATGTGCCCAGATTGACCATGCCGGTCGCATCGCTGTACTTGAACGCATATTGATTGCCGTTCGCGAACGCAGTGCCGACGATGAAATGGCCGTCAGCCGATACGCCATAGGCTACCGAGCCATCAGCGCCCAAAGAACTCAGGTCGATAGTAGTGTCGGCACAGGACTGTGCTGAATAAATCATTCCATAGATCAGTGTTAATGCGGCTGTTGCAAAAGGCGATTTCAATGTAATGAACCTGGCGATAAAGGAAATGATTACAGCGGCCTGAGTAATGGAAGTTTTTTATGGGCGAGCAGGCTACTGCCAAGGTAAAGGCTTGGTTTACGCAGTGATGAGGGCGTGAAGCCCGGATGGCTTGGGGTTTGGGGCCGGGCGGGGCGCGATGGCGTGAGTCGAAGTTGTCTTGCTTACATGCGGGTAGTAACTGGGTGTTTAACTAATCGTTGTGTTGGATATGAACTTTGTGTGTCGAATTAGTTTAGTTATTAGTTGCGGATGAAGTCTTTAGGAAAATTCTGAAAGCCGGTTATTTCGGCAGCTCAATCTATTTGAGGCTGCCGATGCGCGCATCTTGTGAAAGTTATTGTTTGGCCATGACTGCCAGGAACAACTCTGATTCGAGTTGCTCCTGCAACCACTCCTGCAAGGAGCGATAAGGCGTCTGGGCAAACCACTCCCGGTCCACATGGGCAAACTGGCGAACAAACGGCAGCAGCGCCATGTCCGCCAGGCTCGGATGCGCCGCCAGCAGATAGCGGCGCTGCTGCAACAGGCTATCGAGGCGCGCCAGAAACGCCTCGCCCTGGGCCCGGTAGTGCTCCATGGGCGCCTCGGGGTAGCGCTCGGCGTACTTGTAGCGATTGAGGTGCACCTTGAACACCTGGTCATTCTCGGCAATCAGCGCCGCCATCTGCGCCTGGGCCCTCGGGTCCGCCGTGAGCCGCCAATCCTCGGGGTCATGCTGGGCCAGGGCCCAGTGCATGATCTCCAGGCTTTCATCGATCACCCGATCCTCCAGTGCCAGCACCGGCACCGTGCCCTTGGCCGACAGCGCGAGCATCTCGGCCGGCTTGGCCTTGAGGCTGACTTCGACAATCCGCATTGGCACCCCGGCATAGCGCAGGGCCAGCCGCGCACGCATGGCGTAGGGGCAGCGGCGGAAGGAGTAGAGGGTCGCCCCCGGCGTTTGCAGCGTGCTCATTTCACCTCCAGGGTGCTCAGGCCATTGCCCTGGCGGCTGACCTTGATCTGTACCGGAATCCGTTCGTGCATTTCCTGTACGTGGGAGATCACCGCCACCTTGCGGCCCTGGGCCTGCAGGCCGTCGAGGGCATCCATGGCCAGTTGCAGGGACTCGGGGTCGAGGCTGCCGAAGCCTTCGTCGATGAACAGCGATTCGATCTTCAGGGTGCTGGAAGCCATGGAGGCCAGCCCCAGGGCCAGGGCCAGGGACACCAGGAAGGTTTCGCCGCCGGACAGCGAGTGCACCGAGCGCAGTTCGTCGCCCATTTCGGTGTCCAGCACCAGCAGGCCGAGCATGCTGCCACCGCGCTTGAGGCGGTAGCGGCGTACCAGTTGGCGCAGTTGGGCATTGGCGTGGTGCACCAGCAGGTCGAGGTTGTAGGCCTGGGCGATCTTGCGGAACTTGTCGCCTTCGGCCGAGCCGATCAGGGCGCTGAGCCGGGCCCAGCGCTGCCACTGGGCGTAGGCCTGTTCAAGGCGTTGGTTGAGGGCCTGGTTGGCGGCCTGGCGGCGCTGGTCCTCGCTTTGCCGTGCACGCAGGTCCGCCACCTGTTGTTCGCTGGCCTGGGCCTGTTGCTGCAGCTGTTCCAGGGCCTGGGCCAGTTGTTCGGTCTCCAGGTTGCCGTTGTGCTGGGCCTGATGCTGTTCCAGGCGCTGCTGGCGTTCCTGCAGCAGGACCTTGGCCTGCTCGATGGCCTTGTCGTTGTCTTGCAGGCGCTGGCGCAGTTGCTGCACCTGTTCTTCGTCCAGCTCCAGCAACTGTTGCAGGCCGGCGTCATCCAGTTCCGGGTGCCCGGCGCGCCACTGCTCGATGCTGGCGGCCAGCTGCTGTTGTTCGCTTTCCAGGGCTTGCAGGCGTTCTTCCCGGGCCTTGAGCTCGGCGCCCAACTCGATCGCTTGCTGGTGCAGTGCCTGCTGCTGTTGCTGGGCCAGGGCCTGGGCGCTGCGGGCCTGGTCCACGGCTTGCTCCAGGTGCTGCTGCCAGTGCTCGGCGCTGGGCTGCTGGCCCAGCAGTTCGGCGAGCCTGTGCTGGCAGGCCTGTTGCTGCTGGTGCAGGGTGTCGAACTGCTGTTGGGCCTCGGCCAGTTGCTGCTGGCGGGTCAGTTGGCGGTCCTGTTCCTTTTCCAGGGTCAGCTGGCGCTGTTGCTGTTCTTCGGCCTCTTCCTGCTGCTCGCGCAGTTGCTCGATGCGTTGCAGCACCTGCTGGTCGAGCTGCATGAAGGTGCTGGCCGGGTCGCGGCGCAGGCCGTCGAGGACCTCTGCCGGCAGCAGGTGGCTGAAGCTGGCCAGTTCCTCGTCCAGGCGCTGGCGGTCGGCGCTCAGTTGCTGCTGTTGCTTGTCCAGGTGCTGGGCGGCCTGCTGGCTGGCGTCGATTGCCGCCTGCAGCTGGTTTTGCAGGCGCGCGGCATCTTTTTGCAGGGTCAGCAGGGCGCCCTGGCGGTTTTCGTCCTGGGTGATGCTCTGCTGCAGCTGGTCGAGTTGCTGTTGCAGCCAGGCGTCGCGCTTGGGCGGGTCCTGGTCCAGGAGGCTGGCGCTCAAGGGGTGGGCTTGCAGGCTTGGGGCCAGGGCTTGCTGCTGGCTCGCCAGTTGTTCCTGCTGCTGGAGGAATTCCTTCTGCTGGGCGATCAGCCCCTGGACCTGGGCCCGCAGTTCGTTGAGCTGTTCCTTGAGGCTGTCCACCGTCTTGCGGGCGCTGGCTTCCTCGTTCTCGTCGTGGCGCCCGAGGCTCTGCAGCAAGGCTTCAGGCTGGTGGTAGGGGTGCTCAACGCTGCCGCACACCGGGCACGGCTGGTCGCTCTGCAATTGGGCGCGCAGTTCCTCGACACTGGCGCTGCGGGCCAGCCGCTGGCGCTCCAGCAGGGCCTGGGTGACGCTCAGGGTCTGCTCGGCCACCACCAGCTCGGCCTTCGCCTGCAGGCCGACCTTGTTCAGCTCCTCGCGCTGGGCGGCCACCGCCTGCTGCCTGTCCTGCAGGGCCTGGCCGCGCTGGTCCAGTTCGCGTTGTTGGGCCCAGAGCCGGGCCAGCTCTTCGACGGCGCGCTGCTGCTTGCGGTTGTCCTGGAGCAGGGTGCCGAGCAACTGGATCTGCTCGGCCACCGCCTGGGGCTCGGCCCCGGCTTCGCTGTAGAGCAGTTCGAGCTGCGTGCGTTGCTCGCTCAGTTGCTGGGCGGCGCTGCTGGCGCGCTGTTCCAGGGCCGGCAGTTCGGCCTGGCCCTGGTGCAGGCGATTGCCGATCAGCATCAGCTGTTGCAGGCGTTCGCGGTAGGCGTTCCAGGCGTCGCTCAAGGGGGCGAGGGCGACGCTGTGGGCCAGTTGCCCGGCGATCCGCTCCAGGCGTTCGCCCACCAGGCGCTGTTTTTCCAGCAGTTGCTGGATGCCTTGCTGGCCCTCGGTGCTGGCCTGCTCGGCGCGGCTGCGTTGGGCCTCGGCCTGGGCCAGGCTCTGCCCCAGTCGCTCCAGGTTGGCCTGTTCGGCAAAGGCTTCGCGCAGCAACGGGGCGCTGGTGCTGTGCTGTTCCTGGGCCTGGGACAGGGCCGTGCCGGCGTCCTGCAGTTGCTGTTGCAGGCGTTCCTGCTGTTGTTGCAGGGCGCCTTGCTGTTCGACCTGCTGCTGGATCTGCTGGCGCAACGGCAGCAGGCTGGCGCCCAGCTCTGCCTGGCGCAGGAACTGGTGCCGCTGCGGCGCCAGTTGTTCCAGGCGTTGCAGGCGCAGGCGCTCCGGGGCCAGGGCCTGGGCGTCCTGTTCGGCCGCTTGCAGTTGTTCGGCGGCGCTCTGCCGGGCTTCCTGCCACTGGCGTAGTTCCTTGAGCCAGACGTGCTGGGCTTCCAACTGCCTGAGCTGGGCCTGTTGCTCCTTGAGCTGTTGCTGGGCCTGGCTCAACTGCTGTTCAAGCTCGGCCCGGGCCTCGGGCTCCAGCGGGCTGATGCCGCTGGCCTGGGCCTTGAGCTCCTTGTGGGCGTCTTCGGCCTCCTTGCTCTTGCTGTAGGCGCGGCGCCCCAACTGGCTGTAGACCGCAGTGTTGGTGAGCTTTTCCAGCAGCTCGCTGCGTTCCTTGTCGTCGGCCTTGAGAAAGGCGCTGAACTCGCTCTGGGCCAGCATCACCGCCCGGGTGAACTGTTCGAAGTTGAGCCCCAGGCGGGCCTCGATCAGTTGCTTGTATTCGCTCTTGCTCTGGTTGCTCAGCAGCTGTTCGCTGTCCAGGTCAGTGAGGTTCTGCCGGCTGCCTTGCAGCTTGCCGGTGGCTTTGTCGCGGGCGCGGTTGGTTTCCCAGCGGGCGCGGTAGCGACGGCCGTCGATGCCGACAAAATCCACCTCGGCATAGCCGCTGCCGGTGCCGCGGCGCAGCAGGGTGCGCGGGTCGCTGGTGAGGATCTCGCTGTCGACCTCGGGGACCTTGGTCTCGCGGCCGATATTGTTCAGCCGCGGCACCGCGCCGAACAGCGCCAGGCACAGGGCATCCAGCAGGGTGCTCTTGCCGGCGCCGGTGGGCCCGGTAATGGCGAACAGCCCGGCGCTGGCCAGGGGCTCGGCGGTGAAGTCGATCTCGAAGGGGCCGGCCAGGGAGGCCAGGTTCTTCAGGCGGATGGCCAGGATCTTCATGGCTGTTCACCTTCTTGCTGGACGTCCTGCAACAGCAGGGCGAAATCCTTGAGGGTGGCTTCGTCCACCTCGTTGGCGTATGCGTCGCGCCAGGCGCGGCGGAACAGTTCTTCGGGGGTCAGCTGGTCCAGCTCGATCAGCTCGGCACTGGCCTCTTCACCGTCACCTGCGCCCTTGCCGGCGTATTCGGCGGCGATCCGCACCAGGCGCACGGCCTTGCCTTGCAGGGCGCTTTCCACTTGCTGGCGCAGGTCCGGCTGGGGCTCGTCCAGGCGCACCCGCACTTCCAGCCAGGGCTGGCGCTGCTCCTCGGCCAACAGGTCGATGTCCGGCAGCTCGCCGAGCTGGGTCAGGAGTTCCCCCAGGGGCGCCGGGCCCAGGCGTTGCAGGTTCACCGCGCGGGGAATCAGCCGCGGTTCGACGTTGACCAGGGTCTCGCCGTCCAGGCGCACGTCGAGGATCTGGTGCTGATAGCCGATCTCTGAGAACGACAGCGGGATCGGCGAGCCGCTGTAGCGGATGCGCTCCTCGCCGTTGACCTTCTGCGGCTTGTGCAGGTGGCCCAGGGCCACGTAGCTGATGTCCGGGCCGAACAGGCTGGCGGGCAGGGCCTCGGCGTTGCCGATGATCAGGCTGCGTTCGGAATCTTCCGAGACCGAGCCGCCGGCCATGTGCGCATGGCTGACGGCGACCAGGGCCTGGCCCGGCTGGCGCTTGGCGTTGGCCGCGGCGATCAGCCATTCGTGGACCTGGGCAATGCCCTTGAGGTAGTCGTCGCCCAGCTGGCGGCCGGTGACTTCCGCCGGCCGCAGGAACGGCAGGGCCAGGCACCAGGCGGCGACCTGGCCGCTGGCGTCGGGCAGCGGCAGCAGCAGGCGCTCGGCGTCCAGCTGGCCGTCGTCCAGCCACAGCACCCGGCCCAGGGCGTGGGTGCGCAGGCGGCGCATCAAGGGCGCCGGCAGCTCGATGCGCGAGCCGGAGTCGTGGTTGCCGGCGATCATCACGACGGTCAGGGCCGGCTGCTGCTCGTGGGCGCTGACGATGAAGTCGTAGAGCCGCTCCTGGGCGCTGACCGGCGGGTTGACGGTGTCGAAGATATCGCCGGCGATCAGCAGCACATCGGGCTGTTCGTGCTTGAGCTGGCGCAGCAGCCACTCCAGGAAACAGGCGTGTTCGAAGTCGCGTTCCTGGCCGTGGAGGTTCTGGCCCAGGTGCCAGTCGGAGGTGTGAAACAGACGCAAGGCAGGCTCCGCATGCAAAAGGCTTGGCCGCACAGAGGGTGACCGCGGCGAAAGGGCAGAGAGTTTACTGGCAAATGCGTGTTCATGCCCGAGCCGTGGCAAATGCCCCGGCGCCGCCAAGTGGGGCCGGCGTTCAGTGACGCGGTACGGCAGTGCCCTGGCCGGCGCGCACTTCGCTGGCGGTGCAGCCGAACCGCTGGCGAAAGTGCCGGGCGAACTGGGCCTGGTCGGCAAACCCCCAGCGCGCGGCCAGCTCGCCGATCGACAGGCGGCAGTGGGCGTCGCGCAGTTGGCGGTGCACGGCGCAAAGGCGCTGCTGACGAATCCATTCGCCCAGGCTGAAGGGGCTGTCGGCAAAGAGCTTGTGCAGGTAGCGCAGGGAAATGCCACAGGCGCTGGCGATCTGCCTGGGGTTGAGCTCCGCCGAGCCCAGGTGCTGCTCCACGTAGCTTTCGATGCGTTGCAGGTGCAGGGCGGCGAGGCTGGAGCTTTCACTGCTGAGCACCCGTTCGTCCTGGCGCAGGGTCAGCAGCAGGGTCGCCAGGGCCTGTTCCAGCAGCATATGCCGCGCCGCCGGGGCGCATTCGTCGAAGCGCGCGGCGCACATGGCCAACTGGTCGGCGAAGATCCGCCCCAGGCCGCGCCGGGCATCGAAACAGAAACGGGTGTAGCGCTCGGCGCCGCGCAACTGGCCGTGCAGGGCCTGCTCCGGCAGCTTGAACACCCAAAGGTCGTTGTCGCTGGCGTAGCGGAAGCGGTAGGGCGCATCGCCCCGTTCGAAGATGAAGCTGCCGGGGCGGCAATGCAGCTCGCGGCCGTCCTGTTCGAACAGCACCTCGTGGCGCCGGGGGATGGTCACCAGGTAGCAGGCCTGGGTGTCGTTGCTGACCTGGGCCTTGCTCCGGGAATAGCCCAGGCGGCTGGAACGCAGGCGCGACAGGGCCAGGGCACTGCTGGGGGTTTCCCAGATCCGCAGGTTGCCCTGGAAGGGGCGGTCGCTGCTGAATTCAAGGGACAGGGGAAAGTAGGCGTTGCCAATGGCTTCGGCCCAGCGGGGCTGGCATTGGTGCTCGGGCCAGTAACGGGTGGAAAGCTGCTGAACCATCATCACTCCTGCTTTCTTGTGTTTTTTAGTCAGGACAGCACCGGGTGGTCAGCCACGGTGCCGGTGATCTTTGGGCAAAAGCGCGGGTCGGTCAATCGGCAGGCGTCAGCCGGTAGCAGGCCGAGGGCGCGAGCGTCGCCTGCCAGCCCGGCGGCACCACGATGTTGGTGGTGGCTTCCTCGATCACGCAGGGGCCGGTGAGGGTCTGCCCGGCCTGCAGCTGTTCGCCCTGGTAGACCGGCGTCGGTTGCCAGCCGCCGGCTTCGTCGAACAGCATCGAGCGCTGTTCCCGAGGCGTTGCCGGCACCTGCTGCTCGGGGATCGGCAACTCCGGCATCGGTGGGTGCTGCAGCCTGGCGATCACCGAGCATTCAAGGTTCACCAGCTCGATCGGGCTCTGCGGCTCGCTGTAGGAGAACAGCGCCTTGTGCCGGCTGTGGAAGGCCTCGCGCAGGGCGCTGAGACCGGCCGGGTCCAGCTCGTTGCTGGCCAGCTCGACGCTGCATTCGTGGATCTGCCCCAGGTAGCGGATTTCCAGGTGGTACTGGGTATCGACCCGGTTGCCGTTGCTGAAGCCGTCCTGGCGCAGGTTCTCCAGGCCCTGTTCGCGCAGCCGGGCCAGGGTCCGGTTGAGCAGCGCCAGGTCCACGTGCTGGTCGTCCAGGCGCATGGGCAGGGTGGTCAGCTGGTCGTAGCGGATGTCCGAGAGGATCTGCCCGAAGGCGCACAGCCCCGAGGCCACCTTGGGAATCAGCACCACCTGGCTGCCGATTTCCTCGGCCAGGCGGATCACGTGCATGCCCGCCGCGCCGCCGGCGCCGATCAGGGCGAACTGGCGGGGATCGTAGCCGCGCTCCACCGATACCCGGCGGATGCCGCTGACCATGTTCAGGTTGACCAGGGTGATGATTCCCAGCGCCGCGCGCTCGATGCTGATGCCCAGGGGCTCGGCGATCCGGCTGGCGATGGCCTGCAGCGCCGCCTGGCGTGACAGGCGGATGCTGCCGCCGAGCAAGGCGCCGTCCGCCAGGTAGCCCAGCGCCAGGTTGGCGTCGGTCACCGTTGGTTCGCTGCCGCCCTTGCCGTAGCACACCGGCCCGGGGTTGGCTCCGGCGCTGCGCGGGCCGACCTGGAGCATGCCGAAGGGGTCCAGGTGGGCGATGGAGCCGCCACCGGCGCCGAGGGTTTCCACCTGGATCATCGGCACGCCGATGCGGTAGCGCAGAAAGTCGCTGTCCTTGCTGAAGTTGGTGCGCCCGCCCTGGCTCAGGGTGATGTCGAAGGAGGTGCCGCCCATGTCCACGGTGATCACGTTGTCGATACCGAATGGCCGGGCCACGCACAGCCCGGCCTGGGGCGCCGAGGCCGGGCCGGAATTGATCGCATTGACCGCCCGGGTGCTCATGATCGCGCCGGGGGCCAGGCCGCCGTTGGACTGGAAGTAGCGGGTCGGCTGCTGTGCCCCCAGTTCTTCGAACAGGCTGTCGATGCGCTCCACGTAGCGTTGCATCACCGGGCTCAGGTAGGCGTTGACCACGGTGCTGGAGGTACGGGTGTATTCACGGATCTGCGGGAACACTTCATTGCCGGTGCAGACGAAGACCCCGGGCAGGGCCGCGCGCACCAGCTGTGCGGCGCGCTGCTCGTGGGCCGGGTTGCGCACCGACCAGACAAAGGAGATGGCCACCGCCTGCACCTGCTGCTCGCGAAAGTACTCGATGGCCCGCAGGATCGCCGTTTCGTCCAGGGGCGCGTGCTCCTGGCCGTCGCTGCGCATGCGCCCGCCGATGGGCCGGCGCAGGTGGCGCGGCACCAGCATGTGGGCCTGGGGGTAGCTGGCGTCGTAGCGGTGGCCGTCTTCCTTGTGCCCCAGGCGGATTTCCAGGCTGTCTTCGTGGCCATCGGTACACAGCAGGCCGACCTTGGCCCCGGTCTTCTCGATCAGGGCGTTGAGGGCCACGGTGGTGCCGTTGATGCACAGGTCGCAGTCGCCGATGATCTGCGCCGGGCTGCGCCCCAGGGCGTCGGCCATCTGCGCCAGGCCGTTGCGGATGGCCAGGGTGCCGTCCTGCGGGGTCGAGGGGGCCTTGAACAGCTGCACGTTGCCGAGCTGGTCGGCGAGGATGAAATCGGTGAAGGTGCCGCCGGCGTCGATGCCCAGGCGATAGTGTTTGCTCATGGGGGGATGCTCCGTGGGTTCAGGGGCGGGCGCGCAGGGCGCGGGTGGCGTCGTGGTCCAGGCGCTGCTCGGCGTCGAACACCACGCCGTAGTCCAGGCGCGCGCCTTCGAGGGAGACCAGGCCATTGCGCAGGTCTTCAGCCACTCGCTCCAGGGGCCGCAGGAAGGGGTCGCCATAGCCGCCACCGCCGGGGTTGAGGTTGATCACCCGCTCTCCGGGTTGCGCGGTCAACTGGGCGTTGTGCTGGTAGGTGTGTTCCTGGCCGTCGCCACGGCGATGGGTCAGGCGCCCGAGCTTGGGCGCCAGCAGGCCGTTGCGCGCCCCCGCGGCGCCGGCGGTGGGCAGTTGCCGGCCTTCGCCGAAGCCCACCACGGTCATCGGGTGCTGCAAGGGTTCGATCTCGATGCAGGTGCCCGAGCCGCCGCGAAACTGCCCGGCGCCGCCGCTGTCGGTGATCAGGCTGTAGCGGTGGATGAGGATCGGGTAGGCGTATTCCAGCAGTTCGATGTCGCCGGACATCAGCGCGCCGAAGCAGCACAGCGGGCCGCAGGCCGGCCAGCCGTCCATGGCCTGGTTGGCCCCGGCCCCGGAGATGATCGAGGCCAGGACCATGGTCACGTATTCGGCGTTGTCGTTGCGCGGGTCGTGGCCGGCGATGTTGATCCCGCTGGCATGGCCCCAGGACGCGGTGACCCGTTCCGGCGCGGCCTGCTCCAGGGCCTGGCGCACCGCGTCGGCGAGGGTTTCCATGGGGGTGGTGGTGCTGTTGACGTGGGGCGCGGGTTCGCTGGCGTTGCACAGGGTTCCGGGCTCCCCCAGGTCGACGCTGATGCAGCGGTACAGGCCCTCGTTATAGGGCGGCGGCACCTGGGCGAACATCATCAGCCCCAGGTACACCCCGGACACCGAGTTGCCGGCGTAGGAATTGATGAAGTAGGGCACCTGGGGCGGGCTGTCGATGCGCACCCGGGCCTGATCGCCGCTGATCTGCACCTGGGCGGTGATGGTCAGCTGGCCCAGGCCGTGGCCCGAATCCTCCAGCACCGCGCTGCCGTGGTAGAGGCCATCCGGCACCTCGCGCAGCAGGGCGCGCATGTGCCGGTCGGCCATGTCCTTGAGCTCGCCGATGCAGGCGCGCACCTGTTCCACGCCGTAGCGCTCCAGGAGTTGCAGCAGGTGCCGCTCGCCGACGCTGCAGGCGCCGTACTGGGCATTCAGGTCGCCTTCCTGGTAGACCCGGGCGCGCATGTTGGTCAGCAGCAGGTTGATCACATCCTCGCGGCGCTGGCCCCGGGACCAGAGCTTGACCGGCGGAATCCGCAGGCCCTCGGCATAGATCTCCCTGGCGTCCGGGTTGTAGCCGGCGGGCACCGGGCCGCCGATGTCGGTGAGGTGGCCCTTGCACACCGCCCAGAACACCAGCTCGCCCCGGTAGAACACCGGTTTGTACATGCAGCAGTCGAGGATATGGCTGCCCTGGTAGGCCGGGTCGTTGTGGTAGATCACGTCCCCTTCACGGATGTCGTCGCCGAAGAATCCGGCCACGCATTTCATCGCCGGGATCAGCGAGCCGAGGTGGATCGGGATGTCCTGGCCCTGGAGGACCATTTCCGGGAGGTGGTCGAACAAGGCATTGGAGTAGTCGTGGGCCAGGTTGAAGACGCTGGAGCGGCCGGTTTTCTCCAGGGTCAGGGTCATTTCACGCTGGGCGGTTTCCAGCGCCCCTCGCACCACGGCGAGGGTGATCGGATCTACTGTGCTCATGGCTCACCTGAGTTCTTGTTGTTCTCGGGGTGGGGCGCGACGGCTGTTGCGCCCACGGCCTTAAGCTACGCGCAGCCAGGCGCACCTGGCTTGTCGCCGGGTGCAGGGCTTTTTGCGTTCTGGTGCACTGTTGCCACTGCTGAATGTGGGGGGGCACGCGCTGCAGGAGCTGGCTCGCCAGCGAACAGGCCCGCCCAGGCGCGGCATGACTTACGGGGCTTTTCGCCGGCAAGCCGGCTCCTGCGCGGGAGGTCGCCGGCCAGCCGGCTCCTACGGGGGGCTGCGCGAAGCGCCGGTTACTTGGGGTACAGCGGCGGCAGGCTGGTGGTGTCCGCCACCGGGTCCTGGACCCGTTCGTCGATCGGGATGGCGCGTATCGCTCGCCACAGTTCCTCGCCCTGCCAGTACTGGCCGGTCTCGCTGTAGAGCGCGCCGTTGAGGCCGTCCAGGGCGTCGGACAGCGGCACGAAGCGCGCGGCCATTTCGGCCAGGGTTTCGGGCTGTTGCCGGGCCCAGGCGTCCAGGGCCTGGCGGGTGGCCTGGGGGTCGTTGGCCTGGCAGGCACGCTTGAGGTCGTCCAGCAGCGAGCGCGGGCTGGGGCCGGTCTGGGTGGCGCGCAGCACCGCCGGCTGCCAGCGGGCGCGCCACCACAGGCCAAAGCCCAGCAGGGTGGTGCAAGCCAGCAGCAGGGTGCTCAGTTGCCACAGCCACAGGTTGCCGCTGTCGGGCCCGGCCGGGGCGTTGCCTGCCGGGGTGTCCACCACCAGGCTCGGGTTGTTCGCCACCTGCAGGGCCCGCGCCGGCAGGCTGGTGCTTTCCAGGCGGTCTTCGACGGTGTTCCACCAGGTCACTTCAATGGCGGGCAGTTCGACGTTGCCGGGGCGGGTGGGCACCAGCGCCTGGCGGTCTTCGCGAATGCCCAGAAGGCCCTGTTCAACGTGCTGGTTGCTCAACTGCGGCTGGTCCGGGTAGCTGCGCAGGCCATTGACGTCGGCCAGGGGCAGCGGCGGCAGCTGGGCGCTGGACAGGCCTTCGGCGCGCAGGGTCAGGCTGCGGGTCAGGGAGTCTCCGACCTGAGGGTGCTCGGGCTCCGGGCTCCAGCTTTCGCTCAGGCTCAGGCTGCGGGCCGGCAGCCAGGGCGCGTCGGCCGGGTAGGTGGCGGGCTTGGCCTTGACCTGCAGGCTGATGTCACTGGAGCTGACGTGGATCAGCTTGCCGGCCCGGGGCGTCTGCGAGCTGGTTTCCTGGCCCGGGTCCGGGTTGGCCAGGGTGGCGCTGAAGGTCAGCGCGGGAATCTGCAACGGCCCGCTGCGCTGGGGATAGAGCGCGTAGCGCATCTCGATCACCCCGTGGCGCACGCCATTGATGAGCTTTTCGTAGGTGCGCGGCTCGCCCAGCTGTTCCACCCGGGTGTCGCTCAGCAGCAGCGGGCTCAGGCTGCTGTCGTCGAACAGCGGCACCGAGTGGTAGATGTGCAGGGTCAGCAGGGCCTGGGCCTGGACATAGACGCTGGGCTGGTCGAGCTCGGCTTCGATGAACACCGGTTCCAGGCGGGCGTTCTGGTCCTGGGCCGGGCTGGTGTTGACCTGCAGGCTCAGGGGCTGGCTCTGCAGGCTGCCCAGTTGCAGCGGGGCGATTTCCAGGGTGCCGGTATGGCGCGGCAGCAGGGTGACGATCCAGCGGGTACTGGCGTGGTTGTCCCCCAGGCCGTTGAGCTGGTTGACCTGGCGTGTGCCACGCACCTCGAATTGTGCCTCCAGGGGCGCCAGGTCCGGCTTGCCGAACTGGGTGACATCGGTGGACTCCAGGGTCAGCTCGACGGTTTCCCCGGAATTGACCTGGCTGCGGTCCAGGCTGGCGAGCAGGCCGGCAGCCTGGGACTGGCCAGTGCAGAACGCGAGGGCAAGCAGTAGGGCGGTGCAGCGGGTCATCGAGTTTTTCCCTGATCCTGATGTTGTTGCTGTTCGTACCAGAATTTGCGCCTGAGCAATTCACCCGGGTCGTCGGGGATCTTGCGCAGCCATTGTTCCAGCGCCTGCTGGTGTTCAGCGTCCAGGCTGTCCTCCACCGGGCGCAGCGGGGTGGTGGTGTGCTGGTCGTCCAGCTCGCTGCCGGGCACTTCGCTGTGGCCGGCGGCCTGTGGATCCGGCGGCGGCGTGTCGCCTTCGTTGGCCGGCGCCTGTGCCGGGTCCTGCGGGCCATTGCTGCCCGGTGGTGGCTGGGTGGCTGCACCGCTGGGGCCCGGGCGGGTGTCGTCGCCTTCGGGGGTGTCCGGCTTCTTCGCCGGTGGCGGTGTTTGCGCCTGGGCCTGTTGCTGTTGCAGCAGGCTTTCCACCAGGGCCTTGTTCTGCAACGCCGGTTGCAGGTCCGGCTGGCGTTCCAGGGCCTGCTCGTAGGCGTCGATGGCGGCTTCCAGCTCGCCGCTGCGGGCCAGGGCGTTACCGCGATTGTAGTGGGCGCGGGCGTCGTTGCCCTCGGCGAAACGCTCGGCGGCGGCAGTGTAGTTGCCGGCTTCGTACAAGGCCACGCCTTGCCATTGCGGGTCCTGGAAATGCCGCGCGGCCTCCGCCGGGCGCTGCTGTTGCAGAAGCCGCTGGCCCTGCTGGTCGGGGCGCAGCCACAGGTCATTGAAGTCGAAGGCGTAGCTCGGTTGCGGCACGGCGAACAGCAGCAGGGGCAGGCAGAACAGCCAGCCCCGGCGCCCGGCGCAGGCGGCCAGCAGCAACAGCGGCAGCAGCAGCCAGTAGCCCTGGTCGGCCCAGGTATCCAGGCGCAGGGTCTGGCCGTCGCTGCGCAGGCCTTGCGGGCCGCCCAGCAGGCCCAGGCCGCGCAGGTCGCTGTCGTCCAGGCGCGCCTGGCGGTAGCGCCCGCCCACGTCGCCGATGAAGTGCTTGAGGTCCGGGCTGTCCAGGCGCGATACCAGGATCGCGCCCTGGTCGTCCTTGAGGTAGCTGCCGTCTTCCTGGGCCACCGGGGCGCCGTCGCGGCTGCCGAAGCCGAGCATCAGCAACTGCGGGGCGTCGCCCTTGAGCGCCTGGCGGATGCCCTGGCGTTCCTCTTCGTTGAGGGAGGAGGCCATCAGTAGCACCCGGCCCTGGCCCAGGGCCCCCTGGTCCAGCAGCTTCAGGGCCTTGAGCAGGGCCAGGTCGGCGCGCTGGCCGGCCTGGGGCATGATCGACGGCTTGAGGGCGTCCAGCAGGTTGCGGCTGGTGGCCAGGTCATCGGACAGCGGCACCAGGGTGTGGGCGCTGCCGGCGTAGACCACGATGGCGGTCTGCGCGTCGCTGCGCAGTTGCAACAGGTCCAGCAGCTTGTGCCGGGCCTGCTCCAGGCGATCGGGCGGCACGTCGTTGGCGAGCATCTGCGGGGTCAGCTCCAGCAGCACCACCAGCGGATCGGCGGGTTTCTGGCTGGTCTGTTCCACCCGCTGCCAGCTGGGGCCCAGCAGGGCCAGCACCGCCAACAGCCAGGCCAGGCCCAGGGCCACCCAGGGCAGCTTGCTTTCGCGGCCATTGCCGCCGCTGAGCAGGGCGGCGTGAAAGGCCGAGGGCAGGATCATCTGCCAGCGCCCGGCGCGTTTCTGCCGGTGCCAGAGCTTCCACAGCAGCAGCGCCAGCAGGGGCAGTACCAGCAACCAGCCGGGGCGGAACCAATGGGGCCAGAGGCTGATCATCGACGCCTCCGCAAGCGCAGGCGCTTGAGCCGCTGGCGCCAGTCATGGGCAGGCAGCAGGAAGTTCGACTGGGTGAAGAAGCGTTGCAGCGGGTTCTGCGGCCAGCGCTCGCGCAGCACCAGCAGCACGCTGAGCAGCAACGCCGTGGCCAGGGGCCAGTGGTACAGGGCCTGGGCCGGGCGTGCCTGGGTCGGTTGCTGGGCCACCGGCTCCAGTTGGTCGAGGGTTTGCTTGATCGCTTGCAGCTCCTGGCCGTCCCGGGCGCGGAAGTAGCGCCCGCCAGTGACTTGCGCCAGCTCCTTGAGGGCCGGTTCGTCCAGGTCCAGGCTCGGGTTGATGCCCAGCACGCCGAGGGTGGCGCTCTGTTCCGGGTCGGCGCCGATGCCGATGGGGTAGATCTTCACCCCTTCCTCGGCGGCCAGCCGGGCGGCGGTGATGGGGGCGATCTCGCCGCCGTTGTTGGCGCCGTCGGTGACCAGGATCAGCACCCGGCTTTGGGCCGGGCGCTGGCGCAGGCGCTTGAGGGCCAGGCCGATGGCATCGCCGATGGCGGTGTTCTTGCCGGCGATGCCGATCTTCGCTTCATCCAGCCAGACCCGCACCGTGTGCCGGTCGAAGGTCAGGGGCGCCTGCAGGTAGGCCTTGCTGCCGAACAGGATCAGGCCCACCCGATCGCCTTCGCGGTGTTCGAGAAAGTCCCCCAGCAGGTGCTTGACCAGGTTCAGGCGGCTGACGTCCTCGTCCTGCCATTGCATGTCGGGGAAATCCATGGAGCCGGAAACGTCCACCGCCACCAGCAGGTCGCGGCCGCTGGCGGCCACCGGCAAGGGGTCGCCCAGCCATTGCGGGCGCGCGGCGGCCAACAGCAGCAGGAGCCAGAGCAGGATGAAACGCACCTGCTGGCGCCAGGCCGGGAGGTGGGCGCGGGCCCGGCGCTTGGACAGGCCTTCCAGGTCACTGAGAAAACTCACTTTCAGCGCCGGCTCGCCGCTGTCGGCCACCGGCAGCACCAGGCGCAGCAGCCAGGGCAGCGGCAGCAGGACGAAGACCCAGGGCCAGGCGAACTCAAACATGCTTGCGAATCCAGGTGTCCACCGCCTGGGTCAGGCCGGCGATGGCTTTGTCGTCGAGCTTGCATTCGGGCTTGTAGGCGCCTTCCACCAGCACCATCCAGCGGGTCAGGCCGGCGGCCGGGCAACGGTTGTCGAGGAACGCCAGCCATTTGCGCCCGTTCAGGGTGTGGCTCTGGCTGTAGGGATAATGGTTGCGGCACAGGCGCTTGAGCAGGGCATTCAAGGCCTGCAGCCAGGCGCCGGCGGGGGCACCGTCATAGGGCTTGGGCAGCAGCGCCAGTTCTGCCAGGGCGGCCAGGCGCACCGGGTCCAGGGGCTGCTCGCTGCGGGCGCGCACGGCCTTGCGCGGCCACAGGTGGCGCCAGTGCCAGAGGGCCAGGCCCAGCAGCGGCAGCAGGATCGCCAGCAGCCACCAGCCCGGGGCCGGCGGCCACAGGCTGACCGCGGGCGGCGGCAGCAGCGGTTGCAGTTGTTCCAGGCTGTTCATCGGCCGGCTCCGGGGCGCTGCGGGTTGAGGTACTCGCGCAGCTGCTCGACCATCTCGCTCTGGGTGCTCAGGGGCATCAGCAGCACCCGCAGCTTTTGTGCCAGGCGTTCCCAGCGGGCGATGCGCGCTTCGCTCATGGCGCGGTAGGCCTGGCGCAGGTCGTAGTTCAGGGTGTCCAGTTCCAGCTGGGCGCCGCGTTCGGCAAAGCGCAGCAGGCCGGCGGCGGGCAGGGCGTGGTCCAGCGGGTCGGAAAGGGGCATCAACAGCAGGTCGCAATGGCGCGACAGCAGGCTCAGTTGCTGCTCGGCGGCGTCGCTCAGGGCGCGTTCGTCGCAGATCACGATCACCAGGCTGCCGGGGCGCAGGACTTCGCGCCCGCGCAGCAGCGCGGTGCCCAGGGCGTCGCGCTGGGGCCGGGCTTCGCTGTGCAGCGACTGGTTGACCCGCACCAGGCGGTTGAGCAGCTGCAACAGGCTCTGCTTGCTGCGCCGCGGCTTGATCTCGTAGTGCTCGTCGTCGCCGTAGACCAGCCCGCCGACCCGGTCGTTATGGCCCAGGGCGGCCCAGCCGATCAGGCTCGCGGCCTGGGCGGCGAGCACCGACTTGAACATCAGCCCCGAGCCGAAGAACAGCTGGCGGCTCTGTTCCACCATGATGAAGATCGGCCGCTCGCGCTCTTCGTGGAACAGCTTGGTGTGCGGTTCCTGGGTGCGCGCGGTAACCCGCCAGTCGATGGTGCGCACGTCGTCGCCGGCCTGGTAGACCCGCACCTGGTCGAAGTCCACGCCGCGCCCGCGCAGCTTGGAGTGGTGCAGGCCGATCAGCGGGCTGCGCTGGCTGGGGGTGGAGAACAGCTGCACCTCGCGCACGCGATGGCGCATCTCGATCAGCTCGCCGAGGGTGATGCGAATGCCGGGTTCGGCAACGGGCTGGGTCATGGGCTTCAGGCGACGGCAACGACGTCGAGGATGCGCTGTACCACACGGTCCTGGTCGATACCGGCCGCTTCAGCCTCGAAGGACAGGATGATGCGGTGGCGCAGTACGTCGAACAGCACGGCCTGGATGTCTTCGGGGCTGACGAAGTCGCGGCCGGCGAGCCAGGCGTGGGCCCGGGCGCAGCGGTCCAGGGCGATGGAACCGCGGGGGCTGGCGCCGTAGGCGATCCACTCGGCCATCTCCGGGTCGAACTTGGCCGGGGTGCGGGTGGCCATCACCAGTTGCACCAGGTATTCCTCCACCGCATCGGCCATGTACAGGCCGAGGATTTCCTTGCGTGCGGCAAAGATCGCCTGCTGGCTGACCCGGCGCTCGGGCTTGGTCTCGCCGTTCAGGGCTTCGCCGCGGGCCTGCTGGAGGATCCGCCGCTCCACGGCGGCGTCCGGGAAGCCGATCTTGACGTGCATCAGGAAGCGGTCGAGCTGGGCTTCGGGCAGCGGGTAGGTGCCTTCCTGCTCGATGGGGTTCTGGGTCGCCATCACCAGGAACAGCGGCGACAGTTCATAGGTGCTGCGCCCGACGCTGACCTGGCGCTCGGCCATGGCTTCGAGCAGGGCCGACTGGACCTTGGCCGGGGCGCGGTTGATTTCGTCCGCCAGCACCAGGTTGTGGAAGATCGGGCCTTGCTGGAACACGAAGCTGCCGGTTTCCGGGCGATAGATCTCGGTGCCGGTGATGTCGGCGGGCAGCAGGTCGGGGGTGAACTGGATCCGATGGAATTGCGCTTCAATGCCTTCGGCCAACTCCTTGATGGCCTTGGTCTTGGCCAGCCCCGGAGCGCCCTCGACCAGCATGTGGCCGTCGGCGAGCAGGGCGATGAGCAAGCGCTCGATGAGTTTTTCCTGGCCGAGAATCTGCGTTGAAAGAAAGGTTCGCAGCGCCAAAAGCGCTTCACGATGTTCCATCGGTGACTGTTCCTGGAGAGGGTGCGCCCCGGGCGTTGAGGGAACGTCGGGGCTGGGGGCGATACTTTAATCCATAGCGGGGGTCGGCGACTAACGGGGAAAACCTGATTTGGCGAATTAGTCGAAAAAAATCCGTGTTTTATTCAGCACCACGCGACCCCCGGTAGGAGCCGGCTTGCCGGCGAAGAGGCCGGCAAGGTTTGCGGCGGGGCCGAAGACGCCTTCGCTGGCAAGCCAGCTCCTACCGGGAAGGGCAGCGGGTCAGGACAACTGGCTGATGTAGGTGCCGGTGCCCTTGAGGATGTTCTGCAGGGTTTCCTCCACTTCGGCCAGGTCCGAGGCAGCGGTGCTGTGGCGGATCTCCAGGTGGTCGGCGCCGTTCAGGGCGTCGGCGTCGGCCGCGGCGATTTCGATCAGCAGGGTGGTGGGGCTCAGGGTCACCTTGACGCCATCGAGGGTCGAGGGCTCGCCGTCGAGGGTGATCTCCAGTTCGTCTTCGTCCGGGTAGCGGCTCATCAGGAACATCTCGCCCTGGGTGCTGTGGCAGCAGAGCATGGCCATGTTGTCTTCTTCGTCGTCACAGGGGTTGGCGATCAGGTGGGCGGTGGTCATGTGCATGGGGGCATTCCTGAGAGAGTGGCCGGGCGGGCAGAAAGGAAACAATTCTGCCAGCCCGATGGAATTTCTGCTGGCTTGTCTGTCAGAGAACAGGTCGTGAACACAATCGCTGCGGCAGTCACTTTTGGTACGCAAGTACCGTGAATCCGGGGAAAAAAAACGGTTTTTCCACCGCGGCTGCTAGTGTTGCTCAAAGCGTGAGCGTTCTGCTGCGTGCCGTTGACCGAATATGTCGCAGCATCGCAAGCAGCTGTCACATCGCACTCGTTAAGCTGCGCAGCGGACAATTTGTTCTTAGTGCAATTAGGTTGCGTCTGATTTGCGATGGTCACCTGTAAAGGCATTGCGCTCGGTTTCCCGGCAAGCGTCAGTCGTTTTTGCAGATGCCCATCCCCGGAAGGTGAATGTGACCTGTGCGTCTCGTCCAGCTTCACCCACCTGTCATCCTGCTACCTCTGCCCGAGACCAGGAGCAGGATGCAGCACCGCCCCGCGAGGGGTTTGCACGCGACGCTTCCATCAATAACAAGCCCAAGCGGAGTACCACAGATGGCGTTCTTCACCGCAGCCAGCAAAGCCGACTTCCAGCACCAACTGCAAGCGGCACTGGCGCAGCACATCAGTGAACAGGCACTGCCACAAGTGGCGCTGTTCGCTGAACAATTCTTCGGCATCATTTCCCTGGACGAACTCACCCAGCGTCGCATGTCCGACCTGGCGGGCTGCACCCTTTCTGCCTGGCGCCTGCTTGAGCGCTTCGACCACGGGCAACCGCAGGTCCGCGTCTACAACCCCGATTACGAACGCCATGGCTGGCAGTCGACCCACACTGCTGTGGAAGTCCTGCACCACGACCTGCCGTTTTTGGTGGACTCGGTACGCACCGAGCTCAACCGTCGCGGCTACAGCATCCACACCCTGCAGACCACCGTGCTCAGCGTACGTCGTGGCAGCAAGGGCGAGCTGCTGGAAATCCTGCCCAAGGGCACCCAGGGCGAAGGCATCCAGCAAGAGTCGCTGATGTACCTGGAGATCGACCGTTGCGCCAACGCCGCCGAACTCAGCGTGCTGGGCAAGGAGCTGGAACAGGTACTGGGCGAAGTGCGGGTCGCCGTGGCCGACTTCGAGCCGATGAAGGCCAAGGTCCAGGAGCTGATCCAGAGCATCGACAACAGCCAGTTCCCGATCGCCGCCGAAGAAAAGACCGAGATCAAGAGCTTCCTCGAATGGCTGGTGGGCAACCACTTCACCTTCCTCGGCTATGAAGAATTCGTGGTCGGCGCCGACCAGGACGGCGGGCATATCGAATATGACCCGAACTCCTTCCTCGGCCTGGCCAAGCTGCTGCGCGCCGGCCTGACCAGCGATGACCTGCGCATCGAAGACTACGCCGTCAATTACCTGCGCGAACCGACGCCGCTGTCCTTCGCCAAGGCCGCGCACCCGAGCCGCGTGCACCGTCCGGCCTACCCGGATTTCGTCTCGATCCGCCAGATCGATGCCGACGGCAAGGTCATCAAGGAGTGCCGCTTCATGGGCCTGTACACCTCTTCGGTGTACGGCGAAAGCGTGCGGGTGATCCCTTACATCCGCCGCAAGGTCGAAGCCATCGAGCAGCGCTCGGGCTTCCAGGCCAAGGCGCACCTGGGCAAGGAACTGGCCCAGGTCCTGGAAGTGCTGCCCCGCGATGATCTGTTCCAGACCCCGGTGGACGAGCTGTTCAGCACCGTGATGTCCATCGTGCAGATCCAGGAACGCAACAAGATCCGCGTGTTCCTGCGCAAAGACCCCTACGGTCGTTTCTGCTACTGCCTGGCCTACGTGCCGCGCGACATCTATTCCACCGAAGTGCGGCAGAAGATCCAGCAAGTGCTGATGGATCGCCTGCAAGCCACCGACTGCGAGTTCTGGACCTTCTTCTCCGAGTCGGTACTGGCCCGTGTGCAGTTGATCCTGCGGGTGGACCCGAAGCAGCGCATCGACATCGATCCGCTGCTGCTGGAAAAAGAAGTGGTGCAGGCCTGCCGCAGCTGGCAGGACGACTACGCCAGCCTGGTGGTGGAAAGCTTCGGCGAAGCCCACGGCACCAACGTGCTGGCGGACTTCCCCAAAGGCTTCCCGGCCGGCTACCGCGAGCGTTTCGCTGCCCATTCGGCGGTGGTGGACATGCAGCACCTGCTGAGCCTCACCGAAGCCAACCCGCTGGTGATGAGCTTCTACCAGCCCCTGGGCCAGGTCTCCGGCCAGCGCGAGCTGCACTGCAAGCTGTACCACGCCGACACCCCGCTGGCGCTGTCCGACGTGCTGCCGATCCTGGAAAACCTCGGCCTGCGCGTGCTGGGCGAATTCCCGTACCGCCTGCGTCACAACAATGGCCGTGAGTTCTGGATCCACGACTTCGCCTTCACCGCCGCCGAAGGCCTGGACCTGGATATCCAGCAGCTCAACGACACGCTGCAGGACGCCTTCGTCCACATCGTCCGTGGCGATGCCGAGAACGATGCCTTCAACCGCCTGGTGCTGACCGCCGGCCTGCCATGGCGCGACGTTGCCCTGCTGCGCGCCTACGCCCGCTACCTGAAGCAGATCCGCCTGGGCTTCGACCTCGGCTACATCGCCAGCACCCTGAACAACCACACGGACATCGCCCGTGAGCTGACGCGCTTGTTCAAGACCCGTTTCTACCTGGCTCGCAAGCTTGCCGGCGACGACCTTGACGACAAGCAGCAGCGTCTGGAGCAGGCCATCCTGACAGCCCTGGACGACGTTCAGGTGCTCAACGAGGACCGCATCCTGCGGCGCTACCTGGACCTGATCAAGGCCACCCTGCGCACCAACTTCTACCAGACCGACGCCAACGGCCAGAACAAGTCGTACTTCAGCTTCAAGTTCGACCCGCGCGCGATCCCTGAGCTGCCCAAGCCGGTGCCGAAGTTTGAAATCTTCGTCTACTCGCCCCGCGTCGAAGGCGTGCACCTGCGCTTTGGCAACGTGGCCCGTGGCGGCCTGCGCTGGTCCGACCGTGAAGAAGACTTCCGTACCGAAGTGCTCGGCCTGGTCAAAGCCCAGCAAGTGAAGAACTCGGTGATCGTGCCGGTGGGCGCCAAGGGCGGCTTCCTGCCGCGTCGCCTGCCACTGGGCGGCAGCCGTGACGAGATCGCGGCCGAGGGCATCGCCTGCTACCGCATCTTCATTCCCGGCCTGTTGGACATCACCGACAACCTCAAGGATGGCGCCCTGGTGCCGCCGGCCAACGTCGTGCGCCATGACGACGATGACCCGTACCTGGTGGTAGCCGCGGACAAGGGCACCGCGACCTTCTCCGACATCGCCAACGGCATCGCCATCGACTACGGCTTCTGGCTGGGCGATGCGTTCGCCTCCGGTGGTTCCGCCGGTTACGACCACAAGAAAATGGGCAACACCGCCACGGGC